>Ga0190283_1000512_pt1 | contig 19880 bp, 17 predicted proteins | sample 48691801_MG_FD_161669 | JGI IMG/M metagenome (GOLD analysis project Ga0190283, IMG submission 161669) | Hydrothermal vent microbial mat bacterial communities from Southern Trench, Guaymas Basin, Mexico - 4869-18-0-1_MG | ecosystem: Environmental > Aquatic > Marine > Hydrothermal vents >...
TGTCAACAATCCATTAACCCGAAAATCAACGCGTTTGAGATTCGGGAAATGATTATTCAACATATCCTCACCGAAGAGATTTTCTTAACGGTGTTTAATGAAAGCCAATTTCATCGTGAAAATGTGGTGGCGCGTCATTTAGAAACGGTGGTGAATAGCTTTTTTACAGGCAAAGTGCGCCGTGAAACACTGAAATATATCGAAAGTTATTATGCCGTGATTCGGCGCGAAGCGGCTAATATTAGCAATCACCACGAAAAGCAAAAATTTCTCAAAGTGATTTATGAAAACTTCTATAAAACCTACAATCCCAAGGCGGCAGATCGGTTAGGCATTGTTTACACGCCGAATGAAATCGTGCACTTTATGATTGAAAGCACCGATTATTTATTGGATAAACACTTCAATCGTTTGTTAGCCGATGAAAAAGTAGAAATTCTCGATCCGGCAACAGGCACCGGTACATTTATCACCGAACTAATTGAATACTTACCCAAAAACCGTCTTCGCGCTAAATACCAAAACGAAATTCATTGCAATGAAATGGCGATTTTGCCCTATTACATTGCCAACCTCAATATCGAATACACCTATCAACAGAAAATGGGAGAGTATGAAGCCTTTCCACATATCTGTTTTGTGGATACTTTGGACAATTTAGGCTTTGATCACAGCTATCAAAACCAACAAAAAACCTTATCTCTTGGGTTGGGAGAAGAAAACGCCGCACGGATTCAAGCCCAAAACAAATGCAAAATTTCCGTTATTATTGGTAATCCACCCTATAACGCCAATCAACAAAACGAAAACGATAATAATAAAAATCGCGACTATCCAGAAATAGACGAGTCAATAAAGCGCACTTACATTGCCAACAGCACGGCACAAAAAACCAAGCTTTATGATATGTATGCGCGGTTTTTTCGGTGGGCGAGTAATCGTTTGTCGGAAAATGGGATTTTAACGTTTGTCACTAATTCCTCTTTTTTAGAAGCACGGACTTTTGATGGCTTTAGAAAGGTGGTTGCGGAAGAATTTAATGATATTTATGTGGTGGATTTAGGTGGGGATGTTCGTAAAAATCCAAAATTATCTGGCACTAAAAATAATGTGTTTGGAATTCAAACCGGGGTAGCGATTTCGTTTATGGTAAAGCGAGAAGGTGCGACATCGTGCCAAATTCATTATGTGCGCCGCCCGGAAATGGAAATAGCCGCAGACAAATTGGCATTTCTACGAACTTCAAAATTTAGGGAAATTGATTTTGACAAAATCCAACCGGATAAAAATCACAATTGGCTCAATCTCGCTGAGAATGATTTTGAGGAATTGTTACCTTTAGCGAATAAGGAAACCAAACAGGCGAAATCTCAGAAAGAGGAGATGGCGATTTTTAAGTTGTTTTCTTTGGGAGTCGTAACGGCACGAGATGAATGGGTTTTTGATTATTCAAGACAAAACATTGAAAACAAAGTAAAATATTTGATTGAAGTTTACAATCAAGATGTGGATAAACACGAAACTGCCAAAAAATCAAATCTCAATAATGTTCTGAATGATGCGATTAAATGGACTAGAGCCGTTAAAAATAACTTATTGACAGGCGTGAAATATAAATTTGAAGAGCGCTTGATTACAAATTCGTTATATAGACCATTTATAAGAAAGAAAGTCTATTTTTGCAAACAACTCAACGAAATGCAGTATCAATTACCGAAGGTTTTTATAAAAGGTAATTTGAATGAAGTAATAACTATTTCAGGAACAAGCACGGCAAAACCATTTGCTGCACTGGTTGCGAATAAAATTTTTAGCTATGATTTTTTAGAAAAAACGCAATGTCTCCCCCGATATCGCTACGATTCCGAAGGCAACCGCTTCGACAACATCACCGATTGGGGCTTAAACCAATTCCGCACCCATTACCAAGATGACAGTATTACCAAGCAAGACATTTTTCACTACACCTATGCCGTTTTACATCATCCGGCATATCGGGCAAAATACGCCCTCAACTTAAAGCGCGAATTTCCGCGCCTCCCGTTTTATGACGACTTTCATCAATGGGCAGCGTGGGGCAAACAATTGATGGATTTACATTTAAACTACGAAACCGTCAAAAAATACCCACTCTTGCGGCTTGAGAAAAAACGAGAGGGCAACAAGCCCAATAAAATAAAACTCAAAGCCGATAAAGAAAAGGCTGAAATTCACTTAGATGCTCTAACGACTTTGCAACACATTCCGCCCACCGCTTGGGAATATCAACTCGGCAACCGCAGCGCGTTAGAATGGATACTCGATCAATATAAGGAAAAAAAGCCCCGCGACAAAACCATTGCCGAGAAATTTAACACCTATCGCTTTGCCGACTACAAAGAACAAGTGATAGAATTATTGCAGCGAGTGTGTACCGTCAGTGTTGAAACAATGCGGATTATTGGAGAGATGGATGGAGTTGACTGATAGGGGTTGATTTTATACTCTCATTGATCTGGAGTCCAAACTTTAGTTTGGCAGAAGTCCAAACTTATAGGGCCATCAATCAAATCAATGATCGTAATCCTGAACTTCATGATCTTTATCGCATCAACATCGAGACGGGTGAAAAAAGCCTCGTACAGAAAAATGAGGGATTTTCGCAATTCGTCACCGACGACGATTACAACGTCCGTTTTGCGGTGCGTTCTACACCACTTGGCGGAAATGAGATTCTCATGCCCACCAACGAGGGCCATTGGGCAGCCGTTATGAACATTGCCATGGCAGACTCGCTTAGGAACGTGCATGAAATAAATTAGTCAACTGGGAATGGTATAGCTTGATTAAATGTACTCATAACCATCTACCCTTTGAATTAATTGGCAATACTTATATGAAATCCCAGAAACTTTCTTTTTGCCAATTCCAATATCAAAACTGCCCCTTGCTCTGACTACAACACGCCCAATATACGTGCCTATCTTTTTCCCCTTAGTCACGACCGCTTTAACAATGTCACCGGTTTGAAACCCTTTTACTCGCTTGTGTTTTTTGGGGCCAGTTCTCGGAAATCCGTATTGATTCATACTGCACTTTTGCCTTGAGCCACGTCCTTTGGCAGTGATAATCAAAGGCGTTATCGCTGGGGGAATAACGACTTGAGCACCACTTTCCCCTACACAGGCAGCATCTATCCAATGGTCTTTTGAGTAACCCAGTTTGACACGGTTAAATTTTGTTCGCCCCCCGCTTGAGAAAGTAATAGTAATAGGTAAATCAAAGCCTTTTAATGCATTGCCGGTTGCATAACGGGTAGCATTGACAGCCGCAGTATCTTTTAAGGGTGCTTTTGCTTGTGCTTGAATTTTCTTCAAACGTTTCGGTTTGCACTTCAGAAACTCTTTAATGTCCTTATTGCCCTTATTGATGTTACATTCAGTACATGCCAAGGTTAGGTTAGATACTCGATCTGAGCCACCTTTACTGCGGGCTTGGATATGCTCAATTTCAAGTGGCACGTTTTTAGCACCACAATAGGCACATTCACGATCCCATTTTTCTAGCAAATATTCCCGCAACTCATAGCCAGCAAGCTCGCCTTGTTGATATTCAATCCCCGATATTTCTGGATTTTGTATTTTCTGAGTATCGAACCTAACTATCTCAACTGCTATTTGAGTGAGCGGTGCCAGTCGTGCCAGCTTAAGCATCCAATTTTTGACGTTATCAGCTCGTGACCTCAATGAGGGGGGGAGCCAGCCTTGTGGTCGCTGTCGGTTATTAAACCGTGCTGGCCGATAACGAGTTTTTCTATTTCTTCGAGAACGACGTACCGCCCGTCTTGAATCGAGGTTTCTTTTTATCTGAAGCCCCCGATGATTTAGGTTGCCGGCCCAAATAACCTCTGAGCCACGCTCAAAATGCCCAACCAAAGCTATCCCAGTTGTGCGGCTACCGGGATCAAATTTGATTTCGATAGGCTGTAAATCGCCGCCTACACGGCACTTCATAATAATTGTGAAAGGATAACGACGATAAACCGCAGCCTTTCCGTTTTTTAAGAGTTTGCGGGCTCTTGCTGGGTGGCAAGGCATCAACGGTTTTTTGTTACGATCCAGAACAAATACTCTTCGCATAAATTGTCACCTAACTCAGTTTGCACTGGTAATGGTCTCCTAGCTAATGTTATAGGACGGTTTTGAATGGGAGCCACACTAACCTTTCCATCAGACTTGTTTAATGACTCCCCGCAGGGTCTTGGACTGGAGATGCATCACAAGAGTGCCTATATTTTCGTCCCTAACGGAGTTCTGAAGAACTAAAGCGGGTAACCTTAAAATCACTTAGTTGCCTAAGTTATTTATGGACGGTTACTTACCACTAATATCATGGGTTTTGATAAGACGGGCCAGATTGTGTACCTAGAAGACAGCCGTAATCGTAACACGTCGGCACTGTTTGCGTGGGATACCAAAACGGGTAAGCAAACATTGCTTGCTGAAAACCCACAGGCCGATGTCAGCGCTGTTATGATTCATCCGACGGAAAAACACGTCCAAGCCGTCGCTTTCACGTATGAACGCAAGCATTGGCAGATACTTGACAAAACCATCGCGGCAGATTTTGCCTACCTGAAAACGGTTGCCGATGGTGAGGTTAGGATTGCAGATCGAACCCTTGATGATAAATACTGGATTGTCGTTTATCTCATGGACAATAGCCCAGTGCGCTATTATCGCTATAACCGCAAGACGCAAAAAGCACAGTTCCTATTCACCAATCGCGAGGCCTTAGAAGAAAAGTCCTTGGCGAAGATGTACCCAACGATCATCAAATCGCGTGATAAGCTCAACCTAGTCAGTTACTACACGCTCCCGGTGGGGAGTGCTCGCGATGGCAAGGCACGGCCCGATAAACCCTTACCAATGGTATTGTTGGTTCACGGTGGCCCTTGGTGGCGCGATGACTGGGGCTACGATTCCAGACATCAATGGTTAGCCAACCGTGGTTACGCTGTGTTGAGCGTTAACTTTCGGAGTTCAACTGGCTTTGGAAAGGCCTTTATCAATGCCGGGAATCGAGAATGGGGTGCGGCGATGCAACACGATCTCATCGATGCCGTTAATTGGGCGATACGAGAAGGCATTGCCGATCCCGCCAAAGTCGCTATTATGGGAGGGAGCTACGGCGGATACGCTACCCTAGCAGGGCTGACATTTACACCACAGAAGTTTGCATGCGGCGTAGACATCGTGGGGCCGTCGAACTTGGTGACACTGCTTGAGACGATCCCACCGTACTGGGCACCGGTGATAGCGCAGTTTACAACCCGCGTAGGTGATCACAGAACAAAGGAAGGCCGAGCCTTCCTAACAACGCGTTCCCCGCTAACCTACGTTGATAGGATTCAGCGGCCGCTATTGATCGGACAAGGTGCCAATGATCCGCGTGTCAAACAAGCCGAATCTGACCAAATCGTCCAAGCCATGCAACAGAAGAACATCCCAGTGACGTATGCGCTATACCCTGATGAAGGACACGGCTTCCAGAAACAAGAGAATCGTTTATCATTCTCTGCGGTTACAGAAGCGTTCCTCTTCGAGTGTTTAGGTGGCCGGTATGAGCCTATCGGTGACGATTTTGAAGGCTCAAGCCTCACCGTTCCAATAGGAATAGAAGAAATACCGGGCTTGAAAGAGGCACTTTCGGAACAGAAAACATGATGAAAACCTTATCATTGATTGTCATTTCGACCAACGGGAGAAATAGTCGCTTGTAGTAGTCGTTTGTAGTAGTCGTTTGTAGTAGTCGCTTGTAGTAGTCGCTTTAGCGACTTAATCTATAATACAAACACTACAAACACTACAAACACAACTAAGGGAGTTGTGGCTAAATAAAATACCCACACCGTTAAAAAAACGTTGTTTCTCTATGGGTATATTATTTTCACGCTCCTCCCTTATGTCGAAATGACAAACGCTTGGAGATGACAAACGCTTGGAAATGACAAACGCCTGGAGAAATCAGGCGGTTTTCAAAGATTTCTCCTGATGTAGAAATGACAAACGCCTGGAGAAATCAGGCGGTTTTCAAAGATTTCTCCTTATGTAGAAATGACAAACGCTTGGAAATGACAAACGCCTGGAGAAATCAGGCGGTTTTCAAAGATTTCTCCTGATGTAGAAATGACAAACGCTTGGAGAAATCATGTGGTTTTCAAAGATTTCTCCTGATGTAGAAATGACAAACGCTTGGAGAAATCATGTGGTTTTAAAAAATTTCTCCTTATGTAGAAATGACAAACGCCCGGAGAAATCATGCGGTTTTCAAAGATTTCTCCTGATGTAGAAATGACAAACGCTTGGAAATGACAAACGCTTGGAGAAATCAGGCGGTTTTCAAAGATTTCTCCTTATGTCAAAATGACAAACGCCCGGAGAAATCTGGCGGTTTTCAAAGATTTCTCCTTATGTAGAAATGACAGTAGAAAAAATAGAAATGACAGTCAAAAAAATAGAAATGACAGTAGAAAAACTGTCCGGTACTCAGAGGAAAAATAAGAAAAACTTCTTCAGTTTGAAAAACCTCTTCAGTTTGACGAGGAAAAATAAGGAAAACCTCTTTTGAAAAACCTCTTCAGTTTGACGAGGAAAAATATGAACAAAAGACACAACCCCGATCAACTATTAATCGAAGCCATCCAAAACGGCCTACCGCTAGTATCACGCCCTTATGCCGCGATAGGAAAACGCATTGGCATGAGCGAATCCGAAGTCCTCGCTAAATTGTCTCGCTTACTTAAAACCGGTGCGATAAAGCGTTTCGGGGTTGTGGTGTGCCACCGCAAACTAGGCTATTGCGCGAATGCAATGGTAGTATGGAACATCCCCGATGAACAAGTCACCTCTTTGGGACAACAGTTAGGACAATTTGACTGTGTGACGCTCTGCTACCGTCGCGCCCGACACTTGCCCGATTGGCCTTATAACCTATACTGTATGATTCACGGCAAAGACCGAAACACAGTGTTAGACAAGTTGGATGGAATCATTGAACAGTGTGATTTAACCGACATTCCCCACCAAGTCCTATTCAGCCGCCGCTGTTTCAAACAACGCGGCGCGATTTACACGCCCCGTCAACCCGTTACTGAAGAAACCAAGTTTTTTCAAAAAACTTGCATTCTTCCCCAAGCCGTTGCCGGGGGATACTAATGGACGCGATAGACCGCAATATTATCAACAACTTACAGGGCAATTTTCCCATCAGTGAGCGCCCCTATGCAGAGGCGGCCGAACAACTAGACATCACTGAAGACGAACTCATTCAACGCCTCACCAAGCTATTAGAACAAGGCATACTAACTCGCTTCGGCCCCATGTACCACGCAGAACGCTTAGGCGGTGGACTCACGCTGGCAGCCATGCAAGTGCCAGAGGCCGAATTCGATCAGGTGGCAAAACAAGTCAACGCATTTCCCGAAGTGGCCCACAACTATGCACGAGATCATGAACTCAATATGTGGTTTGTCTTAGCCACCGAACGGCCTGAACGAATTAATGAAGTCATAAAAAAAATTGAGACCCAAACAGGACTACGTGTGTACAACATGCCCAAACAAGCTGAATACTATGTAGGACTTCGATTTGAAGCATAGCTCCAGCCGGCATCCAAACCGGCGTCCAAACTTGAAAGGGGCGTTTCTAGGGGCGTTGCCCCTGGCTTTAATAATACTTACCGAAGGGGCTAATAGAGGTTTTAAAGTCAGCCCCTTTAGTACGAGATTAATACAAAAAGGGGCACCGCCCCTAGCAAGCCCCAACGGGGCGACATTAATATAGCCAGTGTACCTACCTGGCAAGGCGACATTAATATAGCCCCAACGGGGCGACATTAATAAAGCCAAGGGCACCGCCCCTGGCAAGCCCCAACGGGGCGACATTAATTTTTCATTTTTCATTTTTAATTTTTCATTTTTAATTTTTCATTAGTATATGAATCCCATTGACGCAACTGATCGGCGTATTATCCAAGCCACTCAAGCCGGACTCCCTTTAACGCCCCGCCCCTATCACACCATCGCCGAACAACTCGGCTTACCCGCAGACGAAGTGATGGCGCGTCTACAACGCATGTTAAAAAATGGTATCATACGTCGCCTCAGTGCCGTGCCCAACCACTACGCCCTTGGCTATCGCGCCAATGGCATGACAGTTTGGGACGTGCCAGACGAACAGATTGATGAATTAGGCCGACGTGTGGGACAATTAAACTTTGTCAGCCACTGTTATCGCCGCCCCCGTCACTTGCCAGAGTGGCCTTATAACCTTTTTGCAATGATACACGGCCGAACTCAGTCTCAGATAGATGAACAATTTCAACAGATTGCAGAATTATTGGGCGAACACAATCGGGGGCATAAAACGTTATATAGCACTCGCATTTTGAAAAAAACTGGGTTACGAATTAGCGGCTAAAATGCGCTACCTATACTCATCAAAATAGCCTGGGGCGATGCCCCAAATGAGGCCCCTTCGGGGTTATCTCGCTCCGCTCGTTACTGCGTTTGGCGCGTCTTTAATATCTTTTCGACGCAAAATAACGCGCGAAAAAACGGGAGCAAAGAACACCGGTTTTCTATTCACATTCAATCCCTTCGGGCTTATCGTGAAAAAACTCGGCTTTCTTGTGGCTCAGCAGTCGGCCCCTACTGAGTTTATGAATAATACCCATTTTGGATTGAAACCTATTTTATAAATAGGCACCATAAGTCACAACTTATGCCGTAAGACAGAAAACCATCATAAGAATTTCAACTAAAAATTGGTATAACACACATCCAGCCTGAAGTGGTGAAAATAAGATTATTTTGTCCAAAAAATTCCGCTTTAAAAAAAATTATATAAAAAATAGTCACTTAAATCACCCTATTTTCATTCACAATTCACAATTTTCACTTCGATTTGGAGAATAAAATCAGGTGGGCGGCATCGCGAGAGTTATTCACATTCAATCCCTTCGGGCTTATCGTGAAAAAACTCGGCTTTCTTGCGGCTCAGCGGCCGGCCCCCTACTGATTACTGAAAACTGAAAACTGATAACTGATAACTGATCACTGATAACTGAAAAACTGATCACTGATAAAAATGTTCCGCCTTAGCCAATACATAAAAGAACTCATCAACCCCACGCCCCTAACGCCGGTGCGTCAACCCCCGGGGCCTGTCGTTATTTGGAATCTCATCCGCCGCTGCAACCTCACTTGTAAACACTGCTACTCCATTTCGGCCGATACCGATTTCAAAGGCGAACTCTCCACCCAAGAAATCTTCACCGTCATGGACGATCTCAAAGCGTTTGGTGTTCCCGTGTTGATTTTATCGGGCGGCGAGCCGTTGCTACATCCCGATATTTTTGCCATTTCCCACCGCGCCAAAGACATGGGCTTTTATCTCGGCCTATCCAGCAACGGCACCTTGATTGACGAAAACAATATTGCAGCCATTGCCGCTGTCGGTTATGATTATGTTGGAATAAGCCTAGACGGGCTGCAAAAAACCCATGACCAATTTCGCCGCCGTCAAGGCGCATTCGATAAATCTATGCAAGCGATTCGGTTCTGTCGAGATCATGGCATCAAAATCGGTATGCGTTTTACCCTGACGCAAGACAACGTCCACGAATTTCCCCAAATGCTGCAACTGATGGACGATGAAAACATCGACAAATTTTACTTATCTCACCTTAACTACGCCGGGCGCGGCAACAAAAACCGCAAAGATGATGTCGTCCACCAAATGACGCGCCAAGCGATGGACGTTTTATTTGAAACCGCTTTAAAAATGCAACAAGCCGGCAAATCGCGGGAATTTGTCACCGGCAACAACGACGCAGACGGCGTTTACTTATTATTATGGGCGCAACACCGTTTCCCGCACCACGTTAAACATTTGCGTACCAAACTGATACAATGGGGCGGTAACTCATCCGGCGTCAATGTTGCCAACATCGACAACTTAGGCCATGTCCACCCCGACACCTTTTGGTGGCACTACTCCTTAGGCCATATCCGACAACGCCCCTTTTCCGAAATTTGGCCCGACACAAAAGAACCGCTGATGGCCGGCCTAAAACTTAGCCCACGCCCCCTCAAAGGCCGCTGCGGGGAATGCCATTATCAAGACATTTGTGGCGGTAATACTCGCGTACGCGCACATCAAATAACGGGCGATTTTTGGGCCGAGGATCCGGGGTGTTATTTAAGCAATGAAGAGATTGGAGTTTTGGCAAAGAAACCAAAACTCAAACTTTAGTTTGGCGGGCGGTGTTTGGCAACCGGCATCAGTTTGGCAGGGTGAAAAAAAAAGGTCGTGTCTGTCCTTTTAGAAATTTTTAGTATCAAAGGCCATCAATAAAATCAACAATTCGGCAACCTGGCCCTCAAAAAAACCGCTTTGGAAAGACACCTTAGTATTTTTCATTTTTCATGTATCAAGGGCCATCAATAAAATCAACAATTCGGCAACCTGGCCCTCAAAAAAACCGCTTTGGAAAGACACCTTAGTATTTTTCAATTTTTGGAAAGACACCTTAGTATTTTTCAGTTTTCAGTTTTCAGTTTTCATTATGTTTCACTCCCCGGATTGAAGGAGCTGGGAGTGTGTAAAAAGTCCAACGTCGGCAAAAGTACAGCGAAGCGAAACTTTTGCCGACGTAACCGTTTGCAGTAGACTTGACGTTTTTTAGAATATCTCATTGTAATTAGACAACTGTGATAGCAGGTAAATTATGTCAAAAAGTCTGACAAAAACTCAAACTGAGAAGAATCTCTTGATTGCTTTTGCTGGAGAATCTCAAGCACGCAATAGATACACGTTCTTTGCAGGAAAGGCCAGAAAAGAAGGGTTAGTTCAAATTGCTGACATCTTTGAAGAAACCGCCAACCAAGAAAAAGAACATGCTAAAAGGTTCTTTAAATTTCTTGAAGGGGGCGAAGTAGAAATCACCGCCTCATTTCCAGCCGGCACTATAGGCAGCACCCTGGAAAATCTCCGCGCCGCTGCGGCCGGAGAAGAACACGAATGGATGGAAATGTATCCAGGTTTTGCTCAGGTAGCAAGAGAAGAAGGCTTTGAACAAATCGCTAAAACATTCGAGGCCATTTCTGTTGCTGAAAAACAACATGGCAAGCGCTACAAAGAACTTGCTGATAACCTCGAAGCCGGGCGAGTGTTTAAGAAAAATGGAAAAGTCACTTGGCGTTGTAGAAATTGTGGTTATTTACATGAAGCAGATGAAGCGCCAAAAGCCTGTCCAGCTTGTTTACATCCACAATCTTATTTTGAGTTGTTAGGAGAAAATTGGTAACGTGAGTTCGACTTTAAATATCAGTGACTTATATAATTATACTGTCCACCGTTACAATTTGCGCTTTTGCCCCTGGAAAAATCTCCGAGGTTAGTCACCTTTAGGTTCCTGAACGCTTTCAGATGGCTGTTAAATTAAAAAAAAGCGCAATTTATGACTGTGCTAAGTATAGTAATTATATCAAATAGTTATTTATAATGACGGTTAAATCAATCAGTTAAAAACAAACAAGCTTTACTGGCTTATTTCACTCTATGGCCCACAATTAAATAGTTATTAACGTATTAATCTAAGAGTTTCATTGTCAAAAAATATTTTTTAATCAACTAATTATTTTCAACCAATTGATTAATATTATTGAAAAATAAATCGAACTCACGTTGGTAGTCCAATAATGCGAATTAATACTGAAAAATTTAAAATGAACAAAGTTGATCAATTGTTTGAAAATAATTAATTGTTTTACTATTAAACCCTTAACATTAATACGTTAATAGCCTGAAAATTGTAGGCCATAGAGTGAAATGAGCCAGTAAAGCTTAAACCCTTAACATTAATACGTTAATAGCCTGAAAATTGTAGGCCATAGAGTGAAATGAGCCAGTAAAGCTTGTTTGTTTTTAACTGATTGATAATAACGTCATTATAAAGAACGAGTTGATAGAATTAATAACTCTATAACTCACTGATATTTAAAGTATAAATCACGTAAATAGTTGGTTTTAGTATGGAACAGCATGATTATAAAAAAAATGATGACTCAATGATCACGTTTTTTCGTGCGCCCAAACAGATTGTATATAGATTTCTTTGCTAATTTATCGCAATGAACGAATTCTTTGGCGATGAAATAAAATCTCCATTAATTAGCTATTGGGTTGTCATTGCTGTATTGATAACAAGTTGACTCAGGTGATTTGAGGCTTAGAATAAAATCCCTTATTATATACAATCCTTGTAAAGGAACTACAAGCGAGCGTAGGAGAAGGTAGAGCGTCTGGATACGCCAAGTGCGTCAGGTGGATGAAAGCGGCGTGTCTCCAAAACGTCGTTTTAAATTTAATTGGATGAAGGAATTCAATATGTACGCAGGCTTAGATTACGGAACATCTACATGTTCCATAGGAGTATGGCAAGACGGTAAACCTCAACTGTTACCGTTAGAAGACGCGAGTCCATACATCCTGTCAACGCTATATACACCAAAACAGGAGATTCTTGCAAAAGAGATTGATGAAAATGAACTTCGCAAAAGGGTGGCTAATGCAAAGCGCGAGCAAACCCGGAAGAAACATGAAGGTACCGGCGAAAAATTAAAATTCTTTTCAGATGCTGAATTTGCAAATAGAGAAAGAGCGGTCTTGAAAAGAGAAGCAGCGGAAAAGGCGAGAAGAGACTTCAATAACCAAGAAATTAGTGAGAGTTTATTGAACACCACTGAAATTTATTTTGGCGAAAAAGCGGTACAAAAACACCTAACCGATCCGTTAATGGGTCATTTTGTCAAATCTCCGAAAGTGTTTCTTGGCTCCCAATTGAAATCGTCTCAACTTAATATTTTTTCTGAAATTGTGGCGAGAATGCTCGCCAATATTAAGGAAACCGCAGAATCTCTACAAAACCAGGAAATTAGCCAAGTTGTTATTGGGCGCCCCATCAATTTTCATGGCACTCGTGGGGAAGTGGGAAACAAACAGGCACTACGGATATTGGAGCAAGCTGCAATTATAGCCGGGTTTAAACAGGTAGAATTTTTGTTTGAACCGGTTGCCGCCGCTTTGGATTATGAACGAACACTTTTCTATGACCAAACTCTTTTAGTTTTAGATGTCGGAGGCGGTACAACCGATTGTTCAATGATAAAAGTGGGCCCTTCTTATTCGGAAAATAAATCGCGTTATGATGATCTTTTAGGAACGGCTGGCGATCGTTTTGGCGGGATTGACTTAGACATCAAATTAAATATGCAAAGTCTCATGCCCTACTTTGGAAAGGACAGCCTGCTTTCTTCGGGTTTACCTATTCCTTATGCTATTTTCTGGGATGCGGTCTCCATAAACGATGTCAATGCACAAGCTCGCTTTGCCTCAGAAAAAACGTGGCCGCAAATTCAACAAATACTCAAAAAAGCCACAGAGCCTGAGAAAGTAGGGAGGTTGAAGGTACTACATGAAGGAAAATATACTTATCGTCTCAATAGAAGTGCAGAACTGGCGAAAATACTTCTATCTGAACGAGAACTCATTGAATTGCCATTGAGATACATAGAACCTGAATTGGTTCTACCAATAACCAGAAAAGAACTGAGTGATGCCATCGAAATGGAACTGGACAAAATTGGCTCACTCCTGAATGAAGTCATCAAGCAAGCTGGTGTATCCCCAGAGGCAGTTTATGTCACCGGGGGTACCGTTAAATCTCCTATAGTAGAATCTTTTGTTACGTCCATAATAAAGGATGCACCGATAATTATTGGTGATCTATTCGGTAGCGTAACAACGGGCTTAACTACGTGGGCTAAACATTACTTTTCATAAGAGCCTCTATAGAATTTAAAAAAAGCCAATAGTGAATAGCGCCACGTTGTTTGCAAGAGTCCAAACTTTAGTTGGCAGAAGTTTGGCAGGAATCGACAAACTTTAGTTTGGCAGGAGTCCAAACTTTAGTTTGTTTCCTAGCCGTTATATCAACCTCAAAAAGGATTCATTAAAAGCATGAACAAAATTAGAATCGCTGAATGGAACGAATTGGAACCCCTAAAGCCCTTTCCAGCACTCGTGGCTAATGTCGATTTAGTGCTCATCCGTTGGGAAGAGAGTGACAACGTTTCTGTCCTTTATGGTCGTTGTTTGCATCGCGGGGTACGACTGGCTGATGGATTCGTCCAAGGAAGTAATCTGATCTGTGGTGTCCATTACTGGGATTATCAGTATAAAACCGGCGTGAGTGCTTATAATCACGAAGAAAAACTGCCTAAATTTCAGGCGTGGATTAAAGACGATGGTGTTTGGGTTGACGAAGATGAAATTGCGGCTTGGGAGCGGGATAATCCACAGCCCTTTAACCGTGACGCTTATCAAGGCGAATATGCCGATACACATCCTATCCCTGATGAGCCTTATACGCAATACATACAACACTTGGCTGAATATGGCTTATCTAAAATGGGTCATCACGGTAAAATGGCAGCTATGGGCGTTTCCCGACAAGAACTGCCTAAATGGGAAGACTTACAAATTCTAACCGCACAATTACATCGTGTCCCCCTCCTTGATGATGCGGTAGTGAAAACCGAAGTTGTCATTGGTGTCAATGCGAAAAAGCCGCTGTTCTTGGATAAGCCACTGTTGGTTTCTGATATGAGTTTTGGTGCGCTTTCCCTTGAAGCCAAGGTTGCGCTGGCTACCGGTGCCGAGATGGCAGGTACTGGCATTTGTTCAGGAGAAGGCGGTATGTTGCAGGAAGAACAAGCCGCTTGTCGTCGTTATCTGTATGAATTAGCCTCAGCGCGTTTTGGTTTTTCAATGGACAAACTGCAAAAAGTTCAAGCTTTTCACTTCAAATGTGGTCAAGCGGCTAAAACAGGCACTGGTGGTCACCTGCCAGGGCATAAAGTCATGGGCAAAATTGCTGAAGTCCGAGGGCTAAAAGAAGGCGAAGCGGCGATTTCTCCTGCCCGTTTTCCCGATTGGGAACATCTGGACAATTACCGCCAATTTGCCGAACAAGTCAGAGAAGCAACGGGTGGCATTCCCATTGGCGTAAAACTGTCGGCACAACATATTGAAAGGGATATTGACGCCGCATTGCAGATAGGTGTCGATTACATCATTTTGGATGGACGCGGTGGCGGGACTGGTGCCGCGCCTATGCTCTTTCGTGACAATATCTCGGTACCCACTATCCCAGCCCTAGCGCGAGCGCGTCGTTATCTTGATAATCAAGGCCGACAAGATATAACCTTAATTATAACCGGTGGATTGCGTGTGCCGGCCGACTTTATTAAAGCCTTGGCACTGGGTGCTGATGCCATTGCGGTTTCCAATTCGGCTTTACAGGCGATAGGCTGTTTAGGCATGCGTGCTTGTCACACTAACAACTGTCCGGTAGGTATTGCGACACAAAAAGAAGCCTTACGGAAACGGCTCCAGATAGATCATGCAGCGAAACGACTTAACAATTTCTTCCAGGCTTCCGTCGAATTGATGCAAGTCATGGCGCGGGCTTGTGGGCACAGTCATTTGAACCAGTTTTGCCTAGATGATTTAACCACTTGGAACCGTGAAATGGCTCATCTATCAGGCGTAACTTCTGGAGGAATGGTGACATAAAGACCTCCAAAGTATTTATTATGAGCGATCCACATAACAAGAACCGATATGGTGAAGAATGGCCTCAATCAAGAATAGATGCCTGTTTAGAAGAATTAGAAGCCATAAAACCTTTTGTTATTGTCTCTGGCGGTTGGGCTTGGCATTTTATGTCTCCAGAGGGCCATGTTGAGTATAAACATGCTCATGATCATAAGGATATTGATCTCTTCGTGCGCCCTGATGAGGTGGCTACCGTCGTCAGCATTCTCAAGAGTAGAAGCTTTGAGAAGGTATGGACAAAATATGACAAGTTGCCAAGTCAGGAGGACTTTAGGCGTTATGAAAAACGTGTCGAGTTCGATGACAAAACCTCAGTCAAGCTCAAAATATCCCCGACTTCAGTCAAAGTGACAATAGACTTTTTTGTAAGTTCTGAAGTTCCGTACCGAGAAATCGATGGGTGGCGAGTGATAGAACCGACGTTCCTTCTCGGTTTATACAAGAGTATCCACTCCAGTGATAACTGTTTTGCGGTTCAAGCAGCCGCCAGATTGATTGAACAAGGCATTGATCCAGTAGGCCATCCAGAGCTAGTAGAAATACCAAGAATACGAATGAAAACTGAAAACTGAAAACTGAAAACTGAAAAAGTTCGTTTGTAAATGACTTATTTTATAAGTGGGTAAACGAATGAAAAATGAAAAATGAACCAGTTCGTTTGTAAATGAATCATTTTACTCGATGATCAAGTTTGGAACGAATGCCAGTAGCGGGGGCTCATGGCTCAAAGCTCAAGTGCCCTAAAGGGCACTCGCCCGGCGCGCAGGGGGGGTTAGTCTGCTTTAGCAGACTTGAGCTTTTAGCTTGGGGATTTATCCCCAAGCACTAACCATCAAAAACTTGATCATCGAGTTTTATAAGTGGCTAAAAAATAACGAGCGGTAACAGTCGCTAAAGCGACTGCTATAAACCGGAGTTTTGCATGAAGGTTTTGTTTGTAACTGACTTACATGGTGACAAGTGGAAATATGACCGTTTATTTGAAATCGCACAAGATTTCAAAGCTCATGTTGTCATCAACGGCGGAGATATGCTACCCAAAGCCGGAGATTTGTTTTCTCAAGGCGATTTCATCACGAGTTATCTTGATAAACATTTTGAAAAATTTCAGCGCGCAGAAATCGACTATCTTTGTTGTTTAGGCAATGATGATCTGAGAATTTTCGATGAGGTGTTTGAACAAACGTGTAGCAAATACGATTTTGTCGTTAATTTGGCACAGCGTCAAATTGAAATCGGTCATTTTGAATTTATAGGAATGAACTGGGTAGTTGACTATCCTTTCCGCCTTAAAGATAGATGTAGGATGGATACAGTAGATTACATCTTTCAAGAACAATATGGAACAGGTTTACTCTCGACACCAACAGGATGGAAAGAGATAATAGATTGGTTTTCTTACGCAAAGACATTACCAACCATCGAAGAAGAATTAAACCGATTGGTACGCCCAAAGAATGTAGCGCAAAGCATCTATGTTATTCACATGCCTCCCTATAAATTAGGTCTGGATAAATGTGGACATGGCCCTGAAGTTGGCTCGAAAGCTATCTACGATTTTGTTAAAAATCAACAACCTAAACTTTGCCTTCATGGTCACATTCATGAGTCTCCCGAATTCAGTGGCAAGTGGTATGCCAAACTTGGGAATAGTGTTTGCATCCAACCGGGTCAACTTTCGCCGCTAATCTACGTTACCATTGATTTAGAAACGATGGAATTTGAGAGGCACACCTACGTTCCTTAATGATTAATGATTAATGATTAATGATTAATGATTAATTTTGGACACTTGTGGGTAAAGCTAAGACCCCGCACAGAAGGGCAATGGACACACCCCCGGCCCCTTTATCGAGGTGAGTGACATCAATAGAGGGGATTGAGGGTTAAGTTGAATCTTATAAGTTCAACTGAACTGGAAAACGCGCTTTGACGCGCTTTGACGTAAGAGATATTAACATAAGCTTGCGAAGAAATCCGATTTTTTTGAAAAATCGGATTTGTTAATTACTTGTATAACTTCTCAATCAGAAGTTTTTATAAATCCTTGATTTCATAATAATTAATTCAACCCTTAATTCGCATCAATAGAGGGGGTTGAGGGCCGTGTTACGGCGATAAAAAACCGCAAATTGTGTGCAGTATAACGATAACCAATGGAGGTAATCAAAGAGGAATGACGTATGCAGTACAAAGAAATATTGCCAAAAGAGTGGGATGTGCCTCAACATTTCAGAGCGCGTTTGGGGGAACAGGCGGGCCGTCAACGGATAATGGCGCAAGCGACCGCAAGGCTAAATTTTTCTGGCGTGCTCCTGAAGGCGTGTGGAAAGCGGCCGATTCTGCGGGAGAGGGTTTGAAGGCGTTGCAACGGCATTTAAATAAATACGATTCGGTGGTAGCGCAATTGGAAAAACAATTAGCGTCGGCACAGTGGGCCGAGGATTTTTTCAAAATATTACGCGCAACCGCACCGACACTGCGAACCATTAGAAATATGCAACATACCCTCCAGCAAGCGCGTGAAAATTTCCAAGAAGTCTTCGAGATCAGGCCTACCAACAGGAACGGACTGTGGACTTATTAAATGCTGAGGCGAAGTACGCCCTAGATTTCACGATGGCACAACGTGCTGAAGAGCAAGCGCAGCACGGCCAAGATATTGCACAACTTAGTCATCGCCTTAATTTGCTTGCCAGCTTTGCCTATCATGGCGTTGGCCGCCCTATTCGGTATGAGTTTTCCGCAGACATTGGGCAAGTTTGATAATCCGTTGACATTGTTGACGGTGCTAATAGTTGGTATAGTTTTTGGCTACTATCTCAGATCACGATATAGTTTGCGGCGCGAAACAGAATGGAAAGTAAATCATAATTCACCTGAACTATGAATTTAGTCGCATGTTTTGATAAATATCAAGTGTAAATAACTTTATTTTTGATAAAAGGAGTGTATATAGTTTAGAAGGATACGTGATTGTTTTTCGCATTGTGCAAAGCGTCACGGTTTTCAACCCAAGAGCTTATGTCGATATTTCACCCTCGCCCCGGCCCCATTCAATGCCATTAAGTTAAGAATAAATCCATACATGTAGCGACGATGGTGGGCAACTAAAGTTTGGACGACTGCCAAACTAAAAACGAGTTTGGACTCCTAGTTGCAATTGCAAACTAAGTTGAATTCATTAATAATTCGTTTACTTCGTTCTCTTCGTTCTCGTCACAATTATATATAAAGACACCCCCAAGAGCCTATCCGAAAACCCCTTTAGAAAAGACCTACGGGGCTCCCGTCAAAAAACAACACCGTAAAAATAGTCTTTAGACTTGCGGGTAATACCTTACCTGTAGAGCTATGCTTTTCGGATAGGCTCTAAATGCGACGATAGGGTTTAATTGAATTATGTCAAATCAATGAGTTATGAAAAAATATTCAGTTAAAGTGATTTTATAAGTTCGATATTCGCATTATTCGCGTCGCGTAGGCGCGTGGTAACTACTTAATCTAAAGGGGAAACTCAATGAAAAACCGAGGTAAATCAATAGCGATCTTGGTGCTTGGCCTTCTAGTGGGTTGTGTAGTCAGCCCTGAACAGAAAAACTTCGAGTTAGAAGAACGGAAAGTCAAATTGAAAGAGGAGGAACTGAAGTTAAAGCAGGAACAATTCGCGTTTGAGAAGGAGAAGCAAAGAAGAAGAGATGTGCTAGGAGCGACGGGAAACAGGGAAAATGAGGAAAAGGGGACGTGTACTGCTTTATACGACATTTTTCAAGAGTGTTACAAACAAGGAAAAGGGAAGAAGGTTGAGGTCTGTGCTGATCTGACTTTGAGCCTAGTAGAGAACTTGGCCTCCGAGTTTAAGGATAATCAGGAGACGTTAACTTCCTTTAGTTTGATGTGCGGTAAGGCATGTGCCTATGGCAGTCAGGGGCGCGCATTTCCGGCCTTTTCAATCTTTAAAAGAAAAATTTGCCCTTGAGCTTGGTATACTTAGCACGGGCATAATTTAAAAGGATGGTATCCGTGGAAAACGCACGAGCGTGGAAAACGTGCGAGGGTACAGATACCATCCCTTTGATTTTTAGTTTGTAGTAGTCGCTTTAGCGACTATGACAACGTAAAGCCTTTCGATTTTATCGTTCACTTTACCCTGTGGTG
>Ga0190283_1000514_pt1 | contig 19831 bp, 17 predicted proteins | sample 48691801_MG_FD_161669 | JGI IMG/M metagenome (GOLD analysis project Ga0190283, IMG submission 161669) | Hydrothermal vent microbial mat bacterial communities from Southern Trench, Guaymas Basin, Mexico - 4869-18-0-1_MG | ecosystem: Environmental > Aquatic > Marine > Hydrothermal vents >...
CAAACATCAAACATCAAACACCAAACATCAAACATCAAACATCAAACATCAAACATCAAACATCAAACATCAAACATCAAACATCAAACATCAAACATCGAACATCCACATAACGGAGGAAAACTTATGGCTCTGACCATAACCTGCCCGATCTGCGGCAGACGAAACGGATATGAGTTCCGTTTCGGGGGAGAGGATAAAGGGGCAAGGCCTGATGAGGAGGGACTCAGCCCTGAGGATTGGTGTGATTACACGCATAACAACACCTGCATCGCAGGCATTCAGAAAGAATGGTGGTATCACCGGGACGGTTGCGGCTCGTGGTTCACAATTCACAGAAACACGATAACAAATTTGGAAGCGGAGGCTACAGCATGAACAGGTTAAACCGACTGCCGACGTTGCGAGTCAACCCTTCGGAAAAACTTACCTTTAATTATATCGGAAGTTCCTGTCAGGGAGTGAAAGGCGACACAGTTGCCACCGCACTTTATGCCAATGATGTCCGGATATTCGGGAGAAGCCTCAAGTATCATCGCCCTCGCGGACTTTACAGCATGGATGGCGAATGCAGCAACTGTTGCGTGGAAATTGACGGCATCCCCAATGTCCGCGCCGAGACCACCCTCTTGAGAAACGGCATGAACATCAGACCTCAGAATGTGAGGAAAAGCCCTGACACAGACATTATGGGCTTTATGGACAAAATGGACTGGGCCATGCCGGCAGGATTCTATTACCGCTGCATGCACAAGCCAGCCAAACTGTGGCCCTTTTTTCTGAAACAGATCCGGAAGGCTGCCGGTCTGGGGAGAATTTCCCCGGATTTTCACATGAAGGGCAGGTACGACGAAATATATCCCAATGCAGATGTCTGCGTCATCGGAGGCGGACCCGCAGGCATGACAGCGGCTCTGACAGCCGCAGGACAGGGACTGCGGGTAATTCTCCTGGAATCCCGGCCGTGGCTGGGCGGCTTCTTTGACTACCGGACAGCAGAATACACCCCCTCTCAGGAGGGAATTTCCAGAACCCTTTGCGAACGGGCCCGGGAACTTTCCGAACAACTGGAAAACGCACCCAATGTGCGGACATTTGTCCATACCGCCATGATCGGAGCATACAGCAACAACCTGATCACCGCTTTTCAGACCGGAAACAAATCAGACGCGTTTGACGAACGCTACATGGAGATACGTGCCAAAAGTGTTGTCGTGGCAACAGGCTGTATTGAGCGTCCCCTGCTTTTTGACAACAATGACCGTCCCGGGGTGATGCAGGTCGGTTGCGCGCATCGGCTGGCCCAGACCTACGGACTGCTTCCGGGTGAGAATGCAGTGTTTTCGGTGGGACATGATCTCGGACTGGAGGCGGTGCTTGATCTTTATGATATGGGCGTGTCCGTGGCGTGTGTTGCGGATGTCCGGGAAGACGGGCAGGACCCGCATCTGCTCGAAAAGCTGACGGAAAGAAAAATCCCCTTTATGCGGGGATGGACGGCCCATACGGCTCACGGCTCAAAAACGCTGGAGAAAGTTACACTGAGCACCCTGTCAGGGGCACAGCATCGTGAATTTGACTGTGACACGCTCGTGGCTTCCGCGGGCCTGACACCGGTGACAGGCCCCCTGACTCTGGCGCAGGCAAAACTGGCTTACGACAACCACACCGGCTTTTTTCTGCCGGAAAAACTGCCGGAAAAAATGTATGCTGCCGGACGGATGCTGGGGCTGCAATCTCCCCTTTCCATCGAAACATCAGGAAAACTGGCCGGTCTCTCTGCCGCGGCTGACTGTGGGACATCGCTCGAACACGAGATAAAACAAACCCGGGAAGAACTCCGAAACCTGGCCGGACCCGTCAGAGGATCAAAATTCGTGACAGCACCTGTCAGAGGACAGAAAAGTTTTATTTGCTTTGATGAAGACACCACAGTCAAAAATATTGATCAGGCCATACAGGCCGGATTTGACGCGCCCGAACTGATCAAGCGATTCACGGCCGCGGGAACAGGCCCTGGACAGGGCGGTATTCCGGGGCATAATCTGCCGCTCCTTGTGAGTCAGTGGCACACTGATTCCGGGCTTGCTGTTCAGCCGACCACAGTGCGGCCGCCGCTGGTTCCCACCTATCTGGCCACTTATGCGGGAGCAAAACATGATATGTGCAAGCGCACACCCGCATACGAATCCCAGAAAAAGGCTGGCGGTGTCATGCAGCGTGCCGGGGTCTGGAAACGGGCAAGGCGGTTCTCCGACGATATCCGATGTCAGGAGGAAGTTGAGAATGTCCGCAGCAATGTGGGAATATTAGACGCATCAACTCTGGGCAAATTCCGGATATTCGGTCCGGACGCTCTGAGAGCACTTGAGCGGGTCTATGTGAGCGACATGTCAAAAGTCTCCGATAAAAAAATCAGATATTCCGCAATGTGCAACGAAGACGGATGCCTTTTGGATGACGGCGTGGTGGTCAGACGCGGTGAAAATGACTATTATTTCACCACATCAACAGGCCGTGCCGGCCAGACTGTCGAATGGATCCGATATCATGCCCGCTATGAGAACTGGGATTTCTCCATTGTCAACCTGACAGACGCGTTCGGTGTCATCAATCTGGCAGGGCCCAATGCCCGCAAGGTTCTTGAAAAACTCACAGATGCAGATGTCTCAAATGCCGCATTCCCCTTTGCCGGATACCGTGAATTTGCCATAAGGGACACAATTCCGGTCAGAGTCATGCGCCTGGGGTTTGTGGGGGAACTCTCGTTTGAGCTTCATGTTCCCTCGTCTTTTATGCAGACACTCTGGGAACTGATTGAAGATGCAGGCAAGCCTTTGGGCATACGCAACTTCGGACTGGAGGCCCAGAACCTTCTCCGCATGGAGAAAGGTCATGTCATCATCGGATCGGAAAGCGAACAGCGCACCACTCTGCATGATCTGGGACTTGGTTTCCTGTGGTATCGGGATAAGCCACAGGCGAAAACCGTGGGAGCTGTGGCACTCCGGCAGACTGAACACCAGGAAGGACGATTGAAACTGATCGGATTCAGGATGGAGGATGCTTCCTCACGTTCCCCGAAAGACGGCTCCGTTATTGTGGACAGCACCATCCGGGGGTATGTATGCAGCGCTAGGCACAGTTTCGCCCTGAATGAACCCATCGGAATGGCTTTGGCAGAGCCGCAACTTGCAGACACGGACACCCGTCTGGAAATCTTTGAGGACAGCGGAGATGATCGCCTGTATGCAAAAGTTGTGCCGATGCCGTTTTATGATCCCGAGGGGGAAAAACTGAGGATATGAGAGGAATATTATGCAACAGTCCCAATCTTTTTTTTTAAATGGTCATGAATCCGGATTCCGATTAGTGGAAAGGTGGTATTCCCATGATGAGGATAAAATTTCAATCGGCCTGGCAAATATTTCCGCCGAGGTTCCTGACATTGAGGCGAATAAAGATAAGATCATTCGCGCTGTCAGGATATTCAAGCAGAAGAAGGTGAATATGGTCATTTTCCCGGAATTCTGTCTGACCGGCTATTTCTGGGAAGACGAAACCGCCTGCCGGGAATATATGGATCAGGGCGTGACAGACAATCATCTTGACTGGCTCAGAGAATCCCTTGAGCCTCTTATTGCTGACGGGCTTGAATACGTCATTTTGAACAATATACGCCGGAATCCCCAGGGCGACCGGAAATATCTGAACACCACCTGTGTGATCCGGCCCGGTTTTGATCTTGCCGACCCTCAGATGACTTACAATAAGATATTTCTGCCAGGCATTGAAAACATTTACTCGATTTCCGGAAGAGACGACCGCCTTATTCTGGAGACTAAATGGGGCAGGTTCGGTTTTGCGACCTGTTATGATCTCTGCTTTCCGCGTTTATTGGAAGAGTGCGCCCTGTTCGACCGGGCAGACGCTGTTATCGGCATTGCTTCGTGGCGAGGATCCGGTGAGCGGAATTATCCTCTGAGCAACGTCAGAACTGACCATTATTATGGCTGCCTGTGGGATATCATGATGCCGGCTCTGGCCGCGGCCAACCAGGTCTGGCTCATTGCCTCCAATGCTGTGGGCGTTCATTCCGTCAGCAAAGCTAAGTTCTGGGGCGGTTCCGGGATATGGGCACCTTCGGGTCTGAAGCTTGTACAGGGTTCTCATCAGGATGAAGAGCTGATTATTATGCATAATGTGGATATCATCGGCGAAAAAAAGTTTGAGCAGGATGATTTTGACTATTCTGCGGATTTGAGGAAGGTTTACGGACCGATTGCCGACAGAAGAACCTTTACGCGAGTTTAACTTCAGACTTCCGAAATTTTGAAAATTTGTGAGGTCTTTAAAAATGTGAGGCAAAAATAATGAAAGTGTATCAAAGATGTTCTCCTGTGTCGTTTTCAACCCGGCCTCTGAAAACGGAAATTCGTGACAACTGGCGAGTGGTATTGGAATATGAAAATGAGGGATCGGGACCTTATCTGATTGATCTGAGCCACCTGCCCAAATGGGATGTGCAGGGGAAAAATCTTTCCGAAATCACCTTTCAGGAGAGAGCCATACCTGAAAATCCGGGACAGTCCGAACTTGGGGACGGGTTCCTCATCAACCGGATGAACCGCACTCAGGCATCTCTGTGGCATCTTAACGGAGAGAATCCGGAAATCCCGAATATCCCTGCGTTCACGGATGTCACCGAATCAGGTGTGCTGCTCGCACTGATTGGCAGGGAAGTCTTTTCCATTGCCGAAAAACTGACATCCCTGGATTTCTCCGACCCTGAGAAAGAAGCACTGTTTCTGCTTCAGGGGCCGTTTTCCCATGTTCCCTGTCAGGTGGTTTTATCAGACCGGGAAACCCCCGCGCTTCTCTGGTCATGCTCCAGGGGATACGGCATGGACATGGCTCATGCTGTTCTTGCGGCAGGAGAGGAATGGGGAATCCGGCCTGCCGGAGAGAATGTTTTCACTGACTGGTTTCAGAAATTATCCGATTAAGATTAAAATCGAAGGAAAATATATTGATGAACGCAGAACAAGTAAAAAAATCAGAATCACTGCTTGGCAAAGGTACCGTTGACATGCTGATGCAAGTCCACCAGGATGCTTTATGGATGCTGGAAAATATGGGTGTCGGCTGCAAACAGCCAGATATGCTGAAAGCGTTTCAGAAGTTTGAAGAGGATGGAAAGGCCATTATTTATGAGAACCGGGTCTTCATCACCGAGGAGCTGGTAAAGCAGTGTCTGTCAACAATTCCCGGGGTGGATGACTTTTTTGTGCCCCGGAACAGCTTTTTCATCGGTGGAACCGCACCTTATGTCTATGACGATATGACCGGAAAGGGGGGAGTTATGCCAACCCCCGAGGATGTGGTGCGGATCGCCCGGATTGCTGAGAAGAACAAGATCGTCGCCGGCATGGGCAGGGGCCTGAAACTTAAAGACGAGGTCGAGCAGATGGGCATCATGGCGGAAAACTGTTCCAAACCGCTCTATTTCGCGGTGACCTCTGATGCTGCCCTTGAGCGGGCAAAACAGATATATGAGAACAGAAAAAACCTCATGATCGTGTTCTGTCTGACCCGTCCCCCGCTGGAAGTCAATGAAAACTTCTCAGAGCATTTTGTCAAAGTAGTCCAGGCGGGCCTGCCGATCTTTGTTTCAGCAATGCCCCTGGCCGGCATCAGCGCGCCCTATTGTTATAACGGGGTACTGGCCATGACTCATGCCGAGGTACTGTTCGGCCTGTGTGTCTCCCAACTGCTCAATCCGGGTGCGACATGTATCCACGCGGGATTTCCGACCGTTGCGGATCCCCGGATCGAGTACAATCCCAATTACGGGCTTATCAGCCACAACCTTTTAAACATCCTCATGGCACATCTGAATCTCATGCTGGATATTCCCACGTTTCAAAGCGGGGGGACCACCCACGAGGAACATGTCACGGAAAAGGCCCTTGGAGATTCCCGAATCGGACAGGCCCTTTGCCTGAAATACGGGGTTCACATGATCCGGCATCCGTTTGCCTTTCTCCGGTATCTGATTGATTTCTCCTTTGCCAAATTGGAAAAAGCCCTTGAGATGGCAGAGGAAATCACCCCCGCGGACGCGCCGGAAGTCGAAATGCCGCTTTATGATGAAAGGGGAATGGAGGCTGTGACGCGAAGAGGTCTGGGGATGTATATGGATGACGAGCTGACCACGGCCAATCTTGGAAAAGTGTTTGTGGATTAGGAGCCTGTTGCTGGTTATCGGGCACTGATTACTTTTGTTTTGATTACTCTCAAATCATATAGACTTTAAGAAAAAGATTGTCCAGACAGACACTTTCAGCTTTTCACTGAATTTTCACTGTTGAGTCTTGAAATCATATCATAAAAATAAGGTGAGGGAGGTATGAATTATGGGATTTCATTTAAAAATCACGAATTACAGGGGAATCCGATCAGTTGATTTTAATCCTGACGGGGTTTGTCTGCTTGTGGGGCCTAATGGTTCCGGGAAAAGTACACTGCTGTCGGCTGTCGAGCTTTTGCGAAACACCTTTGTGCGAGGTTTTGAGATGGCAATAAACATGGCTGGCGGTCCCTGGATCACCAACTTTGATTTGCCAGATGAACCTGCAATTTTTGAAATAGAAACTTCCGATCTTCGATGGGAGTTAAAAATTCCAGCAGATTCATCAGTTGGTATGGAGAAAGTGACTCAGGGAGACTTCGCTTCTCTTGTTGGCAATTCCCGATTAAAAAGTCTTCATGACAGACCTGATCCTGATATTGACTACCAAAAGTTTGAGAATTTCATTCGGATACTGAGACAATATCGGAACTATCACAATTATGATTTGTGGCGACTCCGAAAATCGGGTTCCCAGGCCGACTCCCAAGCCGAGCTTCAGAACTATGGGCAGAATGCCTTTTCCGTTCTGAGGAACTGGCACACCTCCAGACCCTTGCGCGAGCGTTATGAATTTGTGACAGACACTCTCCGGGAGGCTTTTCCATCCTTTTTTGGTGAGCTTGATTTTGAGAGTGCAGGACAGACCGTGACCATCCGAATCTATCCGCCCGGGTCTGATACGTCTGTGCCGATATACTTCGCATCAAACGGTCTCCTCTCGGCCATGTTGAGCCTGATGGCGATCTGCTCCGCTCCGGACGGCGGCATCGTCGGAATTGACGAACCGGAGAACGGCCTTCATCCCTATGCAATAAAAATGCTTGTCAACGCGTTTCGTGAACGTGCCGAGGAACGAGAACTGACGGTTCTGCTTGCCACCCACTCACGTTTTACGTTAAACAGATTTAAGAAAGAACCCCATCGGGTGTATGTGATGGATCAGAAGGAGAAAGAACAACTGGTTCGCCTCGATAATATCCGGGATCCGGAATGGCTTAAATGCTTTTCACTGGGAGACCTGTATGGGAATGATTTTGCGATACAGGAGGGATATTCAGAGACTGGCGGTGCGGAATGAATATCGTTCAGCTCATCGTCACAGGTGATATGGAAAAAAAATCGCTTGCCAAAGCTCTGAAAAGAGCGTTCCCGGAGCTATCCTTTGATTGCCGGACGGGGTTTGCAACCCCGTCCAAAACATTTGCTGTCGGGGATTGACAAAACATTGCGGACGGGGTTCGATTGCCGGACGGGGTTCGATTGCCGGACGGGGTTTGCAACCCCGTCCGAAACTTATGCTGTCGGGGATTGACAAAACATTGCGGACGGGGTTCGATTGCCGGACGGGGTTTGCAACCCCGTCCGAAACATTTGCTGTCGGGAATTGACAAAACATTGCCGGACGGGGTTCGATTGCCGGACGGAGTTTGCAACCCCGTCCGGCAAATTAGCTAAAATTGTTGCTTCAATATGGATGATGAGAGGTCAGAGATGGAAATTATTACCTTTATTCATGAAACAGACTGGAACGACTTTCCAGAGGATATCTGCAACCAGGCCCGCCGCTGTCTTCTGGATACCCTGGGCGCAGGCATCAGCGGACATGGCACCGAACTGTCACAGATCATTCACAATTTTGCAGCGTCGGTTTACGGAGGAAAGGGTGCCTGTCTCTGGCTGGACGGCCGGGAAGTCTCTCCTCCGGGCGCGGCACTGGCAAACGGAATGACGGTGGACTCACTCGACATCCATGATGGCCATCCCCTGACCAAAGGTCACGCGGGAGCGGCCCTTGTGCCGGCCCTGTTTGCAGTCACACCGTCAGAAGGTAAGGGAGCGATTTCAGGTCGGGAATTTCTTGCAACCCTGATCATCGGATATGAAATTGCGTTGCGAGCCGGAATTGCACTGCATTCCACAGCTTGTGACTACCACACATCCGGCGCGTGGAACGCCCTGGGTTGCGCGGCCATGGCAGCCCGGCGCCTCGGACTGGGCAGGGAACAGACCCGACATGCCCTGGGCATTGCCGAATACCACGGCCCCCGCTCCCAGATGATGCGCTGTATTGACCACCCGACCATGCTCAAGGACGGATCGGGATGGGGCGCGATGACTGGTGTCAGTTCCGCATTAATGGCCCGGAGCGGTTTCACCGGCGCGCCCGCACTGACGGTAGAAAGCGATCCGGTCAGGCCGACTTGGGAAGACCTGGGCGGCGAGTGGCGGATCATGGGGCAATATTTCAAACCCCACGCGGTCTGCCGATGGGCCCAGCCATCTGTGGAGGCCGCATTGGCTCTTCAAAAGACTCACCAGATAAGGCCGGAAAATATGAGGCGGATAAGCATATCCACATTTCATGAGGCGGTCCGGTTAAGCGTCCGGAGGCCGCGAAACACAGAAGAGGCCCAGTACAGTCTGCCCTTCCCGGTTGCAGCGGCAATGGTTTACGGCAAACTGAGCGCATCCGAACTGAAGGGGGACGCGCTGACAAACCCTGCTGTCCTCAGCATTGTGGATCGCATGGAACTGATCGAGGATGACACATTCAGCAGATGCTTTCCGGCCAGACGCTTTGCCCGTGTCCTAATTGAGACAGCAGACGGGGAGATATACGATTCAGGCGAAACTGAGGCAAAATGGGATGCAGTTGCTCCTCCTACAGACACAGAACTGCGGGAGAAATTCCGGATGCTGACCCGGGAACAGTTGTCTGACACACGGGCTGACGAATTGGAGACAGCTGTATGGAACTGCGCCGGACTGTCTGACGCTGCGCCGCTTTTGGCTCTGATAAATACAAAGATTTGAAAGCGGATAATTTTAACAACATCTTTTCAAAAAGGATAAGAGCTGATGCCATGATTCCGGGTTCGCCAACCTATTTTGCAGCAGTATCTGCGAACCCTGAAGGCATTGACTGTATTTCCAAATGGTTTGAGACAATGAATTTTTTATCGCTGAAACGCGAAAATATCGCCTAGGGGCTCATTTCCGCACTCCCCCTGAGAATTCTCATGGGACTGCACCCAATCCTTAGTAGTTACGGATATATAAACCAATAACCAATAACCCAGAAGGAGCGTTTATGGAAGTTTATCAGTTTCTGGTACAAAACTGGGCTGAGACCCTGAAGCTGGCGTGGCAGCATGCGTGGGTGGTCGCGATTGCCGTGGCCATTGCCATTGCCACCGGGGTCCCCATCGGCATCTGGATCACATTTAACCGGAAGGCCGCGGACATCGTGCTTTACCTCGCAGGGATCATGATGACGATCCCCTCCATCGCACTGTTCGGCATCATGATCCCCATCCTCTCCATGATCGGATATGGTGTCGGGGTCGTTCCCGCGATTGTGGCCCTGGTGCTTTATTCCCAACTCCCCATCATCCGGAACACCTACGCGGCCATCAAAAACGTGGACCCGAACATTATCGACGCGGGACTCGGCATGGGAATGACACGGATGCAGGTGCTTTTCAAAGTTCAGGTTCCCATGGCATTGAGTGTCATCTTTGCAGGGGTGCGCGTGGCTGTTGTCATGAGCATCGGCATCGGGGCCATTGCCGCGTACATCGGGGCTGGCGGCCTCGGACATTATATTTTCATGGGCATCAGTCAGACCTATGACACAATGATTCAGGCAGGCGCTCTCACCGTCGCAATTATGGCGATTGTTGTGGATTATGTCTTCGGCCTCATTGAAAACCGTCTGGTGAGCAAAGGACTGAGAGAAGGATGAAGGATGAATTTTGAAGGATGAGGATGAAATTCATCTTTCATAATAAGGAGAAAATATGATAGAATTGGAACGAGTGACTAAGATTTACCCGGGAAGCGAAGTTCCCGCGGTGGACAGCGTGAATCTGAATATAGCGGAAGGGGATATCTGCATTCTGATCGGTTCGTCCGGCTGCGGCAAGACGACACTGATGCGGATGATGAACCGCCTGGAACCGATCACGTCAGGATTCATCCGTATCGGCGGAGAAAGTATCATGGATAAGGATGTGACCGCACTCCGACGGAGTATCGGCTACGCGATTCAGCAGATCGGGCTGTTCCCGCACATGACGGTCTATGACAATATAGCGACAGTGCCTCACCTCCTGGGATGGGACAAAAAGCGAATTGACGAGCGGGTTGACGAACTTCTCAATATGGTGCAACTGCCACCGGACATCTTCCGTTTCCGCTATCCCCGGGAACTGAGCGGGGGCCAGGCCCAGCGCATCGGCGTGACCCGGGCCATGGCCACAGATCCGCCAGTCATGCTCATGGACGAGCCTTTCGGCGCGATTGACCCGATCAACCGGGAAGTGCTTCAGGATGAGTTCCTGAAGATTCAGGAAAAGCTGAAAAAGACCATCGTGTTTGTCACCCATGATATCCACGAAGCAATTAAGATGGGGGACAAAATAGCCTTGCTTGACGCGGGCCAGCTGGTTCAGTACGGCACACCCGAGGAACTGCTGACCCAGCCTAAAAACCGGTTTGTGAAGGATTTTGTGGGTGCTGACCGTGCCCTCAAACGTCTGAATCTCCTCAAGGTCAGGGACGCGATGCTGACCAATCCGACCCATTGCCACGGTGAAGATCCGAGTGAGACAATTCTGGAACACATGATTGAAAATGAACTCAGTTATCTTCTCGTGGCAGATCGGGAAGACAATCTCAAAGGCTATGTCAACCTTGAGGAACTTCAGGGACATCATGGAAATGTGAGAGATGTGGTCCGGCCGATGACACTGACGGTGAAACCGGAACAGAATCTGAAGGACGCTTTGAGCAAGATGCTGAGTTATGACTTGGGGATTGTCGTGGCAATGGATGACGATGGAAAGATCGCGGGTGTGCTGAACAGCAGGACGCTCGTCTCGGTTGTCGGTGAAACTTATGATGAGCGGGGTGGTCACTGGGGCAGAATCACCACCAAGGGGAGGATTATATGAGCGAGAACAAAGAAGCCGGCACGGCCGGGCGAGTCTGGATGTCCATAGGGTTCATCTTTGCTTTTGCCGCGGGCGCCTATGCCGAATATCTCGGATTTTTCACGTTTGTCAAGGAGAATCCGGAGGAGATATGGGAGCTTTTCCTGGATCATTGTCAACTGGTGGGGATTGCCAGTTCCATCGCCATTCTTATCGGCGTTCCCATGGGGATATTTCTGACCCGGGGCTTTATGCGCCGGTACAGGGATATGATTCTGAACATTCTCGGTATCTGTCAGACTGTCCCATCCATAGCGGTGATCGCCATAGCGATGACTTATGTGGGGATCGGGAAAACCCCTGCCATCATTGCCCTTGTCATTTACGGCCTGCTTCCGATCATTCGGAACACTGTCGCGGGACTTGCCAATGTGAGTTCCGTGCTTCTGGATGCCGGCAGCGGCATGGGCATGACACCGGGCCAACTGCTCTTCAGGGTGGAGATTCCGAATGCCATGTACATCATCCTGACCGGCATCCGGACCTCCGTTGTCATCGGCGTAGGGACAGCAGCCCTCAGCTTCCTCGTGGGGGGGGGCGGCATGGGAGACCTGATCTTCACCGGCATCGCACTGGTGGATCCGGGTTACATGATGGCAGGCGCGGTCCCGACAGCGGGTCTTGCGGTATTTCTCAACTGGATATTCGGATGCATTGAAAAATGGATTGTCAGTCCGGGATTGGTGTATGAATAGGGGCATGGATAAGAGGTCAGAGGGACTGAAATTCCGCTGCCCATAACAATTAACAGGGGGTCGGAGTTTGGGAACTGAGGCCAGGGCTGAGGAGTCGCTGGCCCATGTCTGCTAACCCTGGCTCCCCCAACAAAAAGGAGGTTTTCTGAAATGAAAACAGCAATGAAGGGTATTATCGGATGTGTAGCTCTGGCCGTCGCGGTGGCGATTATTTTTGGGCCTGCCGCGGCCATGGCCGGAGAGAAGAAGCTGGTTGTCGGATCCAAGGAATTCACGGAGCAGCGGATCATCGGCAACATCATGATCGTTCTCCTGGAGAAGAACGGATTTGAATGTGTGGATAAGACCGGTCTGGGCGGTACGCTGGTGGCTCGCAAGGCACTGGAGAACAAGCAGATTGATGTTTATATGGAATATACAGGGACCGCGCTGACCACCTTTCTCAAACATAAGGAGACCATCACGGATCCCCAAAAGTGTTATGATGCGGTTAAGGCAGAAGAGCTGGAGAAGAACGGAATGGTATGGCTTCCGTACATGTCGTTCAACAACACCTACTGCCTGCTGATGCGCCAGGATGAGTCGGCAAAAACGGGAATCAAAACCCTTTCCGATCTTGCATCGTATGTGAAAGAACATCCCAAAGCGATCAGCTTCGGGGTGAATGCGGAATTCTACGCCCGTCCTGACGGCTATAAGCCGCTTCAGAAGGCTTACGGATTCAAGTTTCCCAGAAAGAAGATCGTGAAAATGGAGTCCGGGCTTCTCTACAAGGCGCTCAAAGACAGCCAGATACAGGTAGGGCTGGGATTTGCCACTGACGGACGTATCAAAGGCTTTAATCTGGTAGTTCTGGAGGATGACAAGAAATTCTTCCCGGTTTACAATCCCGCGCCAGTGGTGAAAAAGGAGACTGCGGAGAAGTATCCGGAATTGGAGGGGATATTCAAGAAGCTCGGTGAGAAGCTGAGTACCGAGGCCATGACCAACCTGAACTATCAGGTGGACATTGAGCATAAGAATGTGAAAGAGGTAGCCACCGAATGGATGAAGAGTGCGGGACTGATGTAAAGTTTGATGTTGGATGTTGGATGTTTGATGTTTGATGCTTGATGTTTGATGCTTGATGTTTGATGTTTGAAAGTGCTATCTGATTTCCAGCATTGAGCACCGAGCATCCTGTATTTTCTTTGTATCCGAAGAAGATTCCGGGAAGCCTTGAACATCATTGGTTCGGGGTTGCCCGGAAATCTCCTGTAACCCGGTTTTTCCACTGAGGAGCTATTTGAAGGATGGAGAAAAGAGAGAACCGGAGAACGGCATGACAATTGATTCGCTGGATATTCATGATGAACACCCCCTGACCAAAGGACATGCGGGCGCAGCCATCGTGCCGCCGATAAATAAAGAGTGCGGAGAGAATTTCCGGCAGGGAATTCATGACAACTCTGATTATCGGCTATGAGACTGCCCTGCGCCCTGCATGACACCATGAGGAGGCAAGCTCGACTGGTTTGGCCAGGCAAAATCTGATATCGGAATATGACTTAGCCAGTTCCGCACTCCCTGAGAATTATTATGAAAGATTTCAGACAGTTCGCCATAAAACAGAACCTGCGTTTAAGAGCGCTGCTCATTCAGGCTGTTCGCAGTTTTTTTATTGAGAAGGATTATCTTGAGGTTGAAACGCCCTGCTTTAGCCTGCTTCAGCTTTCAGCCCTGGAATTTATTCCGGGGCTTTATTCCGTGAGATCAATGACAGCAACATCCGTTCCCAAGTTTGAAACGAGGTCCGCCTTTATCTCGTTCTCGGTGATGGAGAACACATAGTCATCCATGAAAATCGAGCGTTTGACTTTGGAATTGGGGTTTGTCCACCAACTGGAGCAGGCCCCTCTGAAGGTGTCCTCTGTTTCCGGTTCCTCATGGGAGACTCCGCCGAGATATTCAAACCCTGCCTCGTTTGTCACTTTATAGACCATAAGTCCACTGAAGGACATGAGATTGCCGTAACTTCCCCCGGTTCCGCCTTCACAGATTGCCATGGGAATCGCCAGAACTTCTTTGGGTCTGAAGAAATTGAACGCCAGATGATTGGTGGCCGCGTCCGAGGTGGAGCCGCGTGTTCCGATGATTTCCTTATGAATCAGTGCGGGAGTGCTCATATCTGACACATCAAATATTTGCAGCATGATCCCCTGAAACCAAGCAAAATTCCCGGTTTCTGATTCTTCCGTGTCATAGCCGATGGTGAGCAGATGGGTGTCATCCATGAGATGCATATAAGTCGAAAAGCCGGGAATCTTCAATTCCCCTTCAATCGTCGGATTCATGGGATCGGAAAGGTCAAATGCAAACAGCGGGTCTGTCTTTTTGAATGTCACGACAAAGCCTTTGTCTCCGTCAAACCGTGCGGACCGGATGTCCTCACCAAGGGCAATATCGTCAACCTGCCCGACAAGAACCAGCTCATCGCCATCGTCCTCAAATATCGAAATGGTGCTGTGTACGTTCTTGTCCCAGGCATAGCCTGTTGTCGTTGCCATACGGAAAAATCCGTCATGCTCGTCCATGGAAAACTGGTTGAGAACACTGCCCTTTACCACACCGCTGCCTTTGTACGCTGAGGAGGGCGGATCTTTTTTCAGGGTGAACTTATGCACGGAGGAGGCTTCCTCGATGCGTTCCTCCTCGTCAAAAAACCAGAACATCCCGCCATATCTCTCATGTTTTGAAGCAATATAAAACGCAGAGGATGAGGCATAAACTGCGCCTGGCCTTCCCAATATGGTTGTGGCATTCAGATCGCCTGTCCCCTCCATGCCGGTGGAGACCATTGAAAGAAAATTCTTTCCATCCTCCTGCACGGACACATAAAAGTCTTCACAGGTTCCCAAAAGTCCCTCTTCCTCCTGAGCCTGGCCGTCTGCATAGCGAATATCTCTTACCGAGGGAAGCCAGTCAGTTATATCGGAACTGAGGATCATTTCCTCATTCTTTTGTCTCAACGATTCAAACATGGTTCTGAGCTCTTCCTCAGTATATTCATCAGGCTCATGCCACACGTCATCCTCCCAATATCCGCCGCCGTTCCAGCAATCCTCAAGTTCTTTCGGCCAGTAGGTAAGACCTCCGATCCAGGGCTCGGGGAAAACCAGAACCGAATGAACCGCTTCCCTAATACGCCTTGAGTTCAGATAGGAGCCTGAAAAATAAATCTCGCGTACCAGCGCGGGATCATCCAGCTTTGAGATATCCAGAACAGTGATCTTGAGTTCCCGTCCGTCCCCTGTGAATTCGCAATTATAGCCATAAGTGCATTCGTTATCCCGTCCCATGTCATAGTAATACGGCCCATATCCGTCATAACGATCTGATGCCACATATTTCAGAGAAGAGTATATAAATGCCCTGTTATCATGGACAAACATTCTTTTCGGATCACCTTCGATCCTGAAAGAGGAAAGCGTATGTGCTTCTTCAGGTGGCCATGCAGCGATGATATGGAATCTGTCGTCGGCCAGGATATAGATATGGGAGCCGTCATTCTTAACAAAATCAGCCTCATCCACCCCCTCGACCTGGGTGTTTGTCTCTGAATATTCTGACGCGCCTTTTTCTAGGGAAACATTCCCTCCGGTACCAATCATGTCCACGTCATCCATTGCATACATAGGCCAATACCACCCGCATCCTCCCCATTCAATGGCATTATTAAGGTTTTGGGTGATTTCCCTTTCCATTTCTTCTATGGCGGACTGTTTGAAATCATCAAGAAGAGTCGTACAGCCATCGACTGATTGCAGGTGGGCATGGCGCGGACGCGGGCCTACCCTGTCCGACCCGGAACTCCCTGCAACTCCTGACGGCAACCCGGCTGCTGCCCGTAACGCATGAACAGCCTCTTCAAGTCCGATTTTTCTGTCTCCGCCCACATCAGCGCCATTGCGTATGGTGAGCAGTCCTGATTTTACCAGAATCTGCAAGGCAGCTATGGCATCGCCCAGATTGGCAGTTCTGTTTTCATCAACATCCCCCGCGGGAATCTCCGCCCACACAATGCCTGCAACAAGCGTCAGGCAAGATAAAGCGATAATGAATAGCCGTGCAATATTTCGTACACGGGTTTTCCTGTGACTTTTGGTTACTCTTTTCATTGATTGCCTCCTTCTTTTTTTGTTAAAAATTATTAAAATAAATATATTGTCAGAAAAATTAAACTTTTAAGCCGTTTAATTTTTTTACATTGTGATTATATTTGATACAATGGCTTTTGTCAAAGCTTTTGCTGACAGATTTGAGGAAAAGTTGGGTTAAACTCATCAGTGAAAAGTCCGTCGGGGCATCTTGAAAACAGTCCTGCAATTCATTGTCGGGGCTTATGGCCTGGCAGTGCCTCCCCTTTTTTTTAAAAAAACAGGGACTTTTCCCATCTGTTGAAACTGTATAATTTGAATTTAATCTAAATATACACATCTGAATTTCATTTCTTGCAAAAGAACCGAATTTATGAACAGGGCGGGTATGTTCATAACAATTAGAATATGTATATAAAATCAATTTTATGTCCTGCCAGGGAGGTCTTTCTGCGTTCTGCGTGTTTACGCTTGACTCTTTATGTTTTTTGCGTCATAGCTTTTTCAAATTGACCTCGTTCTCAGGGCTTCCGCTTGGGAACGAGAAAAGGCAGAGCCTGAGAACAAGATAAAGGAATCAGATGAAAATTTCCGTACATGACAAACCTGTTTATCCGTCTTACAGAATTCTGCTGCTGATATGCTGCGGAATCACCTTTCTCTGCTGTTTTGCTTCTTATATGCGCCTTCCGGTGGTGCCGCTTTACGCCCGTTCTCTCGGTATGAATACCGCACAGATAGGCATCATCAATGCTGCTTTTTTCCTGACAGCAGGGCTTTTGTCTTTCCCTCTGGGCATCGTCTCGGATCGTCTGGGACGGAAGCGGCTCGCCTCGTCAGGACTGCTTATTTTATCGGCCAGCTCATTCCTGCTCTGCTTTGGTGAAACATTTCCTCAGATGGCGGGAATCTATCTCATCTTTGGGATAGGTATGGCCGGATTTGGCCCGACCATGATGACCTTTGTAGCGGATGTTTCTCCGCCGACACATCTGGGGCGATCCTACGGATGGTACACAACTGCCCTTTTCTGCGGCATGAGCCTGGGCCCTGCGCTCGGCGGATTCATGGCCCAGGAAATGGGATTTACCCGGGTATTCCTCATTGCAGGAGCGATCATTTTTTTGGATTTCTGGATGCTCATCTTTTTCATGCCATTTAAGGAATCTGCTCATGCCTCCGGTCCTGAAAAGAGGAAAACGTCAGTTGTTGTGAGAAATCTTTTTAAAAATCATCCGCTTATGGGGTGCTGGCTTGCCACATTGGGAGGATGCTTCGGACTTGGAATGTTTATCACGTTTATCCCGCTTCATGCCCAGAACCAGGGCCTGAATGCGGGCCAGATCGGGCTGGTGTTTTTTGCCCAGGGGCTGTGCAATGCGGCCTCCCGCATTCCCTTCGGCTATCTGAGCGACAAGGTCGGCAATCGCAGCCATCTTGTTATCACGGGGCTTGTCGGATTTGCGCTTTCCATGATCGGCTTCGGAGCGTCTGAAAATATGAGCCACTTTATAATTTTTGCAATGACGCTGGGGGGAAGCATGGGGCTGGCCTTCACCTCTGTCGGCGCACTCATTGCGGAGTCTGTGCCTCCGGAATCACGGGGACCTGCCATGGGAGGATATAATACCTGCATTTATTTCGGAATGATGCTCAGTTCCGCGTCCATGGGGCCTGTTATCCAGATGACAAGTTTTAAAAGCGGATTTTTCATCACCGCCCTGATTATTTTTTTTCTGATCAGCCTGTTTTACTTTCTTATGAAGGATGCGTCCCGAGTCTGAGAGATTCAGACAGGTATTTTTCGAGTTCAGCAGGATGGTGGAGCGAAACTCTTTTCATATTTCAGATCATCAGGATCGTCGGCCAGAACTTGCAAGTTGCTATGCTATGTCAGATTCATTTAAAATTTTTTTATAAACAATTTTAACAATTTTAACAGTTCTGTAATAACAGAAAAATTATTCAATAAAATTATTAATAATAAAAAAAATGGGTTAAAAAATAAATTTCATCATGGCAAACATATTGGCATATTTTTTGCATTACATAATAGCCAATGTTGCCGGAAGGAAGATAATGGATTAAGACTGCCCGGGTTTTCGGTGACGTGGCTTTTATCTGGTGTCTTTTTATTCTTCACCGGGAAAAATATGAGCAGTTCATGGAAACCATGTCCGCCATATTCACATCCATTCCCTGTAGTTGACAGGACTGAAAAAAGATGCTATCCTGTTTTATGAGTGTTAAAGACAAAATATTTTTTAGCTGACGGGCAGGGGATTGAAATTGTATAAACAGATATCTGAAAAAACGGAGGCCGGGGACTATGTTATGACAGCAGACCGGGGACAGCGGACAGCCATGAAAACAGAGACATTGCATCAGAGACTGCATCAGGGAAGGTGCGAGGCCCGGCCTCTGAGACCGGACCTCCGGCGGGACGGCTTTTCCCGCTCGGAGGACGGCCGGGCCGTGTCCGAGGAGGAATACTGGGAGAAGTGGTACGGACACCCGGACTTCTGCTACGAGTGGAGGAACGGCATACTGGAGGAGAAACCCGTGTCGGAATATGAGACGATTCTTGCGCTCCAATGGATGATGACGCTCCTGAAGGCATATCTTGAGACGTATCCGATTGCCGATGTCGCAAATCAGGAGTTCGGCTTCCGCCTGAACATTCCGGGCGTGACAGACATACGGAGGCCTGATCTGGGTGTCGCCACGGCAGACAACCCTGTCAGGATCCGCAGGAGGGACCGCTCCTACTCAGGCATATTTGACCTGTGCGTGGAGGCGATATCCGACACCACGCCGGAGGACATCACGCGGGACACGGTTGACAAGAAGAGGGAGTACGAGGCCGCGGGTGTCAGGGAGTATTTCATCCTTGATGCGAAGGGCAGACACCAGGCCTTCTACCGCATGGGTAAGCGGGGAAAATATGTGCGCATCACCCAGGGGCGTGAGAAGGTGATCCGGTCCGAGGTTCTGCCGGGATTCCGGTTCCGGATATCCGACCTGGATGCCGTGCCTCTGCCGAAGGAGATGTCGGGGGACAATCTTTACAGCGACTTCGTTCTGCCATATTATCAGGAGGAGATGCGGAGAGCTGAGAAGGCCGAAAAACTGGCTGCAACCGAAAAGCGGAGAGCCGAAAAAGCCGAAAAACAAGTGGCCACGGAAAAGCGGAAAATCGAAAAACTGGTGACGGCGGAAAAGCGGAGAGCCGAAAAGGAAAGGCGAAGAGCTGAAAAGGCCGAAAAACTGGCCGCAACCGAAAAGAGGAAGACCGAAAAGGCCGAAAAACTGGCCAGGGAAGCCGAGGAGCAGATCAGGGAACTGAGGGCAAAGCTCAGGGCATCGGGGATTCCGGCTGAACAGTAAACAGGACAGAACCGACTCTTGACACCATTTTGAAATAATAAGCGGTCTGGGCCTGCATGTATCAGAAAGAGGTCATCATGCAAAAATTTTCATCTTAGGAACTCGGAAAAAACGCATTATCCCGCCTGTGCGGGATGCAAAAAACCGCTTCGCTTAATTTTTGCACTCCTTGCGAACTTTCATGGGGTAATGCGTTTTTTCCGGGTC
>Ga0190283_1000520_pt1 | contig 19714 bp, 9 predicted proteins | sample 48691801_MG_FD_161669 | JGI IMG/M metagenome (GOLD analysis project Ga0190283, IMG submission 161669) | Hydrothermal vent microbial mat bacterial communities from Southern Trench, Guaymas Basin, Mexico - 4869-18-0-1_MG | ecosystem: Environmental > Aquatic > Marine > Hydrothermal vents > Microbial...
ATTTTCGTAAGTTATATCAAAATAACTTAAATAAATTAGGGTTAGAAATATAACTTTACTATCAAAATAGTCATTTTAAGCTAAATCAATACCGTTATATTATTTTTTATGTCATTATGCACTTTTCGCTTCCGGGATTTTACCACTTGACGAACTTCATCAATAAATCGTTGACCGCCTACGGCTATACTTTCTGTCCAGGCAGGTTCGTGGCTTATCTTCTCGGACAACATATATTCTGTCCGCGCACTATAAAATTCTCGCAAATCTTTTTTATCTATTTCTAATAACTCTGATAATTTATCTCTGTCAATTATTCTGTATCGAACAGCTCCATTCATTATTTCGTTATATCCGCATTCTTTCCATTCTGACGGATGACTGACTACTCCGGCACGCACCATATTAAAATCTATATAACTTGAGCAACGCAAAAGATAATTACCGCTGTCAATCATTGTTGTGTGATATCGATCTTCCCAAAAAGCGCCTTCGCGTTTCTTGCGTATATTATATTCCTGGCCCGTCCGTCCTTCAATAAGCTGCATGCTTCGTGCAATCTCATTTTTACCTTTGTCATAAACAAGTAAATGTATATGATTGGAAGTTACGCAATAGTTTAATACAGAAAGCCCGTATCGTAATCGTGCTTGCAGAAGCCATTGAACCCAACGTTTTCTGTCTTGTCTAAATTTTAGCAAAAACATCCTTTCATGACAACGATGAGTTATGTGCCATATTCTGCCCGGCATAAAATATCTATTAGTTCGTGGCATAATTTATTCATTTATTGTTAAAAATCTTATTTTTTCTTATTATATCAAAAATATCCTTAAAATACAATATTTAACATAAAAATACGCATTCTAACAGAAAAATATACAATATTATTAGTTATAAATATCTTTACATACATTATTTAACTCTATATTATCGGGTACGACCCCATAAGAGAATGTGATATAAAATCCTTCAATAAAGGAGATTTTATTCATACAGAATTTATTTATAAAGAAAACCACGAAGAACGAAAACCTCGCCTATTGAGAGGATACTCACGAATAATAAAAGTGCCTTTTATGTAAGTAAAGTTTTTTTTTGACATGTTTTTGCCGAATTATCGCATAAAACGCCCGAAATTGGTTGATTATTAACATTCCGTTTATGAATGAAATATGGTACTATAAGACGCTAAATAAAAAAATGCTGATATGCTGATAAATAACTTGTATTACTTAAACCCGAACTTAATTATCCTATTACAAATATGGCAAACTTTAAAAATCAATTTGAAAATCCCGCAAACGAATTCCGCTCCATGCCTTTCTGGATATGGAACGGCGATATGTCAAAAAATAAAATCACAGAAACGCTCGAACAATATAAAAGAGTCGGGATTGGCGGGGCTTTTGTTCATCCACGTCCGGGTTTGATTACCGAATATCTTTCCGAAAAATGGTTTGACCTTTGGCAGCACGCAATTAATGAATCAAAAAGGTTAGGGTTGGAATGTCATATTTATGATGAAAATTCTTATCCGTCGGGCTTTGCCGGCGGACACGTTATTTCAAAAATCCCTTATGCGGCTGCAAAATACATGGTTCCAAGAAAGTTTGAATGTTCAACCCCGCCGGAAAAAAATGAAGAAATTCTAAAAATAATTGAACTTGATAAAAATTCTTTCCTCGTTATTGAACAAAATGTCAGCCCATCAAATCCGTGGACCGCGTGGTTTCCTTCTGTTGACCGAACTCTTCCACAGGTTACCGAGGAATTTATTGCCTCCACTCACGAAAAATATTCTCAACATTTTTCAAATGAGTTCGGGAAAACCGTTAAATACGCTTTTACGGATGAGCCGGCAATCACAAACTCCGGCGGACTTCCTTTTTCGCCGTTTATTTGCAAAGAATTCAAGCGGGATCATGGTTATGATTTAATAGATAATCTTGACTCTGTTTTTGTGAATAAGAATAATTCTTATCAGGTTAGATTCGATTATTATTTCTCTCTGCAAAAACTTTGGATCAATAATTTTTGCAAACCGCTCTTCAATTGGTGTGAAAAAAATAACCTCAAATTCACAGGGCATTTCATGGAACATGAATGGCCTAATCCGGCAAGTTCGCCAAGCGTTATGGCGTCCTATGAATGGATGCAGTCGCCCGGTATTGATATGTTGGCTTTTCTCGTTGATTTCAATTCGGCAACGGCAAATAAACTTCATCTTATGAATATTAAAGAAGTCGCTTCGGTTGCAAGACAGCTCGGAAAAGAAAGAGTGCTTTGCGAAGTGCACGGCGGCGGCGGGTATAACGCCGGACCTGAAGATTTTAAAAGAATGTGCGACTGGATTCAAATCAACGGGGTTAATCTTGTCTGCGAACATTTAAGCTATCAGACAATCTGCGGAGCAAGAAAATATGACTGGGCGCAAACTTTCAGCGACCATTCACCGTGGTTTAAATTCTATAAAAAACAGGGCGATCATCAGGCGCGATTATCATGCGCGCTTGTTAACGGGAAAGTCGAAAACAGAGTCTTGCTTTTGCAGCCGACAACAACCGCGTGGCTTCATTATATGCCGAAAGTTTATGATGTATTTGAGACTCCAACGCACATGAAAATGTGTGAGTTCCTCAATGACGAATGTCAAAAAATTAAAGATTCACAGGCAGATACTGTTCAGTTTCTTTCAGATAATCAAGTTGATTTCGACCTCGGAGATGAATTTATTATTGAAAATCATGCCTCAGTCGAGAGCGGAAAATTTACTGTTGGAAAATGTGACTATGACGTTGTTGTTATTCCGGAAACAATGGAGAATATCCTCGACTCAACTTTAACCATTCTTGGAAATTATCTTGAATGCGGCGGCAAAATTATTTCAGTCTCAAATCCTTTAGAATTTGTGAACGGAAGAATTAACGATGAGGTAAAAAACCTCGCGGAAAAATATAAAGATAATTGGACTGTTGTTGACAACCGACAAAATTTGTTGACTGCAATCGACAAAATTTGTCGATTGAAAATCAAGTGCGTTGATGGCGCTCCGCTCCCCAAAAATGTCAGTTATGAAAATCTTATTTTCGATGACGGGAACATTCATTTCTTTATTAATTCCGGTTTTGATTATGTGAACTTTAAAGTTAATTTACCAAAATCAGGTGTTGAAAAATTAGATACTTCAAACGGCAATTTTTGTCGATATCAATCGACAAAAATTGCGCGCCCGGAGAATGCTCGGGACGACTGTCAAATCGTTGAAATTAACATACCGCCCGCCGGGCATCTTTTACTTCGTGAAACTGACGAAAATTATTCGGTTTCGGAACCGGAAGAGAAGTTCACGGAAATAAAAATAGATTGTTTTGATTCTATAGAAAGAACCGCGAAAAATATTTTACCTATTCATTACTGTAATTTAACTGTCGGCAAAGAAAACTTTGGTGAAATGCCGGCGGCGGTTGCTAATGCAAAATGCTGGACCGAACATGGATTTAAAGGTGATATTTGGTCTAATTCAATTCAGTTTAAAAACAATTATTCCGGATTCAAATTTGATGAAAATTCAGGATTCGTGGCTGAATATTTATTCTCTATCGATGATTCGACAAACGAAAATGTTTTGAGCTCTCTGGAACTCGCGATTGAACGGCAGGAAAATTACGAAGTGTTTATCAACGGTAAAAGCATTTCATTTGATAATTCGGAAAAATGGTTTGATGAAAATATAAAAAAAATTCCTGTCGGGAATTATGCTGAAATAGGAACTAATTCCATTCTGCTAAAAGCAAAGCCGTTCAATATTCATTGCGAAATTGCCCCCGTTTATTTACTCGGTGATTTCGCCGTCTTCCCGGTTGAAAAAGGGTTTGTTATAAAAAATCCGCAACCTCTGAAAACAGGGGACTGGACTAAACAAGGACTCCCTTTCTATAACGAATCCGTAAAATATATTGCAGAAATTGAGCTTAATGAAAATACCGAACTATTAAATATTTCTATCGGGGATTGGAATGGCTCGGTCGTTACTTTAGAAATTGACGGTGAAGATTATGGCGCGAGTTTATGGCCCCCGTATTCCTTTAAGTTAAAAAAACATTTCAAAAAGGGAAAACATACTGTTTCAGTAGAAATTATCGGGAATTTAGGCAACTTGATGGGACCGCATTTTAGTGACAGATATCCAATCGTTTGGTCTTGGCTTGATGCGCCGACCATAGAACCCCGCGGCGCCGAATATAAAATTTCTCCTTACGGATTAGAAGAGGGGATTAATTTATTTTTTTAAGAATTTCTGATTAGACAGAAAATAAATAAACAACAAATATTTAACCAAAAAGGTTCGGGGATTACATATATACTGTCCACTAATTCGCCGGTGTCGTCAGTTAAATACAGCATTTGTTTTTTTTGAGCAAAATCATTGTAATTACCAACAATAAAATTCCCTTCTCCACTTTTGGGACTTTCACTTCGCGCACGAAAAGCGATTACATCCGGCGAAATGTAAATCGAATTTTCCGGAGGAATAACGGTCCCGCTATCAAAAGTAAAAATTACCGCATTAGATAATTTCCATCCTGAAATATCGGCAGCGAATGAATTTGTATTTATTATTTCAATAAATTCTTCTTTTTGATTTCCTGAGACAGGATAAACATTTATATTAGTAAAAAGGATTTTAAAATTTTTCGGCTGAGCAAAAGGTATTGTCCCGCCATTGGCTATTCCATGTGTGATATAAAGATGAACTCTCCGTTCCGCAAGGTAATTATTGGTAATGTCAATCACCGCTTCATCAATCCATTGAGTAGGCCAATTGTAAAATTTTTGGGGCCATCCCCATTTTGAACGGTCGTCATCAGCGAGTGATTTAATGATGTTTTTAGTTTTAAAAATTTCTTTCTCAAACTTTAATTCCGAAACAGGCGTGTTAGTCGGCTGAAGAAATTCATCCATAAGAGTTCGTAATCTTCTTGTAAACATATTGCTTAATCCCGAAGATTCATAAACAATTTTAAAAAGAGCGTTTGACCAGTCCCAATAAGGACTTGAAGCTCCGCGACCGTACCAGGTTTCATCCCGCCAATAATCATTATTTCCAAAAGTATTTGAACCTTCCCAAACATGTCCGAACGTCAGATCGAGATCCCATGGCAAAATTTTCCATTCGTTTTTATAATTAAAGTCATGATACATTCTAAAATTATTGTGCCGCAGATCGTAGGCTTGCAGTACTTTACCGATCGCAAGAAAATTTACCAGTTCCGGAATGTCAAAATTATCATAAAGAAAATTTGATTTATCGGTTGGAGTTCCGGAAGTCAGCCCGGCAACCAATTCCTGAAAGTCTGTAAAATTATTATCTTTCGGACGCACTTTTTCAAAGCCGTTTGTATTGTAAAGCCAAGCTATATTTTGTTTGCAGATTTTGTAAAGACTGCAATCATCAGGCAGGTTATTTCTTCTTAAATAATCTCCGTCTATTTGTTCTATAAACATGGCAAGGCTGTGAAACTCGGCGTTTTGCCGCAAGTTGATATAATAATTACAGCAGTAAGGTGAGCCTGCATTTTTAAACACCTGCCATGAAAGATAATCACGCATATAACTTCCATCATTATACATTACAATAATGTTTATTTCGTCAACCTTTTTCTCATCATCAGCAAATTTAAAATAATTCCCGGAATTAAATTCTATTTTATGTGGAACTTTCTTGATGTCCGGGTGGGCAGAGGTGCTGCCGCGCAATCGACAAAAAATGTTGTCGTAAAATCTTCCGGCAAAATAGAGAGAACAGCGCGTGCCTGTTCGCGTATCTGCCGCATTGGTGTCCTCAACAAACCAATGATAAACATTTATATCATTGGAAATCGCCGGGTCGTGGATTACTGTTCCGAGATACTCATCTGAATTTGTAGTCGCAAAAACAGGATAGCGTGAAATATTGTTCGATACGTCTTCAGCAGAAATATAATAACGGAGCATTTCGCCTGCGGCGGCAACACCGGCAGGAATCGCTGAAGTAAAAATATTGTCCGCTGCAGAATACATCGGCAAAGAAATTTCCCCGCCAAACATAACTTTGTAATTTAGTTCTACAGTTGAAATGTTATGAAAAGTTCTTGTTATTTGTGCGGTGACAAGAATGCTTTCAGCCACCTCCGGCGATAATGGAGAATGACCCGGGAATTTTATTACCGGACCCAAATCAGAATCTCCCGGCAAATTTGCATAACCGGGAGTAGGCGAAGTAAAATACATTTCATTAGATACAGTTCCATAAATCCCATAAGAAACATCGGCAACCTGTGGCGGAAAAGCAGGGGAATAACTATGTGAAAGAGTCGTTCCGTCCGGTTTTATTAATGCCAGAAATTCACCTGAACTTGAAAGCTTGAAATTAGTGTGCAGCTCTTTACCGGGAACTTTTATATTATTACCGGAAGCAAAAACTATGATAAAAGAATCAGGCGGAATATTTGTTGACGGGAACTGCCACTTTTGAAGTTCATTTGTTTTGTCGGTTAGAAACCAGCCGTTTAAATTGATGTTAGACGCAGCAGGATTATGAATCTCTATCCAGTCATAGAAATTACCGGTTTGATTAGTAAACGCGGCATCATTTTTTGCCATGAATTCAGAGATGAAAGCACGGTCTGCAAAAGTAGAAGCAGCCAAACATAAAGAAACAAAGATTATTGAATTAACAATGTTATTAATATATTTACGGATGTATTTTTTCATAATGTTATATTAATTATATCAAATTTGACATATTTAAGTTATGTTTGACCGAAATTTATATATTTAATCGTTTTATTTGACATTCCTTTTTTCATATTTTTCTGATATAATACCCATCAAATTTGGAAATATAATAAATGTATAATTAATTAATTAACTCATGTGTTTAATATGAATACGAATTTAAATGAAAAATATCGCGATGAAGTAAAAACTTTTGTCAGTGTCTGTTCCCGTTTGGCAAAAAATATGTACGTTACCGCTTATGGCGGAAATATGGCGTGGAAACTTGAAGAAGACGTCATCTTAATTACCCCCACTAAAATGAATAAAGGTGATATAACTGTTGATGACGTTGTTTTCCTTAACTCTAAAGGTGATATTCTCGAAGGAAAGAGAAAACCGACCGGCGAATGCCCGATGTATCTGAAATTCTTCAGCGAACGACCGGATATAAAATCTGTTCTGCATTGCCATCCGCCTTGCGTCTGCTCTTTTGCAATTTTAAAAGATGAAAATCTTCTCATGCGACCTTACTACCCGGAAACCGTAACGGAAGTTGGTCCTGTTCCTACTGTTCCTTATGCTGAACCGTTGACACAGCAGCTTGCCGACAATTTTTCTCCTGTACTTCAAAAATATAACAGTTTTATAATGGAAAATCATGGGCTTGTAACAATGAGCGATGGTGATATTTATTGGACTTTACTTAATGTTGAGTTGCTCGAATCAACCGCTGATTCTCTGTTAAAAGCTCTCGGTACCGGAGTTGAACTTAAAGAAATGACGAAAGAAGCGGTAACAAATCTTGGGAATGTAATGAAAACGCGCGGGCTGCCGCTTTTCGGCGCGCCCGGAATGAACGAATCTCTTGAAGGTATGTATTTTTAAACTTGCCTAAATAAAGAATATGAAAATTATTTTATCAAATGAAATCGTTGACTATCCGGATTATCTGACCGATGAATCCAGACTCGCCGTTGAACCCGGAAAAATTAACTGCATTGCTTTTCCGGAAAATGAAACCGATGTTGTTGCCGCCCTTGAAAAAGCTCGTGAAAATAATTGGCCGGTGACTGTCTCTGCTGCAAGAACAGGAATTGTCGGCGGCGCAGCCCCTTTATGCGGCGGCATGGTTATTTCCATGGAAAAAATGTCGAAAATCGGCGAACCTGAAAAAAATGAGCAGAACGACGAGTGGGCATTGAGCGTTGAACCGGGCGCCTTGCTTTGCGATATATCAAAAAAACTTTCAGAAACTCGAAATCCTAAACTGTTTTATCCGCCGGACCCAACTGAAATGTCGGCTGCTATTGGCGGCACCGTTGCCACTAACGCTTCCGGCGCGCGAACATTCAAATATGGAGCGACCAGAGATTATGTTTTAAGCTTGCGGATAGTTCTTGCCGATGGGAACATTTTGACTATAAAGCGAGGAGAAATTTTTTCTGATGATTCGGGAACAATTACTTTTTCTGTTAACGAAAAAGAATATAAAATTCCGGTGCCGACTTATTCTATGCCCAAAACTAAAAACTGTGCGGGATATTTCGCTAAACCTAAAATGGACCTTATCGATTTGTTTATCGGAAGCGAAGGAACGCTTGGAATTATTACCGAAATAGAAATAAAAGTTTTGGAGCAAAAAAAAGGCAGATTGTCACTATTGTCTTTTTTTAACACTGAACAAAATGCTTTGGATTTTGTAAAAACGATTCGCAAACAAAACGGTAAAAATAATTTCGATATCGAAGCGATTGAATTCTTTGATAAAAATGCCTTGAAACTTTTGAATGAAAGACGCGAAGCAGGGGACACAGCTATTCATGAGTTCCCCGAATCGGAAGCTGCGATTTATTATGAATTTGCTTTAGATGATAAATTTCTCGAAGATATTTACGAAAAACTTGAAGAAATTTTACAGACAGTTAACTGTTCTACCGACACTTCCTGGGCAGGAATGGACGAAGATGAAACGAAAATATTGAAAGAGTTTCGCCACGCGGTTCCCGAAACAATTAATCAAATTATCGGTGAGCGAAAGCGAAAAATTCCAACACTTCATAAAATCGGAACTGATCTCGCCGTTCCGAACGAAAATTTCGAGATAATTTTTAAATTCTATCAGGAGACGCTTGATACTGCCGGGCTTCAATACGCAATTTTCGGGCATATTGGAGATAATCATTTGCATGTAAATATGATGCCTCGCAATGAAGAAGAATTAATTGAAGCAAAAAAATATTATAAAATTTTCGCGGAAAAAGCAATTGAACTCGGAGGAACTGTTTCCGCCGAACACGGGATTGGGAAACTCAAAAAAGAGTTCCTGAAAATTTTATATGGGGAAAAAGGAATTGAAGAAATGAAAAATGTTAAAAAAGTCCTTGACTCAAATTGCATTCTCGGAAAAGGAAATCTGATTTGAAATATTAATTCCCCTCTCGAGAGGGGTGCCCGATAGGGCGGGGTGTGTATAAAATCCCCTCTTGAGAGGGGTGGCGCGCAGCGACGGGGTGTGTATAAAATCCCCTCTTGAGAGGGGTGGCGCGCAGCGACGGGGTGTGTATAAAATCCCCTCTCGAGAGGGGTGCCCGATAGGGCGGGGTGTGTTATACTAAAATACTACAAATACTAAAATGAAATCTATACAACTAACAGGCATTAAAAAAATGGAGTTGAAGGAAGTTCCTACTCCGCAAATCAATAATCCTAAAGACGTTCTCGTTAAAATGAAAGTCGTTGGCGTTTGTGGGTCCGATGTTCACTACTACCTTACCGGAAAAATCGGGTCGCAAGTTGTTCAATATCCCTTTCCGGTCGGACATGAAGGCGCCGGAATTGTTGAAAAAATCGGCGATGGAGTTACTAAAGTTAAACCGGGCGACAGAATCGCTGTTGAACCCGCTATGCCTTGCGGCGAATGTGATCAGTGCAAAGCAGGCCGACCTCACACCTGCCGGAATCTCAAATTTCTTGGTTGTCCGAAGCAGGCAGACGGCTGTCTTTCTGAATATATAGTTATCCCGGAAGACTCTTGTGTTCCTATAAAAGATGAAATGACTTTTGATCAGGCGGCTATTTCCGAACCTCTCGCTATTGGTGTTTATGCAGTTCAGCAATCAATTGATATGAAGGGAAAAAAAGTCGGTGTTCTTGGGTTTGGACCGATTGGAATGAGTGTTCTTTTGCCTGCGCTTGCTCAAGGAGCGGAAAAAGTTTATGTTACGGATAAGCTTGACGGCAGATTAGAATGGGCAAAAAAATCAGGTGCATGTTGGACGGGAAATCCCGATAAAGAAGATGTTGTTGATAGAATTACTGAAGAAGAACCTTTGCTGCTTGATGTCGTTTTTGAATGCTGCGGTGATCAGGATGCTGTTTTTCAGGCAATTGATATTCTTAAGCCGGGTGGGAAATTAATGATTATAGGTATTCCGCCTACTTTGGATAACTGGCAGTTTCCGGTTGACAAACTTCGCCACAAAGAAATTTGCATTCAGAATGTAAGGCGGCAAAATCATTGCGTTCAAAAAGCTCTTGACATGATTGACAACAAAGAAATAAATGTTGATGTCATGGCTACTCACAGATTCAAGTTTGAGGACACAAAAGATGCTTTCGACCTTGTTGCTAACTACGAGGATGGAGTAATGAAAGCAATGGTCGACTTTGAATAAATCCCCTCTTGAGATCTCTGAACCCGCGTATGCCGGGTGGGGTGGCGCGCAGCGACGGGGTGTGTTCTTAAATCCCCTCTTGAGAGGGGTGGCGCGATAGCGACGGGGTGTGTATAAAATCCCCTCTTGTCGAAGATCCCGAGTATTCCCTCGGGGAGAGCGCGCAGCGGCGGGGTTATATGGCCTGCAATGCATCCTTGTCGCGACAGTTTTTCCGGTATGGCATTAATTTTAGAAATGATGGCATTAAGAAAAAAATCTTTAGAAGAAATTTTAAATACTATTCCTAAATTTTATAGTTCTGGAGCAAAAGTAGAATGTTCTGCAGGAAAAGCTGTGGAGCTCATTCGAGAATTAAGCTCAAAATTTGCTGATGCAAATCCTAATTTAATTGATGGATTAAGATTGGATTGGGAAGATTCATGGGTGTTAATTCGTGCTTCAAACACAGAGCCCATTATTAGAATTTTTGCAGAAGCATTAACTCAGGAAAAAGCAGATCAATTAGTAAAAAAGTTTATTGGATTGATAGATTAGAAGATTATATAAACAATCAAATTTCAAATTTCAAAATTAAATGGAAATAATTATATTAAAAAATGCAAAAGTTGGTAGCGAAGTTGGCGGAAAAATTATCGCTGATCTTATTGAAGAAAAACCAAATGCCGTTTTAGGTTTGGCAACCGGCAGCACTCCTTTGATGCTTTATACTGAAATGATAAAATCTCATAAAGAAAAAGGATTGGATTTTTCAAAAGTTACAACCTTTAATTTAGACGAATATATAGGATTAGAAAAAAATCATTACGCATCTTATTTTCGGTTTATGAACGAAAACTTATTTTCGCAAATAAATATTCCGCTGGAAAATATTAATATTCCGGATGGAATGGCAAAAAATGTGAAACTGCATTGTCAGGAATATGAAGCCGCAATTGTTAAAGCCGGCGGGATTGATTTACAAGTTCTCGGAATAGGATCAGATGGACATCTTGGTTTTAACGAGCCGACTTCTTCGCTTGCCTCACGAACAAGAATAAAAACTTTAGACGAACAAACTCGTGAAGACAACAAAAGATTTTTCAAGAACAGCGAAGAAGTTCCTTATCATTGTATAACTATGGGAATAGGAACAGTAATGGACGCACGAACAAATTTGTTATTTGCTTTTGGAGAAAACAAAGCGACCGCAGTTCAGCAAATGGTTGAAGGTCCTGTTTCGGCAATGTGTCCGGGTTCTGTTTTACAAATGCATCCAAACGCAATCGTTATTTTGGACGAAGCGGCTGCAAGCAAATTATCTAAAATAGATTATTATAAATGGGTTTACAAAAATAAACCTGAATGGCAAATTTATTGAGATGATCATAAGATTTTTAATCACTTTTTGAAAAAGAATTATTAGATTATATTTTTCACTATAAGGAAAGAAGTTAAAGAAGTAAAAACTTTATTTTTATAAAAGTTCAGTATTAACGGTGTAAACACAAAAATTATGAACAATACACACCTTCTTTTCCTTCTAAACTTCTAATAGAAATTATTCTTATGGGATGATAGTGAAAAATAATAATAAATTCAAAAAGCATAGAAAGTAAAAGTTTTAGCGGGAGAACACACCCCATCGTTAAAGTGGCCCCCCTCTCAAGTGAGGATTTTTTGTTGCTACGCAAAAAAACTTTTTCGAGTATCCCCTAATTACTTTACAATAACCGAAATTTCTTTGTGTGTTGTCGGTATTTCTTTGCCGATAATTTTTTTGCCGTCAACCAATATTGTTCTTTCTGTTGTTTCGGCAGTTGAAGGTTCAATTTTAATATTAAATTTTGTGCCTCGAAAAAATCTGACTATATTTATTTCTCCAAGATTAGCATCAATTACCGGATCAATTATCAAGCCATAATAACCGGGTCTTATTCCGAGAATATATTGAGAGACAGCAACATAATTCCATGCAGCGGTACCTGTCAGCCAACTATTTTTTGCTTCGCCATGTTTTCCGGCGGCTTTTCCCGCAATCATTTGCGCGTAAACATAAGGTTCACATCTGTGGATGTCGCTAATTTCTTCGCGGTATGCCGGGCATATTTTTTTGTAATATTCAAAAGCACGTTTCGGATTTTTCACTAAAGTTTCAGCAATCATAATCCAGGGATTTGTATGACAAAAAATCCCACCATTCTCTTTGTAACCCGGCGGATATGAAGATACTTCGCCAAGATATAAATCGTATTCGCTGTAAGGCGGATGCTGCAAAACCAACCCATGTTTTGTGTTCAAAAATTTATCAACAGAATCAAGAGATTTTTTTGCAAAACCATCATCGACACCCATTCCCGCCATGATACACCATCCCTGCGATTCGATATAAATTTTACCTTCATCATTTTCCTCACTACCGACTTTTTTTCCCCTGGCATCATAAGCTCTCAGAAACCAATTTTCATCACGGCCATGCAGATTAACATTTTCAGTCATTTCATCAATAGCATTTTGGATTTCGTCTGCTTTGTCAGTAATTTTTAAAAACTTAAGAAGTTCATTTAATTCTTTCGCGGCATAAACAAATAATCCTGCTATCATTAATGATTCAGCAATTTTACCTAATCCGTCTCCTGTAGTTTGAAAACTTTCTCCCGGTTCTGTAGAGAAACAATTTAAGTTCAAACAGTCATTCCAGTCGGCTCTGCCAATCAGCGGAAGTTTATGTGGTCCTAGCCTTTCCAAAGTAAATTTATGTGCACGAAAAAGGTGATCAAATAAAGGTTGAGCGAGGTCATCATTATTATCGTAAGGAACATTTTCTTTTAAGATATCAAAGTCCCCGGTTTCTTTCAGATAAGCACAAACAGCAATAATTAACCATTGCGGATCATCATTAAAATTTCCTCCAATGTCGCTGTTACCCCGTTTAGTTAAAGGTTGATATTGATGATATGCACCTCCGCTTTCTAATTGAGTTGCGGCGATGTCGAGAATACGCTGGCGGGATTTTTCCGGTTCGAGATGAACAAATCCCAGCAAATCCTGGTTGGAATCTCTGAATCCCATACCGCGTCCGACACCTGATTCGAAATAAGAAGCGCTACGCGACATATTGAAAGTAACCATACATTGATATGGATGCCAGACATTCAACATTCTTGAAAGTTTTTTGTCATCGCAACCAACGGTATAAATTTTTAAGATTTTGTTCCAGTAATTTTCTAAATCTTTTAGCGCGGCATCAATTTGCTCAGAATTTTGAAAAGCTGCTATTTGTCTGCGAGCTTCTGATTTATTAATAACACCTTTTGACTCAAACTTTTCATCTTCGGGATTTTCTACGTAACCAAGAATGTAAATCAGTTCTTTTGTTTCGCCGGCATCAAGTTCGAGATTAATACAGTTAGCAGAAATCGGTGACCAGCCGGCAGCAATGGAATTTGTGCATTCGCCCTTTTCGACAGCAGCGGGATTTCTCAATTCACCATAAGGCCCAAGAAAAGATTCTCTGTCGGAATCGAAAGAATTAACTTTATGATTAACAGAACAATAGGCATAATGATTTCTTCTTTCGCGATATTCTGTTTTGTGATAAATAGTTGAATCATCAATTTCAACTTCACCGCAATTTAAGTTTCTTTGAAAATTCCGGTCGTCATCATCGGCATTCCAGAGGCAAAATTCTACATAAGAAAATAATTTAATGTTGCGTGGGCGATTATCATTATTAGAAATTTTCACACTTTTAATTTCTACATTTTCATTATTCGGGATAAAAAAAGTTATCTCCGAAGCAATTTTGTTTTTCTCAGATTCGATAATTGTGTAACCAAGTCCATGCCGGCATTTGTACTCATCGAGTTTGGTTTTTACAGGTTGCCATGTCGGGCTCCAAAACTCATTTTCATCTTTGATAAAAAAGTATCTTCCGGTAGAATCGGCAGGAACATCATTATATCGATAACGGGTAATCCTGCGAAGTTTTGCATCTTGGTAAAATGTATAACCACCAGCGGTATTTGATACTATTCCGAACATTTTTTCCGTACCGAGATAATTAATCCACGGGAGCGGAGTTTTAGGAGTAGTAATTACATATTCTTTTTTTGTGTCGTTAAAATGTCCGAATTTCATGAGTATTGATTAATGGGTTTTAGATTAAAATTTTTTTACCACGGAACACATCCGTCAAACGCCGCATAAACTTCTACACGGAAAATAAAATGAATTATTTTTTATTACAAAACAATTAAGGACCCCGGCATTCCCGAAACTCTCCGGGCGCAATGCGGGCACGTCAAAACAATTAATTTCAAATACTTTTTATGGCAAAATAATTTAGTTGCAGAATAATTAATATTATAAAAACTGATATTAAAATTTCTGTTTCCTTATGTCATTTATCCACCAATAAATCAAAAATCCAAAATTAAAAATCCAAAATCCGAATGGTTCCGGAATAACTTCTATCGTTATTTCCGTGCTGTCGGGCGATGCATTAGTAAAATTACTGTTCATTGATTTAAATTTTAAAATATAATTTGTTTCCTGAACATTATAGATAATATTGCTCCATAAAGTTTGCGACGAATTTTGTAAAATATTATCATTAGCCCACCTGAAATTGTCTTCAAGATAGACGTAAGAATCAGAGTTTTTATAGCCCTCAATAATAATATCTTCACCAGCTGATTCAAGAATAATTGTTCCGGTCTCGCCCGGCGAAATATTAGTCGGTGAAATAATTTCCGGCGGAGTCATAGAAAAAGAAACATCATTTTCTATGCAGCCCATATCAACATTCCCGTCAATAATTCTCAATCGACCATAAATGTCGTTTGTAACCGACACAAAATAATTACTGCCGGAATTAATGCACGGAGAAAGAGCTTTCATGTAATAATTTTCGTTATCCGGGTCAATAAACATAGGGTTTAAAGCAATGTTTCCTCCACCAAGATATTCAGCAGGCGGCAGTTCGTTGAAACATGAATTTTGGTAAAGCGGGTCTGAAACGTTAATATTTCTATTTTTACAAATATCAGAACTGTTATTATAAATTATAGAATTATATACAAATCCGGAATACAAAATTTCAATAACCGATTCGGTAGAAACACTTGAATTGTTAGCAATAGTACAGTTTTCGACAATGGCGCCATCTCTAAGAAATAGAACTTCAGCTTGAGAACTATTATTAACAATAAGACAATTTTTTAATTTGGAGAAGTATATAATAACGGCTTCCCCAATCGAACCCGAATTGTTATTTTTTATAACACAGTCTTGAACAGTATAATCATCCTGCATAAAAATAGCGGCACCGTGTTTGCCAGAATTACTGATAACCAGACAATTTTCAATAATTCCGGGAATATAACTGCAAAAAATTCCGGCACCATTGAAACTGCTGTGATTATCGTTAATAATACAATTTTTCATCGAAGCGCCATGCGAAAGTTTTACACCGGCACCTAAAGAATTACCACCGCGCTGAACAGTAAAGCCGTCAAGCATCGCGTTTGTACCTCTCAAATACAGACATCCAAAAGAGTAATCGCCTTGAATAATAGTGCTATTTTGACCGCCGGTACTCATAATCGTTATGTTTGTGGCATTAATAGTGTGTTCGAGTTGGTAAACCCCGTTTGAAACAAGAACAAGTTCACCAGAAGCAGCGCTATTAACGGCAGCGGAAATATTAGTAGCAGCTTCGTTCCAATTTTTAAAAGGAAATAAATGGTTGCCTGTTTTAGAAACGTAATGAACAGAAGAATCAGCAATATTCGGCACAACGATATAATCAGTTTTAGTTGCAGTTGCAGTTGACGCCCCCCCTAATCCAAAATTGTTGCTTACGGTCAAAGCGACAGTAAAAGTACCGGTTGAGGAATAAAGGTAAGAAGGGTTTTGAAGAGTGCTGTCAACTATTCCGTCCCCATTAAAATCCCAACTCCAATACTGCGGCTGATTAGTAGATAAATCGGTGAAATACACAATAAAAGGAGCATCACTCGTCAAAGTGCTGGCAGTAAAATTACATTCTACCGGCGGAATAACATGCAGATAATTTGATCGTGATTTTGAGTAAACGGCACCGAGCCCATTAGAAACAGAAAAAGAAACAGAATGATAACCAAGTCCGTAAACCGCATTTGTGGTAGTAAGATTAACCCCTTCTGCATCAACAACACCGTCATCATTAAAATCCCATTGATAAAATCTGTTTGTAGAATAAGGCTCTTTAATGTAAGAATTGAAAGTAACATTCATAGAACTGATAGCGAGCGTGTGGTCAGCAGAAAAGCTACAGACAAACGGTGGATTTGTAATCGCCGGAATAGCAAAAGTTCTGCGGCTGTTGTTTGGATAAGTAGGCCAGGCGCGTTCCAGTTGGTTGGATTTAAAACCTGTATCAATCATAAAAAGCTCGGTGTAAAACATTTTATCGCCGGCACCCGCAACTATAATTTGTTGATTAGTGTATCCGTTAATCGGTTCAATAGCCATATCATAAACTTCACCTGAATCAGCAACCATAAGAGAATCAAAACCCGGAACAATCGAACCGTCAAGATTTCTTGCACGAAGAATGGTATTTGTGGGAATAACCCCGGGAGAAACTGAAAGAGAAATTCCGTAAACAAATTCCACTTCGCCGTCATCGTCAATATCTTCAATGCAAACTTGAGTATGGCATTTAGCATCCGCAATAGGAAAATTCGGCAGGGGAGTTCCGTCGCCGTCCCATCCGTACACCCCTGTTTCCCACGCGCCGGCGAAAACTTCCAGGTCGCCATCTCCGTCAATATCGGCAAGCGGCGGCGACTGATATCTTACAATCCATACCGGACCAGAATTTTGCGGCCAACCTTCAACGGGAGTTCCGTCATGCTGGTATGCAAAAATTTTATTATTTCTGCCCCCCATTTCATAACCGTTAATAAGGATTTCCAAATCCCCATCACCATCGATATCGCCCAAAGAAGGCGGGCTGTAAACAAAATGCGAATCTGAGATTTCAAAAGATATTCCGGAATCTTTTCCGTCATGAGTAATAATCGAAACAGTTCCCCCTTTTCCTCCCTCAGAATAAAAAATAGTAACAAACTCATCCCAGCCATCATTATCAAGGTCTCCAACCGCCGGCGACATAACATCAAAATAATTTTTGTTTTCAACTGACCAAAGTCGTGTTCCGTCGCTGTTGTAAGCTCTTAAAGCCGGAGTATTTGTTCCGTTTATTTTTATATTGCAGCCGACAACAATATCGTCAATACCATTTTCATCAGCATCAGCGCTAACCGGAACTTGAAACGAAGAAACGCCGTCATTGATAGGCCAGCCGTTTTTTACAGTTCCGTCATGTTCAAAAACATAAAGTCCGATATTTCCACCAACAAGAGAAACGTAATGTCCCGCAAGCACTTCATTAAAATCATCTCCATCAACATCGCCAACAGCAGCCCCTTTAAAAGGCATCAAAAGCGCCGGTGATTGAAAAAACCATTTCAGTAAACCGTGATTGTCATAAGCAACAAGCTGATTATCATAAGTAGAAATAAATTCTTTAGACCCATCGTTATCAAGGTCGGCAATTGCAACCGATGCGGCATATCCATTAAAAACGAAGAAGGATATTGAAGTTTCATCTTTTAGAACACCATCAACGAAAACTTGAACTTTTACTTTTTCTTTAGTTGTTGCTTTTGAAGAATGCGAAATAATAAAAAAAGAATCAGCCGGTAAATTTGTAACTGTTTTAGCGGATAAATTTCCAACGGATAGGAAATTATTTGAAATAGTTATTCCGGAAGTTAAGTTAGTAACAATAACGGTAACATTTGATACATTCTGATTCCAAGTTCCAAGAGTAACAAAAATATTTGTTGTTCTCCCGGGACCCATAAAAAAGTTGAAAGTATCATTGAAAAGAGGAAGAACTGCATCAACAAAAACAGTATCGCTACCATCAAAAGAAAGAAGATTTTCTACGTTGATTCTGCCGGAACCGAGTTCGCCTGCATAAGAAGGGTTTATTGAATCAATATCATCGCAAGTTTTGGCAATAACCTTTCCGTAAATCCAACCTTGATAGCCTGGATTGCCTGCAACAAGCAATGCCGCCGCTCCGGAAACCTGCGGCGCCGCCATGCTTGTTCCGCTTGCTATATAAAGATTTGTATTAACAATATGAACCAGCGGCTGACCGAGTGGCGCGAACATATCGGTATTTTCAGCACGAAGAGAAAGAATGCTTTCTCCCGGAGCGGAAACAGAAATCCAAGTTCCATAATTACTGAAATCCGCTTTTTTATCTCTTGATGTGGTTGCAGCAACAGCCATCGAATAATCATAACCAGCCGGGAAAAATTTCGTTTCGTTGCCGTCATTGCCCGCTGCAGAAATAACAACACAGTTGTTTTCGTTTGCATAATCAATAGCATCACTAACCGATTGAAGTCGTGAAGCTGACCCCCAACTGTTATTAATAACTTTTGCACCGTTATCTACTGCGTAAATTATTGCGCGAAGAGAATCCGCAGAGTTGCCGCCGTTAATTCCGATAAATTTTAACGCCATAATTTTTGCATTTGCAGAAACGCCGGAAATTCCGAGATTATTATCTGTTTCTGCGGCAATAATTCCTGCGCAATGAGTTCCGTGACCATTTTTGTCCATCGGGTCGAAGTTGTCATCAATAAAATTATAACCATAATAATCATCTATGTATCCGTTATGATCATCATCAATTCCATTGTAGGGAATCTCATTTTTGTTAATCCAGATTTGATTGACAAGCTCTTCGTGAGTGTAATCTACTCCCGTGTCAATAACCGCTACAATAACTTCGTTCGTCGGAAAAGTCGGACTTTCCCATTCGGCTAACCAGTCAATATCAGAGCCGGAAGTCCCGCTTGTTGTTGTTTGTTCACCATCGATTACAGCAAGATAACTTTGCCCTGAATTATTTAGTGCCCATTGATTATTGAAATACGGGTCATTCGGAGCAGCACAAAGTTCTACCGGAAAATTCGGTTCAGCGTATTTAACAATCGGATCAGCTTTCAGTTCATTTATAACTTCGGCAATATTTTTCCCTTTTTCTATTTCAGCAATGTACATATTCTGAAGATTTTTAGCCACGCGACTTGGCTCACTTGATTGCGTTAATCGCTTCAACGGCGTGTCCGGGAAGAGAGATTTTAGGTTTGTTATTTGACTTTCGACCTTTGACCTTAGACTTTTGACATTTTCATCCTCAAAAACAATTATCACAGAACTAACGTTTG
>Ga0190283_1000522_pt1 | contig 19657 bp, 16 predicted proteins | sample 48691801_MG_FD_161669 | JGI IMG/M metagenome (GOLD analysis project Ga0190283, IMG submission 161669) | Hydrothermal vent microbial mat bacterial communities from Southern Trench, Guaymas Basin, Mexico - 4869-18-0-1_MG | ecosystem: Environmental > Aquatic > Marine > Hydrothermal vents >...
GCCCGGATTTGGCAATCCGGGCCGGGCATGGGAAAACAAAAATGGCCCGGATTTGCCTGCCTGCAACGCAATTTTGCAGTTGACACTTTTTGAATTTTTCCAAACTTTAAAAAAAAAAAAAAAACACTTTTTGAAAAGCGTAAACTACTGTATGAAGGATGGCAGGCAAGAGCAGTTTGGAAGACGCGGAGCATCCCGGATGCTTTCCACTCATTATAATTGGCAAATCCCCCGGGAATGCTTGGGATTTGCCAATACTAGGCGAGCTTTTCAGGGGGAATGCCTGGGATTTGCCAATCCCAGGCGAGCTTTTCAGGGGGAATGCCTGGGATTTGCCAATCCCAGGCGAACTTTTCAGGGGAACGCCTGGGATTTGGCAATCCCAGGCGAGCTTTTCAGGGGGAATGCCTGGGATTTGGCAATCCCAGACGAGCTTTTCAGGGGAATGCCTGGGATTTGGCAATCCCAGGCGAGCTTTTTGGCGAGTATTTTTAAATATAAACGTAAATTTAAATTAAGGAGGAAATTGTATGGAAGCTTTTGAAGCATTGGTTGGTAAGGTAGGTGCATTTGCATGGGGGCCGCCCATGCTGATTCTGCTCGTGGGAACCGGGTTCTGGCTGACCATCGCGTTGCGCGGGCTGCAGTTCAGAAAATTGTGGCACTCTCTTTATCTTGCCCTGGTTAAACGGAAAGATGATGGAGATGAACCGGGTGACATCACCCATTTTCAGGCACTGATGACGGCTTTGTCTGCCACGGTGGGAACCGGAAATATCGCCGGTGTCGCGACAGCGATTGCTGTGGGCGGGCCTGGCGCGCTGTTCTGGATGTGGATCACAGGCTTGGTGGGAATGGCAACCAAATATGCGGAAGCTGTTCTCGCAGTAAAATATCGTGAGACAGATGAATCGGGAACCATGAGCGGCGGTCCCATGTATTATATCTCCAAAGGACTCGGCTGGAAATGGCTGGGAACGCTTTTTGCGATTTTCGCCTCAATAGCGGCGTTCGGTATCGGGAATATGGTACAATCCAACTCGGTTGCAGACGCGATGGAAGCTGTCTTTAATGTGCCTTTTTATGTTACCGGCCTTGTTCTTATGGTCTTCACTGCCCTGGTTATCCTTGGCGGAATCAAAAATATCGGCAGAGTTACCGGCGTTCTGGTTCCGGTGATGATCGTTTTTTATATGGCCGGAGCCTTGGTTATTCTGGTTATGAACATCACGGCGATTCCTGCTGTCCTGGCACTGATTGTCAAACAGGCGTTCACACCGACTGCGGCCTCAGGCGGATTTCTCGGAGCCGGCGTGATGCTGGCAATTCGGATGGGTGTGGCCCGCGGGGTGTTTTCCAATGAATCCGGCCTGGGAAGCGCACCCATTGCTGCGGCGGCTGCCCAGACAAAACATCCGGTGACGCAGGCCCTGGTTTCCATGACCCAGACGTTTATTGATACCATTGTTGTGTGTACCATGACCGGCCTGGTCCTGATTCTTACCGGAGCGTGGGACAGCGGCAAAACCGGCGCGGAACTGACCACGTTCGCTTTTCAGACCGGGTTTTCCGGCGGAGGGTATGTTGTCACCATCGGACTGGTGCTGTTTGCATATTCCACAATTCTGGGCTGGAGCTATTACGGAGAGAAATCCATTGAATACCTTTTCGGTGAAAAAGCGGTCAAACCGTATCGAATCGTATTTGTGCTTTTTGTGGGCGTGGGAGCTGTTGCAAAGCTGGACCTGGTATGGGCATTGTCCGACACATTTAACGGACTGATGGCGATCCCGAACCTGATCGGGCTGTTGCTGCTTACGCCCATTGTCGTCAAAGAAACCCGGGATTATTTCAAAAATGGAAAGTGAAAAGTTCAAACCAGCTCCGTAATCTGCTGAAGTTGTTTGATGGGTAACCGCTGATTCCAAAATGTCGGCATTTTAAACTCAGCAGGTTGCAAGAACTTAGGGACTGCCAAAAATATGCATTCTTGTAGTACATCAACCTGTAGATTCATCCCCCTGCTTGGATCGGATTGCTAAATCCGAGCCGCCGGATTTAGCAATCCGGCGGGAGTGGGAGGGACGAATTTATGAATCCTTGCCTGCCGATGACTTATGCACATAAGAAAATCCCGGGTTGTAGGGTGGGTGGAGGATTTCGATTTTTTACGCAGTAAAAAACGGAATCCGCAACCCACCTTGACAAACACATAAACGAAATCATTGAACATATTTGTATTTACAGAGGAGAAATCATGAAGAAAAAATTCTCAGAACTGACTTGTCTCAAATTGATCGTTTCCATTTCCGTACTGATGTCTGCAGCCATGTTTCTGTTTGCCTGCGAATCCGAAAAACCCATTGAACAGTCGCTGAAGCCAGCCAAAACTGCTCCGCCTCCGAAAGCAAAAAAAACCGAACAGCCCATCAGAGTGGGAGTGGCCGGAGCATACACAGGTGAGCTTGCCTCCATCGGCATTCCCCCCAGGCGGGCAGCGGAAATGGTGATTCGTCAAGTGAATGCACAGGGCGGGATTTTTAACCGCAAAATTGAAATGATAGTGGAAGATGACGTTTGTAATCAGGAGGCAGCGGCAGCGGCAGCCTCCCGTTTTGTGGAAAAGGGCGTGAACATGGTGCTGGGGCATACATGCAGCGGCGCTACAAAAGCCGCTCTTGAAGTCTATAAACCCGCCAATGTCGTTGTCATATCTGCGTCAGCAACCAACCCGGATCTGACTCAGGGCGGGGCATATCCGAATTTTTTCCGCACCATCTCCCCGGATGATGCCCAGGCAGAGATACAGGTGAAACTTATTCTGGAGACGCTCAAGCTGAATAAAATTGCCGTGCTTCATGATCAGGACGACTATGGAAAGGGGCTGGCAGGTTTTGCGGTGAAATTTCTGAAACAGTCAGGTCAGGCTCAGATTGTCCTGAACGAAGAGATTATATCGGGAGCGGATGATTACGGAGCTGTTGTTGATAAAATCAAAGATGCCGAGGCAGAGGTTGTTGTTTACGGAGGATATCATCCCGAAGCCGCCAAAATCATCACCGAGATGCGTATGAAAGAAATGGACACTTTGTTCATTTCAGGCGACGGCGTGAAGAGTGATGCTTTTATCAAAGCAACAGCATGGAAATACGCCGAAGGCGTATATGTCACCGGTCCCCGGGACACTTCCGACAACCCTGTGGCAGTCATCGCCATTAAAGCGCATAAGGACGCATACGACGCTGAACCTGGTCCTTTTTTCCTGAATGCTTACGCGGGCATCATGGCCCTGTTCAATGCCGTAAAAAAATCCGGCTCTCTGGAAAGCGACTCCATCCAAAAATTTCTCAAACGCTCCCACGTCGAAACCCCCTTGGGAACCATTACATTTGACGGACGCGGGGATGTGAGCGGGTACGGATTTTCCCTGTTTCAGGTGAAAAACGGTGTCTTTGTTGAAATACGCGATGAAAAAAAATCAGACGCAGGGAAGAAACAGGACTGATTCGTATTCGCTTCCCCCGCTTCTGCTTCCCCGCTCCTGCTTCCCTTGCTCCTGCCGGATTGACAAATCCGGCAGGCAGTTCGGATTTGCCAATCGTTCGACGACTCGAATGAGCTCGCCGAAATTTTGCCGGACGGGTTCTTTTGCCGGACGGGGTTTGCAACCCCGTCCGTAATATTTGCTCTGCCGGATTGACAAATCCGGCAGGCGGTTCGGATTTGCCAATCCGAACCGAGCGCGGCAGGGGATTTTTTGCCGGACGGGCTTTGCGTCCGTAATCCATTCCCCCACTCCTGCTGGATTGACAAATCCGGCAGGCGGTTCGGATTTGCCAATCCGAACCGAGCGTGGCAGGGGATTTCCACAGTTGTCCTGTGCTGAAGATACTGAAGATATTAAAACATGATGGAAATAAAACTTGCCATCGGAAATAAAAATTTCCACCAATCATCTTGCTGTTATTATAGATAAATAGTCTGCTCTGGAACGATTCCCTGCCATTCCATACAATATTTTATTTCCAATTTCCTGAAAATCTGTATTGGGATATGGATAAACACAGATTATCCCAAACAAACCTGAATCAAAATCTGTGTTTGTCCATGCCCTGCATTTGCATCATTCCCGGCATGGAGAGTTCGGAGATTTGGTAAAAAACCAGTGAAAAAATCAAACTTTTTTTCGATTTCCTGAATCATTGGCAGAAATATTGCACTGACTGATTTGCATATAAAATTCCAGAGCCACTCACTCGTGAATGGATTAATATTAAAAAGTAATAAAAAAGGAGCTAAAACATGCTGATTGGAATACCAAAAGAAATAATGTACAAGGAAAACAGGGTTGCAGCACTTCCGGAAACAGTTGAAAAATTTAAAAAACTGGGATTTGATGTGATTGTTGAAACAAAGGCCGGAACAGGGGCTTTCACGGATGATGAAGCATATCAGAAAGCCGGGGCTGAAATCGCACCTGATGCCGCAGAGGTTTTCGACAGATCAGATATTATTTTGAAAGTCAAGGAACCTTTGTTTAATGATCAGTTCAGCAAGCATGAGATTGACATGCTGAAGGAAAATCAGGTCCTTATAACTTTTCTGCATCCGGCAGCCCCTTCAAATCATGGGGATGTGAAAAAACTGCAGGACAGGAACATCACGGCATTCACAATGGACGGCATCCCCAGGATTTCAAGGGCCCAGCGCATGGATCCGCTGACATCCATGAGTGCCATAACCGGGTATAAGGCCATCATCATCGCCGCAGCCAATTTCCCAAAATTCATCCCCATGATCGGCACATCCATCGGAATGATAAAACCGGCCAATATTTTGGTGGTAGGCACCGGTGTTGTCGGACTTCAGGCAATTGCAACAGGGAAAAGGCTGGGCGGTGTTGTAAAGGCGGTTGATATCCGGCCGGATGCGAAAAAAGAGGCTGAGAGCCTGGGAGTCAAGGTGGTGGGTTTTGATGCACCGCCCGAGCTGGCCATTGGAGAAGGAGGGTATGCCAAAGCACTTCCGGAAGAATGGCTTGAAAAGGAAAGAGAGGCACTGGTGCCTCTGGTTGCCGAATCTGATATCATCATTCTCAGTGCCCTTGTCCCGGGGGAAGTTGCCCAGCATCTGATCACTGAGGAAATGGTTGAAAAAATGAATCCCGGTTCTGTTATCATTGATGTGTCGGTTGACCAGGGAGGAAACTGTGCTGTGACAGACCCCGGAAAAGAATTGATTCATCAGGGCGTTTACATCTGTGGGATCAAAAACATACCTGGTTCCCTGCCGGTTCATTCTTCGTGGCTGTATGCCAATAATCTTTATTATTTTGTTGAGAACCTGTTTAAAAACAGGACAGGTGAATTTGACATGAATGATGAAATCATCAAAGGTGCTCTTGTCACGCACAAAGGCAAACTTTATCACGAAGGCACTCTCAAGGCCATGGGGGCTGAATGATCGTTAAAAAATTTTCAGGAGCAGACCAATGACAAATCTTTTGCTGATGGCAGGGGTCTTTCTGTTTTCCTTTGTGATCGGATATTTTCTGATTTCCAGAATACCCACATTGCTTCACACACCGCTGATGTCCATGACAAATGCCATCTCCGCGGTAACCATATTAGGGGTTCTGATTCTTTTCTCAGTCACGTCAACCAGGACTGAGCAGATAATAGGATCAGTTGCTTTTGCCATGGCCGCCTTCAACCTTGTGGGCGGATTTGCGATTACTGACAGGATGTTAAGGCTGTTTAAGAAAAAAGAAGGGGGCGTTGGGAATAATGACTGAAACATACTCTGCCATGAATCTGTTTTTGGATTTTTCCGTAATTGGTATCCTCATACTGGGAATCTGGCTGTTTCGCTGGCCCCACAGGGCAAAATTCGGCAACCTCACCGCTGCTTTTGCCTTAGCCTGTGCTGCTGCTCTGATTCTTTATCGAAACGGCACCCAGTATCCCTATATTATACTGTTGTCCCTTGCAGTCGGTTCTGTTGCCGGATATTGGGTGGCCAAAAGAATCACCATGATTCAGATCCCGGCCATGGTTGCCTTTCAGCATGGTGCCGGAGGGGTTGCAGCTTTTTCTCTCTCCCTTGCCGAACTGATGCGGGGATCTCAGCACCTTGGAATGATGAATGAAATTTCCGGTCTTCTCGGGCTGGCCATCGGGTCGCTGACGTTCAGCGGCAGCATGATCGCGGGTGGAAAACTGTCAAACAAGCTTGGACAGACCCCACGGATACTTCCGAAACACACCTGGCTTGTCATGATAAACCTTATAGGCATTATTGTGCTGATCGTTGCGGCACTGTATGCGCCCGCGGGCAGCCGGATATTCCTTTATACTTTAATCATTTTACTGTCAGTTCTGTTTGGAATTGTTTTTTCCATTCGTATTGGCGGGGCTGACATGCCGGTTCTGATTTCATTCTTAAATGCAACTGCAGGATTGGCCGCCGCCTTTTGCGGCATGATTATCGAAAATAAGCTGCTGATTTCCTGCGGGGCCACTGTGGCAGCTTCAGGATCAATACTGACCCACGTCATGTGCCGGGCAATGAATCGCAGTCTTTTCAGGGTTTTTGTTCCTGTTGAGGAATCCCGGCAGAAGCCCGCGGTTAATGATGAGCAGAACCGGGTTGCCGGTCCTGTTGAAAAGGAAGTCCGGCATCAGCCCGTTGAAGAAAATAATTTTCAAAAAGCTGTTGAAATTGCCCGCAAAGCAGATAAAGTCATTATTATCCCCGGCTATGGCATGGCTGTGGCACAGGCACAGTTTGAAGTGATTGATCTTTCAAATAAATTGCTCTCCATGGGCAAGGATGTGAAATTTGCCATTCATCCGGTTGCCGGAAGAATGCCAGGACACATGAATGTGCTTCTTGCAGAAGCGGGTGTTGACTATGACATGCTTGAAGAGATGGATGCCATAAACCCTGAATTCAGGGACACTGATTTTTCTCTGGTTGTCGGTGCGTGTGATGTGGTGAATCCCGCAGCCATAGAAACTGACGGCTCGCCAATATCAGGCATGCCGATTTTGCTTACCCATGAATCAAAGCATGTTGTGTGCTGTAATCTGGATGACAAACCCGGATACTCAGGTGTCAGAAATCCTTTGTATGAAAACAGCAATACAGTTCTGCTTCTCGGAGATGCCAAAGAGACCGTCCGGCAACTGCTTGAAAATCTCTCAGAAACAAGCCCTGCCACTGAAGAATCCTCAGGCCGGGACAACCCCCAGGACAGTAAAAAGGAACATTTGGATTCAGCCATAACCGCATTGTCATCAGCCAAAAAAATTATTATTATCCCCGGATATGGCATGGCTCTGGCACAGGCACAGTTCAAAGTGGTTGAGTTGGCATCGCTCCTTGAATCAATGGGTGCGGAAGTCAGATTTGCCATTCATCCGGTTGCCGGAAGAATGCCAGGACACATGAATGTTCTTCTTGCTGAAGCAGAAGTTGATTATGACAAGCTTTGCGAGATGGATGAGATCAATTCTGAATTTTCACAGACAGACGCTGTTCTTGTTTTTGGCGCCTGTGACGTGGTGAATCCGGCAGCAATGGATACCAAAGGCACTCCTATTTCCGGCATGCCTATACTGACGGCTCATGATGCAAAGAACATAATTGTATGCAATTTTGATGCAAAGCCGGGCTATTCCGGGGTTGAGAACACCTTATATGAGAATCCGAAAACAATAATGGTATTAGGCGATGCAGCATCAACAGCATACGATCTGACTGATGCATTAAAAGCACAGAACTGATTTGAAATATGCAAAATTGCCGGATATCTGTGAATAAACAAAAACACATCCTTTTCCCGGTCTGATGTCGGCTGGCAAAAGGATGTGTTCATTTCAGAAAGCATATTTTCAATGTTTTAATGTTTTAATGTTTTTCCACACTTCCATTGACAACTTTCTATTTTATTTCGTCAGTCATAAATTCTTATAACATGCTAAAATTATTAATAATTGAAATGCTTTTCAGAATTTCCGGAAAATTTTATGACTGACGAAATTTTATTATAATTGCAATTTATACTTTCCTTATGATAAACACCATACATAGCTTGACGATCATCAGGATTGTACTTGGAATTTATCATGGCTGACAGTTTTCATGATGATCCTGATGATAACGGGAATCTTCCTTGGGGATCGAAGGAACCAGTCAACCCGTTTTGAGACCAATAAAAATTGTCATGATAATTTAAGTACCTGACCATAATGTTTTCTTTGCATATGAGGAACAGCTTTTCCATTGTGAGCCGCAGATGAACGCAGACGGCCTGACTCATCCGCGTTCATCCGTGTTCATCCGCGGTCTGTGAAAGCTGTTTTCCCAGGAAAAAATTCCGGAAAACTTTTGACCGGTACTTACAACTGTTAAGGAAAGCGATGATCACCTCCATAATTCTGACAAAACTCAAAAATGCTTTTACTGATCTGCTGCCCATTATTCTGGTTATCGCTTTTTTTCAGGTTGTCGTCCTGAGGCAGCCTTTACCACAAATGGGAGAAGTCCTTTTTGGAGCTCTTCTTGTGGTGGCCGGTCTCAGCCTGTTTGTTCAGGGGCTGGAAATGGGCCTGTTTCCCATTGGTGAGTCAATGGCCCATGCCTTGGCCAGGAAGGGCAGCCTTTTCTGGTTACTCTGTTTTGCCTTTGCTCTGGGTTTCTCAACCACCGTGGCAGAGCCTGCTCTCATAGCCGTGGCTTGGGAAGCAGCAGAAATTGCCAGTCAGGGAGGCCTTATTGACCCAAGCCGGGAATCTCTGAATCAATATGCCTTTGGGCTTCGCATGTCTGTTGCCTTTTCCGTTGGCCTTGCTATCCTTATCGGTGTCATGCGTATCCTCCGTGGCTGGCCCATTCATTATCTGATCATCAGCGGTTATGCTATTGTTATGGTGATGACCATCATTGCTCCGAAAGAAATTATTGGGATAGCTTATGATGCCGGCGGTGTCACCACATCCACCATCACTGTACCTCTGGTTGCAGCTTTGGGAGTAGGACTGGCCTCATCCATCAAAGGACGGAGTCCTCTTGTGGATGGTTTTGGCCTTATCGCTTTTGCCTCTCTTCTCCCCATGATCTTTGTCATGGGTTACGGACTTATAATTTTCGGATAAAGGAGGGACTGTATCAGTGGAATTCATATATGAGTTCAGTAAAATATTGCTTGCCACCTGCAGAGATGTGCTGCCGATCATTATTCTTATTGTCGGTTTTCAGTTCCTGGTTCTGCGCCAGCCAATTCCCCATCTGCGTCGTCTCATTGTCGGTGGCGTCTATGTTGTCATTGGCCTTGCCCTGTTTCTGGCAGGACTTGAAAAAGCGCTTTTTCCTTTGGGGAATATAATGGCTACCCAGCTTTCTGATCCGGTCTTCATTTATGGCACCGGGGAAGTTGTTGTCCACGCAGACTGGAAGGCGTATGGCTGGGTATATCTTTTTGCGGCCATGATCGGCTTTGCAACCACTATTGCCGAACCATCTCTCATAGCTGTGGCTTATAAGGCCAACGAGGTGTCAGCCGGGACGATCAGTCAATGGGGTCTGAGAATCACTGTTGCCATCGGAGTCGCTTTTGGAATAAGCCTTGGAACATTTCGCATTGTCACCGGCACTCCGCTTTATCTGTTTATTCTTGTGGGTTATATGATTGTTATTGCACAGACCATATTTGCCCCCAAAAGCATCATTGCTCTGGCGTATGATTCGGGCGGGGTGACAACTTCAACAGTCACAGTGCCTCTGGTGGCGGCGCTTGGTCTCGGGCTGTCTGCCACCGTACCCGGACGGAATCCAGCTTTGGATGGTTTCGGCCTTATTGCTTTTGCCAGTCTTTTCCCAATTATAGCTGTTATGGGCTACGCTCAGTTAATGCACTGGACTACTCAACGCAAAATAAAATCAATGGAGAAAAAATAATGCGCTTTAAACTAATCTTATCCACGGTAAAGGCGGATATTACTGACCATATTGTTGATGCGGCAAAAGGGGCAGGAGCCACCGGGGCGACAATCATACCTGCCAGGGGGACTGGCATCAAAGAGGCGAAAACTTTTTTTGGCCTTTCTCTGGAAGCACAGACCGATATTATCCTGCTCCTTGTGGAAGAGCATCTTGTCACCCAAATTTTGAACTCTGTAAAGAAAGCAGGAGAATTCCATAAGCCGGGAACAGGCATTGCCTTTGTGGTTCCAGTTGAGCATATTGTGGGTCTGGAAAGTCAGATGGAAAAATTTAAACAGGATGTTCGGCAAAGTTATTTTTAAGCAATGACATTTATTTCTGAAGAGGGAGAAAATTATGGTACCTGACAACACATCAGTAATCCGGGCAAGAGACGTGATGCGTAAGGGAATTGTATCCATTGACGGTATGTCCACGGCCAGGGAGGCTGCTGCTAAAATGCGTTCTGAAAAAGTGTATTCTCTCCTTGTCAAAAAAAGGTATCCGGATGATGCCTGGGGCATACTGGTCTATCAGGATTTTATCAAAGGGGTGATAATACCCGGCCGCTCTCCGGATGAGGTGCATGTCTATGAAATCATGACAAAGCCTGTTATCACCATACCGGCTGACATGGACATACGCTATGTTGCCCGTCTGGCTTACAGGGTAGGCATACGAAGATCTCCGGTCGAGGATGGAGGAGAACTTATCGGTATGATTTCTCTTTCCTCGCTGATTCTCGACAATAAGCTTTTTTAGTAAATCCCAACTCAGACCTCCGAGGTTTTTAAAACCTCTGAGGTCTTTTTTTCTGAGCCTTAAACTTAAACTTGGACTCAGACGTGACCGTAAATGAATATTCCTCAAGTTTTGAATGATATGGAGCGACTTTATAAAATACTGGGTTCATGTTCCGTTCACGTTCACGGCACAGATGAAAACCATTTAACTTTTAAGCATAACTTATGAAAATTTCTCTGAAAACAAAACTGGCAGTTCGTGACTATGTCGCCATCTCCTTGGGAGCCTTTATTATGTCCCTCGGTGTGGGCGTGTTTCTGATAGATGCCAAAGTTGTCCCCGGAGGTGTCGGTGGTCTGGCAATAACGGCACATTATCTCTCTGATTACAAAATTCCTGTGGGACTGGCAATGTGGGTCTTCAATATTCCGCTGTTTCTCTGGGGCCTGAAAACCATTGGCGGGCAGTTCGGGCTTCGGACCTTTGTCGGTTTCTCCCTTTACGCTTTTTTTCTTGATCTGGTCCGGGGCAATATCCCGGGGCTCGGGTTCATCAGATGGCAGGATATATATTCTGTTCAGGACATGCATCAGCATGACTTTGTTTTATCCATATTATGCGGCGCGATACTGTTGGGTGTCGGACTGGGCATTGTTTTCAAATTTCGGGGAACCACCGGCGGATCAGATATTGTGGCCGCTGTCATGCAGAAAAAGTTCGGATGGAAACCCGGGCATTCATTCATGCTCATTGATTTTTTTGTCATATCATTCGCGGGGCTGGTCATTCATTATAAGGGCATGTCAGTTGACAAACCGGCTCTGACCCTCACGCTGTATGCTTTCACACTGGTCTTCATAGCCTCACGCATCGTTGACACAATTATTGAGGGATTTGATTATGCCAAATCCGCACTCATTATTTCATCCAAACCCCAAGCCGTCGCCGATGGAATTGTGCAAAAACTCAGCCGCGGTGCAACAGCACTTCATGGCCGCGGTTTATATACCAATACAGAGCGGAAAATCATATATACAGTTGTCACGCGCAAAGAAATCACTTTGCTCATTGATACCATTAAAGCCATTGATCCGAACGCGTTTGTCATTATCAGCAATGTACACGAAGTGCTGGGGAATGGCTTCAGGCATCGAGTCTGAGAAGGATGAAGTCTGAGCGTGTTTGAAAATACATAGTGCGGATGTGATGATCACACTTTTTAACCAGACGAAACAGCGTTCATATTTTTTCGTGTATTTCGTGGTTGAAAAAAAGCGACCGGTCCGTTTTCATGGCGGATGTGATGATCACACTTTTTAACCACGAAACACAGACGAAACAGCGTTCATATTTTTTCGTGTGTTTCGTGGTTGAAAAAAAGCGGCCGATCCGTTTTATTGAATGTCTGTCTCAGTTTTCAAACACCCTCTGAGGAATGAGGGGAAAAACATGCCGCTGAATTTGAAATTGAAATTACTTTTTACGGATCGGATAGGAATCGTTGCCGATGTCGCTGCCTTAATCGCTGAAAACAGTCTTAATATCATCTCCATGGAAGTGGAGAGAAAGGACAACAGAGCAGAAGTCTGGCTCGAAGCTGAAAACAGTGAGCATACGCCGGTCCGTGAAGATGTTTTCAGAATGCTCGGGAAAATTCCCGATCTGAGAGAAATCAGCTTTGTCAGAACACTGCCTCATGAAGAGAGAGAAAACAGGTTCCGGGTCGTTCTGGACAATATCAGTGACGGGGTCATATCTGTTGACAGAGACGGAAATATTACAATCATAAACAGAATCGCCAGAAAGATTCTGAACTGCGAAAACAGCGAAGTCATCGGCAAAGAGATAAAATCGCTGAATCTTTCTGATCCCACCATTCTGGAATGCCTGAACGGAAAGAGATTCACCAATGTGAAAAAAAACCTCATCAACAGGAAAGGACGGTTTCAATTTTTCGCCACAGGCAGACCCATAAACGATTCGTCAGGCCGCATTATGGGAGCTGTGGAAATCGGAAAAGACATGAAAGAGATAAAAATGCTCGCCCAGTCTGTGTCTCAGCCTGATTTCGTCACCTTCAGCGAATTTATCGGAGAAAGTCCCAGTGTCAGTGAGGCCATATCTTTTGCCCAGAAGATCGCCGTGACAGATTCGGTCGTTTCCATACGGGGTGAGAGCGGCACAGGCAAAGAGCTTTTTGCCGGAGCCATCCATTCTGAAAGCGGCCGGGAGGGAGCTTTTGTTCCTGTCAATTGTGCTGCTCTTCCGGAATCTCTGCTTGAAAGTGAGCTTTTCGGTTATGTCGGAGGTGCTTTTACCGGTGCTGGCAAGCAGGGAAAATCCGGCCTCTTTGAGACCGCAAGCAACGGAACCGTTTTTCTTGATGAAATCGGAGAGATGCCCCCGGGTCCCCAGGCAAAGATGCTGAGAGTTATTCAGGAAAGAAAGGTCCGGAGAATCGGCGGGACAAAAGAAATTCCCGTCAACGCCAGGATCATCACCGCCACCAACAGAAACCTCGAACAACTGGTGAAAAAGAAACAGTTCCGGGAAGATTTGTACTATCGGATCAATGTGCTTCCCATACATATTCCTCCGCTGAGAGAAAGAGGAGAGGATATTCCAATACTGGCCGAACATTTTCTTTTCCAATTGGGAACCAGACTCGGCAAAGATGCACAATTCCTTACCAAAACAGCATTGAACAAGTTATGCAGACACAACTGGCCCGGCAATGTGAGAGAACTGAAAAACGTCATTGAGCGGGCTGCCATACTGTGCGATGCAGAGCAGATCGGAGCAGATCACATCCTCTTCAGCTTTGAAGTCGGAAAGAGCATGGAAGGAATGAAAAATCGGATTCATCCTGTTGGATCGGACAGCCATTCCCTGCGCGCCCTGCTTGATGTTTACGAGAAGCAGATCGTCACCGAGGCTTTGGAGAAGTCAGACAGCATCCGGAAAGCAGCCAAATTTCTCGGGATTTCCCATACCACCCTGATGAACAAATTAAAAAAGCACAGTGTCACAATGCAAAAAAAAGCCGGGTTTTCTTCCTGAAACACACCATCTCAGGAAAAATAGCTGATTATAACGCTTTTAGGGGAGGCCTGAAATCAGCCCTGCATCGCACCTTTTTAACCACAGAGGACACAAAGGGGGCACAAAGGCCACAAAGCTTGATCCCGGGGCACAGAGCTCAGACCTGCACATTCGGCCGGATATGTCTGAGGGCAGGCTCCGATTTCAGAGCGGTATCTCACACAGAGACATACGCACATAAGAAAATCCCGGGTTGTAGGGTGGGTGGAGGATTTCGATTTTTTACGCAGTAAAAAACGAAATCCGCAACCCACCTTGACAAACGCATAAACGAGATCATTGAACGTATTTGGATTTACAGAGGAGGAAAAAATGACAAACGAAGCTTCAGACAGGAGTGATCTGTTCAGCCGTCTGATTCATGACACAGACACATCCATTGCCTCATTGGACAGCAAAGCCAAAATCGTAACGAGTGAGCAACTGGATGCATTTAAGCAGAAATTTGAAGAAGCAGAGCAGATTAAAGATGAAAAAGAGCGCGATGCCCGGATGAAAGTCCTTGAAGCGGATTTCTCAAAATTGAGAAAAGCCGCGCGGGAGGAAGAAGCAGATCTGGCGAATGCCGTACTCGGTCTTAACGCCATTATTGAATCACTGGGAGGCGAGTACAGCGACTTGCAAAGAATGTCTCCGGATGAAGAGGAACTGCTCAGAAAAGCTGAAGAAAAGCTTGAAGATGCCAAAGGAAAATTGGAAAAGGCAAAAGGAAAATGGAAGTTTCTCGGGAGAGACAGATCCGTTGCAAAGGCCAAGACAGAGATCAAAGCGGTCGAACAGGAATTGGAAGAAGCCGTTGCCGAAGCAAGAAGGCGGGCGCGGAAAAGACTGATGAAACATAACATGGAGCAGAGCCTCCAGGAATTTATGTACAAAGTCGAGAAAACCATTGCGATCATTGAGCAGCGTGTGGAAGATATCAAAGCCCAGCTTTCCAGTGTGTCTGCCAGAAAAGATGAAGCTTTCAAAGTGAAAGAGGAATCTGCCAAGGCACTTGAGAAACTTGACAATGACCTGAACGGACTTGAATCCGAACTTTCCAGGGAAGAGGAACTTCTGGAAACCTTTGTCAACGGGACCCCGGAACATGCCCAGCAGTCCCAGAAAATTTCGGATCTGAGAGCAGAGGTTGAAAGCGTCCGGGGACGCCGAAATAACGCGTTTGTACTTTTCCAGTCAAAGGAAAAGTTTGCAGCCGAGCTTGAAATTCATGAGCGAACCCAGATGAAGCTGCGGGACAATCATCGGATGTGGATTACGTCTCTGCGCTCCGATACTGAAGAGAGGATGGTGACCTTCAAATCCCGTCTCGAAGCAATGAAAGCAATGGCAGACCAGGAGGTCGCCAAACAGCTTGACGATATCGGTGCCGCAATTGACCAGTCAAATGTTGAATATATGGCAGCGAGCGGATACGCAAGCGACCGGGCGAGAATGGAAAAGATTGAGAAACAGCCTGAGCGGGTCGCCAAAATCGCCAAAGTCCAGGCGGCTCAGGCAGAAGCCATCCAGAAAATCCGACTGAGAGAGAAAAAGGCGATTGAAGATTTTAAGGAGATGTATGGAATTGATCCCACGGAATCATCCTTTTTCCATTACGAAGAATAAAAATTGCCTCTCGTTCTCAGGGCTTCCGCCTGGGAACGCTTTCTTAGAGATTCTGTCCTTCTTTAAAAAATTATCAGCCTAATACCAAGCCGTTCGCATTCTGAAAAGGTTTTCAGCCAATCCACGTTGTCAAGAATGACCCTGTTCATATTTCAGACCTAACGAAATTACAAAATCATGCTCAATCTCATCAATTTCCTGCTTTCTTGCATATAAAAATTGAATATAATCTTTTGATCTGAGGAAATCTGCGGCATCTTTATTTATGGCATATCTGTCCATAAAGCTGCCGGAAAGCGTTTGGGGATTATTCAGAATTGATTCTCTCAGCGCTTTTATTTTTCTCGGAGATGCGATAATGCGATTTTCAGGACCGTCCAGATGCTGCCAGTCAAGTTTATGACCTGTTATGAGTTTTGGTACGGCATTCACACCCTGTTCGGCAATTAATCGAAGGTTCTTTACAGGATTATTTTTCGGCGGAGCAAGTTCAGCCATTCTGACGGCAAACGCTTTGGAGCGGGCTGTGCGGAAATTAAATCTGTCCAAAGGGGTAACGGTCTGAATTGCATCTTCAGGCATAGGGTCTTCATCCAACACAGCAATTTTACGAATATATTTAATAACCCCCCTGGTCTTATATCCGCTCATGCCTGTAAAATATTCTGTGTAACTCGTTATCCAAAACCATCTTTTCAGTGCGTTGCGGACTTCGGAAGTATTGTTGGATGAGACACGAAACGCATCTGTTATTAAAATTAGCTGATATACGGAAGGTAAAATTTTAACACCGAACACATTGCATTCTGACTCCAAAAATTTAATGGCAGTAACCAAGTTATTTTTTGTCTCATCTATAATCTCCGGTTGATCTTTAAGCTCTTTGCTAAGTTCTTCCGCGCTGGTTTCATATAAATTAAGATTAAGGGCCAGCTTGCAGGCATTCAGTATTATTTTTTCTTCAATATTCCACCCCATATCTCCAATATCACTTTGAATTTCCGAAACCTTTTCTGTTAAGTCAAAAGACGTGTTCCATGTAAGCGCGTTTACCATGTGAAACTCAGTCAGCCGCGTACCTGAACTGTTGATTCTCTGAAAGCTCGTGGTCACATGATTCAAATCTTCTGTAACAATGGGGACAACAGGAATGCTGTAATCTTTAAATATCGCAGCCAGATTTTCTGCTCTGTTGACAAGTCTCCGACCTTCTTCTTTATCTGCCAGCGTTTTCTGAAATTTATATAACCTGAACGGGTCAAGGAGAATGTTTAACGGAAGCCATGTGTCTGGAACATCTCCTCTTCGGGGTTTTAATTCAAATGCCTGTTTTTCAAGATTGAAAAAAATGGGTATCAAATCTGTTGAGTCTGTTTCATCTGCCGCTTCCGGCTCAATTGTTTCTGATTCGTTTGAAAGCCCCGGCCCCAGAGCTGTGTATAATGTTGTTAGCCGTTGCATGCCATCTAACAGGTACTGCCTGATATCATTCCCTTCGTCAACACCTGTAAAATGAACTCGCCTGTTTCCTGATCTGTTAAAGCAACTCAGACGGTGTGATCGTGTTCGCCAGACGAGAACGCTGCCTATGGGAACTCCCCTGTAAATACTGTCCAACAGTTGCAGTCTCTGTTCATCCGACCATACAAATCCTCTTTGGAAGAGGGGGAAAAGCAACTCTCCTTCATGGATATCTTTCATTATGACAGGAATTCGCCTGATCGTTGGTTCTCTGAGAAAAGAAAGCCCTCTCATATTCACATCCTTTTAAACAGACTCTGAATTATTTCCTGAATTTCAGAATCTTGCCCGTCTTTGAGCAGCCATTCATATTGGATATCGAAATTGCTTTGCTTAAATAGTTCTGCAATATTTCCAAATCCTGTTAACAGATGTTGCCGGCTTTTTGGATCAATATCCTGGAACAAAGGCGATCCCCCTGATTTTTCATCCTTTTCAAGTCCGTGTTTCATATCATAATGATGTCTTTGTTCAGAACGAAGCTCTTTAAATGCCTTGGCTCTTTCTTTGTGTAATTTTCTGATCCTGTTTGAATGATATATCCATGCGAATATGGCTTTGACCGGAATATAATTTTCTATGGCCCTGCGTTTTAACTGATGATATGCAAATCCGTAATTTTCGCATACTGATCCCAAAGCTTTTGAAGTTTCTGAGGGGCATCCCGGTTTTTTTGCATCGCTGTCAAACAGAAGCCATGAGCGAAGAATTTCCTTATGCTGGTCATAAAAGAGCATCACCTGCTCTTTCATTTCGCCAATTCCCCCGGCATTAAAAGGCTCAACCCATTTTTTTTCTACACATTCTGATAATTTTTCTTCCCACTCCCGGGGAAGTATGCATTTAAGAAAAGCCAGATCATTCCTGCTGTTTTCAAGTATAATTCTTAATGGCTGATTAAGAATTTGGCAAGTATCACTTAAAGTCAGTTTCGGAGGGGTTTCATCCCACTTGGATTCGTCTCCTGCCACAGTGTGAATTGTCAGATCAAGAAAAGGTTCTTTTACAACGCCTTCTATTCCTGTCTTCAATACATGACCAAACTGATCCTTCAATATTGGCGGATCAAGCCGATTTAGCCAGGCGTTTATGAGACTGTCCTGATCTGTCTCATCAAAGATGGGTCGTGTTAAAATATAGTGACGACATTCAAGTCCGAAAGAAAACAAATTTATTATTTCAGTGGGTTTTGAATCGTATTGGTTGAATACGGATTCTTCAATTGAAACGATCACTTCTCCCCCCTGTGAGGTAACATCTGCCTAGCTAATTCAGGTTCTTCTCTCTGTAACCTGTGGATTAATATCTGCCTGGCCAATTCAGTATCATCAGAAAAAACATCGGGGGGCCGGTTCCCTATAAATTTTCCATTCTCATCAAATGTGGTCTGATCCACCATGCTTTCTCCGTTTGCCAACTGAGAAATCCAGTAAACAACCGCATTTTCAGGAGGAATCCCTTTTTTCAGTATTTCCAACTGTATTGAAAGCAGGAGAAGCTCTGAATGCGTTTCCAGTATAATTATCGGAGAATCCTTTTCCCTTACCTTTTCTGTAATATAGCTTGCAAGGGCGGTCTGCAATTTTGGATGAAGATGGGATTCAGGCTCCTCAATGGCAACAATTCTTGCACCTCCTTCTTTCCATGCACGGGCCAGAGCAAGTGAGGTAAGCACAGGCATAACCTGAATCATTCCCTCTCCCGCGTCAATCAGATCCACATCAAATTCATTTTCGGAATCTGCCTGCAAAGTACTCAGAGCAACCCGGAAATGATTGATTGAACTGCTTTCAATGGTCAGTTTTCTCTCCAAATACTGTTCATACCATCCTGAGACCTCAGAAAGAATTTTTGGCTGGGTTGCCAATACTGCACCGGAATCACTTCCATCAGGTCTGATTCTCCGTTGTGGTGAGGTTGGATACGGCGTTATTCTGCCCGGTGGCTTACGGGAGGATTCAAGCCATAGTACCTGCCGATGAAATGATCGGAGATGATCTTTTATCAAAGTGAGCCAGGAACTGAACACATCACCTGTGTTATTGGGTATCAGCCCTTCAAAAAAAATTCTGACAGTTTCATATTCAGAAGAATCCTCTGTTTTAACCTGATATGTTATTTCATCTGAATTCATTTCCTGCTTAACGGGAATCCATTTACCTTCTATATATTTCGCACCTGTTCTGTCAGACGCTTTGAAACTGCGAATCAGAACCCTTCTCCACTCCTCAAACCAGTGCAGGCTGAACTCTGCTTTACCGAGTTGGGAATCATCCCATGAAAAGGAAAGCCAGATGTCAGGATCATCATCGTCGTTTAACCCTTTCCATCGGATATCTTTGAAACTGCTTCCCCGGACGGCACTGCTTTCAAGTTCCAATGCGCCGCCTGCTTCTGGACGGACAGAATCTGAAATGATCTTTAATAATCGGATAAGAGCGCTTTTTCCTGCATTGTTTATTCCATAAAAAAGCGTTACAGGACGAAGCTCAATGGTCTGGATTTTTGGAAAAGAACGATAGTTTTTTAATGAGATGGAAGTTGGCAGCATAAGAAAATTCCTAATCTTGAAGTTGTTAAATCTTAAATGTTTCCCGAAATTTTGTTTTTAATCTGCAAACCATTGTTAAGCAGGGATTCACGAGTTCTCATTTACATAAGAGCCGTTATTAATTGAATTTTTTTGACAGCAAAACTT
>Ga0190283_1000523_pt1 | contig 19638 bp, 16 predicted proteins | sample 48691801_MG_FD_161669 | JGI IMG/M metagenome (GOLD analysis project Ga0190283, IMG submission 161669) | Hydrothermal vent microbial mat bacterial communities from Southern Trench, Guaymas Basin, Mexico - 4869-18-0-1_MG | ecosystem: Environmental > Aquatic > Marine > Hydrothermal vents >...
TGACCACACTGGCCCTGGCTTTTGGCTTGGTAACTTGGGACAAGCCTCCTCCGCAAAACGAAAACCCGCCAACCTTATTGAACCATGCTACACATTATGCCCAGCAACACTGACTTTTTCACACCATCATTACTTTTAACACCAGCCATGCAAAAGCTACCAAAGTCCCTGTCAAAACAGCTGTCCAAAACACAAATGGCAACCTCGCAACTGGATCTTTCGGGTGCTTGTAATATCTCATTTTACCTTTGGCTAACCTACGCTTCTGAGATACAACACCTACAATCCCCGCACCCACAAATCCCGCTATGAATCCACTCAAATAATCAAAATTGGCATAAGCCCCTTCTGTAGTTTCTCTATCTTCAATCGCGTTCACAACGGAGGTCTCTTTTACCCCAGCGATTCTTGCGTCAACATAGAAAGGCTGTGCGCCGCTGTCGACGGGCATGTTGCTCACTAGGATACTAACGATAACTCGATCCTTTTCATTCAACAAAACCGGGGACAATGTGGCTGTGTTTTGTTCTTTTTGTACAGTCATTCCGATATTTTGAGGGCTGGACTCCAAAACCATGGCTTCGACGATCTCTGCTCGCGGTGGGAATACAAACCTGATAGGTTTTGCATAATCTTCCTCACGGATCGTTTGATTGCCACTGTTCTCCACCTTGACCTGAAAGAGAAAAGGGTCCGTAACATACTGATCTTTATAGAGCATTTTGACTTTCTCAGCCACACTCTGATCAATTTTCGCCAACGAAGTACTCGTCAGAACAACCACTTGCAGGATTTTAACCTCCCGTTGGAGAGAAAAGATGTGGTACGCGCCAAGGATTGCAAGAACACCAATGATTGCACCCATGATAGCACCCACAAACTGCCAAACAGGGTCGCGGAGAGTATGACTGAGAGAGGTTTTTTTCTCACTTGGATGATCTTCCATTATTTTCCTCCTCCTTAGCAGTTTGGTGGAGAGAATGATTTCGCCACAAAAAAACTCGTAAGCGTTCAGTGGGTACGTCGAACCGCAGGATTCTTTGCCGGGATGAGGGGATTGGGAGATTTTTTCGTTTATTTGCATCCCCTAATCTCCCAATCCCGGCCTAATTCTCGGGTTTTTTGAACACCCCCTGAATGGTTACAAAAACTCTACTTTGATTCAAAAATGGAACAGGAATGAGACACTGATTTTCCCTCTGACAGCCTGTTATAAAAGCGATTTCGTCTTTTAAAGTTGTGGGTTCTGCACACATGACAGCGCTAACAGTCCAACCAGCAACGGAGAGCCGTGAGATACCATTTTCTATTGAGCCGTCCGAATCACCCGCAGTTCCGCTGTCTGTGCCCGAATGCGGGCCAGCGCCGCTTGTTTATCTCGCTCGCGATAATCCGCCCCCCGAAAGTTGATCACCAGCGATGCGCCCCACAAGCGCGATATTGTTCGTTCACCCAGACGATTGGCCAACTCTTCCAAAGTGAGATTGGTTGTCACAATAGTAGTTCGCTGTCCCAGATAACGACGGTTGATCAGGGAATAAAGGCGATCTCGCGCCCAAGAGGTGGGATTTTCTGTACCCAGGTCATCCAAAGCCAACAGAGGTAACTTGGCCAAGTCATCCAACAATGCAGCCTCGCCACGCTCAATGGAACTATTTCGCCGGCGCGGCGCAGAACGCTCGCGATTATAGGTTGCCTTGATGGCACCCAACAGCTCGCCCATTGTCATGAATTTCGCCTCAATGCCCAGCCCGCAGGCAAGTTTGATCATTCCCACAGCCACATGAGTTTTACCCGTTCCCACATTTCCTGTTAGTGTAAGCCCCATACCCTCGTCTAGCCATATTTCCAGGTTATCAGCAAAGTCGCGAACAGCCCTGACAATTTGAGGCGGCTCCAAACGCGCCCAGTCCAGATCTGCCAGAGTCAGGCCCTCAAAGCGCCCGGATGGCAAGTTGGCCCTCTGCCACAATTCAGACGCCCGCTGGTGACAATCACAGGGCAACAATTGTTCCGCTTCTTGTAGATCATAATCCTCATATTTCAATAAAGGTTGTGAATAAACACCCTGGCCGCCACACCGAGGACATCTAGCCAATATCAGATTGCCAGCGAGAATTTCTTTCTCGCTCAAATTCCAATGAGGGTTGGTCGGTGAGCTTGCTATCATAAGATAATTTCCCTTCCTGTCCAAAAAGGCGGACCCAAGCTTGATATTGAGCTTCTTGCCGCTCGTTGTTGAAATTCACATTTGCATTCAGCCGCAATTCCAAAGATCGCCGTTGCTTGAAATTTGTCATTTCAGATTCATTCAACTCGGCAACGAGCATCCAATCTGGATTCGAGGGTTTATCTGGTGGATTGTTAAGCAAGCGTTTAACAACATAAGCGGCTTTGTTTTTTAATGAGGGCTGGCTTTCCGCGTACAGTATCCAGGCATTGATCAAAACAGGCGTTATTTCAGAGTTTGAGTTGATCTTGGAAAGAGCAGGCTCTTCAATGCCATAATTTATCAAGAGTTGGTTAAAAAGAGTTGTGGATGGGGTAGTAACAACAGTCAAGTATTGTTGTTGCTCATCCAAATTCTCTCCATTTGTATTATCTTTAGTACTTAAATACTGTTTGCCGATTTTGTCACTTTGTTCCGGGGGCAACGTACCAGATTTGTCACTTGATACCGCGTTTCTAAATTCATTTTTGGCACTTGCGATCGTTCTGATCTCATTTTTGTCACCCGAAACATTGGCTAGAGCGTCTTTTTGAGCTTCAGGGAGGGGTAGATCGGAAGCAGATGTTAACGAATTCGAATCGTTTTGAAAGCCAACTGGCATTTCCGAAGGTGATTCCAGTGCCTGACTTGGCTCTCTATTTTCAAATTTGACATCTGATGTCACAGGGCTTAGGCTTATGGCCGATCTTCCGATCTCAATATTGTCACTTGATCTCTCTCCGGCGACAGATCTATTTCCATTTTTGTCACTCTTTTGGTGAGAGAGCAGATCGTTGGTCAATTGGCTCATCATATCTAGAATATCCAACATGTTCATCTGCCCGGTGATTGGGTCCAGTCCATACCGGGCTGCATTGTCAGAGATTATTTTGGCAAATGCTGCTTCATCCGGTGGGGTCAGGGGGTCCATAGTCAACAGAACCTGGTATCGAGTACTGGCGGGCGTCTTGCGGGCCGCGCCGGTGCGGCGTTCATAAACTCGCTCTTGAGCAGTGACGAATTTTTGCACCAACAAGTTTTGCAAGCCGCGGATCACCGTTCGTGTCGAGGTTCCCAGCAGGGAGGCTATCTCTTTATTCGACATAACGCACTGATCGCGAATCTCGCCACTGGCTTTGTTCCAATAGCAACGGCTGCGGAGAATCATAATCAACCAGGCGTTAGTCGCACCCAGGTGAGGAACCCACTCGGTACGAAAGTAATGAGTGGGCAGAACGATGCGGGTAGGCTGGGTAATGCTGGTCTGGATGTCGGTCAAGGCCCGGTTTAGTATGGTTTCATCGGCCAGTTTGGCCGGTATATCGGTCAAGCCAGTGTTCGAGAGCACCTGGAAAACAATCTGTCGCAGGTTGAGCGGTACCCGAGTGGCCCAGGCGGGCAGTCCGGTGGAGGGCAGAGTAGAGAGTGATGGTAGATCGCTTACCAGCCGGAGCAGATCAGAGGTGTTTTGAACTGTCGGAACTGTACCATCACGTAGTCTGTTCTCCAGCAGCCAGGCAATTTGCCCCTGGTGTTCGGGAGTGAGGGGATCACTCATTTGCAGATTATAGCGATTCTTGCCGCGTACTACTTTGCCGGCGCGGAGTTGGCGAGTGGTCTGTTTGGTGAAAAACCAGCGCATTAGGGGGGTATCTATCAGTGCCTGCATGGTAGTGGTTGAACGAACGCCAGTGATACGGCAGAGATCTTTGAATGAAACCTGGCAAAAGTTGGTCTTTTGTAAATAACACCTCTGTTGCAGGTCTACCACAGCCCAAGCCGCTTTGGGTCCAAGCAAGCAAAGCCAGTGATCTATAAAGTAGCGTGAGACGCGAAAGACGAAACCGTCTTTGACGCGCGCTTCACGTAGATCTGTCCATGTTTGATGGATTTGGAGGAGGTTCAGGTTTTCCAAAAATGGTTCCTCAGGTTGACAAGAGATATCTGTTATCTTTACCTGATTCAAGATCCAATTCGGACTGGGTTTTCAGAGCTGGCAGCAATTCTTGACGCAACGTTTCTACCAGACGGGCTTTGGTCGCTGCAAAATTGATCATGGCCAGCGGATTGATTTCGATATCAAAATAGCTATGAGCCAGCCAAAAAGCCAGAATAGGATCACTAATAGCGTAACGACGTTTATGAACATGCAGCAAATCGCCTTCTACTAGCCTTACCAAGATCTGCCGGGCATAATCAGTGGAGCGGCCAATGGAGCGGGCGACATCGGCCGCTTTAGATTTTTGATTGTGAGCCAGATAGTGCATGATTTGCCGGCTGACAGTGCTCTGAGTGGCCTGGAGCAATCGCGTTTCAAATACTTCGCGGCAATGCATGGCAATGGCTCCACCGGGCGTGGCAACTTCTTCAGCAATAGAGAGGATGAACGCGTCTTCATCTATGAGGCGACTCTCTCGTTGGGCTATGGCAGCCGTAGCCCCGGCCAATACGGCCATATAAAAGGGATAGCCGCCGGTAAAATAATATAGCAAACGCAATATCGGCTCAGGAATAGACTCGTTGGCCTGTTGAGCCATTAGTTTGCGAGCGGCATCAAATTCAAACTGTCCCACCACAAAGGTTCTGTATTGGCCATAGAGTGGTGATTGTTGGCTATTGACTACCTGGTTGAGCCGGTAGATGCTGGAGCCGGCCAGACAGTACCAAACCCCTGTTTGCATTTGGGTAATAGATCGAAAAACTTTGAGTGAATCTATGCCATAGGCATCCATCTGGACAATATCTTGAAACTCGTCGATAAAGATGGCTAATGGATGGTCGAATGCATCACTAAGAATCTGTGGAAAAGAGAATGCCTGGGAGATTACCTGGTTATAATTTATTTCACGGCGGCCCAGGGCATCGGCCATATCTAGTAAATAGCGACTGACTCGTTGATTTGAGAGTGCAAGAGCTTGTCGTTGAACATAATTCAGATCAAAGAAGTGGGGTTGGGTAGTTTCAGATACTAATCCCTGGCGGTGGAGCACCCAAAAGAGAATTGAGCCTACATAAGTGACAGCGAATTGTTCTGGTACAGCGATGCTGTTTTGCACATTGAAATAGCCGCTGCTCCACTCGGGAGACAAATATTCCATAGTCTTGATCATCAATGAGGTTTTGCCTGTTCGACGCAAACCGATGAGGCAGCAGTATTGACGATTTTCGGCGTGTCTGTTCAGCGAACCGAGCATTTTTTCTCGATTGACGAAATCTTTGCCTGTGACCGGGCCGCTGATATACATTCAGTTTACCTCCTGGGTTAATTGAACATCTATTTGAATAAAATAGACCGTTTGAAATATAGACCCCTTGCGGTCTGTTTTATATGATTGAATTATACCATACTCATTTGGCGGTGTCAAGATAAAGCGGGGCGTTGAATAGGGTGATGGTATTTATCGGAGGTTGAGAGGTGAGCAGGTTGAACGGTTTGGAACATTTGTATGTAGGGCTTTTCCAAAGCAGCAGAATTAACCGCAGAGAACGCTGAGTTTTAGATATTTTTCCCAGCGTTCTCTGCGGTAAGAGAAGGATTCCTGGCCGATTTTAGGAATGCCCTAGTTGTGCGTTGAGAACTGGTTGCTGTGACAAAAGTGTTGGTGCACGTTAAGCCAAAGAGGCATGACGACTAGGATAGTTATCCGGAATGGGCCGTTAATTGGAGCGGCGTGGTCAAGTCTTTGGTTTGCAGGCCGTCACTGTGACACTGGCGAGTTTTTGATCTAGTTGATCGGATAACCAATCAATTGATACCGGTGGGTCCATTCTGGCCAACGATTCTTGGATATCTGGCGTGTCCAGATAATTACTTGGATCAAAGTAGACCTTTGCAGTAACTGTTACCTCAGTTAACCCGGCGTTTTGCATCTTGTCCAGGTAAACTTTTTCGTCCAGGGCTCCGGCCACGCAACCTGCCCAGGTCATAACACTGCTCCTGAGTTCTTTTGGCAATTCGCCATTGGTCACAATATCAGATACCGATATCCGTCCGCCCGGTTTCAGCACACGAAACGCCTCGGTAAAGACCGCATCCTTGTTCGGCGAAAGGTTGATGACGCAATTGGAGATGATTGCGTCCACCGAGTTACTCTCGATGGGCATCTCTTCCATCTCTCCGTAACGAAAATCAACATTAGACAAACCCAATTTCTTGGCATTACGACGGGCCAGTTTAACCATATCTGGTGTCATATCTAGTCCGATGACCTTGCCGCTGGGGCCTACTTGTTTGGCCGCCAGAAAGCAGTCTATGCCACCGCCGCTGCCCAGGTCTAGTACCACATCGCCCGCTTGCAGGCTGGCAATAGCTGTAGGGTTGCCACACCCCAGTGATGCTCCGGTCACACTCTCGGGCAGGTCGGTCAACTCGCTCTCTGAATAGAGCCGTGGGGAGAAATCGCTTTCTGCCGGGCCGCAGCAAGATGCCTGGTCTGGAGCTTGCACAAACTTGCGGGCAACTTGCCCATAAGCTTGACGAACCTCTTGTTTAATTTCTTGAGCTGTTTTGGTTGTCATTCTACACTCCTTTTGTAAAGATATTTTTAAATCTGTCTATATGTTAAATCAAAAAAATAACCTCTTTATGGGGTGGCCTCTGTTTCGGCATTGTTCGTTTCACTGCCGGCAAACTTGGTCATCAATATGCCGCAACACTCGACAACGGTTTCTTTATTGATGGTATAATAGATCTGCTTGCCATCTCTGCGACTATGCACCAGACCCAGATTTTTGAGAATGCTCAAGTGATGGGAAATAGTGGGTTGGGATGTGTCAAAAGCCTCGGCAATATCACCGACGCATCTTTCATCTTGGAGCAACATTTGCAAGATAGCCTGGCGCGTCTCATCGGCCAGAGCTTTGCAAAAGGCTACGCAATCAACAGTAATAGTCGGTGCCATCTGATAATCCTTGTATGATAAATAGATGATTGTCAATGTGTCGATATTTTATCACAAAAACATGATCTTGTCAAGAGCTTTGTTGACTCTGGATGCAGCGACAATTACACTGGAATTTTAAGATAAAATCCTGGCTTGCAGGGCGTTTTTGCTTGCGCAGAGGCCTCTCTTGCTGTAAAATAGATACAGTATCCCCTTCTGCTATTTTGCCCCAATTAATTTCTCTTCTGTAACAAAGAGCCAAAAACACTTGACTAGAACGTATGTTCTATAGTATAATAGATTTACTGTCTTTAAGAGCAAGATATATTACCATATCTTGCACTTCTGCGAGGTATTCTATGCGGAAAAAAGCACCTCTATTTTTGTTGATGATTACGATTCTGGCTTGTATCCTTGCCTTTGGATTAGGTTTATCGGCGGCAGGTAATTGGAGCGCTTCACCGGAATATCGGGAATCTATCGAGTCTCTGTATCTGGATACGGCAGGCAAGATGCATTGGATTAGAATTGGTTTTTGGGGCGGATTGGCGATCATCGCTTTGATTGGTCTGGGTGGGGCGGTGGGTGGGCTGTTGCGCGTCGTTTGGCGGCGGTCAAGACTCGTTCAGCCGCACTCTTCGGGCATTTTTCCGATTATTGAGAATCAGGTAGGTAAGCAAATCTATTATCACGATCCAAATCGTCAGTGGGCCGGAACAACTGTTTATAGAATTGCCGCTGATGATATTTCTACACGACATATAGTTCCGCCCGGTCAAGATGAGGCTCAGTTTCAGATTGCTACCCAGGCCCAGGCAACCCAGTTTGTGGCTGCGGCAAATCAAGGCAAAGGACTGACTGCTCCGGCGCGCCGCCTTGTTAAAGAGACGGCGATGAAAACCTCGTACCGGCCTGCGCCGCGTCTGCCCAAAGTGGTTGTTCTAGACGAGGGTTTTCCTGAGGATCGTCGTCTGTTGACTGCCTTGCGTCAGGATTGGGTTGAGGAAGAAAGAAGGTGACATAATGCTAATGGCGCAAACATTGCCACCCGGTGACATCCGACATCTGGAGGTTCTATTTCGAGGCGTGCGTCATACGTTGCTTAATAGAGGGCTTTATGGCAAAAGCAAGGGGGAAGGCATCCAAGAAGTAGGTTGGAAGAGAACTATTTTGCTAGATGACTTGGGCGCTGTCGCCTTTGAAGTGGATGTGAGCCGATTGCCGGTCAAGATTGAGCAGTTGATGAACCCCGAGGTTGCCCATCAAATCCAGGCTAGCCTGGGAGGTCGTCGGGTCAAGGTGACTAATTCTCAGGGACTTCTTTTTGGGGTGTCGCTGGAACCAGATGAGCCAAGACCAATGGATTCTTTGCCCCGGCGGGTCATGTTGAATCTGGAATCACGCCCGCCGGGCAGGTATCAAGTGCCTATTGGAGAGGGAGATCGTGGCCCGGTGTGGCGCAGTTTGTTAGAGACCGGGCACATTTTGGTGGGCGGCGAAAGTGGCAGCGGCAAGAGCACATGGCTGCACGCCATGCTGGCGGCGCTGCTGGCGAATCACCCGCCAGATGAGATCCAACTGGCCTTGATCGATCCCAAACAGGTCGAGTTTCAGATTTACCAGGATTCGCCTTATCTACTGGCGCCAATTGCCATCAAAGCTCAAGATGCATCAAACGTAACCACTCGATTGCTGGCCGAGTTGGACCGCCGCCGGGCGCTTTTTGCTAAAGTAGGGGCGCGCAACCTGATCAACTATGGCCACATAGCGGGTCAGTCATTGCCTCTGGTGTTGTTCGTTGTGGATGAGGTGACAGATATAGCCCTGGAGGCCGGTCTCAAAAGCAAATTTTACAAAGACCTGATCCGCCTGGTGAGCAAGGGGCGAGCCTTTGGCCTGGTGGTGGTGCTGGCCACACAGAACCCCAAGGCCGAAGTTCTCAACACTCTTATTCGCGGCAACATGAGCACCCGAATCGCCTTTAGGGTGGCAACGGCCAACCACTCGCGTACCATTCTTGGCCTGCCTGGAGCGGAAAAGATACCCCGCTCCATACGCGGGCGATTGGTTGTCAGACTTGACGATTTGGAAAATCTTCAGGGATTTGATATAATAATAGACAGGTTGCTTTACCCATCTGTTTCAGAACCACAGGAATGAGATGTGGCAGATCTTTTTTTCTGTGCTTATTTATTTGCTCGTAAAGCAGCCATCTATGATAATTCCTGGGGGAGGAGAGTAAATGGGTTTAGAGGTATATTATCCAAAAGATATTCGTAACGCCCTGCTGGCAGCCGAGCAATCTAGCGGCGCGGCATTGAAAGCGGGTGGGGAATTGCTCCGTACCCCCGACCTGAGCCTGGACGAAGGCGGCACGGGTCACCGTCCCGGGACGGGGCAAAACGGCTTTGCGCAGGGGTATCAGGAGGGCTATCGTGCTGCTCTGACGACGATAGCGCTTGCTTTTGGCCTAATCCGGCCTGAGGGCCCTGGACCGAGATGCCGGGACGAGGGCCGATCAGGTAGTTATGATCAAGGTTGGCAGCCGGCATTTTTGTCCGCGCACCACGATCGCAACGGGTCAAATGGCAAGAATTGATTACTCGAGTACTCGTTGGCAAGCAGAGGCCATCCCCGTTATGCGGGAGATGGCCTCCTGGTTTTTGTATTGCGCCAGGCTTTTGAAAAAACAGGAAGCGGTGGGGAATTCTCAACTTGTTGAACAGCAATCCCCAGAGCTTGCTTTAGGAAAGTCCTGCCAGACTTTTTGGGCGTCCTGTGCGGCAAAGCGCGCGCCCCAGAACATGAGCAGCGCGGCCAGCAGGCCCACGCCCGGCAGAACGGCCATACCGCTTCGCAAACCTTTTCCGCCATCGGCCAGCCAGCCCACCAGCGGGGCCGATGGCAGGTTGCCCAGATAGTGGGTGAGAAGCAAAAAGAGGGCCTGGGCCGTCGCGCCAAAGTCTGGGGGTGTAACATCGTGAATCTGCGGCCCGGTGCAGGCAAAGTTAAAGGAGTAGAAAAAGAGCGCCAGGTTGGCAGTTGCCAGGAACAGGGGGCGGCTTGGCGTTAGAATGGCGGCAACGGCCAGAGGGGTGGCCGCTGTCAGTCCCAGGCCCATGGTTATCAGCCGGCCGCCGGGGTGGCGCCGGGTCAGTTGATCTCCCAGCCATCCGCCGGTTAGCACCCCGGCTACGCCCGCAGCCATCTGGCCTGCGCCGCCGATGATGGCTGCCGAGGCCAGACTGTAGCCGTGAAAGCGCTGCATAAACGTGGGCAGCCAAAAGATCAGCCCTCCTGTTGCCAGGTAAACGAGCACGCCGCTGGCGTAAACTGCGCGCAGCGTTGGCACGGCCAGTAGCCGGCGCGCCGTGCTCCCGGCGAACTGGAAAACAGGCCGGGGTGCCGCGGCGGCGGGGGCGACCGGACGCAGTCGCCAGATGAGCCAGGCCAGCAGCAAGCCAGGCAGTCCGGCCACAAAAAACGAAACGCGCCAGCCCAGCGCCCCGGCGATCAGGCCACCCAGTAAATAGCCCGCCGCCGAGCCAATCATCAAGCCCACTTCGTGGATGGCCACGGCCCGGGCGCGGTATGCATCGGGGAAAACGCCGGTGAGGGTGGCCACCGCCGAGGGACCGTAGCCGCCTTGGCCCACGCCCACCCCCAGGCGCGCCAGAAATAGGACCGCATAAGAAGCTGCCGCGCCGGTAAAAACTGTAGCAACGCTCCACAGGGCTACAGACAGGGCAATGATTCGCTCCCGGCCCCAGCGGTCGGCCACGGCTGCCAGAGCTACAGCCGCCAGGGGGTAGGTCAGCTCAAAGGCGCTGTTCAGCCCGCCCACCTGGGCGTCTGTCAGGGCGAACTCGGCCTTGATTGCCTCCGCCAGCGCGGCCATGATCTGCCGATTGTAAAAGTTCATCAGGTTGGCTAGAAAGAAGAGGCTCAACGCACGCCGGGCATAGCGGCTAATGGATTGGGCGTTCAAATGATTGTCCCATCGGGGATGACGGCGTTTTTGGGTACGATGACGAGGCCATCGCGGATGATATAGTTCTCGCCTTCTACCGGTTTGGTGATTTCTGGGTGCGGGCGGATGACGACGTTATGGCCGATACGGGCGTTTTTGTCGATGATGGCTCCTTCGATGGTGCTGCCGGAGCCGATGCCCACATCGGGCCTGTTTTTTTCGCGGTTGGCCGCGCGGCGGGCGTCGTCTTCGTAAAAATCGGCGCCCATGATCACCGATCGAGAGATGCGCACGCCCGGCCCGATAATGCTCCGCAGGCCGATGACCGAATCGGTGATGACGGCATCCTGCAACAGGCAGCCGTCGGCAAGCATGACGCGCTCCAGGTGGCAGTCGTCGGTGCGGGTGCCGGGCAGGTAGCGGGGCCGGGTGTAGGTGGGAAACTCGGGGTCGTACAGGTCAAAGGGCGGGTTTGGCAGGGCCAGGGAGAGATTGGCTTCGTAATAGGCGCGCACGGTGCCGATATCTGCCCAATAGCCATCAAAAGGATAGGCAAACACGCGGTGGCTCTTGAGGGCCGCGGGCAGAATATGCCTGCCGAAATCGTCCTGTTTGTGGGTTTTCAGCAGATCATGAAGCACATTGGGATTGAAAACGTAAATGCCCATCGAGGCCAGGAAAGGTTTTGGGGAGGCATCTCCGCTGGCCATTTTTTCCAGGGCTTTGTCCGTGGGCTTTTCGGCAAATTCGACGATGCGGCCAGTTTTACCGGTTTTGAGCAACCCTAGATCGGGCGCGGCCTCACGGGCCACCGGTTGCACGGCCACGGTTACATCGGCATTGTGCCGGCGGTGGGCGGTGACAAAGTGTCCGTAATCCATACGGTAGAGGTGATCGCCGGAAAGGACAAGAACTTCTGAGGGGCGCGCGGAGCGGATGTGGTTCAATTGCTTGCGCACGGCATCGGCTGTGCCCTGATACCAATCCGATCTTTCCGAGTCTCCACTGGCGGTTTGCTCGGCCGCCAGAATCTGCACCCATCCGCCGCCAAAGGAATCGAACTTGTAAGTTTGATAGATGTGGCGGTGGAGCGAGGCCGAGAGGAATTGGGTTAGCACATGAATGCGCGTGACGCCAGAGTTGAGACAGTTGCTGATGGGCACATCTATGAGCCGGTATTTGCCGGCCAGCGGTACGGCCGGTTTGGCTCGCAGTTTGGTTAGCGGATACAATCGGCTGCCGCGCCCGCCGCCGAGTATGATGCCCAGAACGTGTCGCATGATTTCCTCCCGAGCCAATGTGCTCGATGTTTTAATGTTTTAGACGATGCGTGTCTCTATTTCTGTCTCCTCTAGGATTTCGGCGGCCAAATCTTCCAGCCCGGTCAATTGAAAACGGCTTTCCTGGCCAGAAGGACTGCCCAATACTATCAGGCTGGCGCCATGTTCTACAGCGGCTTCTTTAAGGGCGGGGGGCAGTTTGCCGTGTTTAATGCAGGAAACGGCCTCTACGCCCTGCTTGTTCGCTCGTTCACAGGCCATAGTCAGTAAGAATTCGCCCATATTCTCCATCTCGGCGGCTACCACATCAGGCCGGACAGCTCGCTCGGTATAGCCTAAAAAATCGGTGTCTACTACATAGAGAAATAGGATGGTATCTCCTTGTTCTTTAGCCAGGGCAATAACGGCATCTTGCGTGCGGTAACTGGCCTCGCCACCTCGTGTGGCACAGAGAATTTTGCTCATGATGCGCTCCTCTCTTGGGGATCAGGCTCTGCCAAAACGGCAGTTGGAAAGTGGGCTTCACTCTGTTTTTCTTTGATTTGCGATGTACAAAATGAAATTAGAAACGGATGAACAGCCATCCCACACCGACGGTTACTGTCAGGATTGTGGCCGGCAATCCGACTTTGATGAACTCGGCATAGGTGATGCGGTAACCGGCCCTTTCGGCCATGCCGGCTGTCACAAGGTTGGCCGATGCCCCAATAAGTGAACTGTTGCCGCCCATCGCCGCACCAATAGAGAGACCATAATATAGAACCTGATTAGATGCTCCCGGCACGGTAGAAGTGAGAAAGCCCACTACCGGCAGCATGGCTGCCGTGAAGGGTATGTTGGCGATAACGCCAGAAAGAAGTGCTGCTGCCCAGACCAACACCAAAATAGTGGCGGTCAGGCTATCGCCTACCAGCCGAGCAATGCCATCGGCGATGATGCTGATGAGACCAACTTCTTGAATGGCTCCCACGACAATGAACAGGGCAATAAAGAACATCAGCGTGGTCCAATCGACCACTTTGAGCATCTCTTCGATATCTGGCGCAACCCAGAGAAGCATAGCTACCGCGCCCAAGATGGCCGTCACTGCCGGCACCAGGTGGATGCGCTCGCCAAGCACAAAGAGTACCAGCATTACGGCGAAAACGATGCCCGCTTTGGCCAACTTTTCTGGCTGGGTGATACGGCCGCTCTCTTTAAGGCGGGCCAATAGTGCCTCGGAGAGGCCGTTGTCCTGAGAGATCAATTGCTTGCGATAGTAGATGATAACATAGATGATCAGTACCGCCATAGCCATCAATACGCCGGGCGTGAGGTTGCGAAGAAAATCATTGAAGGTGAGTCCGGCATAAGACCCAATGAGAATATTGGTGGGCGTGCCGATGAGGGTACTGATGCCGCCCACATTGGAGGCCATCACCTCTGGCAACAGTAGAGAGAGGGGGTTCACACCCATAACCAGCGCGATCTGGATAGTCATAGGCGTCATCAGCAGCATAGTGGTAACATTATCCAGCAATGCCGAGGCCACCGCCGTGATGATCATCAGGATGATCACCAGCAGCCAGGCTCGTCCGCCGGAAAGTCGATAGGATTGATAGGCCAGCCACTGAAAGATGCCCGTCTCTTCGATAACGCCTATGACGATCATCATGCCCATCACCAAAAAGAAAACGTCAAAATCCACAAATTCCAGCGCGCGTTCAAAATCAAAGATAAAGAGACCTTGATTGATGGCTCCGCCCACAAAACTGGTGCCCAACACAACAGCTACTCCAAGCAGCGCGGCCATGGTGTTGTGCAATTTTTCCAGGGCAATGATCAGCAATATAGCGGCAAAGGTCAATGTGGCCACCCAAAAGCCAGGTGTGATGCGCCGCGACAGCTCGATATTTGGCAGGCGCAAAGACTCACCAGAGTTGAGGCGAAGCGCATTTCGAGTCTCTATTTCGATCTCTTGAGGCTCAAAGTGCGAACGATCTATTTCGATAAAGAGGGGAGGGGTGAACTGTCTGTCTGGCAGGTCCAGGACAAATGTGCCATCGTGCTGGCTTTCGGTAAGGGAAACAGGTTTGGCATCAGCGCCTTCACGGAGTATCACCTCAGCACCTTGCACGGGCTGATTCTGCGCGTCGAGCAGCCGTCCCGTGAGGCTTATTGGTCCGTCAGCCTGGGCTACAGGCAGTGGTTTGTCTCCTGGCAGAACCAAGATTACTCCCAACAGCAAAATCGCCAGCAATAGCCATCGCTGGCCGCTGATGATTTGCCGGCGGGTGTGAAGAGCAGGAATGTTTAACCTCTGGCTCACTATTTTCTCCTTCAATTCAATGTTTGCTCTGTCTCTATTCGTCCAGAGGGATCTCTTTGGTGGGCATCTCCAGGTGAACCACATCACCGTGATAATCTACAATCACTTTGAGGCCCAGCATACCCAACCATGCTCGCGCTTCTTGGGGCAGCCCTTGTTCGAATATTTGATCATCCATGTGTTCAATGGATGTATCTATCATGGCTTTGGTGAACAGATCATCTTTGCCCAGCATTCGCAAAATGCCCTCGGTCACCAACTCGCGCTGTGAGAGGATCTGCTCGCGGATCATAGATACTACCTGGCGATCTATGTACAAAGCTTCCACATGCCGTTTAAAGCCGGCATCAGGAATGACATAATGAGGCTCGTTTTCTAAATAAACGACCTGAGCGAGTTCATCTTCTTCATTGAAGACCAGGTTGGCAAATAATGCTTGTTTGAGTGCCATATCTCTGTGGTCCTCTACTTTATCAAGAACGCGCTATTTTACCACAAAACAGAATCGTGTTCAATCTCTTCTATTCAGTTTGCGCTATGACTCTTGATTATAACTCTCGAGTCTGGTATTCGCCAAACTCTTCGCGCAGGACACCACAAATCTCCCCGATGGTGGCATAAGCCTCGACGGCAGCCAGTATAGGGGGCAGGAGGTTGTTCGTGCTTTTGGCTGTGGCGCGCAGGTCGGCCAGGGTTGATTGAACGCGGGCATTATCGCGGCGGGCGCGGAGTGCGGCCAGGCGAGCAGTTTGTTGCTGGCCCACTGTCGGGTCTACGCGCAGCAGGGTGGGGGAGTGGTCTTGTTCCACGATGAAACGGTTTACCCCGACGATCACCTCATGGCCTTGTTCCACGGCTTTTTGGTAACGATATGCGCTCTCTTGGATCTCTCTTTGCATATATCCATTCTCGACGGCGGCCAGCGCGCCGCCCAGGGCATCTATCTTTTCGATATAATCCAGGGCTTGGCGCTCGATCTCGTTGGTGAGACTTTCCACGTAATAACTGCCCGCCAGCGGATCTATTGTATCGGCCACGCCCGATTCGTGAGCAATTATCTGCTGGGTGCGCAAGGCCACCTGAACAGATTCTTCTGTGGGCAAGCTCAATGCTTCATCCAGGGCGTTGGTGTGCAGGCTTTGCGTGCCGCCCAGCACCGCGGCCAATGCCTGGAGCGTGACGCGCACCACGTTGTTGGATGGCTGCTGGGCGGTGAGGGTGCAGCCGGCCGTCTGGGTGTGAAAGCGCATTCGCCACGACCGGGAATTTTGGGCGCCAAACCGCTCGCGCATTATGCGCGCCCAGAGCCGCCTCGCCGCCCGGAATTTGGCCACTTCTTCCAAAAGGTGGTTGTGGGCGTTGAAGAAAAAGCTCAATCGTGGGGCAAAATCATCTACGGCCAAGCCGGCATCCACCGCAGCCTGCGCGTAAGCGATGGCGTTGGCCAGGGTGAAAGCCAACTCTTGCACGGCCGTGGCGCCTGCCTCGCGGATATGATAGCCGCTGATGCTGATGGTATTCCAGCCGGGCACATGCTGGCTGCAATAGGCAAAGGTATTGGTGATGAGGCGCATGGAGGGGCGCGGCGGAAAGATATATGTTCCACGGGCTATATATTCTTTGAGAATATCGTTCTGAACCGTGCCGCGCAGCTTTTCTGGCCCAATACCCTGCTTGTTGGCTACAGCAACATACATTGCCAGCAGCACGGCCGCCGGGGCATTGATGGTCATAGAGGTGCTTACTTGGTCCAGCGGGATGCTGTCAAAGAGTTGCTCCATATCTTCCAGCGATGAGATCGAGACGCCCACCTTGCCCACTTCGCCCTCGGCGATGGGGTCATCGGCATCGTAACCGATCTGTGTGGGCAGGTCAAAGGCTACCGAGAGACCTGTTTGTCCCTGATCCAGCAGAAATTGATAGCGGGCGTTGGTTTCTTCGGCAGTGGCGTAACCGGCGTACTGGCGCATGGTCCAAAAGCGGCCCCGGTACATGGTGGGCTGCACGCCTCTAGTAAAGGGGTATTCGCCCGGAAAACTCAGATCACCCAGGTAATCGGTTTTGACATCATCTGGCGTGTAGAGACGTTTCACCGGAATGTTGGATAGAGTATGAAACGTTTCGCGGCGTTCCGGAAAGCGGCTCAACGTCTTTTCTAGGGTGGTGTTTTCCCATTTCTTTAATTGTTGGCCAATGTTATTTTCTGTTTTCATTATAGACCTCATCCTCGGTGAAATCGCAATCACGTCATTTTACTTGAGGGGGAGGAGATTGTCAATTTTTAGCCGGGATGTAGCCATTTAGAATTTTATATCTTGTGTTCTGGTGATTTCTGTTGTAGAATAACAAATATTGACCATTATTGCGACAAGCCTGCAAAAATTTGTCACCCGGATAATCCAAGGAGGATTACAAATGAGCGAACAAGATCGCACTCCCACCGCCGATATTGAGCGTATCATCGAATCTGCCAACAGGTTGGGCGTTGAGATGGATGAGGAGGAAGCCCTGCAGTGGCTGACGGCCATGGCCGCCGCCAAGACTGGCGGCGATATTACAATGGATACCAGCAGTGGCGTTTTTGGCCACAAAGTGGTCATGCTCGATTTCAGTCCGGAAGAGCTGACTCGCTTTCGCGAGATCGGGCGGTTGGTCGAGTTTAAAGATCGACCTGGGGTGGTTGAAACTGCTCTGGCGCTCTCCGGTTCTGCCGCCCAATCCAAAATTCAGACTTATCCGGGTGATTGCGATTTTTTTGAGCGGGTTAATATCATAGCCGATACTCGCCAAGAGGCCTGCCGCGTGCTGGCCGATATCATGCGCGAGAAAGCCTTGAGCATGCTCAAAGGGCCAACCTATCAACTAATTGAAGTCAAGTTTGGTTCTTATGCTCAAGATGTGATCAAAGAAGGGCAGGCTATCAAAGCCGGATCGCCAATCTCGTGGGAGGCGGAGGATATCCAGGCGGGTCAGATTGACGCCTTTAGTCCCGATGGCTCGCCGGTTGCGATCAAGTGGGATGAGGCGGCTATGGATCCGGGCTGGTGCAAGCTAGATTGGGTGGTGGCCGATCCAATTCGAGGCCAGGTGACCAACGCCAGCAATATGCTCGATGTGACTTGGGAAGCGCCAGATGGTTCGATCACTCCGTTGGATGGCTATCTGGATCCATATTTTCAAGAAGTCTATCTGGAGGCCGAGTCGGTGCCCATCTTTTCCAAGTTGTCAAAGCATGTATCGGCCAATGCCCTGGATGAGTATGTGGAGGAATTGGAAAAGCAGGTTAGAAAATATGTGACCAAAGAGATCAATTATGGCAAAGCAGCCAAGCGGATGTATAATATCTTTCGACTTACCGGGCGATATGAGGAGGCCGCCTTTGTGCGCGAGTTGTTCGATGAACCGGCGACGATGCTTTATCAGGTCTGGTCGCTGATTCGCACTCTGGATGATGCCACCCGGTATGAGGCCAGTATTCCTATAGAAAACCTCTTGTCTCAGGCCGATCAACTGATAATCTCTGTCATCAAAGCCCTGGAAGGAGATCAGGAATCGGAGATTGTGCGTTACTTGTTGCGCCTGCGAGACAGCTTGAGCAATCAGAAAAGCGGGCAAGGGTTAATCCCGGCGGCCGAGGCAGCCAGAGCCGAGGTGATCAATATAGTCAATAACTTTTTCCACGAGAGGCTGACAGCGCTGCCGGCGATAAAAACCTACATGGATAGTTTTAGAAATTAGAAAATAGATTTTTTCTGCGACAAAACAACGACAGTTGGCTGTATAATAGCAGGATGGCCCATTCGCATAGTCAAAAGGCTATCCAAGAAATCCCCGTTGTTTATGGCGGGGATTTCTGATTGATTTTTGAGGTGAAACAGTTCAAGAGAGTAGGGAAGGATTTTTATTCACAGTTTGATTTTTACTTGTTATAATAAATCTTATACCGAGTTTATTATTCATACACCCAGGAAGCGAACAATTGATTCAAGTCACAGTTGCAGTGCTTTTCGGCCAGTTGTTTCAGACTGGCCGTGGTAGCAATGCTCCATTGGTGGCTTTTATAGTAATCACGTAAAAAGGTGTCAAAGGTTTTCTGACCCATTTTCTCGGACAGGACATCAAAAAAGAGCGGCCCGCGACCGTAAACAATGGCACTGTATTCTGCGCCGCTGTAGGCTTTTACGGGCCGGCCGATCGGTATCTCGGCTCGTTCTACCCGATCCCAGCGACCATACAGCGAGTCCCGAAAACCATCGGCGCCGGACGCGCCGTAGAGGTCTTGCCAATAGAGCAGCGTGGCGTATTGGGTCAGAGCTTCGTCAACCCAGGGCTCGTCCAACTGATCGTTGCCCACGACGCCGTAGAACCATTGGTGACCAACTTCATGGGCCACGGTTGATTCCAGATAGGTCGGGGAGCGTTTGCCGTTTTCCAGATCGTACAAGTTGAGGGCTATAACCACGATGCCGGGGTATTCGATGCCCAGAGCCAGGGTTGGCGAACTAACTATGTCGAATTCGGTAAAAGGGTAAGGTCCGAAGCGATCCTCAAAGACCTTGAGCGCGTCCACGGCATAGCCCAGCGTGGCTTCGGCCCCGGCGGTAAATTCAGAGAGGGCATAACTGTTGACCATGGTCTCGCCCACTTGTTCGCTGATCATAGAATATCGCGAACTGGCAGCCAGGAAAAAGTCGCGCATGGGGCCGCCGGCATAAGTAACTTGCTGTTGCGAGTCCAATTTTTCTCGTTCGATCTCGATACCAGAGGCAGTTATTGTCAGCTTGTCTGGCGCTGTGACCCGGACGATGTAAAAGCTGGTGTCGGCATAGAGTAGATCGCCATTTTCCGAGGGTATTTCCATATTCCAGCCTTCATCGTCATAAACGGCGATTACGGGGTAAAAATGAGCCAGAGCCAGGATATCATCGGCAAAGATGAGCATTCCGTAGCTCTTGTCTGTCTCTCTATCCGGCAGCAGAACCGAGAAA
>Ga0190283_1000526_pt1 | contig 19579 bp, 19 predicted proteins | sample 48691801_MG_FD_161669 | JGI IMG/M metagenome (GOLD analysis project Ga0190283, IMG submission 161669) | Hydrothermal vent microbial mat bacterial communities from Southern Trench, Guaymas Basin, Mexico - 4869-18-0-1_MG | ecosystem: Environmental > Aquatic > Marine > Hydrothermal vents >...
AATATTCTTAAAAGACTAGTTTTGATATAAAAAATGCAGCTCTAATCCACATTTTTATGAAGTAATCAACTGTAACATATTGTAAATAAAGATGTTATAAGTTTTTATAAGGTCCGACCCTATTCGAAAATTTTAATACATAGCGATGCAATTTTAAGTAAAGAATATATTTTATCTTCGGAAAAATCTATGGATTCAGAAATCGTTACTACTTGATCTAATAATTCATTTGCTTTTTTATTGTTTTTGACCGTAATATATAAATCGGCTATTCCGGATAAATTACCGGCCTGTGCCCACGGCAGCAGATTTTCATAACAATTAGTTTTTTTCTCATACTCGATTAATATTGCGATGGTTTCTTGAAATGAGTAAAAATCCCAGAGAGAATAACCGGCTATTTTTTTTTGATGCTTTTTTAATTCTTCCGCTAAGTCTGTCGATGCATATTTAGATAAAATACTATTAATGTTTCCTTTGGCTTTGTTGTATTTCTTCTGAACGGTTTTTGTATCCGTATCTTTCCAATTCATTAATTGTTCGGCTTCAAGGTATAATTCATTAGCTTTTTCAAGATATGAAGCTATTTCCTTCTTTTTTGTTTCTTTAGAATATTCAATTCCTACAAGACTTACGGCACACAAAACAGCTGAAATAACTAAAGCCCCCCAAAACCCTGATTTTATTTTGAATATTTTTCCGCCTATAAATATGAGCATTGTTAAAACGATTGTTCCGACAATGTATAAAATTACGATTGTAGTTGTTGAATTTAAATCCATGGATGTTTTTTAATTTTTATAAATTATTAAAAAGCTATTGGTGGGCGATTTGTAAAATAATATCTTGCGATATGAAAGAAAACAGGTGCTGCAAAACAAAGTGAGATAACTCTTTCTGTCATGCTTTGCCGCGTTTGAACAACTACCACCCCAGGCTTTCTTCTGTCTTGCACCATTGCCGCATAACAAAAATTACCGGCGGTTCCCATAAAAACAATAAGTGCAGCCATTGCGGCAGCTTGGAAAATTGTGAAAGGGGTAGCCCACCACAGACTTGCCCCGATAATCGTTGATACAAGTAATCCGGCGATTAATTTAGCGCCGTTGTTTTTATTCACATAGCTGAAAATAAGTTGAGTAATGTCATTTGTTTGTACAATCAAACAGAGAAAAAGTAAGAGTCGAAGACCCATTTTAGGTTCGCCTGGAAAATCCACTTTCAAAAGAGCGGGGGCATGACTGATACAGTAAATACAAATCATCAATGCCCATTGAATTTTCGCGGTTCGCTCCATGAAACCATAGGTTTCTCCTGTAATAGCAATTCGAAGAGGGATAAACAGAAAAGCGTAAACCGGGATCAGAATAATAAACATTCCATACCAATCGCGCAACAGGAAAAAATATTGCAGAGGAAGAATAATGAAAAAGACCCAAAACAAAGTGTGATGATCGCCTTTTCGTGTAGGAGTTATTGTTATAAACTCACGTAACAGCAGAAAAGAAGTTAAACCGAAAACAATAATAGAACCAAGCCCGCCTGTGAAAGCGGCCACAGTAAACACACCGCACATAGCCCACCAAAGCCCTACACGTTCATTAAAAACTTTTACCATTGCAGACATTTTTTCATTTGAAACCATTTGTTTGAAAATTTGACCAACAATGGAAACAAGAAAAAGCAAAGAAAGAATTCCCGCGAATAAAATCCATGTAATATCAATTTCTTTCAACATTATAATTTATCTCCATAAAAAGTTAAATGTTTTGTAAATCAATAATAGATTGCCTTGCGCGTTTTAGAAAATCTTTTTTACTTTCTCCTTCGCCTAATTTAAAAGGCCTTCCAAAACTAATGCTGCTGATTAACGGAACCGGAAGCAGTTCCCCCTTTGGCAAAATGCGGTTTAGATTCTCCAAAAAAACGGGAACAAATTCTATCTCCGGTTTCTTTTTTGCAAGATTGTAAATCCCACCTTTGAAAGAAGCCATTTTATAACCCGTTCCGCGAGTTCCTTCAGGAAAAATTATCAGCGAATAGTTTTCTCCCATTCCAGATAATGTATCGTTAATCGCTTTGATAGCATCGCGAAGATGTCCGCTGCTTGCCGGTCGTTGAATAATAATTGCGTTAAAAATCTTATCAACAAGAAAACGGCGAACTTTATTTTTAAGCCAATAATCACCGGCAGCAATCGGACGTGTTACTCTTCTTACTTCGACCGGAAGCGAAGACCAGAGAATCAAGATATCAAGATGACTGCTGTGATTGGCAAAATAAATACGTTGCCGGGTAGAAGGTTCGCAATCAATCCATCTTGCGGAAACCCCGGCAATTGTTCTTGACCCCCAGCACAAAACGCGGCTAACTAATTCGTTAAGATCTTTCATTTTGTTTCCAATTCCCGCATGGCTTTGATAAGGCGGCGAACCGAAGTGATTACACACCCCAAAGAAATAATTACAAGAATCGCCATTAAAATTAATCCGTTATATTCCCATTTCCCAGCTGCAGCACTTGCCAATATCGCAATTGTTATGAGCGCCAATCGATGCTGTTTTGCCATCGGACCAAGAAAAAGCTGTTTTGCACCTGAAGCTCCGGCAAGAGTACGAACATAAGCGGTAAAAACAGAGAGCAGACCGGTTAGCCAGCCGATTTCGACAGCAGTGGGTATGTTTTGTGCCGCATATCCTGCGCAAACGAAAATCAAAGGATCAGCAATTCTATCCGGAAAATCATTAAATAAGATGCCTGATGGCGAACCTTTTCCACCTTCAACAGCCACCATTCCGTCAAACAAATTACAAAGCAGACGAATTTGGATGAAAACAGCTGCAGCAACAAGAAAAATAGAGTTTCCGGGAAAAGTCGTTTTCTCCGAAAAAATGAGGAGAACACCGGCAATAGCTGCAAAAACAATACTTAAAAGTGAAATGGTATTCGGACGAATACCTGTTTTGGAAAGCCCGGCAGCTATGCTTTTTGCCCAGCGAGTTCCTCGCGCTTTTACATCTCTTCTTGCATTGTCAGAGTTTTCAGTCATATAAGTTTCCTTTATTAAATTAATTAATATCTAAAATTTTCTGCAAATTCCCACCAAGAATCAGCTCTTCTTCCGAAGGCGATAGATGTAGGTTGTTAATTTTCTTTAGCCCGATTGATTGGTCAGCCGCCATAACGGGAACATCAGTTCCAAACACCAGTTTTTCCGGACCGAGCAGCCGATAAAGATTTTTAAGTTTACGCTGCGTAACTATCCAGCTTGAAGTGTCTAAATAAACATTTTTTTTCGTTTGTGCTAAAATTATTGCCTGTCGATAGTACTGCATACCGGCATGAGCTATTATAAATGTTACATCAGGAAAATCATTGATCATCCGGCTTGGGTCGGACGCTTCTTTAGTAAGCCCCTGATGAAAAAAGACAGGTATTTTTCGTTCACGGGCAATTTCACATATTTTCATCATTCGCGGACCGGCTAGGTTGGTAGGAAATTGTAAAAGAGACAATTTTATCCCACACATCCCCCCATCAAGACAACGTTCAATTTCTTGGAAACACAAATCAGATTCCGGATTTACAAAAACAAATCCAAGAAACCGATTCGGCACCGCTTTTATCGCATCCAAAACCCGGTCATTAACAGGATTTTTGAGCAGCACATTTTGCAAAGTTTTTCCCTGAATAAGATTGCGCATTTTAGCAACTCCAACTGTCCGGAGAAGAAAATTCGATTGGAAAAGCAAAGAATCGCGAACTGTAACAACCGAAAGATCAGAAACGCCAATTCCTATTAATACTGTTTTGTCAATGCCAAGTGAATCCATACGCTCAAGGATATGACTGTGTCCGGCTTCTATATGATGATGTCCATCAATAATCATAATTTAATTTAAAATAAAAGATGTCATAAAATAATAATATAACGGAGCGGTAAATACCCAGGAATCAAATCTATCCATCATTCCGCCGTGTCCGGGAATAAGAGAACTTGAGTCCTTTACACCTGCATCACGCTTCATCGCAGATTCTATTAAATCGCCTGCCGGAATAACCATAATGGTAGCAACGCCAAGCATTAATCTTTGAAAAAGCGAAAAATTCGGTAAAGTATAACCGAAAAGAACAGCGGCTAACAGCGTAGCTATAGCTCCGCCTGCAAATCCTGCCCAGGTTTTATTTGGACTAATTAAAGGAGAAAATTTCGGACTGTTTTTTCCCAACAGTTTTCCCGTATAATAAGCACAGTTATCGTTCAAGGCAATCATTGTGCATAGCATGATAATTGCTCCAAAGCCGCCAGGCAACTTATGCAAGCGCAAAAAGTGCATGGGCATCCATCCCCAGTAGATAAGACCGAGTAACTGCAACCCGACGATTCTTGTTATATCCTTGTATGAACCGCGAAAAAGTTGTACAGAAAAATAAACAAAAATCGCTAAAAGAGGAATCGCGTGAAAAATATCTTGCCGGTCATAGTGTATCGCAAGCACCATAAGAATCAGTAAAAAAACTGCGATTATTAATTGTGGCGCCCCGCAAACATCGTTCATTTTGTAAAATTCACGAATAGATATAATTGCAATCGGTAAAATTATACACGCAAAAACAAGCCAACCGGCATAAGCGCCAAAAATAAACAGAGAAAAAATAACAAGCCACATCAGAATCGCTGCTTTGATATTGCGACCCCAGTTAGTTTTTCGAAACGCAAAGGTAAGAAGCGAAGCGCCGCCAAAAACGAACGCGTAAATGATACAGGTTGTTTTTAATATTTCAAAGTTATTTATCATTTGTGATTCTCCTTTCTGCCCAATCCGCATAAATTCCAAGATATGAATCGCTTTTTAAAGGCTGTATATCGTTAAGTAAAGACTTATCGCCAAGGTTGCCTGCTGGAACCAAAGCGTTACGTTTATAAACTTCCAGATTTCCGCTTGCATGTACAAAAGTCTCCGGCAAGACTTCCTTTCCTTTAAAAAAAGTTGACATTACTTTTTGAAGAATTTTTTGGAAAAATTTATTTTTCATCAGAAAATTCAAAAATCGATGGCTTGACATCTTATCAGTTATTCCGGCGATAACATCTCTTTGAAATGATTCTTCAGACATTCTTAAAAGATTAACAAGTGGCGGGTACATACCCATCAAATCAGGAAGGAGACTTTCAACATCCGACTTTGGCTTGAGATTTTTATTTATCGGGCAAGCTTCCTGACACACATCGCAGCCAAGAATATAATTGTCAAATGCGGGAAGATATTCTTCTGAAACATCTCGCGAAGTAAGCATATAAGTTACACATTTTCGGGGGTCAAGTCGGCGGGGTTCGTAAAGCGCTGATGTCGGGCAAGCTTTTAGACAAAGATCACAATCTCCGCACAGGTCATCCGTAAAAGGTTTGTCGGCTTCCATTTCGGCTGTTGTAACAATAGATTGATATGCCACCCAACTGCCGCATTCTTCATTCATAACAAGGTTGTGCTTGCCAATACTACCAAGTCCGGCGCGAACTGCCGCTTCTTTTCGATGGGCTCCAATAACAGCTTTGTATCCTTTCTTTTGCAAGAAAGAACGCATAAGCCGGGCGCGTTTAAGTATTCCAAGATGACCGTAATTTACTATCCGTCCCATTTTGCCGCGACAACCTGCTGGTTCAGATTCTTCCGTCAGATAATAAAAACCTATTACTATAACAGATTTCGCATCCGGAAGAACCTTAAGCGGTTGAGCCATGTTTTGCCAGCCCTCGATTCGATAAGCAAACCTTTCCTGATAATGTTTTTGGCGCAAATCAAGTTCATCAAGAAATCTGTGATAAGGTTCTGTGGTAGTTATTCCAATAAGATCTAATCCGATTTTTTTTGCGTAAGCTATAAGTTCTTCTTTTAGATATTTGATAATAAACCTCCCCGACAAGTTAATTTATGATATCAATTTTATCAAAATTAGTATTATTTGTCAATTTATTAACTGGTCGAAAAGGGTCGTACCCGATAAAAAAATATAACTCTTTTGTTATCAATATGTTATGGTATTTTTCTTCAATATAATATGCGTTAGAGCAATGTTTTTACTATCAAAAATATGCTTTTAAGACCGTTTTTAACCACTGACTTCACTGAAACACACAGAAAATTTCCACAAAAAATTTCCAGACAACTAGGGTCAGGCCTTAACTTTTGACAATTAAACATGAATATGACCTATTATTCATGTTTATGTTTTTTTGTTATTATGGTTTTATTTGTGTTTTATTTATGCTGTCCCTATGACAACGTTTTATGTCGACTACATTCGACATTTTATGTCGATTGAAAATTCAAAATAAAAAAGGACGCTGATTTTTTCGCAATCGACATTTTTTGTCGATTGCAGTCGGCAGAATTTGTTGATTGAAATTATTTTATGGCGAAATTGGAACTGCGTTAGTAAGTTCAGTTTTGCCGTTCAGCATACGTTTTCCTTCGCGCGCCAATTGCAGATACCAGTCGGAAGGCAATGAATATCCATCGATATCAAGAGTTACAAGGTCAACTCCTACGGGAATATCATTTGAAGTTGGCGCTAATTTATACATTGCGGTTCCCTCGTCTATTTCATCAAACATTGCAATGTAAATCATTTTGGCGCCTGCTTTTTGCCACTGATAAAATTGTGTCCACAAAAAGTTGCCTCCCATTCGCGGAATTTCGTTAAGAGGCGGATAATCTCCGTGGCTGTTAGTTCCACTAAGATTATGAAATGAAAAACCCGGGAACACAACGGGCATATAGTCAATATTGTTACTGCTTGTTGCCGCTATGTCAGGAAGAATTCGGTCGAAACAAAACTGAATGGCAGATTCTGAATTTGTGTAACGGCCAACAGTCCAGGGACTAAGTATATCAAAGTCACGATATACATCAGCCCAAGCGGAATTTGTTTTGGAATCGCCGTCTAACGTACGCCAATGAGTAGCCACATTACCAAAAACCGTTGCCTGATATTTCAGAGCTGCATCATCACGAAACCAATTAATCAATTCCTGAATTTGCTCAGGCGTTCCCGGGCGGTCATTATAACCTATACCGCAAAAAGAAACAACAGGTTTGCGATGGTGCCGCTGATAAGACGGACTTTCAGTGATTTTCAATGTGTCAACAAGGAAACACCAGTCATTAGTAATTTGGTTAATTAAATTTGACTCATCAGCTGAAACAATATCATACATAATTACAAACGAACGACCGTAAAACTCACAACTGACTTGAACATTTGAAAGAACTTTATTCACAAAATCAAAATTATTTGAACCACGAAGACTTGTAACAAACCGTTGCAGAAATACGCCATCCAGGTTATAGTCTCTAAGCCATCTCATGTGCCGTTTTACAGTTTTTTCTTTATACGCGCTATACAGAGATACAGTGCTGCCGTTAGCATAAAAAAGAGAAGTTGTTTGTAATTCATCGGTTTCATATTCCGAAAAATCCGGCCAGAAATCTACTGTCATATTAGTTGCTGCCGGAGTACCAACTGACCAATGTTGCCAGTCGTCGTCTCTAATCGAGCCGTCTTCGGGTGTTCCAAACCATCCCTGGTAACCAAACATCACTTTTCCATTTAAAGTTGTTGTATCTACATAAAGAGAATTGGTTGAACTGACAACCCGAAAAAACTGAGATGAGGAATTGATATTTGTTAGCGGGCACTCTGTTGAAACAACAAAACATGTAATATACATATCCCACAATAATGGAGAAACCGGTTTCCATGAAGGCATCTGTAAATTTGTTGTAGTCTCTATTCCGCAATACACATTTGTATGTGAGTTTGTCCAGACAAATTCGGGAAGAATTTTAAGAATTCGAGAATTCTGTGCATTACATTGGCGCGGTGCAACCCCAAAAAAGTAATAAGTTATAAACAATGTCAGTAAAACACAACATTTATATTTGAGCATAGACATTTCCTTATAAAAAAGATTATACATTATGACGTATAAAAAGCATTTTTATTGTTCGGATTAAATTTCCAATTAATAAATAACAAATGATAAATAATAAATAGAAACAGGGTTCAGGTATCATCGGGCCTTCAAATTCAAATCGTTCGTATCCGACAGTATTGATAGAAGCTGTCGCGTTTGTTGGCGCCGAGTTGTAAAGAGAATAATTAGTGTTATAAATTTCGCCCTGAACGAATCCCATATCAGTACCAATATAATTTGTAACTAATAAAAACGAGCTTTGCAGCGAAAATTCATGCGCGGAATTATCAACATACCATAGCGCGGAATTCGTGCATTTCCATATAACAGTATCATTAATGTCAATTACCGAAGTCCAACCCGGCGGATCAAAAGTTGAAATAACTCCTTCGGAAGGAATAACAATTTTCAGCAAATTTGTATCGCCGCCGAAAAAATATGGTTCTTCATTAGCGCTGATTTTATAAGTAAAAAGCCCGCTGCCGTTATTAGAACTAATTACGGAAACAAGGCTGCCGACACTTATGTTTGTAAAAACAAGAACAAACATTGCAAGAAAAATTATTAACGTTTTCATAGTTATTCACTCAACTCGACTGTTATTTTATAATATTTTTTAATTTTTCCATTATTACCGTTCGTGTATGATAAAAGATTCCCATCTCCATTTGCATGGTACACAAAACCTGTCGGCCAAAGGGAAACGTTATTTGTAGTAACAAAAACTTTGTAAGTTCTGCCTGTAACGGAGTTCCAGGAAATGATGGCATGTGATTTTCGTGAATATTCAATGCTGCTTATCTTAAAAAAATCGTTGCTGTCCGTTGGGCTTGTGCCGGCGATTATTTCATCAACGTCAGCCATCCCGTCATTATCATCGTCAGGGTCAATTAAGTTTTGCAATCCGTCCTGGTCGAAATCATCGACTCTTTGCGCCTTGAAGAAAAAACCCGGGCTCGTTGCTGCCGGCCGGTTTGTTAATCTCTGCTACTTCATATGGAGAAAGTCTCTGTAAACAAACAAGTAAATTTGTATCACCAAGCAACTCCGGTTCGTGTGGGTCATAACCAATAGGGAACTCTCCGGGATAAAGATTTGTCCAGGCATAAGACCAAACTGTTTCCCCAGCGGGATTAACTTCTATTGTCAAATTAAAATTACGAGCGCTGATTAGCGTATTGCTGTTCGACATTCTGGTTACCGAATTAGCATGTACCCATCCCTGCCGCGCAATGTTGGAGCTTGGATAGTAAGGAGGAATATTGTATCCGTTTGTTGCGTACCACGACCAGACAAGCGAGCCCGTTTTATCTACTTCTTTTACCACGGCATCGGCTTCAGTATCATTATCTCCATAAATATATATCGTATTTCCGTTAGCAAGCCTGTCAGCATCGTGTGAGACTTGGGAATCCGTATTGCTCCAGATTATGCTACCGGCGCGGGTTACCTCATACAGTCCATGGCGGGAAAGAGCAATGAGTATATTTCCGTTAGTTAGCAATTCGGCATCAAAACCGGGCCCGATTCCCGTGTTCATTCCTTCGGGAATTATGTATTGCCAGATAATTTCACCCACCATATTTATTTGCACGACCATAGGGCCTGCCGACTCATCTGTGTATGCGAACAGAGTGGTTCCGTTGTCGGCTTTAGAAGGGTCATATTGATCAATAGTAGTTCCGGGAATTCCAGTGGCATTAGCAATATTCATTATCATTGCCACTGCAGACAAAAACAGAATAAATCGGGTTTGCTTCTCAAGCAATCTCATTCTTAGTTTTTTGTTTTAAGTTAAAGATTTATATTTAATGACGTAACTTTTCTTTTTATATTGTAAAATAGTCACGGAATTTTAGTAACCTGGGCATTTGGGCGATAAGGTGGTACACTATTCAACTGGAATGGTGGTACACGGTACACTTTTCACTTGACATAAATAATCGATTGTATTCAACATTTTCACTTATCATGTTAATAATGTTCCCGGCATTCTCCGAGCGCTTCGCAAATTCTGACTTGTTTTTGGACAGGATTTACAGGAACAACAGAATTACTTCCGGAATTTTTTAGACAAAATATTCTTAAAAGACTAGTTTTGATATAAAAAATGCAGCTCTAATCCACATTTTTATGAAGTAATCAACTGTAACATATTGTAAATAAAGATGTTATAAGTTTTTATAAGGTCCGACCCTATTCGAGCAGTCCGGTACGCCTTAACCTCGTGTCTTTTTTTTCGCAAATTAATCGAAACGGGTCATCAGTTTTATCCATGCAATGCGTTGCTTCGCCTATAATAATTTCTTTGCCTTCGATTTTCTTGGCTTGCCTGATTCTTTCTTTTTTCCAACCGGCTTCAAAATAACGCACTACTGTTTCAATAGATTGTTTTAAAGCGTTACTGGAAACCGCTCGTATATAAAATTCTATTTTTCTCATTTATTTTCCATTTTTTACCGGGATTAAATAATTACAATCGTCTCGTTTCGGTTCATAATCAAACAATTTTTCATAACGTAAACTTTCGATTATTTCGACAATCTGTTTTTGTATTTCTCTTAATCTTGTTTGTGTTTCTCGATAAGAACGATGTTTTGAGATTAATGGCTCCAGCCATTTTACATGATCTTTTTTCACACTGCGGCCAATAACTTTTCGATCAACGGTTCGGCTCATTTGTGGAAAACGTTGTCTATAGTTTTTATGGTTTGGGTCTCCCGGGCGTAATGACCCTCTTACCATTTTACCGGGACGCATGGAATTATTAATCAATAAATTTTGCTCTTCGTTTAATTCGTTTAACCGTTTTCTCATTTCAGAAAAATTTTTCATAATCATAATTTGTTTTGGTTTAATTTAATTTTTTTTTCTTCTTTACAACATACCATTGCCAAATGGCTGTTTATATTATATCAGAACGCCATGTTCTTGTCAAGAAAAAAACTATTTCATTTTGCCCACTAATAATATTGGTTTTAGGGAAATGAACTTGCGTTATAATCGCAAGTTGGGGAGGTAATTTTAATTTAATTTAGTCGCCGAAACTGGGTGCAAAAAGTAATTTGCAATGCAATTATAATCTATCTTGTTAAAGTTTCTCTCTTTTTAACAAGTTGGCTAAAGTAGTAAATGAATAAGGCTTTCCGTCAACAATAGTAAAGCAAATTGATTAATAACTTGAAAAAGGATTGTGGTTTTATTATAATCAAATGAATTAATTGACAATTGCTAATTGTGGAAAAAATGGATTTTTACAGTACTAATTTAAAAGCTGAAAAAGTTAATGTTAAGGACGCTATCCTGAAAGGATTAGCCGAAGACAAAGGACTTTATATGCCGGAATTTATTCCGGAGTTTCTACCTGGAGAGCTCGAATCGCTGGAGAATGCCGGCTACCCTGAAATAGCTTTCGCTGTTATGAAAAAGTTCCTCGAAGGATTTGTTTCCGACGAAGAACTCAAACAAGTTTGCGAAGAAGCTTACAATTTTCCCGTCCCGATAGAAAAATTAGAAGAAAACACCTTCATAATTCACCTTGACAGAGGTCCGACTGCGGCTTTTAAAGATTTTGCCGCGCGGTCGATGGCAAGAATTATGCAGATTTTTCTTAAACATGAAAACAGGAACCTGCTAATTCTTACAGCGACTTCAGGCGACACAGGCAGCGCGGTTGCTAACGCTTTTCACGGCTGCGAAAATATAAAACTTGTTGTTCTTTTTCCGGAAAAAGAAGTTACCGAACGTCAGAGGAAATTAATGACCACACTCGGCGGCAATATAACCGCGATAGCAGTTGACGGAAAATTTGATGATTGCCAGGCATTGGTCAAAGACGCTTTTGTTGACCCTGATTTGGAACCTTTTAATTTGAGTTCGGCTAATTCGATAAATTTCGCGCGGCTGATGCCACAGATAGTTTATTACTTTTACGCGTGTTTTAAAGTTGGCAAAGACATAAATATTTGCGTTCCTTCAGGCAATTTCGGGAATTTGATGGGCGGGCTTATCGCGAAAAAAATGGGCGCGCCGATTTCAAAGTTTATTGTCGCGGTTAATGAAAATGATGAGGTGGCGAAATTCTTTAAAACCCAAATTTATGAGAAAATTGTCCCTTCGATAAATTGCTTGTCTAATGCGATGAACGTTGGCCATCCAAGCAATTTGTCGCGGCTTGTAGCTATGTACGGCGGCATAATGGACGAACAAGGAATTTTTCTAAAAATGCCTGAAATGGAAAAAATTTACGCGGATATGGCGGCTTATTCGGTTACCGATGAAGAAACAAAATTAGAAATAAAATCGATTTATGAAAGGTTCGGCGTGATAGTTGAACCACATGGCGCAGTGGGTTTGCGGGCTATGGAAATGTATCGGGCAGAAACCGGAGATGAAACCCATGTGGTGTGTATAGAAACAGCCGCGCCAGCAAAATTTCCGGAAGTTATTCGTGAAGTTATTTCAGTCGACCCGCCCATGCCTGAAACAATGAAAGAAGCGATGGTTAAAGAAGAAGTTTATGAGAAGATGGAATATGATTATGAGAAATTTAAGAGTTTTTTGATAGATAAGTTTTAAGTAAGGTGTTAGTTATCAGTTATCGGTTATTGGTAGACGGAGTATGGAAAGGAGAATTAATAGCAAATTGTAAATTGAATTTTTTTTATTTAAATTCTAAATTCATTCCGGGACGCTTGACGCGCTCGAAATGAATTTTCTCCATTATGAAATACATAATTTTTTTAATAGACGGCGCGGCGGATTATCCCATTGAAAAACTTAATGGGGAGACGCCGCTGATGCGCGCGAACAAGCCGAATATAGACATGCTCGCGAAAAAAGGCCGTTGCGGTTTGCTTCAAACTGTTCCACCAACTATGCCGCCGGGAAGCGCGGTGGCTAATCTTGGCGTTCTCGGCTACGACACGGAAAAATGTTTTGAAGGGCGTGGTGTTCTTGAAGCCGCGAGCATGGGCGTTGAAATTAACGACGATGAAATCGCGCTGCGCTGCAATGTAATTTGCGTGGAAGAGGAAAAAATACAAAACCACAGCGCGGGGCATATCACTTCAGAAGAAGCTTCAGTTTTAATAGAAGATTTAAATAAAACTCTTGGCTCGGAAAAAGCGCGTTTTTTCCCGGGAGTAAGTTACCGGCACCTGCTTGTTCTGAAAGGCAACGAGTTTTCGACCGACATAAAATGCACGCCTCCGCACGATGTTCCGGGCGCGCGAATGAAAGACGTAATGATTACAGGAGACAAGTTTACAAGTGATTTTTTGAATAATTTAATTCTTGAATCTAATTTTTTGTTAGAGAACCATCCAATAAATGTTTCGAGAGCCGCAGACAGCAAAGACAAAGCGAATTATATATGGCCGTGGTCGCCAGGCAAAAAACCTTCAATGAAAACTTTTCAGGAACTTTACGGAGTAACAGGAGCGGCTATTTCTGCAGTCGATCTGATTAAAGGCATCGGTGTCTATGCAGGTTTTGATGGTATTGATGTAGAAGGCGCGACAGGTCTTTGGAATACAAATTATGAAGGCAAGGCCGAAGCGTGTGTTGACGCGCTGAAAACTCATGATTTTGTTTTTTGCCATGTTGAGGCAAGTGACGAAGCAGGGCATGAAGGTGATGCTGACTTGAAAATAAAGACTATAGAGTTTTTTGACAAGCGGCTGCTTGGCAATGTTTTGCCCAGATTGGAAGAAATTGATGATGAAGTGACAATAGCGGTTTTGCCTGATCATTTTACGCCATGCGCGGTTAAAGTTCACACACGCGAACCTGTTCCGTTTTTGATTTACAATTCGCAAAAAGAGGCGGACGAAGTAGAATGCTACAACGAAGAAACATGCAAAAAGGGCAGCGAAGGATTGTTAAAGAAAGATGAGTTTATTTTGCGGTTGTTTGGGAAGGATAGAGGATGATAGTAGGATAAAATTTGATTTTTGCGAAATATTTCGACAAAAAAATCAAATTTGTTTGTTAGAAATTTGGATTCCATTAATTTGCTAGTCCAGCAATTCGGCAATACATCGTTTATGAATAATGATGTATCCTCCATAAAAAATACCAGCCCGCACCTATAAAAAGCAAGTCGGGAATCCAAATTAAAATATCGGGGCGGATAAGATAAACTTCGTCAAAAGCCTGAACGGCAATAGACAGAGCATAATGAACTGCAATAAGGGCAATGCAAATAAGGAAGCCGATAGTTTTTTCACTTCTATGGGCGCGAATGCCGAGTGGAATGCCTATAACAGCAAAAGCAATACTGGCAAGCGCGTAAGAATACCTGTAATTAATTTCAGTTTTTATTTTGCTGCCGTAGAGAAGATAGTTTTCGATCATATTAACCGGCCCCCAATTTTTGTACCACTGTTTTAATTTTTTTGCAGTTTTTCCGTTTTCACCTTCAATTTCTTTGAGCTTGGTTTGATAAAGTGGCATTCTTTGTTTCGCGACAATATCAGAGAAGGCTATTTTTGGTTTTTTCTTCATGGATTTCAGAGCTTTTTTCCAGGGTTTCATTTTCTGGAGCTCTTTCCACATTTTTTTTGCTTCTTTATGTTTAGCAAGGATTCCGGCTACATCGATTTTATGATTAACGGCTATCTCGTTTATTTTTTCACCGTAAGAGTTTACTTCTTCTTTCAGCTCTTTAGTCGTGTGGTCATCAGCTTTTTTAATAATTTTCCCGGATTTCTTTTTCAAGTGGCTGCTTAAGTCAAGGTACATATCAACTTTTCCGCCTTTAATCCTGATAAAGGAGTTAGAGTTATCCGGGCTTCTTTCTTCTGTAACCACATCGTAAAGTTCAAGAAGGATTCTGTCTTTATGGCGTATATTTTTTACGAAGCCTCTTTCCGCGTGCATATTTCTGAACCTGCCGTCTTTAAGAGTTTCCGTAATGCTGATCTTTCTGTAAACGTTGCCGTCTTTTTCGTCTATCCGCAAGCGGTACTTGTCGAAAGGCATCCAGTTTCCCGTTTCTATTAAAGCTCCCGGATCGGTAACATCGAGGCTTCTTACAATTTTTCTTTGTGTAAAATGAGCTTTAGGCAAAATATTATTGTAGAAAAAAACAGCGACAAGCCCCACAACAATGCTGAAAGCAATGCACGGCAGAGCAATCTTAAAAACACTTATGCCTGTGGCTTTCATAGCGGTAACTTCTCCGTCAGCTGAAAGCCTGCTGAAGACAAGAAGCGTGGCAGCAGCCATCGAAAACGGAAGAGAATAACAAATAATTTTAGGGAAAGTAAAGAAAAGAACCTGCAAAATTACTTCCACGGAAATCTTCTTTAAAATAAGCTGGAAGATCTGAACAAAGCTGCCCATAAGAAGGGCAAACGAAAAGATCAGAAGAGCCATGCCGAAAGTTACAGCTATCGTCTTAATAAGATAAGAGTTAAGGACTCTCATCCTGAACGGGGTAATTAATTTAATAATAAGTTTATTCATTCTATACTTAGTAATTTGTTATTTGAAATTAGAAATTGGGAGCAAATTATTGATTTTAACTTTCAAATTTCAAGTTTCAAATTTTCCGCCAAACTGTTTAACTGTTCTTCAGTATGATCGGCGGAAATAGTAATTCTAAGCCTGGAAGTGCCTTTCGGCACTGTCGGCGGCCTGATAGCCGGGACAAGAAATCCTTTATCGAATAAATTTTCAGAAAGCGCCACGGCATTTTGCGCTTCGCCGATAATAACAGGGCAGATAGGGCCGTCGCCAATAATATTTACAGGCAAGAAGCCTGTGCTATATTTTTTCACGTGCGAGGCGCCTGTGCAGCACTTTTTTCTAAAAGTTTTGATATTATACCATAATCGGTCAATTCTTGAAAGTTCTGACTTAAGATTGATAAAAGCGGCGAGTGCCGCGCCAGCTGCCGCGGGCGAAAGCCCCGTAGAATAAATAAAAGACCTGGAATTATTTACCAGGAACTCTTTAAGGTTTTTTCCCCCGGCGGCAAATCCGCCCTGAGAACCAATCGCCTTGCTTAGAGTGCCTATAACTATGTCAACTTCATCGCTTAAACCTGCTTCAGGGACACAGCCTTTGCCGTTTCCATAAACGCCAAGAGCATGGGCTTCATCCACAAGCAGCAAAGCGTTGTTTTTTTTGCAGCAATCAACCAAATCGGAGAGCGGCGCTTTATCACCATCCATAGAAAAAACAGATTCTGTTGCGACAAGTTTTTTGCCCGTAGAAATATTTTTCAGAATTTTGTCCAGGCGTTTGACGTCGTTATGCGGAAAAACCTTCAATTTTGCTTTTGACAATCGCGCGCCGTCAATCAAAGAAGCGTGTGCCAGCCTGTCCAGAACAACAGTGTCATTTTCGTCAAGCAGTGCGGAAATAGCGCCGACGTTAGCCATGTATCCGCTGGCAAAAACAAGGGCGGATTCGGTCTGTTTCCATTCGGCAATAACTTTTTCTAATTCTGAAAATACAGACAGGTTACCCGAAATCAGGCGGGAAGCTCCCGCTCCTGTCCCCCATTTTTCCAAGGCCGCTTCCGCTCCTGCCTTAGTAATTTCGCTGTTTGCATAGCCGAGATAATCGTTGCTGCAGAAATCAACGCAGGTTTTCCCGCCAACTTCGATGAGTTTCCCATCGCGCTGGTTTACCCTCCGCATCTTTCGCAGCATCCCCTCACTTTTTCTCTCATCGAGCGAATTTAGAAGTACTTGAGAAAAATTATTCATAGAATAAATTGGAGTAGTGGAGTAGTGAAATGCATCACTCCTTTTACTCCGTTACTCCATTTCTTTATTGTTTCCCCATATTATAACAAATTTTCAAAAAAAGTTGATGATAAACAACCTTTTTTGTATAATTGAAAAGCTTAAAAGCTGCTCGAAAAGGGTTTAGTCGCGTTAGGAACTTAATGTTTTTTATCAATGGCAAGCAACATTTTGTGTTGATTGTCCCATTGTGATTTATCTCTATTATTAAAATTTGTTTTATGGGCGATAGAAAAAGAATAGTTGTAACAGGTTACGGAGCCGTCTCCCCGGTTGGAATCAGCACTGAAGAAATTTGGGAAAACCTTACAAACGGCAGGTCGGGTATAGGTCTGGTTACCCTTGTTAACACAGAAAAATACAAAGTTAAGATAGCCGGAGAAGTAAAAAACTTTGACGGCAACCAGTTTGGATTTACCGCGAAAGAAACGACAAGATACGACAGGTATGTTCAGCTTGGTGTTGCCGCGGCTAACCAGGCAATAAAATTTTCCGGCATTAATTTTGATGAACGCGGTGGAAACCAGGACGCATGTGTAATCATCGGAACAGGGATAGGCGGCATAAGGTTGATTGAAGATACTTGCAAAGTTCTTTTTAAGGACGGGCCGGGTCGCGTGACACCCTTGCTTATTCCCGGCGGCACACCGGAAGTTACCGCCCATACCGTAGCGATGCATCACGGGCTGCACGGCGTTTCGTTCGGTATCAACACAGCTTGCGCTTCCGGAAATGAAGCCATTATAACCGCGGTAAGAAGGCTGATGCTGGGGCCGGAAGTAATTGCTGTTGCCGGCGGAACCGAAGCACCGGTCTGCCGGCTGGGCCTTTCTTCCTTTGCAAACATGAAAGCATTGTCCACTTGGGACGGCGACGGCGACCCTACAATAGTTTCCCGGCCTTTTGACAAAAAAAGGTCCGGGTTTGTAATCGCCGAAGGCGCGGGTGTCCTTATTCTTGAAACTCTTGAGCACGCGAAATCACGCAAAGCGGAAATTTTCGCGGAAATTGTCGGCTGCGGCCAAACCACAGACGCATACCATATGACCGCTCCCGAGCCGACTGGTAAATATGTAACTGCTGCTTTACGCCGTTTGCTCCAAGACGGTAAAATCTCTCCGGAATCCGTGGATTATATTAACGCCCACGGAACTTCGACTAAATATAATGACTTAACGGAGACAAGGGCTATAAAAACAGTTTTTGGCGACCATGCTTATAATCTTTGCGTTAGTTCCTCCAAGTCCATGACAGGGCATATGATCGGCGGTTGCGGCGGTTTGGAAGCTCTTGTCTGTATTAAAGCTATAGAAACAGGAGTTGTTCCCCCGACAATAAATCTTGAAAACCCGGATGATGAATGTGACCTTAATTATGTTGCCAACGAAGCACAGGAAAAAGAGGTTAATATTGCTGTTTCAAACAATTTCGGGTTCGGCGGGCATAACTCTGTAATCGCTTTTAAGAAATTTAAAAAGTAAAGTGGACAAAATGGACGCGGTGCCCGTTGTGGACATTCCTCAAATCAAAAATCGCAAATCAAAAATCCAAAATTATTACATTCACATTCCTTTTTGCGAGAAAAAGTGCGTTTATTGCAATTTTGCAAGTATTGCCAAACATTCTGATTTACATTTTCCATATTTTAACGCTTTAAAAAAAGAGATAAAAAGTTTTATCTCAAATATTCAAGTTAAAAACTCGGGTTACATTTCGTCAACTTCTCTACCTCCCAACCTACCAACTTCTCTTTATTTCGGCGGCGGAACTCCTTCGTGTGTAAACGTTGATTTTTTAATAGAAATAATAGAAATATTTAAAAGTATAAAGAATTCTCAATCGGAAATTTCTGTCGAATGCAATCCACATTCTTTGTCGATTGAGTTTGCTGAAAAGCTCCACAAATCCGGCGTGAACAGGTTCAGCCTTGGTGTTCAGTCTTTGAATAATTCCGAGCTTGAAAAGCTCGGAAGGCTGCATGACGCCAACCTTGCACGAAAAGCTTTTAAGCTTCTGCAAAAAGCGGGATGCAAAAATATTTCCGTTGACCTTATGTTTGGGATTCCCGGCCAGTCAAAAAAAAGCTGGGAAAAAACTTTGATAGAAGTAGCCGAAGAATGGAAGCCTGAACATATTTCATTTTATTCTTTAAGCATAGAGCCGGGAACTCCTTTCGCAAAATGGCGGGAAACAAAAAGCTGGCGCTGGCCCACAGATGAAGAAACTATGGATTTTTACTGGCTCGGAAACAAGTTGCTTTCTAAATACGGATACGCGCGTTACGAGATTTCAAACTTTTCAAAACCGGGGTTCGAGTCTGAACATAATTCCGTTTATTGGGACACAAACAAAAGTTACGTTGGCTTTGGAGCCGCGGCTCATTCTTTTTATGCTTTTCCGAGCCGACAAAAACGGAGATTTAGAAATATTAAGGACGTAAAAGAATACATAAAAAGAGTGGACGCCGGAGACAATTTCCGAACTTTTTCCCGCAAACTAAATGTCCGCGAAAAAGCCGGCGAAGAAATTTTTCTCGGCCTTAGGCGGTCAAAAGGCGTGAAACTCAAAGAAACTCATTTGAAATATTTTGGGAAAAATATTAAACAACAAATAGCAGACGGCCTGGTGAAGTATTTAGATGACAAAACAATTGCGTTAACAAATCGAGGAATAGAAATCGCAAATGTTGTTATGTCGGAATATGTTTAAAATCAACGTCATAGTCAAAAGGTCGAAGGTCGAAGGTCAAAAGGTCGAAGGTCAAAAGGTCGAAGGTCAAAAGGTCGAAGGTCAAAAGGTCGAAGGTCAAAAGGTCGAAGGTCAAAAGGTCGAAGGTCAAAAG
>Ga0190283_1000529_pt1 | contig 19548 bp, 21 predicted proteins | sample 48691801_MG_FD_161669 | JGI IMG/M metagenome (GOLD analysis project Ga0190283, IMG submission 161669) | Hydrothermal vent microbial mat bacterial communities from Southern Trench, Guaymas Basin, Mexico - 4869-18-0-1_MG | ecosystem: Environmental > Aquatic > Marine > Hydrothermal vents >...
TCAAATTGATGGACATCTTTGGATACCTCTTTTTATCCTCGTCCCAGTCACATTCCATACTCAATGACATTCCATCTAAGCTGATTTTGCGGCTTTGGCAAAAGCTCAACGCATAAATACCCGCACAGGTGGCAATCGATGCCAAGAACAACTGAAATGGTTCCGGCGCAGATTCATCACCCCCGTTTGCTACTGTCTGATCAGTATTGATTATAGATTTGCCGATCTGTGCATCAATCTTCTTACCTTCAGGAAAACTCACTTCAACAAGCGTTCTTTTCATAACCTCATGTCCTTTTTTCGTTTAATTCGTGCCTGAACGAAAACCCTGTTCAGATATGATTTTGGATTTAAAAACCCGCACAAATTAGGACTAAATAACTGCCACATTTGAAATTTGTTTTTGGATTCATACTCTTAACCGTACTCTTAATCATAATCGTTTTGAGTAAGATTACGATTATGAGTAAAATTATGAAATAGGGAAGTTATCTCGTTCAGGCACTGATTCTTTGCCACTTGTCAATATTTACGCCGATGTTGCATCCCCCTGTGTAGCACAGTCCCTATTCCCTTAAAAATTCCCGGATGGCTCGATCCCTCTCCCCATTGGGCAAGCTGGATTTCTACCCCGTCTCCCATGGCCCTTTCCATTATCGGTTCAATCATTATACCCCTCCTTAATCTGTAACCATTCACAGGTTCAGGGTTTCCCGCTGAAAGCGGGATTCAGTTTTTCAACAGCCCTCATTTTCGTCTACCAATGAACTCACGAACCGAGCCAATGATCCCTTTGGGGAAAAAGATGACCACCAATATAAAAAGTATCTCAAAGATGAGGAGCCATCGTCAAGTATATTATGGAGAAAAGGAGTATGAGGGAACATCCCCTGTCGGATTTAAGCTCGATGTGAAGCCTGACGTTGCATGGGCTATTCCGGTGCGCACCAGGGTGCTGTCCATGGATGCAACGGCCCCGCCGGTGATGAACAAGAGGTAATCTTCCGCAGAAAGGAATTCAAGATGAGTTCGAGTGAAATCATCAAGAAAGGTGACTTCCTGCTTCCGGAATCACTTAAGGTTCATTACAAAGCGTACTTCTTTCCTCGTAACGAACTGATATTTGCCCATCTTAACCCAGACTCTTTGAGCCGCATGGGCGCTATACAGAGTTACATATGGGCGGTCCTTCACCCTGACTATGTTGAAGCAATTATGCCCATCGGTGGAATCACGGCTATGGACCCGGTGGCAAAATGGCTTTTCAAGAACATGACCGCTGCCATGAAGAGCGACCCTGCATGGCGCAATACCAAGGGCAACTATTATGATCTGCCCAAAAAAGATCACCCCAATAAGGGAATGATGTTTGGATGGTCAGTCTTAGGTCAAACCGGCCTTAGCTTTGATTTCAGGAACAAGCAAAGTTGGGATGTAGTCAAGAAAGATGTCTTTTATTGGGAATCCACAGGAGACGAGGGCGCGAAACTCTTGAAAAAGGCCAAGGATTATGACGTGAATGACCTCATTTATCGAAATCGGGCGGGTGACACCTATAATATCAATGGCCAACTCCACCGAATAAAGGCCAAGACCCTAATTATTCACGTAGAAAATGATCAATGGCTAAGGTATGAAATGGCAAAAAAAGCAGCGAAAAAAATAAAAGGGGCAAAGCTGATCGGGTTTGAAAGCCCATTAGCCCACTATGCTGTTTTCCGCGGTCCGAATATGGTAATGATTGATGTTATTGACTTTCTAAAATAATAGATACGAAGTAAACCCCGATATTGCAAAAAATGTTTACCAAGCGGCGAACCGGACCCTCACTATGTGGGTCCGGCTCCGCTTCTGTTTTTGACTCATCCCATAAAACCTGGCCACGCCCGCTCTGAGACAGAAGAAGACATCTGAAGGTGTCCATTTTTACTTGACCAGATCATTCTTCACTTGATGCCCATCTATGCAATTCACAAGATACTGAAGCTCGCAATGTACCCTGCCCCGATCAATGCGTTTGTTTTTATCATAGGGTTTATCACTATTGCCGATTATTTTACGTCAACTTTTTTCAAGTAGTGTTCATCCGTAATGGCCAGCTGACAAAGGACGATCGAGTTGACCTGAAGATCAGGTTGTGCTATTTTGGCTTCCATGGCTGTAATGACAGCAAGCAATTTCGTTAGAGAAGCAGGACTCTGGAGCTGATGGATATTCGACGATCGTTTGAAATACTTGAGTTACATCATGCCGCAACTGAAGCTGAAGCAAGGCAGGCTTATAAAGATATCGTCAATGTCTGGCATCCGGATCGCTTTTGCAATAACCAGCGCCTGAAGCAAAAGGCAGAAAAAAAACTGCAGGAAGTTAACGCGGCCTACGAAACGGTAAAGGATTTCTTGCAAAACCATGATCATGATGGAAGTAAACTCCATGAAACTGTTTCACCGAGAAGCAAGACAGAGATTGCTGCCGAAGTCGGCACTGGAATCGTATTGGGTGTCTGCTCTTATATTTCCGGGAAATTACGCAATATCCTTGAAAAGGATTGACTTCAGAGTGAAAAAATATGAACCATCCTTAGAGCAATCTTAACGGCGGCAAACCGTCCCTAAACAGTAAACATGTAAACGTCTACGTTTTTTTGCTTGCAATGTTCCGATAAGTGTATTAATATTGCAAACAACTAATTAACCGCAACTAAATAATATTAAAGGAGCTGGCAATGAAAGCATTAAAAAAAGATCTGCAGTCTGTAGTCAAAAGCCTCAAGTTACTCACAAAACAAACTGAACAAATAGCAAAGGCATTAGGGAAACTTGAAATTCCCCGGCCTGCCAGGAAAAGGCCTATCGCGAAGTCAGGCAAGAAGGCCGTAACCAAGAAAGCAAGCAAAAAGACCTCAGCTAAGAGGGCAACCTCAAAAACAGCCACTGATACTGTGCTAAGCATCATCAAGAGAAGCAGGAACGGGCTTAACACTGCCGCGCTGGGAAAGAAGACAGGCTTTGATGCGGTTAAAGTACGAAATATCATTTTTAGACTTAAGAGACAGGGGAAAATCCAGTCTAAGAGCAGGGGCATTTATGTGGCAATCTGATATTCCTATTTTGCAATACACAGAAGGACTGGTTTGTTTGGAAAGGAGATTCGCATGCTAAAAAAGATAAAAAAACTATTGGCTGTTTTTTTTGTTTCAGCCTTGGTCTTTTTCCATTTTGCCTCTATTGCCCCGGCAAAAGAGTATCTTAACGATTTGGACGAGAAAGGGGGATACATGGTAGGAGATCTCACGGTAATGAGACCGTTAGGGATTGTTGCAACTGCTGTGGGCGCTATTGTATACGTTATCTCCCTCCCCTTTTCATTGGCTGGCGGAAATGAGGAGGAAGCGCGTCAGAAGCTTGTAATAGAACCGGCGAAATATACCTTCACGAGACCGCTGGGGGATCTCTGAATACAGGCATTATAATCTATGATTCTGCTGGCTCAGGTCTCCTGTTATTCAACAGCCCTGAGACGCCGGCCTAATGTCTGCAGGAGTTCAATGGCAATGGCGGGGTATTTTTTGATCTCTTCTCGTATATTCCACTGATATAACGAAAGTACTTCTGTCTCCTCTCTGGCGACAACGCTTGCAGTGCGAACATGATCATCGATGAGCGCCATCTCGCCAAAATAGTTGTCAGACCTTAGGACCCTCAAGGGTTTTTCATCTACGGCCCCCAAACCCTTTATCACCTCCACCTCACCGGAAATGATAATAAACAGACGGCCATCACGAGCCCCTTCTCTGACTATGATCTCTCCCTTTTTGTAAGAATGATGTTTCGCTAATTTTGCTATACGTCGCAAGTCCTTCTTCTTCATTAAAGAAAAAAGTGCAACTCTCGACAAGATCTCCGCATCGTCCATGTTATGACTCCCTCCGGTTACTATAAAAGATACTCGGGGTTTACATTTTGCAAGGCGTGGAAGATATTTCCCTTTATCTTCCGGTTTGACCTGTAAAAGCCCTTGAGCATATTCTTGATTTCCTCTCTTTTGGAAGAACCTGCACTTGGGCATCCTAATTCGATCTCGTTCCAGCCCATAGATCTAACATAACGCTGTATGAGATCTTGATCTATCAGATAGAGAGGCCTGATGAGAGTCAATTGCCCTTTAAAAAGCTCCTGCACAGGGAGCATAGTGCTTATAGACGCCCCGTAAAGAACGTTAAGGAAAGAAAACTTACAGACTATTAGCAACCCGAAAAATGCCATCCTTTATCAGCGCAGCCCCGAAATTGATGCGCAGCCCCAGCCTATTGTAAGCCAAGCTCAAATACGTCAGTAATTACTTCTTGTGCACGGGAGCTATTTTTTCCATTGATTTGAGCTCGACAATCACTTTCAGTCATAGTTTTTTCTTTGCGCCTTTGCGCCTTTGCGTGAGTAAAACAAAGATTCATTTACAAGCATCATTTTTCTCACCTTGCCGAGAGTAGTTCTGGGAAACTCCTCACAGAATACCACATCTCTCGGCCATTTATAGCGTGCCAGGCAGCCTTCACAATAGGCTAACAGTTTACTTGGGGAGATTTCCCTCCCATTTTTAGGAATGACAAACGCCCTTCCAACCTCGCCCCATTTCTCGTCCGGAACACCGACCACGGCAACATCTTCCACATTGGGATGCTCCCTCAGTATACGTTCAACCTCCGCCGGGTAAACATTCTCTCCACCGGATATATACATATCTCTCGCCCTGTCAACGAGATAAAAAAAGCCTTCCTCATCCACGCGGGCCAAGTCGCCGGTATGGAGCCACCCGTTTCTAATTGTTTCTTCCGTTTTCACCGGATTTTGCCAGTATTCCTTCATCATGATTGATCCCCTGACAATAATTTCTCCTATTTCCTCCGCTTTTACAGACCTGCCCTCCCTGTCCACAAGATTAACTTCGGCATGAAAAACCGGCCTGCCAACAGTCCCCGGCTTTCTGATGGAATCCTCTTCAGAGGCCCAAAAAAGGATGGATGTTTCTGTCTGGCCCATAATCTGGCGGACACGAAACCCGGCCTTTTTACATATGACCAGCAGTTCAGGACTTACCTTCTCTCCCCCTATTGCGGAGACCTTCAACGATGATATATCCCTTCTCTCTTCCGGCTTTACCTGTACAAGAGAACGGTAAACAGTGGGTACGCCCAGGAACTTTGTGACCTTAAATCGCTCGATATCCTCATATGTTTTAGCAGGATCAAACTTCGGATGGATTATCATTGTCCCCCCTTTATAGATAACCGGGGTGGCCTGTATGAAAAGGCCTCCGGAATGGAAAAGGGGCAGGGTTATCAGCATGATGTCGTCAAAATGGAGCTTAAAAAAAATGTCCGCGTTGAGACAGTTGAAAAGTGTTTTTCGATGGGAGAGTACAGCTCCCTTTGGTAGTCCCGTTGTCCCGGAGGTATACATTATAACATGGGGTTCTTCCGGGTCTGCCGGGCCTAAGGATTTTGTGAGGAAGGGTTCCTGGCCATTAAACAACCTTGTCTCGGCAGTGTAGTCCATAATTTCACTCTTCACTTGATAACCGCCGGCACAGGCCAAGAGCATGTGGGGCCTCCCACCGATAAAATTGAGCGCCCTTACTGTTTCAATATATTCCTTGCCAAACACAAAAAGCCTTGGCTGGGAATGTTTAAGAATATATTCGAGTTCCTGTCCAGTTAGCCGGAAATTGAGAGGAACGAAAATCGCCCCTAACCGGGCACATGCTAAGTAAAGCCCGATAAATTCCGGGCAGTTTTTCATCATTGCGGCAACCCGGTCGCCCTTCTCAATGCCAAGGGACTGGAGCCAGCAACTTGCCCTGTTGGCCCGCTGATGAAGCTCTGAATATGATATTTTAGATCCTTCGAATAGGATCGCTGTCTTGTTCGGGTGCAATTCACTCCAGCGCTGTACCCACCATGCTATATTCATCGACTTAATCATCTTATCTTTGCCAATCTTTAGGGCTTTTTGAGATTCTGGGTGATCTGATAAAGGACCTTCGTGCAGGGGATAATCTCATTATCTTTTGTCTATTTGTCAACAGAAATCATCAGCAGTTCCAAACTTCGCTCCAGTTCACTATAGGTTTTTTCTCAAAAAAACAGACTGTCTATCGGAATTTCCAGCTTGAAAAATTAGCATATGGGAGATAATCTATAAGTTTCACAGGGCTGATAAGGAGAAAATCATGACGGAACAGAAGGACCTCCGCCTGACTCAAACGGTCAAAGGCTCGGGGTGAGCCTCCAAACTACCTCCAGGGGACCTGGACAAGGCGCTTTGCGGGCTTAAATTCCCGACAGATTCCAATGTAATTGTGGGTCTCGACCGGGCGGACGACGCAGGCGTCTATAGAGTGACCGATGATATTGCCATCATTCAGACAGTCGATTTCTTTACCCCGATTGTGGATGACCCTTACTGGTTCGGACAGATTGCAGCCGCCAATGCCCTCAGCGATGTCTATGCCATGGGCGGTGTTCCCAAAACAGCCATGAATCTCGTGGCCTTCCCTCTCAAGGAAATGGAAATAGCAGTTCTCCGCCAGATCATACAGGGTGGACTGGATAAGTTAAGGGAGGCCGGTGTGGCCCTGATCGGGGGGCACAGCGTGGAAGACAGCGAGCTGAAATATGGCTTATCAGTCACCGGATTCATTCATCCTGACCGGGTCCTAACCAAAGGGGGTCTCCAGGATGGCGATCGGCTCATCCTCACCAAACCCTTGGGGACCGGGATCATCAATACTGCCATCAAGGGAGGGCTTGCCTCAGAGGAAATAATTGACACGGTCACACGTCTCATGGCAACCCTTAACCGGGAGGCTGCTGATGTTATGAGTCTGTACCAGGTCCATGCCTGCACCGATATCACCGGTTTCGGACTGATAGGACATTTAGCGGAGATGATCGTGGATGCCGGCATCGGAATCAGGCTCAAGAGTGAAAGGATACCGATCATCCCTGAGGCCCTCGCATATGCCAGGATCGGGCTTGTGCCGGCAGGCGCTTATAATAACAGGGAGTTCCGCGAATCTATAACGGAATTCGGCCCTTCAGTGGATCGTTTAACTCAGGATGTCCTTTTTGATCCCCAGACCTCAGGGGGCCTGCTCATCTGCGTTGATGGGGAAAAATCCGACGAGTTGGTGCACGATTTAAAACAGAAAGGGGTCGAAAAAGCGGCTGTTATCGGAGAGGTCATTTCAGGGATAGGGGAAAAAATTCTGGTAGATTAGATTAGAAATATCGTCAAATAAGAAATCCTAACAGATCCTTGGCAATTGCTCTCCCGTGAGCATAGAGAGTATCCGAGTTCCACCGACCGTGGTCTTGAGAAGGACCCGTCCGGGATTCTGATCCGTAACCTCGCCGATTATTTTCGAATTCTTTCCGTACTCATCCTTTTTCATGGCGCTGAGCACCAAATTGGCGTCCTTGGGTCCAACGGCAATCAGGCATTTGCCCTCATTAGCCAAATAGAGTGGGTCAAGCCCCAGGATCTCTGAGGCAGCCACTACAGGCTTCGCAACCGGGAGAGAGTCTTCAAAGAGTTGGATGCCGACGCCGGATTGACCTGCAATCTCGCTAAGAGCTGTTGCAACCCCGCCACGAGTGGGATCTCTCAAGACATGAATTCGAGAACTGACCTCTAAGATAGATGAAACCAAAGAATTGAGAGGCGCGCTGTCGCTTATTAGACCGGTCTTGAAGTCAAGGCCCTCACGACTGGTAAGTATGGCAATTCCGTGGTCTCCTATGTCGCCATTTATAAGGATCAGATCTCCGGGCCGGGCATTGTGGCTGCTCACATCAACACCTTGCGGTATAGATCCGATACCCGAGGTGTTTATGAAGATCTTATCCAGATTCCCCTTTGGCACCACCTTGGTATCTCCCGCGACCACCTTTACGCCGGCCTCTTGGGAGGCATGAGCAACCGAATCAACGATCCTGATAAGGTCTTCCATTGGGAGACCCTCCTCAAGGAGAAGACCAAGGGTCAGATAAAGCGGGACCGCTCCCTGCATGGATAAATCGTTTACAGTGCCATGAACTGCAAGGCTTCCGATGTCGCCGCCAGGGAAAAAGATGGGGTCCACCACGTAAGAATCTGTGGTCATTGCAAACCTGCCCCCTGACAGGCCTACCACTGCACTGTCATCCAACTGCTGCAGGAATTCGTTATCGAGACGAGTGATTAAGATGTCATGGACCAGCTCGTGGGAGGCCTCCCCCCCGCTCCCGTGATCAAGCGTGACATGGTTTGTTATCATTTTCACAACCTCTGCGGCTCAACAATTACCTTGATGCAGTCGTGTTCAGTGGGGGCGCAGACCGCCTTGAATCCGAGGTGAGCCTCGGACATGCCCAACCTGTGGGTCACTGTTTCCAAGATATGAACTCCCCCCTCCCTTATAAGTTTGAGGGCTGTCCGGCAGTCAAAGGGTGCGCCTGCGTAAGTGCTGGCGAGGGTTACCTCGGTTCTCCAGAACAGGTCATTTATGGCTGCGGGAAGCGTTGCGCCCTCAGCAGCGCCTGCAAAGAAAAGGACAGTCCCCCCTTTTTCAACTGCATTGAGGGCTAAAGGAATAAATCCATCAAAACATATGATTACCAAGTCGGCCAGACGACCATCATTGGCCTGGCGAAGGAGGCCAAGGATTTTATCATCCGCGTGGAGGGCAAGATCGGCCCCCATTTCCTCCGCCTTTTTGAGTCTGAAGAGAATGGTATCTGCCGCCACCACCAGCCCCGCTCCAAGGGCACGGGCAAGACCCACATGTAGCAACCCGGATATTCCGCTCCCCAATACAAGCACTGTCTGCCCCGGCCTTAGCCGAGCGTTTCTCTGACCTCTTAGAACACAGGCTAATGGTTCCATGAAGGAGGCCTCCTCATGGGTGACCCCTTCAGGGATATGAAAAACACCGCGATCTACGTTGATGGCGGGAACTCTTATATATTCCGCAAATCCCCCAGGCTCGAAATGGGTCCCCTTGAGCAGGGTTTCACAGACTGTATGGTGCCCGCTCAGACAATAATGGCATGTGTTACAGGGGACATGGTGTGTTGCGGCCACCCGGTCTCCAGCCTTGAATTTTTCTACCCCATCCCCTACTTCGACTACTTCTCCTGCCACCTCATGACCTAAGACAAGAGGCACCTTATCGCGTCTGTACCACTCCATCACATCGCTGCCGCATATACCGCTTGCAGCAACCTTCAAAAGAAGCTCACCAGGCCCTATTTCAGGCGTAGGCATCTCTTCTAAACGGACATCATTATTGCTGTAATACATTAAAACGCGCATTTCGGGTCACGGGTCACGGGTCACGGGTCACGGGTCACGGGTTACGGGTTGCGGGTTGCGGGTTGCGGGTTAGACCTTTGGTCTGTGGTTCTCATTCAGTTGTCATTGGTCTATCATCAATCATCAATCGTCAATTTCAAGAGGGATATTCGACAATAATGGTCTCATCCCGCCCTGGCCCAACTGATATAACGGAGACGGGAACCCCTGTTATATCTTCGATGGTTTTAATATAGGCCCTGGCCTCTTCAGGCAACTGATCCACCTCCCTTGTCCCGGAGATATCATCCTGCCAGCCGGGCAACTCCTCGTAGAGAGGTGTGCATGCAGCCATTCTCTTAAGACTCGCAGGTCTGTGATTGACCCGTTCGCCATCAATCTCATACCCCACACAGATCTTCAGGCTTTTAAGACCTGTAAGGACATCTAACTTTGTAATAGCAAGGCTATTTAGACCGTTTAGCCGTGCAGAATCGCGCACCACTATTAGGTCAAGCCAGCCACAGCGCCGGCGTCTTCCAGTAGTAGCGCCAAATTCCTTTCCCCGCTCCTGGATGTAGTCGCCTGTTTCATCTTCAAGCTCTGTCACAAATGGCCCCGCTCCCACCCTTGTAGTATAGGCCTTGACAATGCCAACCACATGGTGAAGCTGGTTCGGACCTATCCCTGCCCCCGAGCAGGCCGTGCCTGCGACCGGATTAGAAGAAGTGACATAAGGATAAGTCCCATGATCAATATCCAAGTGAGTACCCTGGGCCCCTTCAAATAAAATTCCCTTTTGGGCCTTCAAAGCCTGCTCCAATTCCACGGACACATCAGTAATAAATGGACCTAACTTTTCTCCCATGGCAAGGTAGCTATCAATTATCGGCTGTGGTTCTAAAGGTTCAGCGCCTAAGAATTTTTCTAATAAGAAATTTTTTTCCCTCAGATTTACCCTGACTTTTTCTTCCAAAATTTCAGGTTCAGTAAGATCCACCGCCCTTACGCCCGTCCTTGCCACCTTATCTTCGTAGCAGGGGCCTATTCCGCGCCCTGTGGTCCCTAATTTGGCTTTCCCCTTGGCGACTTCCTTAGCCAGATCAATGGCCTTATGGTAAGGCATGATGATATGGGCCTTTTCACTTAATGAAAGTCTTTCCGGGCTAATCAATATCCCGGTTTTTTTCAGGCTTTCGATCTCTTCCAAAAGAACTTCCGGATCAACGACAAGGCCGTTTCCGATAAGGCACTTCTTGTCTTCGTAAAGGATCCCGGAAGGGATGATGTGAAAAATGAATTGCTTCCCATCCACCACTAAGGTATGACCTGCATTATTTCCACCCTGAAATCTCACGACCAGATCCGACCTTGCCGTCAGAAGGTCTACTACCTTCCCCTTTCCTTCATCACCCCACTGAGTTCCAACCACTACTGTATTGGACATATCTTTCTCCTTATGCATATAAGGCCTTGGCTAAAAAACCCCTCAACTAAGAAATCCTAAAACTCAAATCCCTTTTCCCTTAAAAGCTTCAATCCTGCATCAACCACATCCGGATCATAAAGAATACCGCGATGCTTCGATATCTCCTCCATTGCCTTGTCAAGTCCCACGGCTGCCCTATACGGTCTGTGAGATGCCATCGCCTCGACAACATCAGCTACAGCCAAGATTTTGGCGCCCAAATATGTCTCATTGCCCAGAAGTCCTTGAGGATATCCAGAACCATCAATCCTTTCATGATGCTGGAGCACCATCTGAGCCACCGGCCATGGAAATTCTATCCCTTTTAGGATATCACAGCCTATCTGGGAATGCTCTTTCATCATTCCCATCTCAAGTTCTGTCAATTTACCGGGTTTACTGAGAATCTGTCCCGGAATTGCGTTTTTCCCAATATCATGTATCATGCCGGCCATGCGCACACCGTCAATCTGATCCTGAGACAAACCCATCTCTTTGGCAATGGCACCTGCAAGTGTGGCGACTCGTTTCTGGTGGCCGGATGTGTAGGGATCCCTCTTTTCAATGGCCAAGACCATGGCCTCCACAATGCTCTCCATGGCCGTTCGAAGTTTTTTGAGGCTGCCACGCAGTTCTTTCTCTGCCCTGTTCCGTTCCCGGATATTAGTACGCTCTCTCAGAACACGCCTCAGCCTGAGAATCAGCTCGTCAATACCAATCGGTTTTTCCAAGAAGTCGCTGACACCGATTTCTATGACCCTGTCGTATGAATATTCATCTGCAAAACCTGTGACAAGGATAACATCAGCGTCATGCTCCTCCTTTATTCTCCTGGCTAATTCGATGCCGTCCATACCCGGCATCATAATATCGGAAATAACCACATCTGCGCCCTTCTCTTCTAAAATCTTCAATGCCTCGAACCCATCGGAAGCAACAGAACATCCGTAACCGGATCTTTCCACGCCCTCGCGTATCAGATACCTGAGCGTCTCTTCATCATCTACAACCAGTATATGAGGCTGGCCATGGTCTTTTTCGTTATTTATTATTTTGCTCATCAACTTGATTTTTCAGGGAGATCTGAAATCCGGCATAGTCCTCGGGTGTATCAATATCCCTACCATCATATGGCCTTTCCGGGACGATCAGGCAGACTTGATCCTTGTATTTCGTAAAAAGTTCCCTGGCGCCTACATCACCCTGCAAGATCAGCAGTTCAGGATACAATGCACGGCTGAAAATCATCGGGTGAGCCGGCCTATCCTTTCCCTTGATCGCGCCAAGCGGCAGCCCGGACTGCAGATGCCGACAGAGCAAGAGGTTGATTAGATCTCTGTGAATGAAGGGCATATCACCTAACAGGATCATTGCATGATCGTGGGTGTTCTCAATCTCTGATATGCCGGCTATAATGGAAGAACTGATGCCCTGCTTGAATTGCCGGTTTTCTATGATGCTCAGCTTTGGCTGAGGGAAAGAGGAGGTAATGATCTTTTTGATATCCCCGGCCTGATATCCCAGAACCAATACGATCCTTTCCAGTTTAGACGTTAAGGCCTCGATTAATACCCGCTCGATAAGTGTCTGCCCCCCGAGGGGCAGAAGTTGCTTTGTTTTGCCCATCCGTGTGGACGCGCCAGCGGCAAGCAGGATGCCTGCAACCCTTTGTACACGCTGGTTCATATCTGTCCTATACGGCGCCCCACTCAAACCCCTTATCAAAAACCTTCAGGTTGATTTCCCTGAGGCGGTCAGGACTGACCTGAGTTATGGTCTCCTTTAGTTCGTCATAGCTGATAGGACCTTCCTGAAAGGCAGAAAAAAAGCCTAACAAGGCGAGATTTGTTGACATGGGGGCCGCTAACCCTGCCGCGATGTCCGAGGCCTGGATGGAGTGACACTCGACTCCGATCTTTTCGAGATAAGGTCTTACCTCTTCCCGGGGAAAAGAGGTTGTTGGAGCGTTTGCATAGAGTTTTCCACCCTTAGCAAGAAAGGGAATATTGCGGTAGGCCTCGTTCTCCTCCAATGCGAGCAGGATATGGGCCGAACCGGCCCTGACCAGGCTCCCTTTTACGCCTCCGACCCTGAGATGAGAAACAACGGATCCACCGCGCTGCGCCATTCCATGGGTCTCGGCAACCAAAATCTTAAGGCCTTTGTCAACAGCAGACCGGGCCAGGAGCTTGGTCATGAACAGTATGCCCTGGCCTCCCAAACCACTTAAAACAAAATTGATGTTTTCCATCGAATTTACTCGCTCTCCTTACGCCTCTATAATAGCGCCCTTGGGGCATATGTCTAAACAGACGCCACACTGGGCACAAAGTGTTTGGTCAACTGCGGTTCGTCCCAGATCAGTGTCCTTATAAAGCGCCGGGCATTCAAACCGATCGTGGCAGAAATTACACTCCACGCAATCTTCCGTTACAACAACTTTCTTTTTCTGTGGAATGGCCTCTTCCCTGTAGGCGATGACACAGGGATGCCGCGCGATAATAACGGCGACCCCGCCAGCCGGATCATTTGTATATTCAACAGCCTTTTTGATCAGTTTGTTCATTGCCTCTAAATCATAAGGATCCACTACCTCGATAAAATCGACGCCGCAACCGGCGACAACCCTTTCAAGGGGGATCATTTTTCCCTTGGTCCCATCCGCACGGATCCCCAATCCCGGGGTGGGCTGCATCCCTGTCATTGCGGTGGTCTGATTATCTAAGATCACTAAAATAAATCGAGAGTCATTATAAACCGCGTTTAACAACCCGGCGGTGCCTGAATGATAAAAAGTAGAATCCCCGATGGTAGCCACAATCGGCTGATCAACTTGATCCTGGGCAAAAGAGTGGTAGAAACCGGAGGCCATGGTTATGCCGGCCCCCATATCCAAACAGGTGTCAACTCCCCCTAAGTTTATCCCTAAGGTGTAACAGCCGATATCAGAGGTAAATATCGCCTTTGGTCTGGCCTTCCTGATGGTAAAAAAGGAGGCCCTGTGAGGGCACCCGGGACAGAGGGTGGGTTTACGTATGGGGAGTTCAAGCCCCTTCACCAATTCAACGGCGCTCTGGCGCCCGTCGCTGCTCAGCCCTTTCATCTGTAGTCCTTCAAGGGTTTTATTGATAAGGCCATAGACCACCTCTGGCACCAGTTCACCTTCAGATGGGACATGGTCTGAAAACCTGCCGAGGACCTTCTCGCTGTCTCTCAGGAAATATTCTATCACAGTATCGGTCTCTTCAATGACAAGCACCTTTTCACAGGCAGACATAAACTCCTTGGCTAACCCCTCCGGAAATGGGTGAGGCGCGCACATTTTCAGGACCGGGATATCCTTTCGGTCTTCATCCGACAATATGTCCCGCACAACCGAATAAGGCACGCCGCCAGCCAAGATACCCAAGGGATACTTTTCCCCCGGCTTTAGATCGTGAAAGTTGAACGGATCAAGTTTTTCGAACCTTCGCCCGATTTCCTTTAATTTTCCATTCAGCTCACCATGGAGAATAAAACGAAATCGTGGCGTAGCCGCCCACCGGCCAGGGTTCCTTTCAAAGGATGCCTTCTGCTCATTGTTTTTAAGGCCCCCCCATGTGAGGCTCTCCCTGGCATGACACACCCGGATGGCAGGCCGCAAAATGATCGGCACCTGGAATTCTTCGGAAAGATCAAAGGCAACCGCCACCATCTGTCTCGCCTCTTCAGGACTGGAAGGATCCAACACCGGGACCTTGGCAAAGCGGGCCATCAACCGGGTGTCCTGTTCGGTCTGGGATGAGTGTGGACCGGGGTCATCACAGGAAATGATAACAAACCCTCCCATATTCCCTATATAAGCAGCGCTCATAAGTGAGTCAGCCGCCACATTCAGCCCCACCTGTTTCATACAGCATGCCGCCCTTTTCCCTGAAACGGCGGCGGCAAAGGCGTTATCAAAGGCGACCTTTTCGTTGGTGGACCATTCCACATAGGTGTTGAGGCCCGCGGATTTGATCAGTCGAACCACCTCGGGCAGGATCTCCGAACTCGGCGTTCCGGGATAGGAGGTCACTACCTGACACCCGGCCTCAAGCAGGCCTAAAGCGATGGCGCCGTTTCCTAAAAAAATCTCTTTTTGCGTCATGACTATTCTTTCTTCCCCTGTTTGGATTTTTCGATTATTTCGACGATAGAGGGCATCTAAAGATGACCCCTCATAAATTAGGTGAAAGGGTAGCCGCTCCGGGTCATAAAGTCAAGCAGGGAGATGAGGGATTTTTACACTGTCCGTGCATTGACATACAGGCCTTGATGCCCTAAGATTGTTGCCGTCATAAAATCAAATTTCCACGCTTGGAGGAAGATGCCCTATGCATCTCAATAATCTTACACTTCTTCACGAAGAATACCCGACAAAAGAGTACTATCCTTTCAACCTGCAGGTCCTCCGTCAGACCAGGAGCATTGACTTCCTCTCTCCGGTAACCTTTTTTGTGGGGGAAAATGGTACGGGAAAATCGACACTCCTGAAGGCCCTCTGTCAGAAATGCGGCGTCCACATATGGCGGGGGGTTCAAGGGGCCCGGTTAGAGACCAACCTGTATGAGGAAGATCTTTATAAGTTTATTGAAGTCGAGTGGAGCAATGGAAGGGTCCCGGGGTCTTTTTTCGGGTCAGAAACATTCCAGGATTTTGCCCAGTGCTTAGATGAGTGGGCAAAGGCAGACCCTGAAATGCTAAACTATTTCGGGGGCAAATCCCTTATTACCCTGTCCCATGGTCAATCCCTCATGACCATGTTCAGGGCCCGTTACCGGATAAGGGGACTCTATTTCTTGGATGAACCCGAGACCGCCCTTTCACCAAAAAGCCAGCTGGAATTGCTTAAAGTTCTGAGAGATATGGGAGAGGCTGGGCACGCACAATTCATAATCGCTACCCATTCCCCTATTCTCTTGGCCTGCCCTGGGGCGGATATCTTTAGCTTTGATGAGATGCCTGTGCAAAAAATCAGCTACGAAGAGACAGAACACTACTTAGTATACAAGAACTTTATGGAGGATAGAGAGAAGTATCTGAAAGAGATGTAACGAGACCGGTTTTATTTCTCCCTGATCAGGACTCTTTTGCGGTCCTTTTTTTTGCCTGTTCAATCAATTCTAACAGAGAGGCCATTTTAGTTGTTTTTGGTTTTGTAAATGCCTTTTCCCATTCCTCGGGTTTAAGTTCTTCCCTCAGATATTCTTCCACGAGAAAATGCGAATACCAGCAATCAAGTGTCTTAAAACAGGGCAGACCCTTATTTTCTATCCGGCAGAAGGAAAAAGCGATTTGATGGCCTAATCTCGGGCAGCGGATCATATAATCATCACCCGGCGGAGAGCTCTCTCTTTTCATGATATTCTCTTTAACAAAAATACTACCGAAGGCCGAGGTGTCGACCTCCGGTAGGGGTGGTTAAATCTGTGATCAGGAATTAGAGATTTCCTGCCCTGTACTGTTTTGGTTTGGGGAGAGGCTCGATGTCTGCCAGCGCCCTCTTGATGTCCTCTGCAGGCAGGGGGTAATCTTCTAATTGACCCTCAAAATAAGCCTGATAGGCCGCCATGTCCACTAAGCCATGACCGCTCCAGTTAAAGAGGATGACCTTTTCTTTCCCTTCCTCTTTTGCCTTGAGTGCCTCGCGAATGGTCATGGCAACGGCATGGTTGCACTCGGGGGCACTGATGAATCCTTCGGTTCTGGCAAATGTAACGCCTGCCTTGAAGGTTTCCAGTTGATGAATAGCCACAGGTCTGATCAAATCGCTAACGATGAGCTGACTGATAATAGGGGCCATCCCGTGATACCGCAGCCCGCCCGCATGGATAGGCGCCGGCACAAAGTTGTGACCGAGGGTATGCATGGGAAGGAGGGGGGTCATCTGAACCGTGTCCCCAAAATCATAGGCAAAGGGTCCTTCAGTCATTGTGGGGCATGAGCTTGGCTCAACGCCGATGATATCGATCTCTTTGCCGTGGATCTTGTCACAGACAAAGGGTAGGCAGTTCCCGGCAAAGTTGCTGCCCCCGCCCGCGCAGCCGATCACCACATCCGGGTAGTCCCCGGCAATGGCCATCTGTTTCTGCGTCTCAAGACCGTTTATGGTCTGATGCAGCATCACATGGTTGAGTACGCTGCCGAGAGAGTACTTGGTGTTTTCATCCCCGACCGCGGCCTCAACCGCCTCGCTGATAGCCATACCGAGACTTCCGGGACAATCCGGGTCTTCGGATAGAATTTTCCGACCGGCCTCGGTTTCATTGCTCGGACTTGCCACGCATTCGGCGCCCCATGTCTGCATCATAAGCTTTCGATACGGTTTATGATTAAAGCTGATCTTCACCATATAGACTTTGCACTCCAGCCCAAAAAAAGAACAGCACATGGCGAGAGCGCTGCCCCACTGTCCCGCACCGGTCTCTGTGGTGATCCTCTTGGTGCCGGCAACCTTGTTGTAATAAGCCTGCGCAATCGCAGTATTCGGTTTGTGGCTCCCGGCCGGGCTCACCCCCTCGTTCTTGTAGTAGATCTTGGCCGGGGTATCGAGGTATCTTTCAAGGTCGTAGGCCCTGTAAAGGGGTGTGGGCCGCCATATGACGTACTTCTCTAAAACTCCTTCCGGGATATCTATCCATCTCTCCGTGCTCACCTCCTGCTCAATCAGGTTCATGGGAAAAATGGGGGCCAGGTCATCAGGCCCAACGGGTTGACCGGTCCCCGGATGGAGCGGTGGCTCCATGGGTGTAGGCATATCTGCCATAATGTTGTACCATTGACGCGGCATTTCCGACTCGGGTAAAAAAATCTTTTTGACCTCCATGACTCCTCCTTGTCTCTGTTTAAGTTGTTATTAATTCAATCCGCGACAAGCAATACCACGGATCGGCCTTCAGGATCAGGGATGAATTAACTTCACTATCTCTTAATCATAATCTTAATCATAATCATAATCTAAATCTTAATCGAAAAGAGTTGAAGGCTAACTGCTTTGTTCCACAAAGTCAAGTCAAGAAATAAAGACTGATTTTAGTTCATCCTGGATGTATTTGAGCCGGTCGACCTCATCCTCTCCGATCATCTTGTCCACCTCACCGGACTTTATCCGTTTCCGCAGAGCCTTGAGCTCATTTTCCAGATCGATGATGGTGTTTATCATGGGCGTTTTCATGTCAGTCACCTCTTCCCCGGCCGGCAGCTTTTCTACAACAACCTCTTTCGGCTTGAGGATAAGCCTCTCCTTCCACTTGGGGATATGAGCGATCAGATTGAGCCTTTCCTGGATCTTCTCTGACAGGGCCTCGCTTGCAGTCGCCTCCCCATGAACCACAAAGACCTTGGGATTCGATTCAAAATGAGAGACCCACTCAAGGAGATCTCCTTGATCGGCATGGGCTGAAAAGCCGCCAATGGTAAACACCTTTGCTCTAACTGCAACGTTTTCTCTGAATATCTTGACCTGTTTCGCCCCGTCAACAATCTTGCGGCCGGTAGTGCCTTTTGCCTGGAACCCGACAATTACAAGACTTGCGCCCTCTCTCCAAAGATTATGCTTCAAATGGTGTTTTATCCGCCCGGCAGTGCACATGCCGCTCCCGGCAATAATAATGGCAGACCCCGGCCTCTCGTTGATGGCCATTGACTCTTTTGTGGTAGACGTAAACCGGAGGTTGGGCATGCCAAAGGGGTCGTAACCCGAGTCCACTATGGCCCTCGCCTCTTCATCATAGTACTTTTTGTTTCGTCGGAAGATCTCAGTAGCCTTGATAGCCAAAGGGCTGTCCAAGTATACCGGGATATCAGGAATAAGACCGTCACGCAGGAATTCACCGAGGATATAGAGGATTTCCTGGGTCCTTTCCACGGCAAAGGCCGGGATTATGATCTTTTCACCAAGAGATACACTGTATTGAATAGCATCAATTAGTTCTTTTTTGCTCCCCTCGACGTCACGATGCAGGCGGTTGCCGTAAGTAGACTCAACAAACAGGTAATCGGCATCAAAGATCTCATGGGGATCCCTGACAATTAACTGGTCCTTCCTTCCCAAATCCCCGGAAAAAACGATCTTAAGTGTTTCTTCCCCTTCTTCCACCCACAACTCTAAGATAGAAGAGCCTAAGATATGCCCCGCATTCCTAAGCCGGGCCTTCATGCCAGGCTCAACCGTGACGATATTATCCCTCTCCATGGGACTCAGGAGTTTCAGGCTTGCCTCCGCATCCTCTGTGGTATAGAGAGGGGTTATATCCCTTTTCGCCTGTCGTTTATTCTTACGCGTCTGCCACTCTGCGTCCATCTCCTGGATGTGGGCCGCATCTAAGAGCATAATCTCGCAGAGTTCCGCTGTTGGGGGGGATGTGATGATCTTGCCCTTAAACCCATCCTTGACTAATTTTGGAATCCGACCGCTGTGATCCACATGGGCGTGGGTCAGAAAAAGGGTCTGAATCTCCCCTGGATCAAAACCCCACTCTTCCAGGTTGCGGCTCTCCATCTGCCTTCCGCCTTGAAAAAGCCCGCAATCCACAAGTATCTTCTTGCTGTGAGGCGATTCCACGAGGTAGCAGGATCCTGTCACGGATCCTGCTCCGCCAAGACATGTTATCCTAATCATATTGATCTCCTTTCTTTGGGCGGGTTGCGGGTTACGGGTTGCGGGTTGCGGGTTGCGGGTTACGGGTTACGGGTTGCGAGTTACGGGTTTTTCAATCGACAATCATC
>Ga0190283_1000531_pt1 | contig 19540 bp, 16 predicted proteins | sample 48691801_MG_FD_161669 | JGI IMG/M metagenome (GOLD analysis project Ga0190283, IMG submission 161669) | Hydrothermal vent microbial mat bacterial communities from Southern Trench, Guaymas Basin, Mexico - 4869-18-0-1_MG | ecosystem: Environmental > Aquatic > Marine > Hydrothermal vents >...
CGGGGGGAAAACTTGCCCGGACAAAAACATTTTTGGATAACATCATCAACCCGATATTTGTCAAAATGCCTTCACTCATGAATAAACTTGAACAGGAGTTTGAAAACTTTCAATCAGTATATGGAAGCCATGGCCCGGCGCAGCGTGGCATCCATCAGGATTACAAAGCGGAAGACTCACAGGAGGAGGCCGATTTGCCGGCAAGTCAGGGAACTCCCAATAAATAAAGGAACGTAGGGTGGGTGTAGCGCAGCGGAACCCACCATTTGCGCCAAACAAATATTAAGGAACCCACCATTTGCGCCAAACAAATATTAAGGAACCCACCATTTGCGCTCCAAACAAATATTAAGGAACCCACCATTTGCGCTCCAAACAAATAAAGGGATGGTGGGTTCCGCTTCGCTGCACCCACCCTACATTTACGTTTCGGCCCATGAAATGAAATTTCAGGTGTCAAATGCTTTGGGACAAAATGAAGATACAGAAAATTTGTTTTAAAAACAGGATGTTAGCTCTGGAAAGCCCTTTAATTACGAATGTCAGTAATTTTACGATTAAGAAATAAAATTTAATAATCTCAGTAATTTCCTGTTCATTTATGCCGTAATTTTCCGGGAATCCCTATATTTCTGACTATAATCTCAACTTTAATCATAATCCAAATAATATTCTGTAAATCAAAACAGTTAGATGTGGCAAAGTCAGAATTTCCTTGATTTACGTTATAATGTTTCAGTTGCCATTCCTTCCGTCTGAAAAAAATATTATCAATCATTTCAGAATATTACGAAAAAAGTTTTTTTCAGGCATACTCTTTGCACGTATATATTTCTAAGGAAAAATTCAGAAAAAATTTAAAATCATTTTTTTCCCTCTTTTTTTTCTTGACAACATTTAAAGATTATTTTGTCTTGCTTTATAAAGTTTGGATAAAAAATTAAGCAAAAGATGGTGGTAAGGTAAAAATAGTCGGTAAAAAAAATTAAAATTCATCTTTCTTCATTTTTTTCTTGACAACATTAAAGAGTTGTCATAGCTTATATCTTAACAATGTAAATATTATGGGAATGAAAATTAAGCAATAAGGAGGTGGTAAGATAAAAAGCAGAGTCGGCAAATGAGATGTACGGATATTAATTTTAAGAAGTACAAATTTTAATGTAGTTTTAATGTAGGAGGTATGAAAATGAAAAAGTTTACAGAAATTTTGGGAATTTCGATGTTGGTCGTTCTTTTAAGTGCGGGCAGTGTTTTTGCATTCGGCACTGAGATCACAATCTCAGATGAAAACGCGAGCGGAGGAAATAGCTGGCACAACAGTGTTGACGAAGATCAGGAAGTTGAAGTGGGAATGAACCGTTCACAGGAATGGGATATGGAAGGCTTTTTTCTTGACGGCAACAATAATCTGAGCATGGTCGGTGGTTATGATTTCGTGAACGGCCTGTCTAATCTTGCGTCCGGTGATGTGTTTATTGATGTGGACGGTGATGCCATATTCGGTGCCATTAATGGTATCGGCGGCAATCGTGTGGTGGAGGGTGCCAACAATTACGACTATGTTCTTGATATGGACTTTGATAACTTCACTTATGATGTGTATGAACTGACCGACGAAACAACAAGCATCACCTCCAAAGTATGGCGGAATCAGGGATCAAACCCTTGGCGTTACAATGACGGCGGCAATCTTATCGCAGAAAATGTCGGATTTGGCTATCAGGCAGGTCTGACAGATGCAGAAACAGGTTTCCGAGGCGACCTTGCAGAAGACAAGGGGGCCACTTATGGCTATCTGGCCGGAACGGGTCTTGGGTCTCATTATGCTGTGACGGGTCTTGACCTTGATTTTCTTGCTTCGGATGTGCCGGTTGAGTTCGTTGCCCATTTCACGATGCAGTGCGGCAATGACAACCTGATGGGCAGAGGAAACCTTGCAGCGGTCACTCACAGGGGCAGTGGCGGATCAGCAGAATCTCCCGAACCCGCAACCATGTTCCTTCTTGGAGCCGGCCTTGTTGGCCTGGCAGCATTCAGGAAAAGGTTTGTCAAAAAGGCGTAATCAGAACTTAACTTAGTGACACAAAGGCAGGGCCGTGAGGTCCTGCCTTTTTTAATGAAAAAGTTTTAAGTTTTAAGTTTTAAGTTTTAAGTTTTAAGTTTTAGGTTTTAGGGTTTTTCCGGCCTCCTAAAGTGAAAAGTATATCCGATTCTTAAAACCTAAAACCTGATGAAGCCGGGTGTAATACAAGGCTTCATCCTTGCGCCCCCGTTTCAGGCATCCTCCCGCATAAATCGAACATTTTTCCCTCAAAATTTTTATTGCCGCCAGACACTGGTCATCTGAAAGCTGTCCGCTTTCAATGATTTTTTTTAATGACTGTATCCGGAATCTGTCCAATCCGGGCGCGCCGGAAAGCTGGTCCTCATGCCCGCCCCGTTTTACAATCAGGGGCGTATTCAGAAGATATATCGGATATCTGCAACTGATCCTGAGCCAAAGATCATAATCCTCACAGGCCGGAAGCCCCTCATCAAACACTCCCACAGATTCAAGAAGGCTTCGCCTTATCATCACCGCGGACGGACTGACAAGACAAAGGGAAAGAGAGGGGGTGAAAATCATTCCCGAAGGCTTCCTGTGCTTTTTTTTCGGATTCACCCGCACACCGTTTCTTATCCATATTTCTTCAGTCTGACATATCAGTGCATCCGGGTCTGAATTAAAAAATTCAACTTGGGCGGACAGCTTTTTCGGCAGCCAGAGGTCATCTGAATCCAGAAAAGTGATCAACTGTCCCGAGGCCAGGCCTATTCCCCTGTTTCTTGCCGCGCTGACACCTTTATTATTCTGACGGACCCGGATGATATTTTTCTGGTATGCCCCGAGGATATCCGGGGTGTTGTCTGTTGAGCCGTCATCAACAACAATCAGCTCAAAATCCCCAAAATCCTGTTCAAGAACAGAATCAACAGCCTCTTTCAGTATCCAGCCTCGGTTGAAGGTGGGAATGATCACGCTTACCAGCGGATTTTTTCCAGCTTTTTCCATCAGATCAACCCTCATCAGTCACGAGTTCTTAATTAACATCCGTAATTCCTGTCAATCTTTCAGTTTCCCGCTCCTGCCGGATTGCCAAATCCGGCAGATGGTTCGGATTTGCCAATCCGAACCTGGCATACGGACATTCCCCATTCCCGCTGCCTATTCCCGCTCCTGCCCCCATTCCGCTCCTACCCATTCCCCCATTCTCGCTCCTGCCGGATTGCCAAATCCGGCAGATGGTTCGGATTTGCCAATCCGAACCTGGCATACGGACCTCTGCCGGACTCCCCGCTGCCGGACTCCACGAATTTCGTATAAAATCATTATGGATAATTCACAGAAGCTGAAAAGTTTGAAAACATAAGATTAATTCTTGACATATAAATTAGGCTCTGCTAAATCGTCTTCATTAAGTAAGGAATCTTATCATTTTCATTACAGATTGAAAAGATGAATCAAACATTAAGGGGAAAAGAAATGTCCAAAATAGGATCATTAATGATATGGATAATTATGTTCTGCCTGTTTCTGAACCACTCTGCCGCCTTGGCGAGCGAGCGTTTCATTGATAACGGCGATGGTACGGTCACCGATCATCAGCTCGGGGTAATGTGGGCAACCACAGACAACCAGGGAAATATAAATTGGAAACAGGCAGACAGATGGGTCAGATACACTTTCCCTTATACCCTTGAGACACAATATGATAATTGGCGACTGCCAACGCTTGAGGAGCTGAAAAGTCTTTACCGGAAAGACGAAGACTATGAAGGATATGACACAGATTGCGGACAGCGTGTCAAAATTGTGCCACAGATAAAACTGAGTTGCGGATGGGTCTGGAGTTCAGAAAAAAAGGCCATTACCGCAGACGTTTTCAATTTCAACCGCGGATATAATTATACAGATCGAATGGTTCATAAAAGGGCTTATCGGGCCTTACCCGTGCGCTCTCTCAAATAAGTGGTTCCCGTTGTCCGTTGCCTGCTGTCTGTTACCACTGATTGTTCAGAGGTATGACTCAGACATAACGGCGAGGACAATTCATAATAATCTATATTAAATGAAGTAAGGAGGTTTTTTTTATGAAGAAAGCTTTGATTCTGAGTGTTGCAATTCTGTTTGCTTTCGCCCTTTTCATGGGTGCTGCGCCGTCAGACGTGCAGGCAAAAACCACTTTTGTGACCATTGGTACCGGTGGAATCACCGGCGTCTATTATCCCACGGGCGGTGCCATTGCCAAAATCGTCAACAAAAAGCGGAAGGAATATGGCATCCGATGCACTGTGGAATCCACAGGCGGATCGGTGTTTAACGTGAATGCTGTCATGTCAGGAGACCTGGAATTCGGTGTTGTCCAGTCAGACAGACAGTATCAGGCCATGAAAGGGCTTGCGGAGTGGAAGGACAAAGGCCCGCAGAAGGACCTTCGTGCGGTTTTCAGCATCCACCCCGAATCCATAACTCTGGTGGCCACTGTTGACTCAGGCATAAAGACGATTGACGATCTGAAAGGCAAACGGGTAAACATAGGCAATCCCGGGTCAGGCCAGCGTCAGAATTCCATTGACGCGCTGACCGCTGTAGGAATTGACTATAAAAAAGATATCAAAGCGGAAAATGTGAAAGCTTCCGAGGCGCCCGGACTCCTTCAGGACGGACGCATTGATGCTTTCTTCTACACTGTGGGGCATCCCAGCGGAGCCTTCAAAGAGGCAACCGCAGGTGCTACAAAAGTGCGCTTTGTCTCTGTGGCCGGCAAGGGCATTGAGAAACTTATCAAAGACAAATCCTATTATGCCAAGTCCGAAATACCTGTCAAGAAACTTTACCCGGGCGCAGTGAACGATACAGACACTGTTGAAACCTTCGGCGTAAAAGCAACCTTTGTCACCTCTGCCAAAGTTCCTGAAAATGTGGCTTATGTAATTACCAAAGAGGTTTTCGACAATTTTGAGGCTTTTAAAAAACTTCATCCTGCATATCAGGTTCTGACCAAAGAAAATATGCTTGAAGGCATGTCAGCACCGATCCATCCCGGTGCTCTGAAATATTATAAAGAGGCTGGGCTGATGAAATGATGCGTGAAACGTGAATGGTTGATTAACCATATTTTCATATTTTTACCGCGGCGAGTTTTGTGCTCGCCGCTTTTTTTTAACTTCAACTTTCAACTTTGAATTTTTTCACTTTGAACACGGTGATAACATGAGCAAAAATGAAATAAATGACAAGGATGACGGCCTGGAATTGGCAAGGAAGATGGCCGAGGAGGAAGAAGGGGTTGGAAGAAAGCCGGAACCGCCCGCTAAATTTGATGTCGTCTTTACTGTTATCATTGCGGCTATCTGGATTGCGATTGTGGGAAAATATCATACAGCAGACCTCCCCAATTTTTGGCTGATCCATATTGTTTTCGGCTTTCTGATTTTTGTCCGTAACTGGCCCCATTATACAGTCCCTGTCATTGCGATCCTCTGGAGTCTTTTTCAGTTGTCCATCGCAAGCTGGCTTATTCTGGATTCCACGTTTACCCGGGCCATCCATCTTGGTTTTGCCCTTCTGATTGTTTTTTTGAATTATCCAATGCTTAAAAATAAGGAATTTGAGCTTTACAAATTCCTTTCAGAAAAAGGCATCATTCCCGTATTTGATTGCATTTTGGCGATTGTTGCATGTTTTTCAGCACTTTATATTGCAATTGATTATGCCGGACTTTCAATGCGGCCCGGCTCGCCCATCACAAGAGATATTGTCGTAGGGCTGATTCTGGTGATACTGTTGCTTGAAGCCGCACGCCGGGTGATCGGTCCGGCACTTCCTGTTATTGCGATGCTTTTCACCGCGTGGGTTTTTTTAGGCCCCTACATGCCTGATCTGATACAATTTAAAGGGAAATCACTGAGTGCTTACATGGGGCAGATGACCATGGCAACAGAGGGTATTTACGGAATTCCCTTAGATGTTTCCGCTACCATTGTCTTTCTGTTTGTGCTTTTCGGGTCCATGTTGGACAAAGCCGGGGCCGGACATTATTTTATTCAACTGTCACTGAGTCTTCTCGGCGGGTTCAAAGGCGGACCGGCCAAGGCAGCCGTCATGGGGAGCGGACTTACCGGTCTTGTGTCAGGATCAAGCATAGCGAATATCGTTACCACAGGAACCTTCACCATCCCCATGATGAAAAATGTCGGATATCCGGCAACCAAGGCCGCAGCCGTGGAAGTTGCCGCAAGCACTGACGGCCAGTTGGCCCCCCCTATCATGGGTGCGGCCGCGTTTATCATTGCCGAATACGTCAATGTACCTTATATTGAAGTGATCAAGGCCGCTGCCATACCTGCTTTTGCCTCTTACGCTGCCCTGTTTTTTATCACGCACATTGAGGCATCCAAACTGGGACTGAGGGGAATACCACGCGCAGAACTTCCTCTTTTTGTTAAGACTCTGATGGGCGGCCTCCACTACCTCATACCGATTTCCGTGCTTTTGTATGAACTCATCGTTGTCAGGCATTCGCCGGAACTTGCCGCTTTTAACGCTATATGCATGATGTCCGTCATTATGCTGTTCCAGCATCCTGTCAGGGCTTATATGAACAAGGAAGAGGTGGGGCCTGCGTTTAAGAAAGGTGCCACCGAAATTTTTTCAGCACTTGCATCCGGCGGTCGGAACATGGTTTCTGTAGCGCTTGCGACTGCCGCGGCCGGCATCATTGTGGGCGTTGTGTCCATGGGGCTTGGCAATCTTATCACTGAGATCATTGAGGTCGTGTCCGGGGGCAATATCTATCTCATGCTGCTCATCACAGCCTTTACAAGCCTTGTGATCGGAATGGGGCTTCCCACGACTGCCACTTATATTGTAATGGCTTCTCTGACAGCGCCGGCAATTGTTTTCATTGCCGATGCGCAGAATTTCTTTGTTCCCCTGATGTCTGCCCATCTTTTCTGTTTCTACTTCGGCATCCTTGCGGATGACACCCCGCCGGTGGGTCTGGCAGCGTATGCAGCGGCAGCCATTGCCAAGTCGCCGCCGATTGCCACGGGAATTCAGGGGTTCATGTACGATATTCGTACTGCAATTCTGCCGTTCATGTTTATTTTCAACAGTGATCTGATCCTTCATGATATCACAAGTTGGCCTCAGGGGATTCTTATTTTTGTCATGGCGTGTCTCGGCAACTTTGCATTTGCATCGGCAACACAGGGCTGGTTCGTGGCTCGGAACAAGTTTTATGAGATACCGCTGTTCCTGTGTGTCACCTTTACGCTGATGAGACCTGACGCGGTTTCATCCTGGCTCGGCATCCCCCATGACCAGCGATATTGGGCCTATCCCATCGGTCTTGCCATTTATGGGATTATTTATCTGATGCAGAGACCCCGGATATCTCAGCCGGAGGCTGTTTCTGTCACAGCATGAAAAAAATGTTACGGACGGGATTGCAAATCCCGTCCGGCATGAAATGGGTCCGGCATGAGCATGAAAAAAATGTTACGGACGGGATTGCAAATCCCGTCCGGCATGAAATGGGTCCGGCATGAAGGGCGGCATGAAAAAAATGTTGCGGACGGGATTGCAAATCCCGTCCGGCATGAAATGGGTCCGGCATGAAGGGCGGCATGAAAAAAATGTTGCGGACGGGATTGCAAATCCCGTCCGGCATGGGTCCGGCATGAAAAATCCCGTCCGGCATGGATCTCGCCGAAGTCTGATCTCACCGGGCACCGAACAGTTATTTGCTCGTGGTTCCAAATGACCATTTTGAAAGGAAATGATTTATGGATGAAATCAAAAAAATACTGGTAGCAATTGCGCCTTCAGGATATACGGAAAGGGTGTTCAATTATGCGGCAAAACTGGCGACAAGCCTGAATGCAGAACTGATTATTGCAAATATCATCAATTCACGCGATATAAAAGCTGTTGAAAGCATTGTATCAATGGGATATGAAGTGGATGGTGATCGTTATCTCCAAGGGGTCACGGAAGAAAGAAAGCAGATTGTAAATGATATCATAAAAAAATCTTCCTTTCCGCCAGAAAGAATCCGTACTATTTTCAAAGTCGGAAACCCCATTAATGAATTATTGAATATTGTGGAAAAAGAAGATGTGGATATGATGGTAATGGGTCCCAAAGGGCATACAAATTTGGAATATGTGATCCTCGGTTCTGTGGCGGAAAAAATATTCCGCCGTTCACCGGTTCCAATTCTTTCTTACAGGGACGAAAAGCACACAAAAAGTTTAAAAAAACGTGTTTCATAAAATCCTCTGAACAGGTTTCAGGGGCTGATGATTCGGGATGAACAATTCTTTTCCCGTCTGAGTTCATCCCATTCATCCAACTTCAGAGCGGATTCCATGATGATTTCCATTGTATTGATTTCCGTGGTGCCTTGCTCATCAAAATCAACAACGCAGTCCCTATATTCAAAATAACCTTCCTTACAGAAAAAAAGCTCCATCACTGCTTCCTGAACCTGCTGATATATCACGTTTTTCAGCATTCCCTCATCTACATATCCCATAAGCAGAAGGACTTCACCGATCATTTTATTGGATTTTTTTGCCATTTTTAAAGCGGTCCGCAGCTTTTCGTATGAAACCACTCCGTTCCTGTAGAGGATCTGCCCCAGTCTGAGCCCGTTACTGTCCGTTGCAGCGATAATATTACCATCTTTAAAACAGATAGCGGTTTTTGTATAGCCCCGGGCCACCTGAAGAATACCGGTCTTGTCCCCCGATGATAACATTTGCAGGATGGTGACAAAATCCAATGAGCCGATATTCCCGTTAAAATCCACATCTTTTGGAAATCGAATTAAAAGCCGGAACGGATTCCAGAACAAGTGCTGCCCCCTGGTATTCCAAGCTTTTATTGACTCCTGTTTGGAGTTTTTTTTAGGACCACTAGCACCACATGGACAACGAACTGCAAAAGTTCCGTCAGGATACGGATCAACCAGCATCCAAATCCTGCCACAAAAAGGACAGGGCTTAAATTCCTTTACCACATAAGTCATATCTGTACCTTTGCGAACCAATTACTGCCTGATTTCCTTATTTGGACTTAAACTTGAACTCGTAAATGAATGTTCACATCAGGATTCACGCTCAGGTTTGAATTCAAGTTTAACAGGGTTCCCTAAATCCGTTATAATCAGGAACTTGTGTAAGTTGCTGTACTAGAGTAACTGATCGCCTTTGTCAAGAAAATAGATATTTTGAATATTTTTTAGACCGGTTGCCTATCAGCAATGATTTGCCATCGAATCAAACCATCGCCTTCGTTTATGGCTTTTGCCGCGTTTAGGCATTGCAACATTTAATGGAACTGCAAACTTTGAATGTCCAGCAGAATTTTCACAGTACCCGAACAAATATTGCTTCTTTTGTTGTTTTTTAGTAAATAATGTGTTTTAAAGTTTTTATATTAATCAGGGGATTTTCAAAGTATCCAATTTTATTATACGGTCTCCAGAAGGGCAAATTATTACAGTTCAGAACGGCACGGGCCTGTGAAATAAAATTACAAATCACAAATTACAAATTACAAATAAATCACAAATGACACATGGCCCTTTAATTCTGGCCCCGGCCGGAAACAAGGATTCTTTTTTGGCAGCATTGGCAGCCGGAGCCGACGCTGTTTACTGCGGGCTGAAAAGTTTTTCCGCGCGCATGGAAGCTAAAAATTTTTCCATAGAAGAACTGGCCCCTCTGACGCAACTGGCTCATGACAGAGGCACAGAGGTTTATATTGCCCTGAACTCACTGATGAAACCGGGTGATTCGGAGATGGCCGGAAAGCTTCTGGATCAGCTTAACCGATGGGTAAAACCGGACGCGCTGATTATTCAGGACACTGCCCTTTTACAATTGGCCGAACAAACTGGTTTCTCAGGCGAAATTCATCTGTCAACGCTGGCTGCGGCAAGCTTTCCCACAGCATTGAAGCTGATCGGGGAAAGCTTCAGGCACAGGATCACCCGTGTGGTTATCCCCAGAGAACTTGGGATTGACGAAATAAAGGCCATGTCCCAGGCCTGCCCCCCGAATCTGGACCTGGAAGTATTCATACATGGCGCCCTCTGCTATGGCGTATCCGGAAGGTGCTACTGGAGCAGTTATATGGGTGGGAAAAGCGGACTCCGGGGGAGGTGTGTGCAGCCATGCCGAAGACTTTACACCCCTGCTCCAAAATCAGACTATGAGAGAGAACGGGACAGGCTCAAGTCCGGAAATAAAATTGGAAAAGAGAGGGGACACAAAAGGTTTTTTTCCTGCCAGGATTTGTGTCTGGATGTTCTGGTCAAGGCACTTCTCGCTGTTCCCAAGGTGAGGGCATGGAAAATCGAAGGCCGTAAAAAAGGCCCCCATTATGTTTTTTACACAGTTAAGGCATACCGTATATTAAGGGATCACGGAGGCGATCCCCAAATGAAGAAAACAGCAATGGAACTCCTCAGTCAGGCATTGGGCCGGACAGGAACGCACTATTATTTCCTGCCCCAAAGGCCCTGGAATCCTGTTGACATCAACGGACAAACCGGTTCCGGACTCCTTGTGGGAAGAGTGAAAATTGTAAAACAGGCTCCCTGTCTTATCCCCCGGGAGGAGCTTTTATCCGGTGACGTGCTACGCATCGGGTACGAGGATAAATCATGGCACTGTATTCAAAAGGTCAGTAAATATGTCCCCAAAAAGGGACGCCTGAATCTGAAATTTTCTTCCCGGACCCCTCCCCCGAAAGATGCACCGGTCTTTCTCACAGACAGATTGGAAAAAACGCTTGAAGAAATGATATCCGGACTTGAGACGGAACGCGTCAAAAAGCAGACTCCGCAAGTTGCCCCCTCTGATTTTCATGCCAGGCTTCCCGGTAAATACAAAAACACAGGTATTTTTAAAAAAAATCCGGTCTGTTTTGAAGTTCATGTAAAACGAAATACCCGGGGGGAGAGACTCGGGGACAGATCCGGGATATGGCTATCTTCGGAATCTGCAAAAAGCCTGTCAAAGATTCCGGTATCCAAAATCTGGTGGTGGCTGCCTCCGGTGATATGGCCCGACGAGGAAAAAAAATGGAAAACACTGATTGATCTTACACTTAAAAAAGGGGCACGGAATTTTGTGCTGAACTCCCCTTGGCAGATGGCTTTTTTTTTCATCCCGGGACAGAACAGGGAAAAAGGTCTGAATCTCTGGGCCGGACCATTTTGCAACATAGCCAATACATTGGCCGTCCGCACAATGTCGGATATGGGCTTTTCAGGTGTTATTGTCAGCCCGGAACTTGGCGGCAGAGATTATCTGCAATTGCCAAAACACAGCCCCCTGCCTTTGGGGATCGTGATTTCGGGTAACTGGCCCCTGTGTATTTCCCGTATTCTTCCGGAAAACCTGAAAACAGATATGCCGTTTGCCAGTCCCAGAGGCGAGCAGGCATGGATCAGGCAATACGCGTCCAATACATACATTTATCCCAATTGGGAACTGGATATAAAGGCAAAAAAAAATACACTTCACAAAGCAGGTTACAGCATATTTGTCCACCTTATTGAGCCTTTACCCAAAACGGTAACGCTGAAAAAAAGGCCCGGTATATGGAACTGGGACTTAAACCTTCTTTAATGATGAATTATGAATTATGAATTATGAATTATGAATTATGAATTGTGAATTATGAATGGTGAATTGTGAATTGTGAATTATGAATGGTGAATGGTGAATGGTGAATGGTGAATGGTGAATGGTGAATGGTGAATGGTGAATGGTGAATGGTGAATGGTGAATTAAATTAACCTGTTCACAATTCACAAATCAATCCTTCGGGAAACAGGGGGAAGTTATGAAAAGGTCTGTTATATTCACAGCATGGATGATGTTATCTTCCTTATGCCTTACCGGAACACTGGCCGCAGGCATTCTGGGTGATGCTGACCGTGATGGGAAAATCGGCCTCACAGAAGCTGTCCATGCATTGCAGGTGACAGCAGGCATTAAGTCTGAGCAGTCTGTTTCTTACATCATTGTATGGAGAGGCAGTTGGGAAAAAGGTGAAGAGTACAGAAAATACGATGCAGTTCAGTATGAGGGATCAAGCTATATATGTGTTCAGCTTCATACATCCTCGGAATCTGACGCACCTCCGGGGGACTTATGGAATATCCTGGCAGTCAAAGGACAGAAAGGAGACCCGGGTGAGCCTGCTTTTGATCTGAATGGCAGCGACGCCTATTACACAGATGGCAACGTCGGCATTGGCACGGTGAGTCCGAACCACAGACTTGATGTGGACGGTGCTGTCAACACAGGCGATGCATACAAAATTGACGGAGAGACAGTGCTGGCAAGTGACGGGGACAATACATTTTTGGGAGCCGGTGCCGGCGTGAACAATACAGGAACGGGAAACACGTTTCTGGGCTGCTATGCAGGGCATGATAATAAAGGGAACGGTTCCACAGGGCTTGGGAATCTGAACACCTTTATCGGACATAATGCCGGCTACAAAAACATCACAGGCAGCAGGAACACCTTCATCGGGTACAATGCCGGCCATGAGAACACAGAAGGAACAGACAATGTTTTCATCGGCTACTTTGCAGGACAGAGGGAAACCGGTTCGAACAGACTTTATATTGACAATTCAGGCGGCGACAGGCCGCTGATTTACGGAGAATTTGACAACGATATTTTAACAGTGAACGGGAGCCTCGGCATCAACACCGCCAATATCGGAAGCTACAGCTTATATGTGGCAGGAAACGCTTATGCCACAGGTTTTTGGGAAAGTTCTGATGTCCGCTGGAAAAAAAACATTATGCCGATTCAAAATGCTTTGCAGAAAATATCCCGGCTCAGGGGCGTCAGTTATGAGTGGAAAACATACAAATATCCTGATATGGGATTTACCAAAGGGATGCAGATCGGTCTCATTGCCCAGGAGGTCGAGTCGGTGTTCCCCGAACTTGTGAACACAGACGATAACGGCTACAAAGCAGTTTCTTATGAAAAGCTGACGCCGGTGCTGGCGGAGGCCATCAAGGAACAGCAATCCCAAATTGAGGAACTGCGGGCCCAGATCGAAGAATTGAAAAGAGAAATCAGGGCGTTGAAGAAATGATTGGTTAAGTGTTTGAGTGAAAAGTGGAAAGTGGAAAGTGGAAAGTGGCAGCATGGGGACCGCTGATCCGAAAAATGCCGGTGTCAGTGATTTCAGCAGATTATGAGAACTTGTGACTGTCGAGATTTAAACACTTAATAAGGACATTATCATGATTGTAAAATGTGAAAAATGCCAAGTTGCTTTTAACGTGAATGACAGCCTTATCAGGCCGGGAGGTTCCAAACTCCGCTGTTCAAAGTGCAAGCACATATTCACCATTTATCCGCCGCAACCGCCGATTCCTGAAAAAATTGAAAGCAGCCAGAACAGGGATATCGGCCCCTTCAGCAGCGGAGATACCCTGACTTATGTTGATTTCTCACAGGATGTTTTTGATACGCTCGGCAGCGTGAAGGAACGGTATGTTGAAATGGGAACCATCGGCAAAGGCGGCATGGGTGAGGTGCTACTTGCCAAGGATACCCAGCTCCTCCGCAAAGTGGCTATAAAGGTTCTGAAAAAAGAAGCTGCAACCCCGGCGGCCCTGAGTTTTTTTATACGTGAGGCTCAGATCACGGCCCAGTTGGATCATCCCAATATCGTGCCGCTTTATACCGTCAAACAGCCTGAAAACGAGGAAAAGAACGTCTCGTTTGTCATGAAACTTGTGAAAGGCAAGACTTTGTTTGAGATCATGACCAGGGCCAGAACAGCTTATATTGAAAGCCCCAAGTCAGAAATTCCGTCGGAACTGAATCCGCGCAACCGGCTAGAGCATTTCCTCAAGGCATGTGACGGTATCACGTATGCCCATCGCAAACAGGTTGTCCACCGTGACCTCAAACCCGCCAATATTATGGTCGGTGATTTCGGAGAGGTCTATGTCATGGACTGGGGCATAGCGAAAATGCTTAAAGATGAGGAGCAGGAACTTACCACACAAGGCACGGAGATTCTCACCGGGGACATGGCCATGCCCCAGTCCGGGGGCGGAGTTATTGGCGGGGCACAGCCTGAAGGCGTGGTCGGAACCCTGAGCTATATGTCACCTGAACAAGCCCTGGGCCTGTCTGATGTGAAGATATCCAGCGACATTTTTTCGCTGGGTGCAGTTTTGTATGAGCTGGTCACCCTGAAACCCGCCCGGATAGGGGACAGCAAAAAGAAATTGGAATGGGCAAAAAAAGGCTATCTGAATGAAGTCAGTCATGTGGTACCGCAGGAAAAAATTGATCCTGAGTTAAAAGCCATCATTCACAAGGCCACCGAGTTCGACTATCGGGACCGTTATTCCTCGGTGTCCGCCATGGCTGAGGATATCCGCTGCTATCTCAGGGGGGATGAAGTCTCAGAACTGCCGGACAACCTCCCCCGCAAAGTGCTGCGCTGGATGGCCAAGCATCGTCAGCTCACGGTGATAATGGTAATGATGGTACTTCTGATCTCATCAGGCATTACCATCTGGAGCCTTCATCGGGAGCAGGAAGCCCTGAAGGCTGCACAGATCAGAGAAAACAAACTCTCCCATCTGCAGGCCGAAGTGTCTGCCCAGGCCCACTACATTGACAGCCGCTTTCTCCGGCTTGAGGATCTGGCCATCAGTCTGGCCAACAGTGCCATGTACCTGATTCAGGACGGGCCACCGAACAAGGAGCGTTTTTATTGGATCGAAGCCTTTCAGAACCCCAAGGAGGTGCCGCCTGATCTTAAGTATTCAAAATTGTACCAGAAACATGTGAGCATAAAGTATCCGGTGGTCAAAACGGCTCCCGGGGTCCGTAAGGAAGATGTCACACCGCTTATGCAGCGTCTTGCTCCGCTCAGGCATCATTTCCGAAAGACACTTTTGGACAGCCGGCCCGGTTTTGCGCCGATTTTGGTAAGTGAGGCAGATCGGCTTCTTACCGTTCATGGCATCCCCATCCGATGGGCCTTTATAGGATTGGAAGTCGGGGTGATGTACTCTTATCCAGGGAAAGGTACCTATTCGGACGAATATGATCCCCGGGTCCGTCCCTGGTATGAGCTTGGTGCGCATAAACATGGGGTCCACTGGGGAAATCCGTACCTTGATATCCAAGGTCTGGGACTGGTCCTGCCCTGCGCCACATCAATCTATGACAGGGACAACCAATTCTACGGTGTACTCGGCATGGACGTGACTTTCAGCGACATCATCGAAGACAATCTTACCCGGGAAGGGTCCGTGGGTGTCATTGAAAGCTTTCTTCTGGATGGCAAAGGGCGCATTGTTGTGAGAAGCCGGCTGGATGTTGATGTTGATAAAGAAAGCCCGGCTGAAGCAAGTTTGCAGCTGGAAACCTTTCATGTTGAAGAAGTGGTGAAAGCCATTCAGAACAATAAATCAGGTCTGCGTGAAATAGGGCAGTCTGGAAAATCCAGAATTATTGTCTTCTATCAGATGAAGTCTTTAAAATGGTATTACGTTGAAGAAGTTGACACTTCCGCCATCCTCAAGACATTTGAATGATGGCTTAACTGCCGGACGGGGTTTGCAACCCCGTCCGCAACGTTTCCGGTTTTAAGTTTAAACTGCCGGACAGGGTTTGCAACCCCGTCCGCAACGTTTCCGGTTTTAAGTTTTAAGTTTTAAGAAAAAAAATTATTGATTCCTATGGTTGAGCCGGCTTGAATGTCAAAGTATAGAGATTTTCTTTTCTGAAAAATATTTGTTCCACTTCATAATCCCGGTCAGGCACAAGATCAAGCACAACCCTTAATTTGGGTTCAGCACCTTTATGATCTCCAATTCGTATCTTTCGGACAAAGCTACCATTCACTTCCCTGTTCTGATCAATCCCGGGAGCAAGCTGAGATTCCGAAAAATCGCAGACCACCTTGGGGACATTTTCTTCAAGAACAAAGGTGTCAGGAGGATAAAAGCCATTCAGCACAAAAACAACCTTTTCCTCTCCTTCCGGGGTGATATTAAACTGAATTTCTTCAATTCTTTTCAGAGTGTCTGCTGACGTGTCCTCATTCAGAGTGTAAAAAAGTTTTTTATGGGCCCAGCCGGTGATCCCATCATTTTTAATAAGATGCCAATTCCCTTTTGTCTCAATAAGCGATACGATGTCTCCCTTTTTCAAGCCAAATTTTATATCAGATTCAAGCGATGCTGATTCCCGGACACGGCCCGCCCGCACCTTTACTCTGAGCAATCTTTCAGCAGAGGCCATCTCTTCTGCGGCTGTTGGCGTTTCTTTTTCCTCCGGTACAGCCTTTTCAGGTTTGAAGGAGCTGGCTTTTTCCAGGAAAAGACTTTCATGGGCCCAGCCTACCCGGTCATCTGAAAGTTTTACAATATACCATTCATAGTTCTGGTGGATCAGGGTGACTTCATCTTTGTCCCGCAGTTTTGCCACTACAGGCGAGTCTGTTGCGGGTTTTTCATACAAATTTCCTGCAACCTTTATACGCTCTGTTTTAAGTGAAAAACCATGAACCCCATCTGTCATGACAAAAAAATTTGCCAGTGCCATCACCATAATGACAAAAAGCGCGGGCCCGATGCGGGGGAGAAACTTAGGTCCCCAATACAAATAACGATCATTTTTCATCTGTTTTCTCCTCTGTAAATCCAAATATTCGTTTGTGCGTTTCTGGTTCTAACGGTTTTTGTGGTTTCCGATATGATCCGCAGATGAACGCAGACAGACGCTCACGGCCTGTGCAGGCGGTCAGAGTGCGGGAGCATCAGCGTTCATCTGCGGTTTGCAAAGATCACAGCTGTCTGAAATCTTATGCAGCCACAAAATCCGTTAGAATCAGGTGCGTTTATAAATAAATGAATTAATAAGATGGTGAAATGCAAAAATTTCGCCTAAGTTGCCATTTTTGCACTCCATTCCACCTGATTTGTTAAAGCCACCGTGCTTCAGGACTCTTCACCAACTCATTGATGCAATCATTAAGTACCCGGACAAATATCAACTGTCTTTTTTTCCAAACAAAATAAGAAGGTTATTCTAATTCCAACAGAAGTGTGCCAAAAATTTGTTGAAAAATCTGTAAAATTTTATTTTCTGTTTATAAAATATAATCTTTTTAAAATCAACATTTTTCGATATATTAAGATTTTAAAATCAGAAACTAAGTCTTGCAAAAAGAAATCAAATCAGGTATTTTCTCTGTACAAAGTGTGATACTGAATCAGTCTTTCCTATTTTGTCATTCGGACTGCTGATTCATTTCAATGAATTTTTTGAGAGACATAGCCAATTTTTGTTTGGAACTCAACATATTGACAAAAGTAAAAGGTAAAAAAGCTGATAATGAGGCTGGGGCAGTTTTAAATTAAACAGTAAATTATAAAATCCGGATCGCTGGAAATTTCACTCCGGGTCAGGTTTTGTTTTTAAACAGTTAAGAAATAGGGGGACGGATATGCTAACAGATCTTTATGAATTTAAGAAAGATCTCGGCAAACGGGGCGTATTTTTTTGTTTAAGCGGTCCTATTTCCCAGAATCTGGTGGCAGAAATAGGCTCGACACTGGAGCAGAAAATAAGTCTGGAAGAAGCCAGTAAATCAACTGTTCTCAGGGTCTTTTCGACGGTCGTGGAAAATGCCCAGAACATCATGCGCTATTCCGATGAAAAAGATGAAAAATTAAGTCTTGGCATCATTGCAGTCGGTCATGAAAGCAGTCACTATTTTGTTCTGTGCGGAAACATGGTTGAGAATGACAAAGTTGAAATACTCCGTAAAAAGCTCAGCAAATTGCAGACTATGAACAGAAACGAGCTCAAGGAGTATTACAGAAAACAGCGCAGACAGGGACCGCCTGAGGACAGCAGAGGAGCCGGACTGGGATTTATTGACATGGCCAAAAAAGCCAGCAAACCCATTGAATTCGACTTTAAGAAGATTGATGAAAATTTTTCTTTTTTTTCTATGAAAACAGTTATTTAGGAGTAAAATAATGGACAATCTGATCATTGAAGCCACTAAATACACGCCCGAAGTATTTTTTGACTGTGAAAATCATGTCCTTGATCTGAAAGGCAAATCTTACCCGGAAAACACCTCAGTCTTTTATTCGCCTGTTTTTGAATGGCTGGAAGAGTATCTTAAACAGGCCAGTGATGAAAAAATTACTGTCAACATGGAACTGGTCTATTTTAACAGCAGTTCCTCAAAAATTTTAATGGATTTCTGTGATGTTTTGGATGCAGCGGCAGACGACGGCAAGAATATTACGGTGAACTGGGTTTATGAAGAGGATGATGAAGATGCTCTGGAATTCGGTGAGGAATTTCAGGAGGATTTGGAATCTGTGACATTCAATCTGGTTCAAAAGGTTCTTGATGATTTTTAAGCACTTAAAATCATAATTACCGACAGTTGCAAGATGAAATTATCGGTGTTCTGATAAGTGCCGGGCAAAATATTTTCTGCGACTTGTTTATAAAAAAAATCTGCAGAAAATCTTCGCCGGGCGCATAAGAATGAATTATGAAAATTATTTTGCTGACTTTGGGAGCAATATGCAAAAAGACAATTCCATCTTTTCCAAAGAAGAGGAAATCCTGAGAGTCGCTGAATCTGTTTTCAGTCAGCAGGAGGATATTGACAGGGAAAACTTTCTGCAAGGGTATAAAACCCTCTTGAAAAGCTATAAGAAACTTCTTCGTCAGACAAAGACCGTCACCCGTGTCAGTGATAATCAGCAACGGAAACTGAACAGGATTCTGGACAGACTGGGCCGTTATGTTTCCTATCAACTGTTCAAAAAAATCACACATGAAAAAGGGAAGGTTGAAATAAAGACGCAGAGGAAAAAGCTGACCGTTTTTTTTTCAGATCTGAAAGATTTCACCTATACCAGCTCTCACATGGAAGGAGAAGCATTGTCAGAGTTTCTGAATTCCTATCTTGAGATAATGACCCAGATCGTAATAAAATGGGGGGGTACCCTTGATAAATATATGGGGGACGCTATCATGGTGTTTTTCGGAGATCCTGAATTCAGTTCCGACGAAGATCACGCCCTGCACTGTGTGAACATGGCCATTGAAATGCGGGAGAAAATGAAAGGCCTGCGAAAAAAATGGTATGACCTCGGGTATCAGGAACCATTACATTTTCGAATGGGAATCGCCACAGGATACTGTACAGTGGGAAATTTCGGATCATCGGAAAGAATGGACTACACCATTATCGGAACCCCTGTCAATCTTGCATCAAGACTGGAGACAGCAGCGGACGCAGATGAAGTTTTCATAAGCCATGAAACATGGAGTTATGTCAAAAACAAAGTGGTATGTGAGTCCCCCGAAAAGCTGCATCTAAAAGGATTTCACCATCAGATACTGGCACATAAGGTTTTATATTTGAAAGAAGAGAAAG
>Ga0190283_1000532_pt1 | contig 19533 bp, 19 predicted proteins | sample 48691801_MG_FD_161669 | JGI IMG/M metagenome (GOLD analysis project Ga0190283, IMG submission 161669) | Hydrothermal vent microbial mat bacterial communities from Southern Trench, Guaymas Basin, Mexico - 4869-18-0-1_MG | ecosystem: Environmental > Aquatic > Marine > Hydrothermal vents >...
TGAGAGATTGTCCAAGTATAGGGATAGCTGAACCAGTAGTAGTATGTGTTATCCATGCAGCCGAACAGCCACCAGTCATGATAAACGCCGGTCAAATTACCGGGATCGAGACTTATTGATACCGTGATATCTTCGTTGTTGTGTATAGATAAAGGTCCATCTTCGTTATTGATTTTTATATCCGTTTTCGGCAATCCGTACTGAAAGCCGCGTTTATAGTGTATCTCAGAGAAGTTGCTCCCACTGCGCCAATCCTCGAAAACAAGGTGGACACAGTTGCGAAAATCGGTACATAGGTAAGGATAGTTGGTGTATGCTGGATCGTAAGTAAGACGTATTTCCTTTTCCCAAGTCAAACCACGATTAGATGATCGTAAATAGGACAAGTCGGGTTTGGGCATCGATTCTATATGTTGGTTCCATGCCACATGAATCGTTTCGGGTGGTTCAAAACATATACATGGAAACAAAACTCGGTATGATTTGTTCTCCGTCGACGTGAGGATTTCGCAAGGCGTCCAATATTGTCCTCCGTCATCTGATCGTCTATAGAAAAGATGCTGGTCTTCTCCTATAAAATCCCTCCATATAACATGAACACCGTTGTTGTTGTCAGCACAAATTGAATGACCGTAAACCAACGATTCGGTCGTATTTTCGGTGAGAGGAATTGCAGTGTTCCAGGACTTTCCTTGATCCGAGGACCGAATATAGTAGATTTCTTCATTGCCGTCTCGATCATCACTCCATGTGACGTGGACAGTGCTTGCTAAATCAACACAAAGAGAAGATGAGTGTGAGTTGCCCGCGTGATCGGTGATGCGATTTTCTTTTAGCCAGTTTTCGCCACCGTCGAGTGAATACTTGTGATAGATTTCGAAATTTCCGTCTCGAGTGTCATCCCAGACGACATGCAGACCTCCTGCGTGATCAGAACGAATACAAGACGTGATAAAATGAGATATTCCCGGGGCGTTAGTTAGACGTCTCTCATCCTCCCATGTTTCTCCGCTGTTCGTGGATCTTCTGTAGTAAATTTCAGAATCTCCGTGTCTTTTATCAAAATAAACGACATGAACATAATCGTAGAATGGATCGACGTATACACATGAACCGAAAGTGCCGGCAGGATCATTTGTTAATCTCTGGATACCTTCCCAACTTAAACCTCCATCTGTAGAACGTTTGTAGTAAATCTCAGGATTACCTTCATAATTGTCCCACCAAACTACGTGTAAATATCCGTTCGAGCAACTGCTGATCGATGGACTGTCCGATCTCAGAGGGTCGTTGGTCAATCGGCATTCAGGCTCCCAAGCAACCTGAGAGTGGGAGACAGAGATCAGAATAAGAAAAAAGATTATAGTATTCGCAGTTTTTTTGTACATATCTTCACCTCCATGACGAATAATCAAAGATACCCAAGCGCTGAGATATTGTCAATAGTTGTGTATGAAAAAAGCTCATGCGGCGGCCTTTATCCCGGATTCGACAGTTTTGCACCCCCTAGTGAGCTGATCGTTGCGAAAATAGCGATTGGAGGTCATCTGTACAACTAACCTCCAAAAACTGTAGGGCAGACTATTATGTTAATGAATGCAAAATAACGCAATTTCCGAGCCCCGGACATGGTGCCGGAATTTCCACGACGCGAATGATTCGAGCGAGTGGTCCTGTGCCTGAATCGCAAGGTTTCTCCCAGTACGGACCGTCTTTGAGCTAAGAGCCAGTCGCGGAAATTATCTCGCAGCCAGGGATGCGATTGGTGCGTATGCGCCCTAATCAGAGGCGTTCTCGCTATATCGTGTCCGGGGCTCTGAATTTAGGCGAGGCGCTAAAATAACCTTTCAAATACCTTCCTAGTTCTTCCAACTACGGCTTGACGCGACATCTCAAAGCAACAGCCCTAAATCCTGAAAGCAAGGCGGAATGGGGCTGTTTTGACGTTTTCAAAAAAGTATTGGTATTGGCCTTGGCATCGGTGACGGTGAAAGTTCCGATCTGTCCGGCGACGAGCGGATTGGGATTGACGTCGAGCGTCGGAGCAGAATCGACCGCAGTGCCTCCAAACACTGCGATGTCATCTCCGTAGCCACCGTGTGTGGAATAACCGGTGTCGTCGACAAGCAGGTTGTGAATGGTTTCCGGAAGTCCACGCACGATGACGAGCACTCTGTTGTGCCCGGAGTCGTACATATCGAGCGTTGCATACAGAATTCGGTCCACAAACAAGTCGCACTTGCCGTCGTTCGAATCTCCCTCCAGGTTGAAGGTAACACCGGATCCTTGTCGACGAAGCGCGCAAAAGAACCGCCTCGAAACGAGGCAAGGGTTCGACACCGCTCTCCCTCGACGACGTCGAACACGCGGTCCGTTCAGCCAAACTCCCGGCCGCGACCACGCTCGACGACCTGATTGAGCTCGATTCGGCCCTCGACGAGCTCGAAGAACAACCCAGGCTCTGCGGCGTTGTGGAACTGCACGTCTTCGTGGGATTCACCTTCCAGGAAATCGCGAGCACCCTCGGCGTTTCCAAGGAGACGGTCAAGCGGGATTGGAGTTTCGCCAAACTCTGGCTGCGGCGGACCTTGACAAAGGGGATCAATCATGCCGGGTGAGCTCGTGGAACGGGTCGAAGCCATCTTCCATGAAGCTTTGGAGCAGGAATCCGGGCTGCGGACGGCGTTCGTAAGAGGCGCCTGCGGCCGGGACGAGGGATTGCGGCGCCATGTGGAATCCCTGCTCGCGCTGCACATGGAGAGGTCGGATTGGCAGGATCCGTTTCTGGAGAAACCTGCATGGACGCTCTTTCTGGGCGACAACGACGAGAGAAAGGCTTCTCTCGCAAAACAGGAGGCGGATCCCGATCTGCCTTTCGAGCGGTTGGGCGAGTTCAGTCTGATCCGCAAACTCGCAGGCGGCGGCATGGGAACGGTCTATCTCGCTCTGCAGGAATCGCTCTACCGGCAGGTGGCGCTCAAGGTGATTCACAAGGAGCACCTCGGCTCGATGGAGCTGGCGCTGCGCTTCGAGCGCGAGATCGACGCACGCACGGATATCTACGCGCTGGGAGTAATCCTCTATGAGGCTCTCACCGATGAGGTCCCCTTCAAGGGCACGAAGACCGAGCAGATCTTCCATCAAATACTGGAAACGGAGCCCTCGCCGCCGCGACGGATCAATCCGTCGCTGGCGCGTGACGTCGAGATCGTCGTGCTCAAAGCCATGGAAAAGAGCCCGACGACCGTTATCATAGCATGGATGATTTCGCCGAGGACCTCAGGCGACTGCGCAGCGGCGAGATGATCCTGGCCAAACCTCCAGGTTGGGAAACGCGTGCCTGAAAGCAGATCAGAAAGCGACCGGCGTTGAGCATCGCCACGACCGCCGCGCTCGTTGCGGTCTTTTCATGGATTATCTTCGGGCCCTGGCTCTCTACCTCAACATGATCGAGGAACGCTACAACGCCCAGGATGCCTACGAGGAGATCATCCGGCTGGCCGACGTGAGACGGCTTTCCGAGCTGGAGGCGGACGCCGACATCCTCTGGCCGGCTCACCCCGAGAACATCGCTGGTTGTCGATCCTGGCTGTCGCGGGCGAACGAACTCGTTGATCGCCCGGAGAGCCACCGTGCCGCCCTTGGGAACCTGAGGCAGAGCGCCCCGCCCTACACCGAAGACGCAAAGCTTGGCGACGCCGACGCGCAGATCGCTTCGCTGGAAGCCGCCGTGACGGAGTGCCGCACCTGGGAGTTTCCGGACGTCGCGGACCAGTGGCGCCACGACACGTTGGCCGCACTCGTTGCTGGGATCGAACGGCTGTCGGGTGACGACGATGGGCCTTGCAGAGCATCCACGAGCGGCTGGTGTTCGCAACCACGATCGAAGAGCGGAGCATCAGCGCGCATCGAGGGGAATGGGATGCGGCGATTGCATCGATCACCAACGAGAATGAGTGCCCGCAATACCGCGGCCTCGTCATCGAGCCGCAGATCGGTATCGTCCCCATCGGCCAAGATCCCCGAACGCAATTCTGGGAGTTCGCCCATCTCCAGACCGGAGCGCTGGCGAAGCGCGGCCTCGAAGGAGAGATCCTCTTCACAGAAGAGACCGGGATCGTCTTCGTGCTCCTACCGGGCGGCTGCTTTCCGACGGGAAATGCCGATCCCGCAGCCGATGATCGGGAAAAACCGGTCCACGAGGTGACGGTACCGCCGTTTTTCATATCCAAGCACGAGATGACCCAGGGACAGTGGCTGCGATTCACCGCCGAGAATCCGAGCCGATATGGACCGCGCGTTACAATCAGCGGGCACTATCAACACTCATTATTGCACCCCGTAGAATCGGTGAGCTGGAACGACTGCGCTAAAACCCTCTCATGGCTCGGCTTGAGGCTCCCCAGTGAAGCCGAATGGGAATACGCGGCGCGCGGCGGCACCACTTCGAAGTGGTGGACCGGTGCCAAAATAGAATCCGTGCGCGACGCAGCCAATTTTTGCGATCGGTTCTGCCGGCAGAACTGGGGTAGTGAAAAATGGTCTTTCGATGATTGGCTCGACGAAGGTTTCGCCATTCATGCCCCGGTCGACAGTTATCGGCCGAATCTCTTCGGCTTGCACAATGCGATGGGCAACCTCAGAGAGTGGTGCCGGGACAGATACCACGTGGACTATGACGGTGCCCCCCGCGATGGATCTGCGCGGGAAGATGGGAACGATAAACGCCGCATTCAGCGCGGCGGAAGCTGGCAGGACCTCGTAGAGGATTCCTACGTGGTGATGCGATCCCGCGACGATCCCGCCGCACGGTACTACACGCAGGGAGTCCGCCCGACGCGCTCGATAGAAACGCTCTCCACAGAGCACGAATAGAGAGGCCACATTCACCGCACTCCCATCAATACCTTTTGATGTTATCTATCCCGCCGTTGGCGTAGATGTTGCCCTGAAAGTAGATGGGAATGAAGTTCCAGTTGCGTCCTGATCCGGATCCTTCTCCACGAGCTCGAAGGCATAGTCCCAGTCATCCTGCCCCGGACCGCCATCCTTTTCCTGTATGTATCCGAAGGACCAATAAAAGAGAGCCACCGGTTTCACCGCTTCATCGAGCCACCTCGCGAAAGGATCTTGTGAAGGCAGCCATCCCCGTCCGATGCTGAAACCATCGTTCCTACCAGCGCCCCCTTTGGAATCGTTGATGTACTCCGGCGGTATCCGCAGCATCACTTCATAGAGTTCGTTGAAACTCTCGATGGCGTTTTGAAGACCTGCAGAGTACGCGGAGTTGTCATAGCCACCGATCGCATGCACGCCGAAATAGCTGTTCCAGTCGTAGAAACCGCCCTCCGGACCGGGTAAATCGGGTGTCCAGTAGTTGAACTGGCTGGAGAGATGGTTGTAAACCATGAAGCCGCGGTCATCGTGCGATGTCAATCCGGTAAGAGTGGTGATACCGGAATCGACGATCCAAAGCTGGTCTTCGACGTCTGGGTGGTCTATTTCGTTGAACACCCAGATCGTGAGCACGAGCTGTCCCCTGAAGATGATCTCGAACTTGTTGTAGTCAGCAGATTCCTTGACGACGAGTTGTTCGATGTTGTGCAGCAGATACTGGAACTTCCCGGGATAGGCGAAACCGTTGATCTCATAGGTATTGCTGTGCATGACATAGGTACCACTGGAAAAACCTTGTATAGGCGGCAGATACAGAGCAGCCTGCCACTCATCGGTCGTCGTTACGCTTCCATCGATTACGACCATGTCAGGATCGGTCAAACCAGAGATGTAGTCTCCGGGATCATCAGCACCAAGATCGCTCGGGAACAGCAAAAAAGATGAGAAGAAATAAAAGAGGCTAAGCAGCCCGAAGACGCAGAATGTCTTCATTTCGTCCTCCCGCTTCCTGTAGAGATGTCAAGACCAACCACCTGGACGAAGAAAGTACACCCCTTCAAGCGAGCTCCAGAATCATCGAGGGTCGATAAAAATATTTTTAAATGTTGATCGTCACCCCGAGCCTCCGCCCTTTGCCGTGCCTTTCTCGCTCGAGCCCGCTGTTCTCGGTGGGCTTGCCGCGCCCACCTTCCGAAGCAATTCCGGATTTCCTCGGCCCCCTTCCTTCCCACCAGCGGCTATCGCGTTTTACGGTTCCACGAAGCTGGACAAGATTGCGACCGCGCCTTCCACCGCGCGGCCTGTCGCAAGATAAGGACAGGGAGAACTCCAGAAACGTGCCTTTGCGTAGGGTGCGTCATTTTTCACACTATTTTTATTGGTTTTATAGTGGTTGGACACACACAACCTTGCGGCAGTCGAAACCATCGCACAGTGATCAGTAGTATCACGCACTTTCCGGCTGGCGGACAGGGGCGATCCCGCCGACTGTTGTTTTTATGCTTGCATTGGTCATCCCCCCCAATACAATCGTTCGAAAGAATTCATGATTTTTCGTTGTTTCTTCATGAGTGATATCCCGGACATGAGGAGCACTCCTTACAAGCCAACATTTCTCGGTATTTTCTTGATCGTGTTTATTGCGGTCGCGGGTATTGGTTCGATCCACCAGACCATTCACTGTGACGCCGAGAAGGATCATCCTCAGCATGATTCACTGACATGTCCCCAGTGTCAGATGTTGAAGAGCCTCGGTGCGGAAGCGTCACTCTCCGTCGATGTCAATTCTTGCCTCATCCTCGAGCCGCAGATCATATCGATTCTTTCGGACTCCATCCTCTCTGAACGCCCCATAGCTACCGCGGATTCGATCCGCGCTCCGCCAGCCGTGCGCCCTCCGACAATCTGAACACTTTTCCGACATTCCTGAAACCATCGACACTGTCACCGTCAACGTGGACTGCTGAAATGGCGTGACAAGTTTCTCTTCGTACGCAAGCCGTTCCACGATCCACGTATGCACGAGAACTGGAGACCACGGATGCCGCGAGCATTGCTAATCACCACGTTGTCGATCCTACTCGTCATGATCGCATCTCGAGCCTCGTTCGCCGCCGGTCGAGCGGATAACGACCAGCAGCCACCGAAAAAGAACAGTCTGCAAGACGAGATCGAGAGCCTCAGAGAAGCGATCCAAGACCTCGAGAAAAGGAGCCTGGACAAAATCCGATCGTTGGAAGCGGAGATCGAGCGCCTTCGGGAGCGCCAAGCGAGCACCGAGGCCGGCAAGCCGGACGACGAGCTCGACGACGAGCCGATCGAGGAGGACCTCGACGCGCTTCTGGAGGGTCTGGACGCCGAGGGTGCCGGGGAAGACGACCTCGACTCCCTGCTTGGAAGCCTGACGGATGGACCAGCCGCGGGTTTGTCGGGAGACGAGCCGACATTCTCGCACTCCTCGGTTGGCGCCGTCCAGAGCATGAATCCGGACATCAGCGCGATCGGTAACTTCATCTGCCACTACACCACGAGCGAGGGTTCCGACTTCGATGACGAGTTCCGCTTCGACGAGTTGGAGCTCGGCCTCTCGGCGGCGATCGATCCATTCGCCAGAGCAGACTTCTACATCGCCCTCAGCCAGGATAACGCAGGCGATTGGGAGATCAGCCTCGAAGAAGGCTACGCTACCTTCCTAACCTGCCCCTATGACATCCAGCCCCGGATCGGAAAGTTCCGGTCCACCTTCGGCAAAGCCAATTCCCAGCACCTGCATGCGCTGCCCTGGGTGGAATACCCGCTGGTCATAGAAAACTACTTCGGCACCGACGGGCTGGATGGCAACGGTGCCGGTATCAACTGGCTCGTTCCCAATCCGTGGGACAACTACATCGAGCTGACTTACGAAATCACCAACAACGACAACGACACCCTCTTTGGCGGCGACGAGTCGGACGACTTCATGCAAATCACCCACCTCAAGAACTTCTTCGATCTCACCGACGCCACGACCCTGGAAGCGGGATTCAGCTTCGCCACGGCCCCCTCCGACGACGGTCATGGTTCGAACCGAACTAATGTAGAGGGTTTCGACCTAACCTACAAATGGCGGCCCCCCGAGTCCGGGCTCTACCGATCCTTGCTCTGGCAGACCGAGCTCATGGCGGCTCAAGCGGACTTCGACGGCGACGACGAGTCCTCGTGGGGTATGTACAGCGCGGCGGACTACCAGTTCGCACGGCGCTGGACCACCGGTGTACGCTACGACTACTCCGAGCAGCCGTTCGATTCCGCGCTCCGGGAAAACGCCTATTCGGTCTTTCTCACGTTCATTCAGAGCGAGTTCCTCTTCTGGCGTATCGCCTATCGATATACCGACCGTAATTTCCATTTCGACGGCGAGCGGAACGGGCAGGAGGTCTTCTTGCAGCTCAACTTCGGTATCGGTCCCCATCGCGCCCACAAGTACTAATATCATCGGAGCAACAACCATGTCTCGATCGAAAAGCTCATTGCTCACGTTCTTGATCGTTGCAATCATCCAACTTGCAACTCCAGCAGCGGTTGGTGCGGACAAACTGAGCGTCGTCACCACGACGACCGACCTGGCGCACATCGCACGCTACATCGGCGGCGACGAGGTCGAGGTGATGTCGATTGCCACCGGCCAGGAGGACCCCCACCATATCGCGGCCAAGCCGAGCTACATGATGGCCGTCCGCAAGGCGGATCTGTGGATCCGCACCGGTATGGAACTGGAGATCGGCTACGAGCCCTTGATCCTCGATGGCTCCCGCAATAGCAACATCCGCATCGGAACCACAGGGCATCTCGACGCTTCACAGGGCGTCCTCCGTCTCGAGGTTCCCACCGGCAAGGTGGATCGTTCCATGGGCGATATCCACCCCCAGGGCAATCCCCACTATCTCCTCGATCCCCTGAACGGCCGCATCGCGGCGAAAACCATCGCACAGCGCATGGCCCGGCTCAGGCCCGAGCTCGCGCCTCATTTCACCGAACGACTCAAGAATTTCCGGGACGAATTGGACTCACGCATGTTCGGCAAGGATCTGGTGGACACAATCGGCGGCGGCAAGCTGTGGGCTCTGCTCCTCAAAAACCGGCTGAACGAACTGCTCGAAAAGAAAAACTCGCTCTCCCTGGGTGGTTGGTTGGGCGCCATGAAACCCCACCAAGGCCGCAAGATCCTGCCTTACCACCGCAACTGGTCCTACTTCCTCCATCGGTTCGGGTTGAAAGCGCCCACGGAGATCGAAGCCAAACCGGGAATCCCACCGAGCCCGGGGCGTTTTACGGAAGTCATTCAGCAGGTGAAAGCCGAGGATATCGAGGTGCTCCTCATGGCCGACTACTTCTCCAAGCAGCCGGCCGAAATGGTCGCATCCAAGACCGGAATCTCCGTGGTGGCATGCTCCATGTTTCCCGGAGCCGAACCTGAATACGACTATTTTTCCGTGTTCGATTCTTTGGTCGAGCGGCTCTCATCGGCCTATGAGAGCCGGCTCTAAGAAAGGCATCAACGAACCATGGACCACTTGATCGATTCCATTCCGGTTCTGATCGTCCCCTTCGTCACGTGTCTCGTGATCGCGGCGCTGCACTGCTACATGGGGCTCCATGTGCTCAGGCGCGGCGTGATCTTCGTGGACCTGGCGCTGGCGCAGTGCGCGGCGTTGGGCGCGGCCTTCGCCCTCTTCCTGGTGCCCATGATCTGGCCGGAGTCTCTCCAGGCTCCCGAAGAGGTCGTACTCTCGATGGCCTCGGAACAGACTCTGGCAGATCAGTTCGAACTGGAAGACAACGAGATCCTGCTCGGGGCGCAAGCACCTACCACTGCGCCGGCCGACGCGAGTCACCACGTTTTCTCTGAGGATCACCATGAACACGAAATCGATCACGAGCACGCCGAGTTCACCTATGGTATGTCGCTCCTCTTTGCGCTGATCGGCGCGGTGTTGCTCTCCCTCATGCGGTTCAAGGACGAGCGCGTGCCTCACGAAGCGATGATCGGTATCATTTTTGTCGTGTGCGCCGCTCTCAGCGTTCTGATCCTGAGCAAGGCTCCGCACGGCCACGACAAGATGGAAGCCATGCTGATCGGCAGCATTCTCTTCGTGAGCTGGCCGCAGGTCATCAAAATGGCCCTGCTCTACCTCGTACTGGGGATCATTCATATCCTGATGAGCAGGAAGTTCGTGGCTATTTCGAATAACATCGCCGCCGCCGAGGATCGTGGAATCAATGTCAAGCTCTGGGACTGCTTCTTTTTCGCAACCTTCGCGTTGATGGTGACCCAATCGGTCACGATCGCCGGTGTGTTCGTTGTCTTCAGCTATCTCATCATTCCCGCGGCGTGCGGTTCGCTCTTCGGCAAAAGCTTCGGTTCGCGTCTCGTCATCGCCTGGATTATCGCTGTGTTGACTACCGTGCTCGGTTTACTGATTTCCGCCGTGTGGGACATGCCCACCGGCTCATCCCTGGTAAGCTGCTTCGGAGCCATGCTGGTCGTGTGCGTCCTCATCCGGATGCTGATCGACAAGCGCGTCGTCTCAAATGCCGCTTCTTGACGAAACTCCTCACTCCTCGCCCTCGAAGGCGATTCGAAAGGAGAAATGATCATGTTGCGTCTCTTCAAAGGACCGGGAGCGTTTTTGGGCCTGTTCTTTCTGGTCATCGTCGTCTCGGGTTGTTTGTCCAGCCGTACCGATCTCGTCAAACAGGATTTCGTCCGTCTCATCACCGACGACGCCAAGTTCGTCTTTATCTCCAGTGTGTTCGTCTACAACGAAAACAACGGGACCGCGATCGAAGGACGCGTCAGACGCCGCCTTTGTTGCCCCGGACACATTCAACGCGGGCATCTGGTCGTCGACATCGTCAGTCCCGACGATCATCTCATCGAGAGTCTCGTGGCTCTGCCCTATCCCCAGGATATACCGTGTAAAGGGTCCAGAACCTCCTCTTTCGGCGTCAAAACAAAAGCTCCGGTAGCCAAGAACTCCCTGGTGAGCATTCGATACAAGCACGGCTGCCCGGGTAAGACCGCGGCCGATGGATCGTGTCTCTGTGATTGACATGCTGCGGTAAACCTGAAACGAGTGCCCCTCGATCAACTGCAGTTCCGCAGGTCGAGGGGCCATTTGTCGCCGAGAATTTCTTCAGATGAATAATCCGGATGTCTAGGGCTTCTGCTGCGCCTGCTGGTTCGAGTAGGCGTCCAGCAGAGATTTCGCGAAGAAGACGCGTCCGTGGACATCCCAAACCTGGCCCTCCGTATCGCAGTCTTCCCGGGTGATGGCGATTTGCAGCTCACCCAACGGCGTCACGAGCAGGTCTAGCGCGGGCCTGCGTTGACCACTAGAGACGATGGTCGATCCGTTGTAAACCCAAACAGGTGCGGGAGCTGGTTCTTCATCGAAGCGGCGTAGACTCATGTAGACACCGAATTCGCCTGCGTCGTCCGGCCCTGTCGAATCTTCGAGGTCGCTGCTATTCGAGTCTTGTGAAACCTCCTCCTCGGAGGATTCCTGCGAGCCCGATGAATCGTCATCGGGATCGATCAACGATGCGGTGTCGTAGATCAAACTATAGGACCAGGTTATAACAAAGATTTCATGACATCCTCCCCGGGGCTTACGGCGAAATAAATTCACAATTTCCACCTCATCTGTAGCCCTTCTTCGGTCTTTCCAAGATCGCCGAGCCATAGACGTAGGATTGCTATGTCGAAGATTCTGCGGGTTCGCAACGGCCGAATTCGAAACTAGCATCCGCGGAGAAACTGCTAGCTGATTTCACCGCGAACACACACTGAAAAAGGCGTGCTAAAATCTACTCGATACCTGACCACTCAATATTTCAAGCGCATAAAAGCATCAAAGTGAAAGAATTTTTAACAAATTTTTATTTCATCTAATATTGTACATATATTCATAGTGCTCCGTCTAGGATCAATCGAATGCAACATCCGTTCGAATGAACGGATCGATAGAGGACAATTATTCGTATAATTCAAACCCCATTTTGTGCAAAATAGTACTTATTTCAATCAATATGGAGTTTGTTTCGATATGATTGCACAGGCTGAATACCAGGCTGGACGATGGAGAATGCGCGTTAATTGTGGACTACTTGGTTTACTTGAAAGACGTGATGTTTTTCGCGAAATAGCAGCGACCGAAGATATCCCAGTCCGACCGGGACTTCGAGGTCGATGGATCGTCTTCTTCCCAGATCATGACGAGTTGCAGCTCTCCTATCGGACTCAGAATCAGATCGATCGCAGGTCGCTGCTGATTCCGAGACCGTGACGTCAAACTGTGATGAACGTACACGGGAAGCCCCGACCAAAGACGGTTTCCAGGTGTCTCGTTGATCGTGAAGAGACGGAAATAGATGTCGTCACCGCGTTCATCCGAATCATACCATTGATGGGTCCAGGCCACCAAAAACCGGCTCTCGTCCACGAAGCGTATGATCGATCGATGATCCCTGACACCAGGCATCCTCTGTCCTTGGATTTTATGGGGACAGATTTTTTCGGACCATTTGATCCATGGTGTGACTCCGGACTTGCGAAAGCCGTGGACAAAGTAGACCTCCCCAGATTCTCCCATGTTGTTGCGATCGCTCAATTCCCGGCTCTCGGTCCAGGTCACCAGGATCTGATCATCATTGCCGAGGTCGACCATGGGACGTCGCTGGTGCCGCTCGGGAAGGGGGTCCTTGATCCATCCGGAGATGCTGGAAGCTTGAATCGGATCGGAAGCATCAAAAAAGCGGAAGAAAATCTCGAGGAATCCACTCGTTTCTCCGAACTGTTCCCAGACCGCGACAACCCGATCGTTGTCGTTGCAGTCGACGTCAGGCAGCCCGATGAAATCTTCTTTTTTGCCCATCAAAGAAGCCGGTTTGTCGTTGAGCTGAAAAGGTTGCGCGTAAACCGCATCACCCGAGGAATCGTAGAGCATGGCGCGGAAGTTCTGATCATCTCCGCTCACCTCGCTCCAGACGACCATGAAGCGGCCGTCATCGAACATCGTAACATCCGGCCAGGGCATCGTTTCGGAGTTGACGCGGCTGACTTTATGGGAGCGTAGCGGTTTCTCTTGGCCGGTCTTGTAGAGATTCACGTAGACGTTGAATTCTCCCCTGATCGCGGATGAGGGAGCGTTGAAAACCGGTGCGGAAGATTCGAGAGAGTCGATCCGAGTCACACCTGACGGATAGGACAGACCGATATCGTCGTTTTGAGCACCCGGTTCGGATTTTTGCCACCCATAAGCCCAGGTGATGACGAAGAGCCCATCGCCGAAAGGTCTATACGCCGCGATGTCCGGTGCACGGCTGTCATAGTCCGAAAGTCCTTGATTGACCAGGAATGGACCGCCGATCGGACTGCCCGTGCGATCGTAGAGGGCATAGTAGACATCGGCGTGGCGATCGCTGGCTCTTTTCATCCACGAGTGCCAGGTGACGGCGATCGCGCCATCATCGAAGAGTGCAACGGTGGCGTGATCCTGTTTTTCCGGTCCTTCTGCTACGACGAATTCAGCGAGATTATTCCCCCGGGATTGCTGACCCTGAGCTATCGGGATCGTGATATAGAGTAAAAGTAAAACGACAATGAGAAGACGAAGAAAAATCTCCATATCATTTACTTCTTCCAAAAGTAGCCCAAAAACAACGAGACACTCGAGTATCGAGCTAGGGGAAGCGCGCTGTTGTCGTGCGTCACGTTGATCTATCTGGCTGTATTTTCTCTTCTGTCAATCCAATTGTCTCATATAGGCGCAAAGACACCAATAGACATCATAAAATCCCGCGTTGATGCGATAATGCGAGCAATACGTCTTGCCACGCTTAGTGTTTCTGAAAATGAATCCAGCTATTTTGTTTAGAGATAATAACTTCGGCAATTCCGGCTCTCTGGGAATACATTTTCCGGAAAAAACAAAAAAAACGCTATCCGAGCGATCCACAAAAGCAGGAAGGGAGTTGTGCTGACCGATCCTGCGATATCATAATGGCTTTGGCTGATATATGTTGTTTTCGTAAGTGCGCTCGAGGACAGGTCTGGAGGTGTTGCATCGAGGGCAGGAGGCGCGCCTGTGTTGTCAGACTCGAACCTCCGTCGGCGCCATTCTCGGGAGGTCATCGATGAGCGACGCAAAGGAACGTATCTCAGATTCCTGTGGTGCTACTTGCGCTCTGCAGGCCTGGGTTGTGATTGGCTTGTTTTTTTCGTTCGCATTGGCCGGATGCAACCGTGGAGGTGAAATGATGGAAACCGTCGAGCTGACCACCGCCGACGGCGTCACGATCGAGGGCGATCTCGCAGGTTCCGGTACGTTGGGGATCGTCTTGGCTCATGGACTCAAGTACATCGACGGCAAGGACTCGTTCCGCGATCAGCTCGAGTGCCTCGGCGAACTTGGATTCACTGCCTTGTCGATCAGCTTCCGTGGCTACCCCGCTCGAGAGATCCCTCCCACGGTGGGCGGGCGGGATCTCGACCTGCTGGCGGCGGTCGCTTATCTCGCTGAGCGCGGCTGTTCCAAGGTCTTCGTGCTGGGCAGCAGCATGGGTGGATGGGTGGCCCTGGCAGCGGTGGATCGGTTGGTGCAGATGCCGGCCTTCGGCGGCCTGATCCTGCTCTCGGCCGGCGATCCAGGCGCCGCCGACGCGATCGAGCACCCCAAGCTGTTCCTCGTCGCCGAGGACGATCCCAGGATCCTCGAGCGCGTCCGCACCATGCACGACACCGCCGCGAAACCCAAGGAGCTGAAGGTCTTCCCTTCCGGCGGCCACGGCCAGGCGCTCTTCGAAACGAGGGGGGACGAGGTTCTGGCGGCGATCGAGAGTTTCGTGACGACATGGCGCTAGAGCACCGGCAGACCGTTGGGTCCGCGGTGCGAGCGGTGAGTGATCGCGGTTGACTGCGCCAATGCCGGCGTGAAAGCGTGGTCCGAACGATCGGAAGGTTCGCCCGGGCACGAGCGCAAGGTATCGATGATGGTTTCCGAGTCAGCGGGTGACACTATGGATGAGCTCGAGAGATCGAAAGTTCAGGCGAAAAAACCGCACCGTCTGCCGTTGAAATCCTGGCGCGTGGCGGCGCTCGTCGTCTTCGTGTGTTTCGCTGTGGTCATCCTGCTCGGCGGCTGCACCTCAACAATCCACCCACCGAAGAATCCCGAAAACCCCTGCCGCGTCTACCTCGTGAAGGAAGCCCTTCACCGGGGCCTCATCCTGCCCGTCTCCGGCGGCGGGGAGCGGGATGGAGGGCGTCGAGATTACGTGGAGTACGGCTACGGCGACTGGGACTGGTACGCCCGCAACCGCAACAGTTGGTACCACGTCTTCGACACGGTTCTCTGGCCGACGCAGGGCACGCTGGGCTGCCGCTGGTGGACGCCGCAGCAGATCGAATGGCTGGAAGATCAGGGGCGGGCAACGGCGATCACAGTGCCGACCGCCGCGGCCCAGAGCCTGCGCGCCGATCTGGAAGAGAGCTTCCGGCAGGGCGCGACCGCAGCGCTGCACAATTCCCTGAACGGCATGACCTTCGTGAAACACCCCCATCGATTCTGGTGCTTTCACAACTGCAACGATGGTGTCGTCGATTGGCTACGCTCCCTCGATTGCCGCGTCTCGTGGATCCTGATCAGGCTCGATCTCGACGTTCGATAGCCTCGAGGAGCCAGCAATAGCTCGTCACACTGATGTTGGCCGCTGTTGATTGGATTGACAGGCCGACGAAGGTTCCCCATCCCGATTTCTGCTCCAATGGAAACGGCAATTGAGCTCCTGGAAGGTCGCTTTCCCCACCCTCCCCCCCCCGCCGACACTCTAATCCCGCGTTTTGAGGCCGCGATCGTGGAGCATGCGTTTCAGTTCGGGGATCATCGGCTCGTCGACCGGTTCCAGTCTCCCGGTATCCTTCAGAGATTCGAGGATTGTCAGCGCCCTTTCCAGATGAACCACGCCTGAAGGATCGTCTCCGCTGCCGACTTTCACGAGAGACACCGAGAGGTCGCGCTGGTAGTCCGCTCGATCCGGCTCGGCCTGCGCAAGACGCTCATAGCGTGCCAGTAGTCTCGTGTAGCGCCGCTGAGCACTGTCTGTGTTTCCAAGCGCTAAATGCGCCTGGGCTTCCTGGTCTGCCAGAGGTGCAAAGCCAGGATGGGTCTCCGGCAGAATCTCCAACACTTCCGAGGTAAAAGCCGCGATCGTCATCAACTTCTGAAAACGGTCGAGAACCGCGACGCAATCCCCCGCTCCGGCGACGGCTGCGTCATAGTCCCCGCCAACCAGGAAATTCCGCACCGACTCCACCGCGTCTTCGAGCGCGTGGCTTTCATGCCGACACCGCCACCGCCGGTAGCAGCCGGCACGCACGCAACGCTTGCGGTGAACATCTTCATCGAGGCACGCCAGGCCTTCCGCCGTCCAGCGATGAACCCAGGCGGATCCGTTCGGGAACCGATGGACCAGGGATAGGTCTGCGAGGCGGGCGAGGGCACGCTCCGCAGATCCCTCGTCTCCGGAGTCGTCGGAGTCAGCGGAGTTAAAAACGAGCATGCGGGCGAGGCCCGCCGGCGTCACCGGGAGGTTCGAGGTTGCCGCCTGGAGCAAAGCCTCGTCGATCCCATCACTGCAGGTCAGGTCGAGCAGCTCATCGAGCAGGATATCACGCATGCCGATGATCAACGCGGCGTGCAGACTCTCCTCGAGCCGATCACCGGCGGTCTCCAAGTCGAGGCCGTGCTCGGCAACGAGGTTCCTCAGTTTCAGCGTCACGTGGGAGAGGCGCCCCTCTCCGCCACGCAGGAGCGCGTCGAGAAACTCTAACATGCGGGGGTGGCCGCCGACGACCCGCATGATCTTGGCCTCCGAGCCGGCCTCATTGAGACTATCCCGCAGTGCCGAAAGACGCAGCAGCAGCTTCCGGCCTTCAGCCGGGCTGAGCGGACCAACTGGGACGCGGTGGAGCAGACTCTCCACGCCGGGAACGGGGTGGCGACAGGTCACCAGAAGCCGGCCGCGCCGTGCGCTGCCGGCGAGCGCGCACAGGATTGCGCCGCCATCGGGATCGAGAAAGGCGCTCCCCCCGGTCTCCAGGTTCCGCTCGAAATCGTCGAGAACCAGCACAACCGGCTCCTCAGCCAGAACCTGCTCTAAGAGCTGGATCTGGACCTGCTCGTCGAGATCGTTCCCGGTGAGCAGCTTGCCGCGCTTGCGCGATTCCGCCCGACCCGACCCGACCCGCGAAGGACAACACCCACAGCGCGAGCGACGGCTGCCGGATCGAAGCGCCCGACGTGCGCCGCGAGCAGCCAGCCATCCTCCCGCAGGCGCTGCATGGCCCGGCCGGCGATCGTACTCTTGCCCACACCGCCGATCCCGGTGAGCACGACGCCGGCATACCTGCAGGTTTCATCACGCAAGGGGCGCAAGGTTTCACGCAGCTCCTTGCGCCGGCCGATCAGTTCGTCGATGCGCAGTTGCGGGACCGGACCGGCCACCGCGTAGACCGGACGCACACTCAGCGGCCGCTTCTCGAGCGCAAAATCCGCCAGCGGCGTCTCATCACCGGCAACAAAGAGGGTCGCCGTGGCGTACTCGGGCTGCGTCTCGGAAAGCGGGGCGCCGCGCTGCACCGCATCGTGACGGAATTTTTCCAGCTCTTTGCGGGCTTCCGCCAGCGCGCGGCTGGCCAACAGGATCCCGCGGCGTGCCAGATGCGCATAAAAGGCGCGCGCAAGATGCGTGGCGTAGAAATCGCTCACCGATGTCTGCATCGCCAGCACCGCCGGGATACCTGCGCGGAGCAGCGCCTCGGCAAAGCTCGCCGTCCGGCCGTCGTGCACACCGCCGTGGCAGGCGTTCAGCAACACCAGCGGCAGCGGCCGCCCTTTCTGCTTGATCGGCTCGAGCAGCTCCTCGGGCGAAGTCGGAACCGCGCGGCCATCCTCGTCCTCCAGCTCGAGAATGCCCGGCCCGCCGTGACAGGAGAGGTGCAACACATGATAGGCGTCAGCCTCGAGCGCCGCGCCGATCACTTCAGGATGGCCCACCTCGAGAATACGCACCTCGGCGTTCTCATGGCGTTGCGCCGGAGCAACGGCGTCGAGGATGTTCTGAAGCTCGCGCTCTTGATCCAGAACCGCCGAGCCGGTGTAATCCTCATCCGGTGCTCCCACAGCGACGAGAATCTTGAGGGGGCCGGCGAGAGGCCGGGTCTCACGAGCCACTAGACCTGCCGGGCGTCGCAGCATCACCGTCGACGGCTGTGTCGCCAGCAACCGATCATCGGGCAGGCGCAGGGACTCGAAAGGCAATCCGAGCAGATCCTCGCCCTCGGCTTCGACGCAGACCTCCACCAGGGTTCCCACGGGACAGCCATCGATCAGGTTAGCCACGGCATCGCCGCTGCCACCGGGAAAACAAAGATCGCGCAGCTCCCTGCCCAGGTCCGCCACGATCGACTCGAGAGCAACGCGCTCGGCGGCGACCGGATTGCGGTGCGGGGTCGTGCAGAAGCCACGCAGGAAGCCGTCTCGAGCGCGAAGGAGCGCTCGCGGGAGCGCCGCATGCGAGGCGCTGCCATGGATCTCGTCACCGATGCGCACGTCCCACGAGAGAGATGTGGTTGGTGGGGTTCTTGGCGGCGTTCGTCTGGACGGTGGGTGTTCGGGGAGCAGGCGCCGACGAACCGTTCGACCTGCAACCGGTTCTGGAGCACAACAAGGCCTGGCTGCAACCCGATGTCGGGCACCTCGATAGCGTTGCTTTCGATACGGTGCCGTAGCAATCTGTTCAACTGTGCGGAGAGATCGCACGGTATGAATGGTAGATAAGTGAGACACCTATTTTCCACTGCCGTAAATCTTCTCGAAAAACGTGAAGGTCATCTTCAGAGCGGGCTTCAACGCCATGCTGAGGACTGATCGGATCGAGGTCGATCCTCTCGAGTTTGTGGCCAAGGTCTTGTTGCATGTTCCGGAAAAAAACATGCGAAGGGTGATCGGGTACGGCGTTCACTCGAGTCCTGCTCTTGGCGAGAGCAGAAAACAGGCCCGCGGCGAGGAGTTGGCCGCAGGGATCGGCACGTCGGTCTCCTCTTATGAGCCCCGCGCCTCCGTGAGAGTTGTTTTTCTGGTCCAAAGCGCCGTTCGTTAGGTACATGGCTCACGCATCGGGCCACAACCAGCCGAAGGTTCCCGCGGTGACCAAACCGTAGACCACGCCGTCAAAAATGAACTTGAGCGTTACGATCCACCGCTGTCCTTTCCAGATCGAATTGGAGATGTGGTTGAAGGCGTAACCGAGGATCGCCACCGTTCCGGTCACTCTAAAAACGGTCATGTATTCGGCACCCGCTTTCAACCCGATCGTGGCGATGTAAGCTGCAAAAACACTGATGATCACCGAAAAGAAAAACCACTGGATGAGGCTCTTCGTCATCGTGGGAACACCGCTCGGCAGAACCGTCATCAAACCCACCGGCCCCAGTTTGTACTTTTCGATCATCTCCGGCGAGGACATCTCCTTCATCGAGCCTGTAGAGGGGAACATGTACTCGCCAGGCTGGACTCCCTGAGCGCGCATCGTTCC
>Ga0190283_1000534_pt1 | contig 19503 bp, 10 predicted proteins | sample 48691801_MG_FD_161669 | JGI IMG/M metagenome (GOLD analysis project Ga0190283, IMG submission 161669) | Hydrothermal vent microbial mat bacterial communities from Southern Trench, Guaymas Basin, Mexico - 4869-18-0-1_MG | ecosystem: Environmental > Aquatic > Marine > Hydrothermal vents >...
AGGAACTTTGGAGACGAAAGTCGTTGTTAGAATTTTTGAGTTTGTAGTAGTCGCTTTAGCGACTTAAAGTTTGTAAATACCCGTGCCAGAGTTTTAAGGAATTTTTGAGACGAAAGTCGTTGTGAGAAATTTTGAGTTTGTAGTAGTCGCTTTAGCGACTTAAAGTTTGTAAGTACCCGTGCCAGAGTTTTAAGGAACTTTGGAGACGAAAGTCGTTGTTAGAATTTTTGAGTTTGTAGTAGTCGCTTTAGCGACTTAAAGTTTGTAAGTACCCGTGCCAGAGTTTTAAGGAACTTTGGAGACGAAAGTCGTTGTGAGAATTTTTGAGTTTGTAGTAGTCGCTTTAGCGACTTAAAGTTTGTAAGTACCCGTGCCAGAGTTTTAAGGAACTTTGGAGACGAAAGTCGTTGTGAGAATTTTTGAGTTTGTAGTAGTCGCTTTAGCGACTTAAAGTTTGTAAGTACCCGTGCCAGAGTTTTAAGGAACTTTGGAGACGAAAGTCGTTGTTATATTTATTGAAAATACCTGCACGGGTACCTATTTTCACGCTCCTCCTGGGGAGGTGAAAAGGAGGCTCCAACGGGTTCTAAAACTTGAACCAATTTTTATTCCGCTTCAGTTTTATTATTTTAAAAACATAAATAATAAATCATTAATCATTAATCATTAATCATTAATTATTTATGAGCCTTGAAATAAGCTTATCACCCACATTGCAGCACTATCCAAAAACGATTTGATGAAAGTCATACCTATAGGGAGAAATATTAATATTTTGTGCCAGATAGACGGAACGTACTTGAAAAAGGTGAAAATGAAATAAGGGATTGAATTAGCAAGCTATCGATTTTAAGATAATTATTTAGTCCCCTTTAGGGGACTTTCGCTTTCAGACAACTGCTTTAGCTGTTGGCTGTTTTGAAATTAATTTTCTGAAAATCTATAGCATATTTTCAATTCAAATATTAAACTTATACTCAAGATGGAAAAAAATTGGACTTTTTGAAAAACCTCTAGGGGCGTTGCCCCTAGCTTTAATTAATACGCCTTATATATTAATAACCCGTCATAAAAATCCTGCCTTATGCCCACGTTGAATATAAAAATCCGTTTATTCCTAAAAGAAGTTGTACTTTCAGTATAAGATTTCTCCCTCTCGCTCGAAATGACTTATGCAAAAACTCTAGTTTTTCATCTAAATAATTTTGGAATTAAAAACCTCCGAGTATGCCTTACTCGGAGGTTTTCGCTTCGCTAGACGGAGTTTTTAACCAAGTCCAAAATGTCTTATTAAATCACGCCGAAGCCGAAAATGTTACGGATTGGATCGCTCCCTGGCTGAGGCAAGCGAAGCGCCAGCGTTACAAAGGATGTGTCCCAGTTGTCCTACAGACTTATCGTTATCTTGCTGCCCAAACCTTAAGGTTTCTTTTGAGGGCCATGTTGTCAAATTGATGTTCAGGCTAAAGTTTCGCGGAGCGAAACTTTAGCCTGAACTGTTGATTTAATTGATGGCCCTATCGATAAAAACTTGCTACTTGGACAAGTAAGACACACCCAAAAAAACGGATTGGATCGCTCCCCGGCTGAAGCCAAAAAATTGTCCTTTTTTCTTTGCCATTTCCCCAAGCTTCTTGCCCCTTGCCCCTTTATCGGCTAATCGGCTTTTTCCATGTTATCAACACCCTTAGCGTAATTCAGATGATCGGGTGCCACTGCACCCCCTGAAATAATAAAAGTCATAGCCTCATCCACTGTCCAATCCGTCGAAACCACTTTCTCCAAAGGCACAATTTCCAAATAACCAGAGGTAGGATTAGGTGTGGTAGGCACATAAACCGCGGCCAGTTTCTGCCCCGTATCGTCATCCGTCAAAATCTGCGTCACAAATCCTACCGTCTTCATCTGTGGTGAAGGAAAATCGATAAGAACCACTCGCTGAGCACCCTCTGGCTTCTGTTGTAACACCGAAAGGAGTTTCTTAATAGAACCATAGACGGTTTGTATGAAAGGCAGCCGATTCATAATCGAATCAAACATGCTGATGAGACGTTTGCCAATCACAAGCGTCGCTATCCAACCTAACAAATAGAGTGCGACAAGCGTGAATGCCACGGCAAGAATCTGCAAAAACCAAGAATCGGGGGCCAGCCACTCAGACAGTGTCGGTGAAGTTTCCGCCAGTTTTTGCACCACAGGTGTACCGATTTTAGACAATTGAGTGAACAGAAAATTGAAAACCACCCAAGTTAGCCAAATGGGTATCACCGTCAAAATACCAGTGATAAGATAACGAGACGCAGAATGTTTACGAGGTTTTTTTTGACTCATTAAGATCAGACTCCAAAAAGTGGTAATAGGTAATGCGAATTAAGAATGAAAAATGAAAAAAGAAGAATGAACAAAGACTTATTAAATCACTTCTCAATAAGATGTTTTTATAATTCAGTGATTTTTTTTGATTCAATTCAACCCTTAATTCGCATAGGTAATAGATAATAGGTAATTTTCCATTCGCCATTGCCCATTACTCATTAATCATTAATCATAAACTCAGTTTAGACAATGCCTTTCGATAAGCATCATCAATTTCCTTGCCAAACGCGACAAAATAAACCGTATCAATGCCGGGGTTAGCGGTGGTAAACTCGGCCGTTGTTTGTACCGCACAGATCGCTGCGTCAAAAATAGGATAACGAAACACGCCGCAACTAATCGCCGGAAACGCCACGGTTTTCAACTGATTATCTAAAGCCAACCTCAAACTATTGGTATAACAAGAGGCCAACAAATCCGCCTCATTATTTTGCCCACCGCGCCAAACGGGGCCGACGGTATGAATAACCTGTTTGGCAGGTAACTGATAACCTTTGGTAATTTTCGCTTGCCCAGTGGGGCAACCGCCGAGTGTGCGACATTCTACCAATAATTGCGGCCCTGCCGCCCGATGAATCGCGCCATCAACGCCACCCCCACCGAGTAAAGATTCATTGGCGGCATTAACGATAGCATCGACTGCCAATGTGGTTATATCATCATTAATAAGTTTAAGTTGCGTAGACATCTTTTTGTTCAATGATCAGTTATCAGTTATACAGTGATCAGTTATTCAGTGATCAGTGATGGATTTCAAGGAAACAAATAATGATTGATGAATTGACTTAAGTTTGTAGTAGTCAGTTTGTAGTAGTCGCTTTAGCGACTTAAGTTTGTAGTAGTCAGTTTGTAGTAGTCGCTTTAGCGACTTAAGTTTGTAGTAGTCAGTTTGTAGTAGTCGCTTCAGCGACTTAAGTTTGTAGTAGTCAGTTTGTAGTAGTCGCTTTAGCGACTTAAGTTTATAGTAGTCAGTTTGTAGTAGTCGCTTTAGCGACTTAAGTTTGTAGTCGCTTCAGCGACTTAAGTTTGTAGTAGTCGCTTTAGCGACTTAAGTTTGTAGTAGTCGCTTTAGCGACTTAAGTTTGTAGTAGTCAGTTTGTAGTAGTCGCTTTAGCGACTTAAGTTTGTAGTAGTCGCTTTAGCGACTTAAGTTTGTAGTAGTCACTTTAGCGACTTAAGTTTGTAGTAGTCGCTTTAGCGACTTAAGTTTGTAGTCGCTTTAGCGACTTAAGTTTGTAGTCGCTTCAACGACTTAAGTTTGTAGTAGTCGCTTTAGCGACTTAAGTTTGTAGTCGCTTTAGCGACTTAAGTTGACGGAGTTTGTACAGTGATCACTTTACACTGATCACTTTACACTGATCACTGTAAAGTAATGGATTTCGGGTGTGTCCACTTATCCTTTCAATTTGAATTGTCTTGCCGCTTTAAAGGTAAGCTTTCTTTTGAGGACTCGGCATTCAAATTGATTTGGTAAACTTTTGTTAATGGCTTACCATACATAATGAAAAATGAAAAGTGAAAAATGATGTTTTTCCAACGCGTTTTTTTTTAGACGGAACGTACTTCAAATCGGTGAAAATGACAACCGGTACTTTTAGAAAAAATTATATAAAAATTAGATACTTATCATTGATAAACTCATTTTTCATTCTTCATTCTTCATTTTTCATTAATATAGGGCCATGTTGGCGAATTGATTCTGTTGATTTGATTAATGGCCCCATCGAGACTTCTAAAAAGACAAGTGGGACACACCTTGGATTTCAAGGAAACAAATAATGACTGATGAATCCACTAAACCAACACCTGTTGGAAAAATTTTCAATTTGATAAATGATTCGTTATTAAAACCAATCGCGGCACTCTACCACTCCGACAATCTCAAAAATATGGGATTGGCACGGGCTATCGGCCTGATTGCGCTGACGGTGCTTGTACTGATGTTTTTAACTGGGCTATGGTGGAATCGTAGCCCCAATCTCTTCGATGTACAAGCGGCCGCCCAAAAGAGGGCCGATCGTTACAACGAAAAATTGGTACCCGGCTATATCACGACTAACACATTGATTGAAGTCGCAAACACATTGCTGAACAAATCAGGTGGCTATTCGACCAACGATATCATGCCGCCTAGCGTCTTCATCGACGACATGCCCAGTTGGGAATGGGGAGTCTTGCAACAAGTGCGCGATTTTTCCAAGGCCTTACGCAATGACATCAGTCGTTCCAGCACCCAGTCTGAAGATCCAGATTTAGCCAAGGCGGAGCCAAAATTTAACACCGACAATGATTCGTGGTTTTGGCCGACAAGCGAGGATGAGTATCAAGAGGGTATTGCTTTAATTGAGAAGTACCTACACCGGTTAGCCGCGCCCAAAAACAACACGGCACAGTTTATAGTCGGCTCCAATAATTTGCGTGATTGGCTAGAAGACGTGATCAAACGCTTAAGCAGCCTGTCTCAACGCTTAAGTGCCAGCGTCGGACAAAAGCGAATGAACATGAATGTTGCTCCCGAAGCCGAGGATGAACACGCCGGGCGGCCCATTGAAGTCGAAGAAAAAACGCCATGGATGGAGGTGGATAATGTGTTTTATGAAGCACGCGGCACCTGTTGGGCCTTAATTCATTTCCTGCGTGCGGTAGAAATTGATTTTAAAGACTTGTTGAAACAGAAAAATACGGCGATGATTTTGCAGCAAGTTATCATACAATTAGAAACCACCCAAAAAGCGGTGTGGAGTCCTCTGATTTTAAACGGCTCGGAGTTTGGCTTGTTTGCTAACCATTCGTTGGTGCTGTCTTCATATATTTCTCGGGCCAATACGGGGATTATTGAATTGTATAATTTATTGAATCATTAAATTAAAGAAAAGGCCCCCGTTTGTAGTAGGCGATTTATCGCCTCACCGTTTCGTTTGTAGTAGGCGATTTATCGCCTCACGCAAACAACTCGTCGGGTTTGGCAGAGTAGTGATACACGGGCCCATGTTATTGACCTATTTTTTGCATGTTTTTGGTTTGAGGGCCATAAAATATGTTTTAAAATTGAGTTATGGCCCTCTATCGCGCTTCATTAGTTATACTTTTTGTAAGTGTTTTGTTGCTTAACTTAATGAATGGCAGCGAGGTTTCACCTAAGGAAAGCAATCTCAAAAAGGCCTCAACCCCGAAGGAGTTGCAATCGAGACGCCCCAGCTTACACTAAAGGAAACCAATATCAGGCCTCAACCCTGAAAGGCTTGAATGTGAATGATATCATTTATAAAATCTCTTAAAATTCATTTCGGAGAGTTTTCAACCAAAAAAGCCATAAACTCGTCTAAATCTAGCCATCTGTCGCGCACAATTACGGTATATTTTTGTGGCTATTTTGAACAATCTTGTTTGAGGGCCATAAAAGATTTTGAATGTTTTCAAATGAAAGTATGGCCCTAAGTCCCCTTTAGGGGACTTTAGCTTTCAGACAACGGCTTTAGCCGTTGGCGGGGTGGTACGGGAATTGGCTCGATCCTGCACTAGTATATCTTAAGTGAATGGTATTGGAGTTAGGAAAGATTTACAAGCGGCTAAATACTACGCTCAAGACCTTACCATTCAATCAATTCCATAGTATTGTCATCAAAATAATTTATTCTCAACAGGTACCAATGCGTAGCGTAATCGGCCCCCGATTTTGCCAAGATAAGGCAAAGTGATTTTCTAAAAGTCTATAAATTGACAAACCTTAGACGAGAAAGAAACATTGAGAACGTTAGTATTAGTTTTTTTCCGTTAAATCAACGCAATAAGAGTTAATTGGTCCGCCCGTGCCATCGTCAAACTCAATCCCCGCTTCAACGCCAACTCGTGCGATGGCTTCGGCAGAATCAAAATGTTCATAGACAGCATACATCGCACCAAGGGCATATTCTCCCCCTGAACCTAGCGCCCAAAATTTTTTATACTCAAAAACTTCTCGCAAACTGTATATGCCGAAAATGCCATAACGATTGGCAATAAACATATCCATTTGGCTAGACTCATAGGGATCATCATCTTCTTCTTTTGGATTGAGAAAATATTCCTCTCTCAAGCGCGGATGGAGTTTGCGAAAAAATTCAAAAATCTCCAGCCGATTTTGAAATCGTGGCACTTTCTTGTCACGCGAAAAGATACTTTCCACGACGAGATTATGAGCGGCACTGCCCACCAAACCAAGATAAGAATCGCCCACGCATTGTATCTTAGTGGGATGGGCATCATAACTTGCCTGTTGCTTATTACTACCAAAGCAAGTCATCGTATCCGCCGCAATACTGGCGACACCATTCTTTTTCACAACAACCAATGTTGACATAGCTTAAATGAGGAGTTACGCCCGGCAATCGCATGAATCATCTCTAAATATCAAGGCGTTGTCATCTCAAAAAACGCTTTGAACTGCGATTCAGTGAACAGTGATAACTGAAATAAACGCTCAACCTCGCCTTTTGAAGCAGCCGTAAAGCCTTGTTATTTATAGAGCCTTGATACGATTGCCCGGTTAATTATCGCAATGGGTATAGTACACAAAACTATTGATAACTATTGACATATCAATAAAGTGTGGGTATCGTGCGCTTCCATGAAAACCAAAGATGTTCTTTAATATGGGGATCACACGTTCCCACTTAAGTAGGCTGGTAAAACAAGGCAAAACAAATGTCACTAAACAACCTAATGGCTACTCTATTTATAATGCTTCTGATGTTTATGGCTATGTTGGAAAAAAACGCCGTAATTTGAATGTTATTTATGCGCGTTTTTCGACTTCAAAACAAAAGGCAGACTTAGTACGCCAAATTGAAACATTTAATTTTTATAGCACAAGGCATAAAAATTGTAAAGGTTTTTTATGACATATAAGTGGCATTAATGCAAGAAAAACGAAAACAGTTCTTTGCCCTACTTGATGAACGTAATTAATGGACAGGTTGAAAAGGTCTTTATAAATTATAAAGAGAGTGAAAGCCGTGTTGGGTTTGGACTCTTTAAATACTTGGTTTAAAAATTTGGAACAGAAATCATTGTGGCCAATGGTCATGCTAACGAGAAATTAGATAATGAGGAGATAATGAACGAAACGAAGTAACGGAGCTTTGCTCAGTTTAATCATCACGCTGATTCATTGTTTTTCAATGAAACATTATTCAAAAAGGCGTGTAAAGCGTGCCATTGAGGTGTTAGATGCGAGCGCAGAAGGTAAAGATTAGGGGCTTAAAAAAGCCTCAATTTAAACGGCTAAAAGAACTGACTCATCACGCCAAGAATCTCTACAACCAGACTTTGTGGACTTTAAAAGAAGCTTTTGAAGCGACCGGGAAATATTTTTCCTACCCACAAAGGCCGATAAAGCCATGAAGCAGGTTGAAAACCTTGAAGGTCAAATTAATTACCGGCTTCTAAAATCGAAAGTGGCTCAACAAATTTTGAGGCGTGTTGATAAGAATTTCAAGTCTTTTTTTAATGCCAATACGGATTTTAAAAAGAATCCCAACAAGTACAAAGGTAAGCCAAGACCACCTCATTTTAAACGAAACCTGCATGATAATCTTGTTTATGATTACCAAGCTTTCTCAATAAAGGGTGACATCGTTACATTGGAAAAAGACTTGGAAATCAAGTTACCCCAACAATTGGTGGGCCAATTCATTAAACAAATAGAGATTATTCCCAAACCACGAGCTTTTCATGCGGTTTTTGTTTATGAGGAAGACCTAAATCATTTTAAACAAGTACCCCAAAATGATAAGGTAATGTCCATTGACTTAGGCCTGAACAATTTGGCAACTTGTGTGACTAATGGCATTGTCAAACCTTTCATTATTGATGGTAGACGACTAAAATCAGCCAACGCTTATTACAATAAGCGTAAGGCTAAAATGCAATCAAAACTTGAAAAACAGCGAGGTAAAAAGTGGTCGAAAAAACTCCAAAGTTTGACTAATTGGCGCAATGCGTTTGTTAATGATTACATGCACCGAGCAAGCCATGTAGTGGTAAAGACTTGCGTTGATAATGGTATTTCAAAAGTCGTTGTTGGTGATGTGGCTAAATCACTTGACCACATCAGTTTGGGTAAAAAAACCAATCAGAACTTCGTGAACTTATCTCTAGGCCAGTTTGTAGACAAATTAGGTTACAAACTTGGGTCACACGGTATCGAACTGATAGTGGCAAACGAGAGCTATACGAGCAAAGCGAGTTTTGTTGATGGTGACAAAATGCCTAAACGGTACTACAACCCGGATACCAAAAAGAAACACACTTTTAGTGGCAAACGAATCAAGCGAGGCTTGTACAAAACTGGCAATGGAACACTTTTAAACGCAGATGCAAATGGAGCGTACAACATCCTGAGAAAGACGGATGCTAGTTTTTCGTTTTCTATGCTTGCTAAGAAGGTTGGTTCAAAAGTCAAAGAATGGTTACACCCGACCAAGCGATTTAGTTTTTTGAATAAAAAAAACCCTCAGAAAAGCAACTTTAGACGCATAAAAAAGCAGACGGATAGTACTTCTCCTGTTTTGGATCAACAACTTAGCTTATTTTAATAAGCAACCCCAAGCTCTCATTAGGCGAGGGGATAAAGGGCTGATACTCCCTTATTCACTTCTGTTAATAGTGTTGACTCATTTGTTGACATGTCAATAGTTGTCAATAGAATTGCTATCTTGACACCGATATCTATTTAGGGTACTCGCAAAACCCAACTCACCGTGAGGTGAAATAAGAACGCGAAATTGACTTGTAACTTATTTAGGACTTACGCCTTGACAAACGCCATTTTTTGTTTTCATGATAAATATCATAAGGTTATGAAAATGTTACCAACGATTAAACTTGTCAAAATTGACCGAAAACAAAATTTGTAATGCCTTGTATTTAAAATGGATCATGAAATTGCTCAGATGTCAATGCGTAAGTCCTAAAATAATCACAAATATTAATAACCTGAATTAGACTTTAAATATCAATGGGTTATAAAATTGTTAGTTATATCAATTATTTAGTGATAATGACCTCATTAAATCAGTTAAAAAAAAACACCTAAGCTGTACTTACTTCTTCCAGTTGATGGCCCACAAATAAGGATTATTCACGTATTAATCTAAGGGTTTTAAAAAAAAACCTTTTTAATCAATTAATTGCAATCAACTAATTGATTCACATAATATTTATATAACAAGCAAGAAAAGCCGAACTCGCGTTAATAATAAATCGACGCGATTAATCGCTCGATACTCATTGCAGAAAAAAATTATTGACATTTAGGGGAGGGTTCTTTAAATTGCCTTCCGTTCTAAAGCAAGTATCTGGTTGCTGTACGTTCATTTCAGTTGTAGGTGAAGCTAAATCCATTATTTTTATTAATCTAAGTCTCTGTGAAAGGGAAATGGGTTACGTTTATTTAGGGACAAGTCTAATGTTGTACGGGTTTTACCGCAAGTCTCAATCTATTTGCTAAGCGTTTCCCCAAGCGAATTCAGATTGTATAAAGCGGCTATCTCCCATTTTCGGTACTCAGTGGTAGATTCACCCACTCTTATGAGTGCTATTGTTAACTTTTGTTAATATAAATGAATCGGTCATCTTGCGATGGGTATGATGATAAAAAGCGACATAAGTGCTTGGACATCAATTTTCACGTCAGGGCACTTACTGAGTGTGACCTTGACTTGATGTGACTGAAAAACTTTAAATATCTATAAAATCAATCAGTTGTCTAATTTCCGTTCAAAGCTTTAGCTTTGGAAGGCCAGCCAAAGCAGATAAGAAAAGTACATCAAATGTACTCGCTCTACCCGACGAAACTCTTGGACGTTCGTTCGTGCAGAAGAAAGCTATTATCGAGAGTAGAACGAAAGAGGGCCGTCATCAAATTTGAAGTCACTCAAATGACAACATGGCCCTCAAAAGTTCTTCGACCTTTAACCCTAAAATTTACAGGGTTATTGACACTTAAGTCTAATTGCTTTAGCTTCGGAAAGCCAGCCAAAGCCAAAGCAGATAAGAAAAGTACATCAAATGTACTCGCTCTACCCGACGAAACTATTTCAGATCGATAGAAGAAAAGCTCTAATCGAGAGTAGAACGAAAGAGGGCCTTCATCAAATTTGAAGTCACTCAAATGACAACATGGCCCTCAAAAGTTCTTCGAGCTTTAGCCATAAAATTTACGTGATTATTGACAGTCAGTTGTCTAATTTCCGTCCAAAGCTAAAGCTTTGGAAGAAAAGTACATCAAATGGAGGTCACACTCCACTTACTTGTAAATCCGTTGAATGTGACAATGTCTTTAACGAGTGAGCCTCTGGCTTTCATTATCGCCTTAGAATAAATTCTAAGGCTAAGAGCTACTTTCGGTATCAGCCTACTAAATCAGTTATTGAGTGCCCTTTAGGGTACTTTAGCTGTTAGCCTCAGAATTTATTCTGAGGCTAAAAGGTTTTGCAAGAGCTTCGAGTCAATAAAATAAAAAAGGAAATTTGCTTGATGAACAATAGTTTGAGTGATAACCAGAGGCGAAAGCCATTCTTGCGTACCGTCCCATTGGTTTTAGGGCTTATGATGACACCCTCACACTCGGCCCTTGCCCAAACACCCTATTCGGAACCGACAGGGGAGCTGAATGCCAACTTCACACTTCCCGGGGGACCAATTAGTTTAAATGAAGTTGCCCTCATTACCTTGAAGAACTCCCCCAATATCCAGATGGGAATGATGGGAGTGGAATCTTCTCGGGCAGGTTACCGGATGCAGAGAGGGGCATTTGACTTCATCACCTCTGTGGTTGCTGATATCAAAGAGAATAGACCCGCCGTGGCGGTTCTAGGTGCTGATCAGGACACCCAAGACCTCACCGGGGTATTGATAAAAAATTTCAGAACCGGCATTAGTAGCACTTTGAGTGTTGGTATTACCCGAACAGACAATCGCGCTAATCCTGAAGGTCCCCCGGACACCCTAAATGTCGCCCACGCCAATTTTAATCTCACTCTTCCCTTACTCAAGGGCCGGGGCAGCATTTCAGCCGCGGCTGACGAAACCGCAGCACGACTAGAGAGTCAGGCAAGCGAGCTGCAATTTTACCATGACATATCAAACTTTTTGCTGGCCGCTATCAACGCCTACTGGGATTACAAAGCGGCCGTAGAAAAGCTCAAAGTTCAAAAGAGAGCAGAGCAACGGGTTCAGAAGTGGTATTCGGAAACGGGAGCGGCTCTTCAACGGCGGGAAGGAAGTTTGGAGCGGGTTTACCAAAAGTATACTGCCGAAATCTCTCGCCTAAAAGGTTATTTGGCCACCAAGCGGCAAAACACGCTCGCGGCGACTGAACAGGTGACGACCACTAAAGGCGCTCTGGCTATAGTCATGGGCATTCCCTCTGGACAGGTAGCTAACCTTGGTGAGCCATCTGAAGACTTTCCACTGGATTGGAGCGAGGTTTTGGCAACGCTTGAGCGGCAACCCATGCAGGAGAAATGGAAAGCGGTGGCCTTGGAAAAGCGCTTCGATATACAAGCAACCAAATTAAAGCAAGAGGCCTCGGCCACGAATTTAGCCAAAGCAAGGCGAGATGTGCTACCCCAACTCGACTTGGGTTTGAGTTATGGCTACAACGGCATCGAATTGGGCGATGGTTTTGAGCGTTATACTGATTCCTTGACCAGTGAGACTCGTGGTGCGGATTGGGGGGCCACACTCACATTGACCTACCCGTTGGGTAACAATTTTGCTCAAGGCAATCGTGACTTAGCAAATGCCGCCCATCAGATGAGCCTTATTCAGACGAAAAACTTGGTGAGGGAAATTGGGGTGAACGTTGAGGTAGATGCTGGCGTACTGATGCGTCGCCTGAAAGTCGCGGTGGAAGCCGGAAAAGCAGTCGATTCTTACTCACCGGCTTTAAAACAATTTGAGCATGCTCATCAAAGTCTGGTCAGTGATCCCCATACCATTTTCAGTTTGCTAGATATTGAAGAGAGGCTCACTGAAGCAGAGATCAGATTAGTGGACAGTCTGCAACAGTTGGCTAAAGCGATAGCCCAACTCCGTTTTAAAACGGGCACACTCATTGCCGGCGGTGAGTTTGGAAAGAATATTAATATCAGTGATCTGACCACACTGCCGGGTATGTAAATGCATGGGCACAACATGCCAAAGCCACTAATTTATTTCAGTATGATGTCCAAAGCTTTAGCTTCAGAATGAATAAAAAGGGGCATCCGTCCAAACCTTTAGGTGATTTCTTGAAAAGAATATACCGAATTTTCTCTCACTGAGACTATCCCTTTAAGGAATAGTCTCAGTCTGCATGTAGTTTAGGGTAGATTTTTTATCAGAAATCGCCTTAGCCTTGTTTGGACGGGTTAAAAAAAGAGTTAGTTGCATAAGGGATATAATTAGAAACCAAGTCTCTTTGAGGTTTCGTCGCGGCACCCGGCAGTCCCCCCTTGAGGCTACTCTATGCACACAAGTCGTTCGTAGCCCAACTTAATAGCGCGTAAATAGATAGAAAAATATTCTGCTTAAATAGTTATGTGCATAGAGTAGCCCTTGAGGGGGTCTTATCTTTACCCATAAGTAGATAAGTCATTGAAAATTATGAACTTCAGCGAAGCGAAGTTAATTGTGAACCGTCCGATTTGTGGATAAAGATTAGTTGAGGGGATAGGGGGATGTTATAGAATAAACGTGCTTGATGTGGTTAGCCTTCCACGTCAAAAAAATGGACTCTCAAGCATTAATGTTACCCTAAGCTTTCATTAGGCGAGGGGATAAAGGGCTGATACTCCACTTCTATTAATAGTGTTGGCTCATTTGTTGACATGTCAATAGTTGTCAATAGAATTGCTATCTGTATACTGCACACTGTCACAAACTTCGTTCATCGCCACGCGAGAACCGGCAGAAATTTTTCGATTAAAAAGTGGCAAAAGTTGGAGCGATAAAAAACGGATTCCGAGAAAATGATTCCCGTGCTAAGATAATGCTTTATTAATTATGTCCATGCACTTATCTTATGATTCGGCTGGAACCGGCTCTTCTTTTTTAGCCAAAAATTTCTTCATCAGATAATAAGTACCCACAGCGATCAAGGCACCACCAATAACCTTTTGATTAAAAAGTGGCAAAGTTAATTGTGAACCTCAGCGAAGCGTTGTTAATTGTGAACGAAGGCATCATTAATCGTTAAACCATTGTTTTAATTAACAATTCACAATTAATTATTCGTTTACGTCACAATTATAAAGTCCTACTTGTGGGTAAAGATTAGTTGAGGAGGTAGGAGAGTGCTATAGAACAATGCCATTAAGTTAAGCCTAAGGTTTGGTAGGGGCAATCCCAAGGGGAAAGCCCGACACGATATGGCATTGGTGTTATAGAAGGGGTGGGTGTGTCACGGATATCAAACAAGAGATCATTTATGACAGTGTGCGTATGTATACTGCACACTGTCACAAACTTCGTTCATCGCCACGCGAGAACAGGCATAAAATTTTCGATTAAAAAGTGGCAAAAGTTGGATCGATAAAAAACGGATTCAGAGAAAATGATTCCCGTGCTAAGATAGTACTTTATTAATTATGTCCATGCACTTATCTTATGATTCAGCAGGAACCGGCTCTTCTTTTTTAGCCAAAAATTTCTTCATTATATAATAAGTACCCACAGCGATCAACGCACCACCAATAACCGCCACACCCACAGGATGAGCAATAATAAAGCCTTTAACCCCCCCAGCAGAAGCGGCTACGGTAGGATTAGCAAGTTCAGTTCCAGTTGCCATTAGATGTCTCCGTAAATGTTAAAGTTAAACAAGGTAGTCAATTGCTATTGACTATGTCATACAATATACAGTGTCAATTTAAAAAATCAAGTACCAAGGGCAAAAAAAAATATACGGGTGCGAAACGAAAACATGTTTGCCGGTTGTTTCGTTCATTCCGAACGAATTTCCTTCACAACGATAGGCGTTTCGTTCATTCATGACAGACCTTTTTAATGACATCAAAATGGGTTTTATGTCAAGCACTAATCACATAAGTCTATAGGACTTACGCACTCAGCAAACTAACCAATTGAGTTTTTTTTAAACTTTCCAAATAACTGCCTGGGCCTTTTAGACGTAACTGATTGAATACTCAATAACTTTATTTTGTCAAGGCGTCTATCAGTGAAAATCGCTGTGGCCGATACATTTTAATTAACAATTAGAAAAACTTCCCAAATAGATAAAACCTAGTACGAGAGTTCGACTTTATACTAATCAGTTATAGAATTTATATATTAATCACTCATTTTTTATACAAATCATTGATTTAAAAGAAATTAATTAAAGCCTCCCTTTCATCCTTTATAGTCCATAAAAATATAGACATTTATAGACAAAAGTCTATAAAAAAGGTTAGACTTTATGAACAATTTTTTAAGCCCTCACGCCTTTTAAAAATCCCAAGGCTAAAAGCGTTAGGAGGCTGAAGCCGACTTAACAGGCTCAATGCCATTAAGTTAAGAGCATGTAGGGTGGGTTTCACTACGTTCTGGGTGGCTACACGTTTTTTGTCAAAGGGCATTGACTAACAGGCTGGGTTTAGTCACCTTTAGGTGAAGAAAGCTTTTAGCCTTGGGATTTATCCCAATGCTTGTAATTAAAATGTTATGTTATTTCTCTGAAAGCATAGAGCAATTAACTGTTGCTTAATTTCTATTTAAATCTATATATATATAGTCAAATGAATAGAATCTCTTGGAAAAATCAATTGCCACTTGAAAATGGGAGCAAGTGATCCTATAATGAAAAGCTTGGGTCATGTTGACTCAGATGAGAAAAGTTTTCTCGTACTGGGTATTGATTTTGACGGTTGGTAAATTTCAGTCTCAAGCCTCGCTTTGGGGTTGAAATTTGACCCAAGCGGACTGCCGGAAAAAATGACAATACTTGGTTGCACGAAACGACTTCAATCGGATTGAGTGCCAACGGTTGGGACTGTTCAACTAGGACTCCAGTTACAAACTGAGTAATCAGGCATTAACGGAGAGCGAATCACCTAATGGCCAACTTCGAGTAGGTTTTTAGGAGCAGAAAACTATCCTAAATATTGTAATAAATAAAATCATAATTTAAATAACAAGTAAAGTGAAAATAGAATCATGTTAGATGTTATTAATCGCTATGCCCACGGGTTTGTAGCTATTCCGGTTATTTTGGCTTGCAAGAATAAGGGTTTTTTTGAGCAACTGAAACATCAGGGAAACACGAGCCTAGAGCAAATAATTGCTGACACGGGTGCAAATAGCGGCCACTTACAGGTCGCCTTGCGGTTGCTACAATCTTTAGGCTGGTTGTTACGGGATGCCACGGGTGCATACATGCTGACTGAAGAAGCGGAAAGTCACCGTGATATTCCTGAAGATATTCTTGAATTGTTTCACCTACCTCTAGCCCATTTACTGGAAAGCCAACAAGGGGAACAACTGCTCTGCAAATGGATCGCACGTTCCTGTCAAGGCTGGCAGGTTTCCAAACCACTCGTTGCAGATTTTTTGGATGGCGTTTTAGTTGTACCTATTTTACTTGCGATTAACCAACGTCAGGAAGTATTAACGAAGGCACAAAAACCCTTATTCTCAAATTTGAATCCGCCGATTCGTGAAGCATTGTCCGAGTTTTTTGTCAATAAAGGCTGGGCGCATTCGGAAAAAGGTGAGTTGTCCTTAACTCGCGTGGGGCAATTTATGTTGGATCGCGCCCTAATTACCGGCGTTACAGCATCCTATACTCCCATGCTCTTGCAGATGCCTGATTTGCTGTTTGGTTCACACCACACAGTCTTTAAAAGAGGCGAGTTTGGGGGAGAAGCCCATATTGATCGTACTCTAAACGTATTAGCCAGCGGATTTCAACACGATAAATATTTTACCCAAGTAGATGAAATTATCCTCACGATTTTTAATCGCCTACCTTATGAAGAGCAACCAAAATATGTGGCAGATATGGGCTGTGGGGATGGGAGCCTATTAAAAAGAATATATAAAACGATTTGCACTCAGTCTGCACGAGGAAAGGTATTAGATCAACACCCCATTACTATGCTGGGAGTGGATTACAATCAAGAAGCTTTGGTGGAAACAGCACGTACACTATTTGAGATACCCCATCGTGTACTCCACGGTGATGTTGGCGATCCAGAACGAATGATAGCTGATTTAGCCGATCATGGTATTCATGATCCTGAAACTATCTTGCATATTCGTTCGTTTCTTGACCATGATCGGCCTTATATTCCGCCGGCAAACCTTTCAAACACACATGATCGCACACGCTTGGCGTACCAAGGGGTTTACGTAGACACAAACGGCCAAGCGATCCCACCAGCAGCCATGGTGCAAAGCCTTACAGAACATTTGAAACGTTGGGCCTCTGTAACAAGCAAACATGGCCTAATTATTCTGGAAGTGCATTGCCTTGAGCCGGCCACGGTGCATGCATTTTTGGAACAGAGTGAAAGTTTACATTTTGATGCTTGCCAAGCTTTTTCCATGCAAAACTTGGTGGAAGCGGATGTTTTTCTAATGGCAGCGGCTGAGGCTGGCCTGTTTGCAAAACATGAATTTTCCAGATATTATCCCAAAACTTTTCCGTTCACCCGGATTACTTTGAACTGGTTTGAAAAACGGCCTTATACCGTCCGTCATGCCCATCCAAGAGATTTGTCCGCCTTGGTCAAACTGGAAAAAGCCTGTTGGCAAGCACCTTTACAAGTTTCCGAGGCAGTTATTCTACAACGGCTGGAACGTTTTCCAGAAGGGCAATGTGTGTTGGAAATGGACGGCCTGATCGTAGGCGTTATTTATTCTCAACGCATTTCTGCCACCCAGGATTTGGAAACGGTCACTTTTTCTGCCGTTCCATCGCTACATACATCAAATGGTCCGGTTGTTCAGTTAATTACTGTCAATATTTTCCCCGACATGCAGCACTTGGGATTGGGTGATCAATTACTAGAGTTCATGCTGCAATATTGTGCTGTGAAAGGTGGGATAGAGCGTGTAGCAGGAGTGACACGTTGCAAAAACTATGTGCAGCAGACGAATATGCCGATGGAAACTTACATCCGGCAATGCGATGAACAGGGGCGCTACCACGATCCCATTCTGCGTTTTCATCATTCCCACGGTGCTGAAATTAAAGGAATTGTCTACGGTTATCGCTCAGAAGATGTGGATAATCAGGGTAATGGGGTTCTGATTGAATACGATATTCACCACCGCCAAGTTGCCCGTACCACATCAAAACCGACATGGGAGCCGGAGAGAGATAAAAAGACAGAAAATTTAAATCTGCTGGGTATTATTGAACAATCCATTCGCTCTATCATGGGTAGCCGGCGCTTGACCAATTATTCACCCAAATGGCCCCTTAATGAAATGGGCATGGATTCTTTAGATTTATTAGAACTCAGATCATTGCTCAGCCGCAGTTTTGAGGTGGAATTGGAACCAGGTTTCTTTTTTCAATATGGGACACCGCAAGCCATTGCTCGTTATTTTCAGGGACACACAGAGGCACGAGAAAGTCACGAACAAAGTCACGAACAACATAAGCCGGCGGCGGAAAGCCAGAAAATCTGGGAACAAGAATACTCAAATGCGCTATTGGCTGACACTATCTCTCATGCAGACGATGCCATAGCCATTGTCGGCATGGCATGTCGCTTTCCAAAAGGGGCGAATAATCCAGAGGCTTATTGGTCACTTTTGCGCGATGGAATTGATGCCATTAGTGAAGTCCCTAAAAATCGTTGGGACAATACCCGCTATTATGATCCAGAACCGGAAAAACCCGGCAAAATATCAACAAATGCCGGTGGGTTTCTGGATCACGTTGACCGGTTCGATGCGGCGTTTTTTCGAATTTCTCCCAGAGAAGCGGAGGGAATGGATCCACAACAGCGGTTTTTACTAGAAGTCAACTGGGAAGCGCTGGAACAGGCGGGATTATCGCCGGCCGCGTTGGAGGGTAGCCAGACTGGTATCTTTACCGGCATTTTTTCGCACGACTACGAGACGCTGCAAATTAAACAAAACGCCGCCAAAGACTATGATTCTTATTTTGGTACCGGCAATTCTTCGTCGATTGCAGCCGGTCGCCTCGCCTACTTTTTCGATTGGAAAGGCCCCGCGATTTCCGTAGACACCGCTTGCTCGTCTTCCCTCGTTGCAGTACACCTCGCGTGTCAAAGCCTACGCCACCGGGAATGCGATTTGGCACTTGCTTCTGGTGTGAATCTGTTGCTCTCTCCGGAACTGAGTATCACTTTCTCCCGTGCCGGCATGTTAGCCCCTGACGGGCGTTGCAAAACTTTTGATGCTTCAGCAAACGGTTATGTGCGCGGTGAAGGTTGCACGGCGGTCGTGCTGAAACGACTCCCGCAGGCACTGGCCGACAAAAACAACATTTTAGCCATCATACGCGGTTCGGCCATTAATCAGGACGGCACTAGCAACGGTTTGACCGCCCCTAACGGACTTGCCCAAGAAGCGGTTATCCGCAACGCGTTGTCTGGGATACCGCCCGCTGACATATCTTATGTGGAAGCTCACGGCACTGGCACATCCTTGGGTGATCCGGTGGAAGTCAAGGCACTAGAAGCCGTGTATGGAGAAGATCGGACAAACGATAATCCTCTTTTCATCGGATCGGTCAAAACAAATATTGGTCATACCGAAGCGACGGCCGGATTAGCGGGGTTGCTCAAAATTGTGTTAGCCATGCAACACAATTATATTCCGCCACATCTGCATTTTAAGGCCCTAAATCCGCTTATGAGCTTGGATAAAATTCCCGCACGAATTGCTGTGGAAGGGATACCTTGGGAAAGCCAGCCAGATAAGCCACGTCTAGCCGGCGTGAGTTCTTTTGGTTTCAGCGGCACCAACGCTCACATTATTTTGCAGGAGCCACCTCGATTCTCACGGCCTGAACAAATACCAGAGCGTTCCCACCATCTGTTAACGCTGTCTGCCCGGACAGATGAGGCCTTGCGAGAACTCGCACAAGCTTATGTGACTTATCTCAATGCCCATACCGCCACGCAG
>Ga0190283_1000535_pt1 | contig 19469 bp, 14 predicted proteins | sample 48691801_MG_FD_161669 | JGI IMG/M metagenome (GOLD analysis project Ga0190283, IMG submission 161669) | Hydrothermal vent microbial mat bacterial communities from Southern Trench, Guaymas Basin, Mexico - 4869-18-0-1_MG | ecosystem: Environmental > Aquatic > Marine > Hydrothermal vents >...
ACAAGAGTAATAAAACTGCGATTTTCCATCAACAAAAATATTTGACGCGGAAGAATTTTGTGAAATATTGCTATAAATAATTGTATTTATAAAAACTGAATTGTCGGCTGAATAAACACCGCCGCCGTTATCTCGCGCCCAGTTCCCGGCAATCGTGTTGTTCAAAAAGAAAGACAAGGAAACATTAGCAATACCGCCGCCGCTATTTGACGCGATATTATTGCAAATCAAATTATTTAAAAAGTCGGAATAATTATATAAGGAGCCGCAGTCAATACCGCCGCCGTTGCGCGCGGCAACATTGTTACAGATTATATTATTGTAAAGGGAAGCGCTTCTTGACGCGTTTAACAGCCCGCCTCCGTCTCCGGAATATGAGCGCGTGTAATTTCCACTGATAATGTTGTAAGCGCAATTGCCATATAAATATGCCGCGCCGCCGCCGCTGCTTCCGGAATTTCCGGCTACAATATTATGAGAAAAATCGCCGTCTATATCATGCGCGCCGCCGCCGTAACGGGCCGCTTTATTGTTTATTATTAGATTGTAAGACACATTTTTATCGCATGTCATTAAAGCGCCGCCGTGATAAGCCGAACTGTTCCCGCGAAAAATATTTGAAACGACATTACCTTTTGTTCCAAAGACTGCGCCGCCGCCTTGAGAATAATGATTGCTTGCAGCGTGGCAGTCCGTAATGACACATCTTCTAATGTTAACATAATTAATCGCGGAACTCCAATGCACACCGCCGTTAATTCCGCCGCCGGCGTCCGCGATACCGTTTGTGATTGTTACACCTGCGACGGCGCAGGTGGTTCCGTTCTGCCAGCCCGTTTCTCCGTATATTTTTATTACCGAGTCAATACCGCCGCCGTCAATTATTGTCGCGTCGCGAGTCGCTGACGATAACTCATTTGTTGAGGAAAGCAAGAGATGTTGATTAGTATTTATCAGAAGATTTTCGTGATAAACGCCGGGATAAATATAAATTTCAGTCCAGTCTCCGGTGGGCGCGGCATTGATAGCCTCTTGAATATTTGTATAAGTCTGGCTGCCGTTAATGTCAACGTAAAGAGTTGCGGAAAAAACATAAACTGAAAAGCAAAAGAGAAAAAGAGTTAATTTTTTCATCGGTTTACCTCCCTAAAATTAAAACAGAATAATAACACAAATTAAGATTATATCATAAATTTAGTTTCATGCAAAGTTTTTTTATAAATTTGTGTGATTCAGACAATAGAGGTAAAAATTTCGAGATTTCTCAAACCAAAGAAATTATATCTTATTTTATAAAAAGATTCTGAAGTAATAGAAAAAGTTTAATAATAATTTGAGATGAAATATTAAAAACAACTGTTATCTGCGCTAATTTTGCGTATAACAAACCACCCCTCTTTTTTTATTTTTTTATGGGAACTCGCTTATGTAGGAACCGACATACTTTTGATTATATGAGTCGCAGTTTTTCTAATCCATGAACAAACTCCCGCTCTAACCTGCGCATCGTTTTCTTAAGTTTTTGTTCCGCGCGTCCTTTCAGGTCTATGATTATGTTAGTGTATTCCACCAACGATATAAAAGCGAAATATTGTTTGTGATAAACAACAACATGGTTTGTGTAATACCCATCTTAAACAGTGAATTTTCGTAAGTAACATAATATCAAGCACTTAAAGAGCCTGAAAATGAGCTGTGGCACTACATTTTCGAGGTGGCTTTTTGGCCAAACACCATAAGCCGCGTATTATCTAAGGCTTACGCAATAGCGCTTTTTTAAAATCTCTCAAAACTGTTTAAGATGGGTCTTAATGATATATGTGACGCTTTGCGAAATTAAAGCGATGCTCTCAAAACAATTAGAGGAGCAACTCCGCCAAGCCGAAACGGGCTTTCAAATGCAAAAAAGAATAATTTCAATTGTCTAATCCCTCACCGGTATTTTTTCACCCCGATTCGTTTGCACATCGAAAACAACTCGCATTTTCCGCATTTTGGCAATACAGGGAAACATCTTCCCTGTCCGTAAGTAACTAACAACCGATTTATGCCTATCCAATATTTTTCAGGAAGTTTTTTTCTAAGCTTTTGCTCAGTTTCGGCAGGCGTTTTTGATTTTATGTATCCCCACCGGTTGGTTATTCTGTGAACATGTGTGTCAACACAAATTCCCGGTTTGCCGAAAGCTTCAGTAACTACAAGATTCGCAGTTTTTCTGCCCACACCTTCCAATGTAAGAAGCTCATCTATTTCGTCAGGGACAATTCCGTCAAAATTTGTTATTAAAGATTTGCAGATGTTAATAATCTGTTTTGACTTTTGGTTATAAAAACCAACAGGATAAATAAGTTGGGCTATTTTTTCTGACCCGAGTTTAAGCATTTTTTCCGGGGAGACGGCTTTCGCAAAAAGACGTTCGGAAGCCGTATGAGTAACTTCATCTTTTGTTCTCAAGCTGAGAATACAGGCGATAAGTGTTTTGAACGGGTCTCGCTTGATTTTCTTAAGAGAAAGATAAGGAACGTTCCATTCTTTAACATCCCTTTCAATAGTTTTCAAAGCGAAATTAATATCAAATTTTTTCATACCAGTATTATTATTTTTTATTGCAGAACGATTTAATTGCAGGACAATTATTTTTAAATACTAAATTTATTTTGTACTCAAAATTAATTTCCTTTTGAATTGACTTTAGAGTTAAATTATACTAAAATACAAAAGCATAGTCAAAGCATATTTTTTTATTAATATTAACACAATTTTATTATGACAACTCGTGAAAAGTTCTTGGAAGTCATGGATTTCAAACAGGTGAAAGAATTCCCGTTCACCGAATTTATGGGCTTCTGGCCTGAAACACGCGAAGCATGGAAAGATATTATTCCAAAAAACGAAGATATTTTCAATCATTTTGGAATTTTTTATTCGCGGGCCTTTTGCTTTCGGCAGAGATTTTAAAGAGTTCAACCAGTACATGATGCTGTTTTATGACGACAAGGAATTAGTCGCGGAAATGTTTGAGTTACAGGTTGATTTCATGATGAAACTTTGGGAAAAAGCTCTCAATGATATTGAAGTTGACATGGTATATATCGGTGAAGATATGGCATACAAAAATGGCCCGATGGTTTCCAGGGATTTTTTTGAAGAACTTATTTTCCCACAATACAAAAAATTAACGGGCTATTTTATTTAAAAGGCTATGGTGTAAAAAATATTTTTCTTGATTCTGATGGAAATATTGAAGTTATTCTTCCGCTGATAGTAGAAAGCGGAATAGATGGGATTTTGCCGCTGGAAAATGCTGCCGGAATGGACTCGTTAAAAATACGAGAACAGTTTCCGAAATTAAAAATGATAGGCAGGCTTGACAAAATGAAAATAGCGGCAGGCGGAGAAGCTATGGAAAATGAAATACAGAAAGCCAAAACATTATGCGAGCAGGGAGGATATTTGCCGAGTTTCGACCATTCCGTCCCGCCGATTATTTCTTATGAAGGTTATTGCGATTATTTGGAAAAGTTGAGAGAGGAGATTTAGGACTTTTTATTACAAATTGCAAATTGCCAATTTTAAATTTTAAATTTATTAGACCTTACAACTTTTTGACCTTATTAACAACCCACTTAATCTCACCCAGCATACGCGGTCAGAGACCTTATATTAAGACAAAGGATTTATCATGACAAAAAATATTCTGACAACAGTATTAGTATTAATGATTGCAAGCTGCGTATCCAATCCGGTTTGTAAAAACAAAGAAAAAAATAAATCTTCTGTTATGTTAAATTTTCAAAATTTGTCATGGGTTTGGGCCCCACAAGATTCACCACCCAATACCAGCGCACAGCCCGGCACCTGTTACTTTCGCAAAACTTTTCAAGTGGCAAATCCCAAAGCCATAAAAGATGCCTACATAACTATAACATCCGATGATTCAAACAAAGTTTTTCTGAATGGAAAAAACATCGGAGAAAATAACGATTGGTTGGAAGTCAAAGCATATCCGTTAGACAAATATTTAGAACAGGGGATAAATGTAATAGCGATAGAAGCTTTTAATAAAGGAACAGCTCCAAATCCTGCCGGACTCCTCGGAGGCATAGTTATCACATTTACTGATGACACCCTACCTATAGAAATCCCGATAGACTCAAGCTGGAAAGTCTCAAAAAAGTCAGCTGCGAATTGGAAATTGGCGGGTTTTAACGACAGCAAATGGCAAAACGCGAATCCGTTTGCAAAGTACGGAATAGATCCCTGGGGGGTAATGCCATTGCCGGCAACTATTCCTGGAAATTTTCCTGAATTTATAGTTCCCGGCGCGGAAAAAGAAATGGCAACCGTTAAAGAATTATTCCTGCATCATTTCCCAAATTCACACAATGAAATGGCTCTGTGGGACTGCTGGCTTCCAATGTCGGTTATATGGCCTGCAACAGGCATAAGGAACAGCAATCCTAAACAAATATTTTACAGAAATGCCCTTTCACAAAAAAGAATCAGTGATAAAGGTTATGTTTCCACTCAACAACATCGCGGGCTTGGACACCCTGAAGGGTGGCCATTCCCGATTTGGCAGCAAGGCTTTGGAATAGGCTGGCATTTTGAAATGCCGCCTGGAATTGGTGTTGCATACGGAATAAAGACTCTTACAAACGTATCAAACTGGAAAATAACCGGCGCAAAAACTTTAGGGATTAATGAAAAGGATGGTTGGCAGCTTAAGCTTACAAAAGCTGATGCAACTATTGAGCCTCCGAAATTTTCTGTGGCAAATCAAGTTGCTCCTTTTTTTCGGCTTGAATGGACAATGAAATCACACGCTAAAGCGTGGACTCCAACAAAACCATTTTTGGAGTGGACCTCTGTAAAATATCCGGGGTTTGATTCTTCACAACGCGTATATTTTTCTGCAATAACTCCAGAAGACGGACAGGTTTTTACGATGATTCCGATGTACAAATCCCCTCTTTGGACAGCAAGTGATACAGTAACCGCTGTCAGAATAAATTTCGATAACACGCCGGGAACAAAAATTAATATCCAGGCGCTATTCACAGCAGTTGATACGCGGCACAACATAAATAATTCTTCATATTTAAGCGGTTGCGCGGATTACATAAACTGGACAGGCGATAAATGTTTTCTGAAAGAAAACATAGAGAAAATGCGGCTTGCATTAAATTATATGATAGAAGAGTTTCAGATTGAATCTAACAAATTTGTTTTTACGCCTTGGATTGGACATGATGGAACAAGCGCTATTTTTTATAATGAAAAAGGAGAAAAACAAATTCGGCACGGACATGGAATCGGAAGCAGTTATATGGATTTACTACCTGCTGGTGGCAATGATTATCAAGCAACAATTTATGCTTATAACGCATTAAAAGCCATGTCAAAAATGGAGAAAGAAATAGAAAATCATCCCGAATGGGGAATTTCTAAAAAAGGAAAAAAGTTTGACTCGAAGAAACTTTCGAAGCTTGCGGACGAAGTCAAAAAAACTTCTCAAAAAACTTTTTGGAATGAAAAAACAGGACGGTTTGTTGCGGCGATAGATGTAAACGGAAAAGCTTATGATTTTGGTTACACTTTGCCAAACTGCGAATCTATTTATTATGGAATAGCTTCTCCAAAACAGGAAAAATCAATAATGAGTTGGTTGGATGGAAAACGAATTGTGAAAAACGACACATCGACCGGAAAAGATATATACAGATTTAGGTTTGCGCCGCGGGCGACAACTTTACGAAATACAAATTATTATACTTACGCCTGGACAGGGCCGGAATCAATTCCGTTCGGCAACCAAATTCAGGACGGCGGCGCTGTTCTCGGTTTTTCGTTTCAGGATTTAATGGCTAGATTAAAAAGCAATGGCCCTGACGATGCCTGGCTTCGTCTCAAAGAAATTATTAAATGGTTTGACGAAGTTCAAGACGAAGGCGGTTACAGAAAATATTACGCAAACGATCCCAAACGCGGAACAATGCAAGGCGGAGGCCCTCCAGGCGGTCTCGGCATGGATTTTGAATTTGTAGAAAGCATTCTTGTTCCACAAGTTATGCTTTACGGTTTTATGGGGTTTGAACCACGGATCGATGGTTTTGCTATCAACCCACAGTTGCCGAAAAGCTGGCCGAAATTAACAATTACACAAATTCTGTTTCACAATAAACCGATAAAAATAACTGTATCGAAAAATAAAATTTCGATAGATATTTCCTGCAGAAGCAATTATTTAAAAGTTTTCCCGCCAAAAGGAAAATGGACAGCAAAATATTTTGATAAAAACGGAAAAAAAATCAAATCAGAAAAGTTTGACGTAACAGAAAAGAAACCGGGAATTCCCCTCGGAGAAAAAGGAAGTGTTAGGGTGGAGTTAATGGTTAATGGTTAATGGTTATCGGTTTGTTGCAAGATTTTTTCAATCGACATTTTTTGTTGATTGCAAACGACACATATAAGCCTCAATTTATGTCGATTGAAAAGCCCGGCATACCACTCACTTAAACAAATCTAACAAAATGCTGAAAATGAAGAATGAGTTAAGCGGATTGCCGATTGCGCCCGTGATGTCAGAGCTCGCGAAGGAGCATATTAACAAGATTCCAAATAAAATCCCGTTTGTTTTTATCGACTCTTGTATTGGCAATAATTATCTTTCTTATATAGGGCAAAATTCATTTAATAGCGGAGCCCTTTCCGGAAAACTTATGGATTTGTCCGTAAGAATAACAGGCTCTATTGCTGTAATTAATGTTATTTCTAATGATTATCATATTGACAACAGGATAAAAGGATTTTTATCTTATTTTAAGAAACTTAAAAAACATAAAGTAATTAATTGCCATCTTGAAGAAGGTAAAGATTTAAGAGATTTTGTTAATTCAATTATTAAAGATAATAAAGACTTGCGGTGTATCTTTGTTCCCAGCGTTTACGTAGGAAAAATCGCTGAATACACTAAAAACAAGAAACTGAGTATCATTGGATATGACTTGACTAAACAGAACGAATCTTATGTAAAAACCGGGCGCATTGATTTTTTGATTAACCAGCGGCCGGAATTGCAGGGCCATCACGGAATTCTAACTCTTTTTAGAAAAATTGTGCTTAAAGAAAAAGTAGATAAAAATTAGGTTTGAATTCTGAACTTCCTGAATCATTTAAAAAATAAACATTATGACAAAAGATTGGAACAAAACACCAAAAGTGACAGCGAAACCGGATTTTGGAAATCTTCTTGCGGTTCTAAAACGCGGGAAACCGAAACGGCCAACCCTTTTTGAGTTTTTTCTCAATATTCCTTTGTACGCAAGGTTGTCCGGAGAAACTATCGAAGGTATGCCGACGGGATTAAGCGAATATTATCCTTTTATTCACGCTTTCAAGAACGCGGGGTATGACTATTCGACTTTCATTGTTCCTGGCTTTGAATTTTCCGCTGATGAAGTAGAAAAAAAAGCTTCTTACTCGATTAATGAAGGGGCCGTCATAACTGACCGTGCTTCTTTTGAATCGTATAATTGGCAAGACCCCAACGCAGCCGATTATAATATTTTAAAAAGAATAGCTCCGGAAATCCCAAAGGGTATGAAACTTGTTGTGGCGGGACCTTGCGGAGTGCTTGAAAATGTCATCAGACTTGTTGGTTATGATAATTTGTGCTTTATGTTAGTTGACGATCATCAGCTTACTTATGACATTTTTGAGAATGTTGGTTCGAGGCTTGTAAAATATTATACAAATACTGTAAAATATAACAGTGTTGGAGCTATTATTTCCAATGATGACTGGGGGTTCAAATCCCAGACCTTGCTTTCTCCGGACGACATGCGGCGCTATATTTTTCCGTGGCACAAAGAAATAGTGGAAGTGGCGCACGCGGCGGGAAAACCTGCCATCCTGCATTCATGCGGCTGTCTTTTTTCCGTCATGGATGATATAATTGATGATATGAAATATGATGGAAAGCATTCTTACGAAGATATTATTCAGCCAGTGGAAGAAGCATATGAAGAATTCAGCGAAAGAATAGCAATTATGGGAGGAATAGACGTAGATTTTGTCTGCAGACATTCCCCGGAAGAAGTTTATACCCGTTCAAAAAAGATGCTGGAAAAGGCGGAAGCGAAAGGAGGTTATGCTTTAGGAACAGGAAACAGCGTTCCGGAATTTCTGCCGGACGAAAACTATTTCGCGATGATTCGCGCGGCGATAGAAACGCGCATATTGTAGCCGCGGCTTGCCAGCCTCGTTTTTGGGGAAAACATAAAACCGAAAACAACTGTTTCGCATGAAACGCCGATAGCAATCGGTGGCTACAAAAGATTATCGACATAAGCCTTAACCGACAACAAAACTATGACTAAACTTACTACAAAAGAAAGATTTACAAGGATGTATGAACACAAAGAAGCTGACCGCATCCCCATTATTGATTATCCCTGGCCGGCTACTATTGAAAGATGGCAGAGCGAAGGTTTGCCAAAAGATATGGACTATGTAGATTATTTTGATATAGACCATTATGAATGTATTTTTGCTGATAATTCTCCACGATTTGAAGAGAAAACTGTTGAAGAAACTGATGAGTATATTACTACAACAACCCCCTGGGGAACAACTTTAAGGAACTGGAAACATGCAGCTTCTACTCCGGAATTTTTGGATTTTACAATAATTGACCCGGATTCCTGGAAAAAAGCTAAAGAAAGAATGGTTCCTTCTAAAGACAGAATTGATTGGAAATTATTAGAGAAAAATTACAAAAAATGGCGCGAAAAAGGCGCCTGGCTTTTAGCAAGTATGTTTTTCGGGTTCGATGTTACTCATTCCTGGGTCGTCGGAACTGAGCGATTACTTATGGCGATGATAGAAAAACCTGACTGGTGTCGCGACATGTTTTCCCATCAGTTGGATGTTAACCTCGCGCTTCTTGATATGATCTGGGATGCCGGTTATGAATTTGATTCTATTTTCTGGTGTGATGATATGGGCTATAAAGGAACCCAGTTTTTTTCGCTTGATATGTATCGCGAACTTTTGAAACCTTATCATCAAAAAGCTATTGACTGGGCGCACGCAAAAGGAATAAAAGCCCATCTTCATTCGTGCGGTGATGTTAATCCTATTATTCCGGAACTTATCAGTATGGGACTTGATGCTCTTAATCCTCTTGAAGTAAAGGCCGGAATGGACCCGTTGAAAATTAAAAAAGAGTTTGGAAATGATTTAGTTTTGCACGGCGGCGTAAATGCTGTTTTATGGGATGAACCTGAAAAAATAAAAGCAGAAATGGAAAGAGTTATTCCTATTTTGAAAGAAAATGGTGGCTATATTTTTTCATCCGATCATTCTGTGCCGTCAAGCGTAAGTTTTGAAGATTTCGGGCATATTATTGAGCTTGCAAAAAAACTTGGATCTTACGAATGAAATAAATGGACATAATGGACACCCGAAACCTGAAACCTTTACATTTTTGACATCCAAAGAAAGAGTTTTAACAGCTTTTGCTCATCAGGAACCTGACAGAGCGCCTATTGATTATTCCGCGAACGCTGGAATTGACGCGGAACTAAAAAAACATTTCGGCGACAAACTTTCTTTTCACGGTTGTATTTCTACAGCCGGGCCAGTGGCTTACGGTTCTGTTCAGGACACAATTGACAACGTTCGCGAAACTTTGGACACAATGAAGCCGGGCGGGGGATACGCTATTGCTCCGTCTCATGCTTTGCAGGACAATTCGCCGGTTGAAAATGTAGTGGCGATGTATGAAGCGGTAATAGATTTCGGAAAATATTGAATTATCATGTTTAAAATAAAAATTCTTGAAAACAAAGAAATGTGCAGTTTTTGACATTGATTTTGGCGGCTCCGGGAGCAATTAGTTCAGGTTTATTTTTCAACTTCAGCATAATCGTTGGACTTGGACATCAACTACAAATTCATATGTATATTCATATTATTCTCATCGTCGATTAATTGATGTATTAGCCCGCACGGAAAATGCTTTCTGGCTGGGAAGACGGTCAGAGGGGAGATATTCGCATTCATATGCCTTCGCGAGAAATTTCAGTTTCAGTATAACTCCCGAAGCTAGTTCCTGGGTGCAAAAATTTGTTCCTGCGGGAGGAACAGCCGGGAATATTGCGACGGGAAGAACTCTTTATACATCTTCTACCTCTGAACCATCTTATTATTCTACAGATTCTTTTTTTTATGCTTCAATCAAATTTCTTGGTGTTAAGTTCAAGATAGGCACAAATACTCACTATGGTTGGGTAAATGTGCATGCGGGCGATCTGGCTACCAACGCTGTTATTACAGATTATGCTTATGAAGATATCCCCTGCGAGGGTATCGGCGCAGGACACATCATCCCTGAAGCCGGGTCTCTTGCGTTGTTAGCTCGTGGGGCAACTGGCTTGATTTCGTGGTGAAGAAATAAATAGACACCATTTTTAGACATTTTAGTGATAATTTGATATAATTATATAATAGACAAAACATTTTTTGGGGCTGATGGAAAAAAGCTAAAAAAGATTGTAATTAAGTTTCATATTGCTTTTCTTTCATAATAATTATTAATTAAAAATGAGTGACCAAAAGCGAAATAAAACCGATGAAATTCTCGTAGTCGATGATGATTTAATCCTTTTGGAAATACTATATGAGATTCTGAAGAGTAACGGCTATTCTGTTAGGACAGCTTTTGACGGAAATACAGCAATGGAAAGCATTAAGACTAATCCGCCTTCGCTGATCTTGCTGGATATTATGATTCCTGAACCTGACGGCTACCAGATTTGCCTGAAACTTAAGGAATCGGAAGTGACACGTGATATACCTGTGATTTTTTTGAGCGGGTTGCTCGAGCCGCAGGACAAGCTTAAAGCTTTTGACTACGGTGGCGTAGATTATATAACCAAGCCATTTAAGCAGAAAGAAGTTTTAGCGAGGGTTGCCGCTCAAATCAATTTGTGTGAAGCCCGGGAAGAAATTAAGGAGAAAGTTGAGCTCCTTCAACAGGAAATTTTGGAACGCAAGCGCGCGGAAGAGGAATTGAATAAACACAAACAACGCCTCTCAGAATTAGTGGCAGAGCGGACAAAAGAACTTGTTGAAACAAACAACAAGCTTCGGAATGAGATAGAAGAAAAAAACAAGGTGGAACTGGAGCGGGAAAAATTAATAGAAGATTTAAAAGAGGCGCTTGCGAAAATAAAAAGCCTTAGCGGATTGCTTCCCATGTGCGCTTCATGCAAGAAAATTAGAAATGATAAAGGGTATTGGGAACAAGTCGAAACTTTTATTTCAAATCATTCAGAAGCTGAGTTTAGCCATTCTCTTTGCCCGGAATGCTTGAAGACGCTCTATCCTGAAATCGAATAGCGCCATTTAGAAAATTATTTTTGTATTCGGAAATAATTCCACGCAAATATTTCAAGTGATATGAATTTAAAATTTATTTTAAAATTCTCATCCAAAAATTTATATAATTAATTATACTAATAACAAAACCGTAGTTTGTTCAAACCAAGCTGCGAAAGTTTTTTATATCTTTTTTTGAAGTAATGTAATAAAGCAGGAAACCATGAATAAGTCAATTCGAATACTGTATATAGATGAAAATACGTCGGACAGGAAATTGATTTGCGATGTATTGAATAAAAATCATGGGCAATTTGAACTTGCTGAAGCTGACAACCGCCAAAAGTTTAAGAAGCTGCTTGAAGAAAGTGATTTTGATATTATTCTTGCAGATTTTAACGCATCAGGCTCTAACGGCTATGATGCAATTGACACAGCCAAAGAGAAAAATCCTGAAGCGCCTGTAATTTTAGCAGTGGATTCCGGAGCTGACGATATAGGGATTGAAGGAATAAACCACGGAGCTTCCGACTACATTGTAAAATCTTCTTCCAACCTAAGACTCCTTCCGATTTTAATAAATACAACATTAGAAAAAAAATATTTAAATGGCGGTGAAGAAACCGCTTTGGAACTTCTAAAGTTTGAAAGAGATAATTTAAACAAGATTTTCGAGGCAATGTCGGATGGAATTTATATTATTGACGAAAATTATAATATTCAAAATGCAAACGATGCTCTTGTAAAAGAATTCGGGGATTATAAAGGCCGAAAGTGCTATGAATATTTTAACAAAAAGGATGAGATTTGTTCGTGGTGCCAAAACCAGTATGTATGGTCAGGCAAGACCGTTCGATGGGAAGGCGAGCTTATTAGAAACGGAAAGACTTATGATATATTGGATATTCCAATTACATTATCTGACGGGAGTATTGGAAAGCTGGCAATTCTACACGATTTATCTGAACGGATAGAGGCGGAGGCAGCTTCACTCGAACACGATAAGTCAGAAAAACAATTTCAAGAGAAATTGATTGTGCTTTGTAATGTTTATGTTAAACTGCTTGAATGTAAAACGGAAGACGAATTGTGGAAACAGGCGATAGAAAAGGGAAAGGAAGAGTTGGGGTTCGGCAGGTTAAAAATATGGTTAAATACAAAAAGCCAAGACGAAAAACTGGTAGTTTACGCGACAAGTTCAAATAGTTCCACAGTTGATGAACGGCATTTTCTAACCAAAGCAATACCCGGAAGCGCGATGGCGGAAGCAGACGCCCCTGATGCTCATGTTTTCTATAAAGAGAAAGATGATGTTATTGATGACCTTACCGGAGAAGTGTTAGGGCAGGCTGCGCATGCTGCAGCTCCTATCTGTGCAGGCAATAAAAATATTGGGGGGATTGTGACTGACAATTATCAGTCGAAGGAGCCGATAACAGAAAAAGACCGTGAGATTCTAATGCTTTATTCCGTGTTTTTAGGGAGTCTTTGTTCACGGCTTCAGGTCGCAAGAAAAGTAAAGTCTGAGGAGAAAGAAGAAAAGGATTCCGGGCAGCAGGAACCTGAAGTTCAGAAGTTTGACAGCTTAGGCGAGCTTGCCGGGGATGTTGCGAAAGAATTCAATGATATTTTCATGGCTGTTATAGGAAATGCCGATATAGCTCTGCATAACCTTTCCCCGCATTCTCCAGTAAGGGATGAATTGGATGAGATTAAACAAGCGTTGCTGCACGGAAGCAAGTTGTGTAAACAGATGCTTGCATATTCATCTAAAAGCAAATTTGAGATAGAGCCGCTTCATCCGGGAGCCTTTGTAAAAGAGATGAATTATTTAATTGAAGCTTCGGTTCCTGAAAATGTCTCGCTGAAATATAGTTTTGCGGAAGATCTTTCCGAGTTTGAGGGAGATTCATTTCAGGTTCGCCAGGTGATTTTAAACATGGTAAAAAAAGCCGTGGAAGACATTGGCGTTAACAAAGGAGTAATAAATATTTCTACTGGCGCAATGCACTGTGACCGCGCTTATCTTGACACACTGGATCCCATATTTAAAGAAAAAGCGGGTTATGATTTGCCGGAAGGTGAATACACTTACATTCAGGTTTCTGACGACGGCCACGGAATGGGAAAAAAAACCCAGGAAGAATTTTTTAACAAAGTATTTGTTGCAAACCATTCAAAAATAAAAATTGGAATGGCGGCTGTTCTTGCAATTGTCAGAAAGCACAAAGGCGCGATAAAAATTTACAGTGAACCGGGTTTCGGAACAACTTATAAAGTATTCTTTCCCGCAATGGATTTCAAAGAGGCAGAACAGAAAGAAGCAGAGAAATCCCCTGTGAAAACTGAAAATTGGAAAGGCTCAGGAACAGTTCTATTTGTTGATGATGAAGAAGCAGTCCGAAGGGTGGGCGAAAGAATGCTTGAAGACTTGGGATTTGAAGTTGTTACCGCGAAAGACGGTCGAAACGCCGTTGAAATTTACAGAAAAAGAAAAGATGATTTTGTTTGTGTCATCCTTGATTTGGTTATGCCAAGGCTGGACGGAGAACAAGCTTACAGGGAGTTGCGAGTTATAAATCAGGATGCTAAAGTTATACTTGTGAGCGGCTTTGATAAAGATGAGGCCACGCGGCGATTCGCGGGGAAAGGCCTTTCGGGTTTTATTCAAAAGCCATATAATGAAGGACAGCTTGCTGATAAACTGCGGGAAGTGATAAGTTAAAATCTTCCCAATATTTATGCGGCTTTTTAATAACTCAAAATTTGTTTTGCACTTTAATCTGAAAAAAATGAAAACAACTTATACACATTATATTTATAATAAAGATATTCTTGTGTTTGATGCGGACAAGGCGGAACTGAAGAGTATAAAGAATATTCTTAAAAAAGCCGGTTATACGGTGCATACAGCTTCCGACGGCAAGTCGGCTATGAACAAAGCGGATAATAAACTTCCTTCCCTGATACTTTTGGATTATTTAACAGCAAGCGAGGAGATATTCGTTTTTTGCCGGCAGCTGAAGCAGGCTAAAAAAACAAAAGATATTCCGGTCATATTTTTCATTTCTTTAGAAAACCAGGAAGAAAAAGATAAAGCTTTCGAGCTTGGTGCAGCAGATTATATTACAAAACCTGTTGAGTCTGAAGAATTGCTGGCGCGTGTTGACTTGCACATGAAACTGCGGGAGGCGCAGCATGAAATTACGGAGAAAAATCTTCAGCTTCAAGAAGAAAGAAGGGAGCGTAAAAAAGTCGTGCTCGAAATGGAAATAGAGCAGAAAAACTTTCGCAACATTTTCGAGTCTATACAGGATGGAGCATACATTTCAGACATGGATTACAACATTCTTTATGCAAACGATTTTCTTATTAAAAAGTTCGGCAAGTACAAAGGCAGGAAATGCTATGAATATTTTCGGGGCAGAAAGGATGTTTGCCCGTGGTGCGAAAACAAGAAAATTCTTGAAGAGAAGTTTTTTCGCGGGCAATCTTCTCATATTACTGAAGGAAAAATTTATGAAGTAATCGCGGCACCATTGATTTTTGCGGACGGAAGAATGGGGAAACTGGAGATTTTTCATGATGTGACGAAGCAAAAACAAACAGAAAACGCGCTTCGAAGATCTGAAGAGATGCTTCAGCTTGTTCTTAACAATACTCCGCATATAGTATTCTGGAAAGACAAAGATTCTGTGTTTCTCGGGTGCAACCAGGCTTTCGCGGATTATTTCGGACTTGAGTCGCCCGAAGATGTGGTTGGAAAAACCGACTATGAATTCTCCCTTTCAAAGCAGGAAGCAGCTTCATACAGGGAAAGAGACAAACGTGTTTTAGAAACCGGGGAACCTGAATACCATGTTATAGAAAAGATTGTAAGGCACGACGGTATAGAAACCTGGCAAGATGTCAGCAGGTTGCCGCTGAAAGATGAGAAAGGAAAAGTTGTTGGTGTTCTTGTTACCGTGGAAGATATTACAAAAAGAAAACAAATTGATGACCTTATCAGAGACAAAGAAGAACAGTTCCGAAATATTATAAACCACAGTACTAATGCATTTTACTCGCACACACCCGACCATGTGCTTACTTATATGAGTCCCCAGATAGAGAAATTTTTAGGGTATTCGCCTGAAGAGACTTTGGTGAAGTGGACAGAGCTTGTTTCAGACAATCCTATTAATAAATTAGCTTATGAGATCACTTGCCGGGCAATTGAAACAGGAGAAGCGCAGGAACCTTATATGGTCGAACTTGTAAGTAAATCGGGCGAAAAGGTGCTAGTTGAAGTTCGCGAAGCGCCTGTGGTTGTTGACGGGAAAACCGTTTCTATTGTTGGCTCGTTAACAGATATTACAGAGCGCAAGAAGATGGAAGAAAAGCAGCTCGCTCACTTATACTTTATCAAAAAACTTGAACGGATAGATGAAGTTATGCGCAAATCAACTGATTTTGACAAAATGTTAAGCGAAGTGCTTGATAATGTTCTTGAAATATTTCAATGTGACCGTGCATGGCTGGAGTATCCCTGCGACCCCGAGGCAGAAAAGTGGTGGATTCCGATGGAGCGCACAGTTCCTGAATTTCCCGGCGCTTATCCTTTAAAAAAAGAAATGGTAGTGAATCATGAATCTGCCAAAACATTCCGCAAGGCTTTGGAGACAGATGATGTGATTACAAAAGACTACCGTAAGCCGGGAATGGCTAGTGAAACGTCAAGGCACTTTTCCATTTTAAACGAGATGCACATGGCATTTTATCCGCAAACAGGCAAGCCATGGATGTTTGGTATTCACCAGTGTATGAGGTATCGGGAATGGACAGAAGACGAAAAAGATCTTTTCAAAGAAATTGGAAGGCGCATCGGTGACAGTGTAAGTGTAATGCTTTCTTTTAAGGAATTGCGCGCCAGCGAAGAAAAAGAACGGGATTTTCAGGAAAAGCTTACAGAGTTGCTTGGTGTAACGTCCGAGCTTTCCCAATGTACCGAGGAGACGGAACTCTGGAAACAGGCAGTTGAACTAGGACGAAGCAAATTAGGATTCGACCGCATGGGCATCTGGGTTAAGACAGAAAAAACCGGAGAAATGCGTGGAACATTCGGCACAGATATTGACGGCAACCTGGTTGATGAGCGGAAATTAAAAGGCTTAACTGATCCCGAATGCGCGATGGGGCGTGCTCTTGAATTAAAAACTTCATGTTATTATGTAGAGAACGAAGAAGTTATGGATAAATTAAATAAGAAAATAATTGGACATTCCGAGCGGGCCGTCGCTCCTCTTTGGGATGGAGATAATGTCATAGGCGGAATTTCTACTGACAATTTTCTTCAAAAAAAAACTATAACAGAAAACGACCGTGAATTACTAAAGCTATATGCTTCTTTTCTCGGACATTTGGCAAGCCGTATTCGTAAGGAAGAAAAAGAGCGTGACCTACAAAAAAATCTTGCCGCGCTTCATGACGTGTCAATTGAATTATCTCATTGCAAGACTGAAGTCGACCTTTGGAAACAAGCCGTAAAACTTGGAAGAAGCCGGCTGGGATTCGACCGCCTCGGAATCTGGCTGAAAACAGAAGAACCCAATATTATGAGGGGAACTTATCTCACAGATTTAAATGGAGATTTGACTGATGAAAAAAACTTTTTATATACTCAAGGCGTTAAACCGGGAACATTGTTAGATGATGCTATAAACTCAAGATCATCTTTCTATTTCAAGAGAAATGATGAAATATTTGCCGGAAATGAAGTCGTGGGACATGCAGACCATGCTGTTGTTCCTCTCTGGGATGGAGACATTGTCATAGGTTTGATTTCAACTGACAATTTTATTCGGAAAGAACCTATTACTAACAATGAAATCGAGTTGCTTAAGCTTTACGCTTCGGCTCTGGGCCACCTCGTGCAGCGCCTTAGGGAAGAAAAAAGGATAAAACTATTGAACCGCCTGGAGGAAAATCTTCTCAAGCCGGGAACATTACATGAAAAATTAAAACGCATTACTGATGGAATAGTAGATATTTTCTCCGCAGATTTTGCCCGCGTTTGGATGATCATGCCGGGGGATTCCTGCCGCACCGGATGCGTGCATGCAAAAGTCAAAGAAGGGCCACACGTATGTACACAAAGAAACAAATGTCTTCACTTGACAGCGAGTTCCGGCCGTTACACTCATATTGACGGGGAAACGCACAGGCGGGTTCCGTTAGGATGCTACAAAATCGGGCGAGTAGCCGCCGGCAAAAATCACGGATTTTTAACTAATGATGTGGTTAATGACCCGCGCGTCCACAATCACGACTGGGCAAAAGAGCTTGGGCTTGTTTCTTTTATGGGCTACCGGCTTACAACTCATGACGGGTTTCCTCTTGGCGTACTTGCCCTTTTCAGCAAGTGGCCGATTTCAGCTAACGAAAAAAACCTGTTTCAGTCGATCGCTAACGCGGCTTCCGAAGTTATTCTTTCCGCAAGCGAGGAGGAGACCCGAATGGAACTCGAACGAAAGATGCTCCACGCCCAAAAGTTGGAGAGCCTCGGTGTTCTTGCCGGAGGAATCGCCCATGATTTTAATAATATTCTGATGGCCATTCTCGGGTATTCAGATTTGATTTTGAAAGATCTTCCGAGCTACTCTCCCGTGCGTGAAGACATTTTAGAAATTAAAAAAGCATCTTCCCGTGCCGCGGAACTCTCACAGCAAATGCTTGCATATTCCGGAAAAGGAAGTTTCATCGAAGAACCGATTGATATAGGTGCACTTGTAAAAGAAATGACGCACATGCTTGAAGTTTCAATTTCAAAAAAAGCTGTGTTGAAGTTTAAGTTGGCTGAAAATTTGCCTAAATTTGAAGGGGATGCCACTCAAATCAGGCAAATCATAATGAATATGATCACAAATGCTTCGGAAGCTATTGGCGACCAAAGCGGAATTATCTCTATATCAACAGGCGCTATGGAGTGCGACCGCGCATACCTGGAAGCCCCTAACTCCGCATTTCATGGGAATTCCATTAATCCGGCACACGAGGGGCTTTATGTTTTTGTCGAAGTTTCCGACACAGGATGTGGCATGGATAAAGAAACACAGGAAAAACTGTTTGACCCGTTTTTTACTACTAAATTTACAGGGCGGGGATTGGGGATGGCAGCGGCTCTCGGCATTGTTCGCGGACACAATGGCATCATAAAAATTTACAGCGAGCCGGGCAAAGGAACTTCTTTCAAAGTACTTTTTCCCGCAACTGAAATTGTTGAAAAAATTCAATGCGAACCAAACGGTAAAGAGCCGGAGGAAAAAAGCTGGAAAGGGTCAGGCACTGTTCTTCTCGCTGATGATGAAGAGACTGTTCGTGTTCTTGGAAAACGGATGCTTGAACTGATTGGATTTTCGGTTTTGACTGCTGATGATGGTCGGCAAGCCGTTGAGATTTTCCGGGAAAAATCAGAAGAAATAGATTGTGTTATTCTTGATTTGACTATGCCTCATCTTGACGGAAACCAGGCTTTCATCGAGATCAACAAAATTCGTTCGGATGTAAAAGTTATTCTTTCAAGCGGTTACAATGAGCATGATGCAACGCAACGGTTTGCTGATGCGGGCCTGGCAGGTTTTATTCAAAAGCCATACAGCATTGACAACCTTTCCGACAAAATGAAAGAAGTGCTGGAATCTTAGAACTTTATACGCTTAATTAATCTAAAAAATTCACGCTTACTCATAAGTATGGCTCGGGAATAACCGGCCCGGCAAAACTGAATTTTTCGTAGCCGACGTTATTTCTCGACATTACCAATCCGTTTGTGCCGGGATTATTAGAATATAGCGTCCCGTTCGTTTCGTAAACTTTTGATTTTCTTCCGAATTCGGACATAGCTAGTCGACCCTTAAAAAGTCAATTTTGAGGCAATTGCAAGGCGATAAGGCGAAGGCGTATTGTAATACGCCGAGCCGAAATCAACGCCGCAATCGGCCAAAATTGGCTTTGCTGCTTTGTTAAAGGATTTCCGAAATCAAAGATTTTGGTTACATTTTTAACAGTCCGAGACGTCCTGTTTTACATTTTTTTGCAAGGTTTTC
>Ga0190283_1000537_pt1 | contig 19445 bp, 15 predicted proteins | sample 48691801_MG_FD_161669 | JGI IMG/M metagenome (GOLD analysis project Ga0190283, IMG submission 161669) | Hydrothermal vent microbial mat bacterial communities from Southern Trench, Guaymas Basin, Mexico - 4869-18-0-1_MG | ecosystem: Environmental > Aquatic > Marine > Hydrothermal vents >...
AACACAAATACATCGGTGGTGCGGTTGTTGTCGTCTTCCACTAAGTTAGTGGCATCCGACTGAAAAGCCACATAACGTCCGTATGAAGAAATCGCCGGAAAAAAAGACACAAAATCGCCCTCAGCGCCAGTCGAACTGACACTAACGCGGCGAGTTTGCCTCGTTTGTCGATCATACACGAAAATATCGGTAAAACCGTTATTGTCATCGGCTACCAAATTAGTTGCGTCAGACTGAAAAGCGATATAACGGCCATCCGCCGAAATCGCTGGCGATTTGGAACTACGATTGCCGCCTACGCCGTCAGCATCTACGCTCACACGAGTAATAATTTCGTGGGCGGTTGCGTTTGAAAACCAAAGCAGTGCGATTAGTCCAAACAGTAGGATGTGACATCGGTGTACACCATTTGGTAGAGTTTTGTTGATATTTTTGGTTACCATGGGTAGTCTCTTTTCTTTTAACGATGAAATGGCCTTTTTCCTACCCTTAATCTCTCCGAATTAATTCCTTGGCGGAGTGAGTGGGAGGAAAATTGGGTTATATTTATGAGTATAGTCAATCAGAGTACAACTTCTTTTAGGAATAAACGGATTAAATCCTTTTTTATAACGAATCCTTGTAGTTATAGACAAGCACCGCGGCGGATGACAGTACAGGAATAAACGGAATTAATCCTTTTTTATAACTATATACAATCCTTGTAGTTGCCCGCTAAAATCCCTTATTATATACAATCCTTGTAGTTGCCCACTAAAATCCCTTATTATATACAATCCTTGTAGTTGCCCACTAAAATCCCTTATTATATACAATCCTTGTGCATTATCAGACTAAAAACTTGATCATCGAGTAGGCGGATTTTCGAGCGATCTTATGCATTTCTAAAAAGCGGACATCTGTACGTTCCATCTCTGCCGCAAAAGTGTTGCATTGTTTCCATTTCAGTGCCACAGACGTGCTATGTACATCAATCTGAATTATTATGCTCGCCGTCTTTTTTGGGCAAGATGAGATAAACACAGGAAATGCTCAGACAGGGTTTAAAAAAAAATAACTCACCGCCTTTGTCATGAGAAATCCGATTTTTCTAAAAAATAGGATTTCTTTAGCCTCCAAATGAATTATTACAAAAGAGGCGGGAGGTGAAAGGATTTCATCGCCATCCTCTCGTTTTCAATTTGAAAAAGTTTTTTTATATTGATTCGCAACTTGCAAAACTCGGCAACCTTATTTTCATAATCGTTTTAAAAACAATAGGTTATAATTTGGCAAAAACTTTGCATCTCTTTCGTAAATTAAAAAGCGTTGCCGAACGTTATTTTGAATTACCAAGCTGTCAGTATATAATCTCAAAAAAATTTGACATCTCAAACCGTCTAATTTTATTAGAGCAGTACACAAAAATATTGATAACGAGTTACATGTTAATACTACATGTATATATTGCACGATCAATGTTTGATGTCACATAAGAACAGGCAAAAAAAAACTTGACATTATTTTTCTAATTGAGTTTAATAGACACTTGGGGTGGTTAGCCTTCCACATCAAAAAAACGGGCTCAAGTTCTAAGTAACTTGAGAACTCAAGTGCTTAAGCAACCATAAGCTAACCATAAGCACCGCATGGGAGGCGAGTGGATAAAGGGCTGATACTCCCTTATTCACATCCATCTAAACGGTTTACATAAACTGTAACATGTTGATAGATGCCAATAGAATTGTTATCTAGCTAAAGAGTCGCTGCGAAAACATTGTTGCCGATAACAATAAATAAGGGCGACAGCTATAATAAAGTTTTAACAAGGGACTTTTCCCTAATTTGTCATTGTCATTGATTCCATAAGGAGGATATAAAAAATGACTAAGCAATATCTGTTAAAAAGGCCATTCCGGCATTTGCTGAAAGGCCTGATGGCAACAGGCCTATTGATGGCCTCGTTCCAAGTCGCCAAGGCTGACTCGATCTGCTTTGCCGTCGCTGACAACGACCGCGATGGCGATGAGGATGTTTTGGTGATGATGTACAAAGATGGCGGTACCGTAGAAATCGGCGGTGGCTTGACGGGCACTTTATACATGGAAGCCATCACCTTTTATTTAGACGGTAAAACGCTGTACGCCGCCGATGGGGATACGCTCGGGATACTGAACTTGGAGACGGGCAAATTTGAGCCACGACCTAACAAGTTTGGTACTGGCAATGGTGAGGATGGCCCGATTGAGTTTTCTGATATTGACGGCCTTACCTTCGATGTCGCAACCGGTATACTTTATGGTATCCACCGTCGTGAGCATACGGCACCTCCACAACACGATATTTTGTTCCAGATTGACCCCGTTACAGGTAAATTCAAGCCAGGTGTGTTTGGTGGTGATGACTATGTGGTCGTCAGAATCGACGGACATCCGCAATATCATGATGTTGACGACATCGCCAGTGATCCAAGCACAAAAGGTGGGGAAATGTATATCGTTGCCAACACGGGCGATGGGGTGGAAAGCGTCTTGGCGACACTTGATAAAACAACGGGCGTAGCGACTTTAGTCGATGTCATACAAACTAACGGTGGTCAAAGTATAGACGACATAGAAAGTCTATCTTTCGAGCCCAATGGCGAACTTCACGGTTCAACCGGTAATGGGGGTGCCAATAAAGGCGATGCCAATCCACCTACCAAGAATCAGCTTTACCAGATTAACAAAGAAACGGCGATTGCCGCGCCACTCGGCAGACTGATGCCGCCCGCGACCGTGAACGGAAAAGTACAGCACGACTTCGAAGCGGTGTCTTGCGTAGATGAGAGTTTCATTCCGCCACTGGGGGTTCTGGAGTGCGTTATGTATGCGCTACATGACGAAGGCAAGAATGACACCCAAATCATCAAGATTGACCCGTTTGCCGGGGTTGGTCAAGTCGGAGTGGTCAGTACAGTGGGGCCCATGTACAAAGGGCTGGATTTAGAAGGCATGGCGATAATTCCCAGCGATGAGCCAGGCAAACCAGGTAAATTGTACGCCACGTCAGGCTACCACGCTGGAAAGGTGAAAAATGGCGTTGTTGTTGAGGTTACAGGCAAGGACGGCCATCTTTACTGGATAGACCGCCAAGCCGGTTTAGTGATACCCATCGGTTCCACGGGCTACAGTGAAGTTTCTGGACTGACGTACTGTCCAGATGGCAACCTGTACGGATGGGCAAGAGGCGTAAACCGCAGAAATCGGTATGAGAAGAAGGCAAACGGCAGGGATGATAGAAGCAAGCCCAAAATAGGTCTTATCAAAATTGACCCAGTAACGGGTGCCTCTGAGTTGATCTTCCGAGCCGAAGGGTATAAAAAACCTGATATTGAAGGGCTTGCTTGCAGCAATGACGCTACCAAGATCTACGGCTCTGCGGATCGTGAATTGTGGGTTTATGATCTAGCAACCGGAGAGTTTTCTCTCCAATGCCCAGAGATGGTTAAGGCAGAAGTCGAAGCATTGGAAATGCAGCCTAATGGTTTGTTGATGTTAGGCACCGATGGCAAAAAAGAGCTTGGGATGGTTGCTTATGATCCTGATACTTGTCAGGTTGTTGCCACCCGCTCCTTTATGAACCTGATCTATGACGACATCGAGTCTATTGAGTGGCCTGCACTGGAATGTCAATATCGTTCTTGGTTGTACGAAACCAGTTTTGATGGTGAAATCGAACTGATCGAGTATGAGGCGGTTCCGGCTGACGTTGAAGCGGCTATGCGGTTGGCCTTGAAAGAAGCCGGTTTGGAAGACGCTGCCATTGAAAACGAGGATGGTGAACTCACTATCTACGTGGGCGAAAAAACTTTCACGGCAACACCAATCGAAACGAGTAAAGTCAGGGCAGTTCGCGCCGGTGAAGATGACAGCGAAGAAGTCACCGAGGCCAAACTCATCACTGAGGGTGACACCATGAAGTTGGAATTTCAGGACAGCAAAGGCGTTATGCGGTCTTATGGGCTGTTCCCGGTGTCCAATGATGCTCCAGAAGTGATCAACTCGATAGAAGCTATCAATGGGGTTGAGAAGGCTGAGGTAAACGAAACAGGTGGGATCGATGTCAATTTGATGACTGGTGAAATAGTTAGCGTTGAAGCTTCGCTTCAATCGACAACCGTCGAAGTTCCAGATGGCGAACCCCTAGAACCAACAATGAGCAAGCTGGAATGTGATTTCCAAAATGAGGCTTGTCACTGTAAGATGACTTACATGGACACCACTAGCCAATGCTTTAATAGAAAACCTTAACTTAAAATAGTTGACAGACGGCGAAGGTTGAGCCTGTAAAAGCTTGGCCTTTGCTTCAGTCTTTCAACATCATTAGCCGTGTGCCGCAAGGTACACGGCTTTTTTATTGGCCTTTACACTCACTCGTTTTGGAAAATAGGCGATAAATCGCCTACTACAAACGGAGGGAAATAGGCGATAAATCGCCTACTACAAACTATTATGAACTATGAGCCTTTATAATACTGCTACTTACGCTCACGACAGCCTACCAACAACGGGCATTTTATTAATCAATTTAGGTACGCCCGACGCGCCAACACCGGCCGCATTACGCCGCTATTTAGCCGAATTTTTAGCTGATCCCAGAATCACCGAAATGCCGCGCTGGTTATGGTGGTTGATTTTGCATGGGATCATTTTGCGTGTTCGGCCGCGCCGCTCGGCGCGTAATTATCAAAAAATCTGGACAAAAACCGGATCGCCTTTATTAAATATCAGCCAAGCACAAGCACAAGCACTTCAACAAGCGGTGGAGGCCCATTTTGCCGGCCCTATGACGATTGCTTTAGGGATGCGCTACGGCAACCCTTCCATTGCCACCGGTTTAGAACAATTGCGTCAAGCCAATGCGCGACGGATTTTGATATTGCCGTTGTATCCACAATATTCTGCGGCAACCACCGGCTCTACTTTTGACGCGGCAGCGGACGTATTAAAACGTTGGCGCTGGCTGCCCGACATACGCTTTATTTCGCACTACCCGGATCTGCCGGCCTATATCCATGCCTTAGCAACACAGATTAAAAACTATTGGGCCGAACACGGAACACCCGATCAGTTATTGTTTTCATTTCATGGCATTCCCAAACGCTTTTTTCTCGCCGGCGATCCCTACCACTGTGAATGTCACAAAACGGCCCGTTTAGTTGCACAACAGATTGATTTATCAGAAAAAAAATGGCAAGTCGTGTTTCAATCACGATTTGGGCGAGAAGAATGGCTCAAGCCTTATACTGACCATACCCTAGAGGCGTTGGGCAAAGCGGATGTGAAACGAGTCGATGTGATATGTCCGGGCTTCGCCGCGGATTGCTTAGAAACCTTAAAGGAAATCAACCAACAAAACCGTCAACGATTTCTACAAGCGGGCGGCAAAGAATTTCACTATATTCCGGCCTTGAATGACAACATTGAACACATCCAAGCCTTGCTAGAATTGGTGAGACAACATACACAAGGTTGGCTAGAATGCACACAAACCACCGACGAGTTAGAAATTGAAGCGCAACAACGAGCGCAACGGGCCGTTCAATTGGGACTGCCTAAAACCTATAATGCGAATTAAGAATGAAAAATGAAAAATGAAGAATGAACAAAGATGTCATTTAGAGTCCCGACGATCCCGACGATCCCGATCCCGATCCCGACAAAAGGAGGGAACAGATAAGAACTTGAGGGAACTTGAACTTGAGGGAACTTGAACTTGAACTTGAACTTGAGAAACTGTCATCCTTATAAAATCACTTATCTGAAAGACGTTTTTATAAGTCATTGATTTCATAATATTCAATTCAACCCTTATAGGACTTACGCATTGACAGATGACAAATTTTATGCTCCCTTTTAAATACAAGGCATTACAAATTTTGGATGAGTCGTTTTTGGTCAATTTTGACAGATTTAGTTGTTTGTCAAATTTTTATAACCAGATGATATTTATCATGAAAACAAAAAATGGAGTTTGTCAAGGCGTAAGTTCTACCTTAATTCGCATCTATAATGAAAGTACAACGGATTAGGGGAATCAACGGAATTTTTATTGTGCATTATTTATACCAATTCTGGATTGAAACCCATTTTAAATCGGCCAAAATCCAAGATAAATCTTGGACTCCAACCTTTCATTTAAGAATTGGTATTAATGGTTAAGGGACTTGGAAAAAATCAGGGGCATCGCCCCTGGCAAGCCCCAACGGGGCGAGATTAATGATTAATGATTAATGATTAATGATTAATGATTAGCCCCAACGGGGCGATATTAATATAGCCAGTGTACCTACCTGGCTTTTAGCTATTGGCTTACGGGGATATTATTAAATAACTGCCCCCTCACGCCTTGAGATAAATATCAAAGCTATAGTACTAAAAAAAAACCTCGCCGGTTTTGGAAACCTGCGAGGTTTAAAGGACTTGGAAAAAAAATCAATAATGGTTAGTCCCCTTTAGAGGACTTTAGCTTTTATATACTCAAGATGGGAACAAAACTTTTTGAGAAACAAAAATTATCGTAGCGAAGCTCGTTACTGCGTTTCTAGGTAGCTACACTGGCAGAGCCCCAACGGGGCGAGATTAATGATTAATGATTAATGATTAATGATTAATGATTAGCCCCAACGGGGCGATATTAATAAACCCAGGGGCACCGCCCCTGGCTACGCGAGCTACGCGAGATAATCGCTTCAACGATTGGCTTACGGGGATATTATCTTTTTCCAGTTCCCCGATAAAACACCAAAAGCTGCCTTTAGAAAGAGTGTCTTATACCCATAGTCGCCACATTTTCATCGCGGTAATCATTATCGCTATCCGTTTGACGGTAGCCCAGATAAATCATCGTGCGCTTGCTAAAGCGATACTTGATACCAGCCGCCCAGTTTAAAGCATCCTCATCCATGGGATTGCCCTCCTTGTCTAACATCCTATTGTTTTCCTCAATGTCAGAGCGATACTGGGCTACCCAGCCAGCGAAAGCGAGGCCAGTGTCTGATCCGATTTCAAGAGAACCCAGGATATATTGTCCCCCGTCCGCGTTCTCATCAAAAGCCCCGATTTCAGAATCTTCATACTGTAAACCGAATTTAATGAGCTGCCCAAGTTTGAAGCTACCACCGATTTTCCAGTTACCGAAGCCTTCATCCACTTCCTCTACGGTTTCATCGCCCGTGATGGTATCTTGGATGTCTTCAAGGGGATCGGTAACGCGATTCTTTAAATCAAGATCAGTGTAGGCACCAGAAACCCACATAGCAAAATTCGGGGCCACATACCTGAGCTCAAGAAGGCCCGCACCATCCATGTCGGATCTATCGTCAAGAACCCCCTGTACTCGGGCATAAAATCCACCCAGCTTGACACCCAGCTCAAGCGCACCGTCTACGAAGCCTTCATTCGTCAACCCCATACCGCCTCGATTTGAAGTGACGGCCGTGTTAACGGTATATTTGTTGTCTTTCAACACCACACGATTGTGAGTCTCGCCACTCATACCACCGCCCGTACCACTGGTTTGCAGCGAAGTGTAGGACCACGGGTCAACGTAACCGCGAGACGATTTGTAGGCCCCCGTCAGGGTGCCATACTTAAAGTAGACATAAGAGCCTTTTAAACCCACCCAAGCCTCTGCTTTGCCGTTTAATCCTTGGTTATTGGAAGTATTAAAACTGGCCGCATAACGCCCAAAAGCACTCGCACCACCCCCCGGTAGTTCTTGATCAAAATCAATCTGTATCGCGTTGGGCCCCTCATTAAGAATAACACCACCGGCATCGTTAGTGAGCATTTGACGATCCATGTCATCACTTGATGTGCCACTACTATTTACCCTAGAGACGGTCTCATCACCACCCGCAACTTCCCAACTGACCGCTTCTGCTTGGACTGTGCCCGACAACTTGACATCCGCATGTGCCGCCATTGGTGTCACCAGCGCTGCGGCTACTGCCAATGTAAGAACTTTTTGATTCATAAAGTTTTCTCCTGACTTAACCCTTAATACTTGATTTTTTAGGCGTTTGTATAGTTATTGCATACCAATGTGCAAACAACCGGTTTGTTCGGACATATGCTGGAATTGTCTGCACGAGATACGAACATTAACGCAACAAACAGAAAAATGCAACAGTTTATTGATAAAAAACCACACTCGGATGTTGCATAAATGATACACCGATTCATTTAGATTAACAAAAGTTAACAATAGCACTCTTAATAAATTAAGAGAGGGTGAATCTACCTAATTATTTGATAATGGAAAATGGTCGCTTTATACAATCCTATTGACTTAGTTCTCGTCAACTCATCGGATTATCAGTTTCAGGTTATACAAAAAACCTGACGTATTGAACGCAAGCCCCAGCCACTTTAGAACATTTTTAATTCAAAAAAACAGTTTATCGGAAAAAATGACAGTTTGTCAACTTTTAAAATCAAAAGATTGACGGCAACATTCTCTATATACCATTATCGATATTAGCTTTTGTTATAATTTATTACTAACCCTCATTTTTCATTCTTCACTCCTAAAGCATTACCCATTACCAATTACCCACCAAATCATTCCTTGCGTTGCCACTGTCTGTTTTCATCCTGATACCACCACCCCGGTTTGGCACGTTTTATCCAGCGTTTTGCAAAGGTGGCGCGAATCGATGCTTCCCATTTTGAGTGACCACTTGCCGCCGCCATTTGATAGTACAAGTTCAAGCGATCTAGATTTTCTTGTTCTATCCAGCGCCTAACCTTACGAAGGCTTCCCAGTGGGACGTTGGCAAAATCATGCCAGGCAATCAAGCCATCGTTAGTCAAACCTATCGCGCCAATATCGTAAAACCGTTGGAGTTTTTTATGCCTTTCCGCCATGCGGTTTTGCAAAACAAAAATAGCGTCATTAGAAATATTGAAAAGGACATCGGCATAGGCCGGTGAAATAAAGAAATCAAGCCACAGTGTCAGCCAGTGTGATGAGGACGAGGCTGGCGTTAAGGACTTATTGGATTCATTGAGAGGCCGTGTTGTTGGCTCCAACTCCGCCATCACAGTACCCCACACGTCGTCCGCCTCGGAAGTGGGTGTGTTCAAAGGGAGTAGCTGCTTTTTGCTCGTGGTTTTTAGCGCTTCAATAGGCTGCCACACTTTTTCAATACTCTGATCAACGGCTTTTTCGGCCGCGGCGGGTTTAGAGACATTAATCGCCACACCGGCAATGAACAACAAACCTAGCGCAAAAGGTTCATGCATAGTACCCAATTTATTAACAAATCTTCACAAACAATACCAATTCTTCGGCTGGTGCTGGAAAAAATGATTGACTTTTATGATATTTTATTTATAATATTCACCGTTATAAAGCGGCAGGTATCCGGTTCAGTACTCAATGTCGTACTGGTAAAACCTGAGACTTACAATCTCTCAATTTGCGAGAACCAAGCGAATTCAGATTGTATAAAGCGGCTCTCGATAATTTTCGGTAGCCTTTGGTAGATTCACCCACTCTTAGGAGTGCTATTGTTAACTTTTGTTAACCTAAATGAATCGGAATTATTCTTAGGGTTAACATGAAACTTCTCCTTATATACCAATACCTTCGCCAATTTCGCCTAAGCGACATTCAGCGCGAATAGCTCACCGCTATACTCAGCACGGGCACAACTTGCGCTTTTGTCACAGTTTAGTTTAGTTTGTGGCCTAGTTAAGTATAATAAATGAAAAATTTAATTAGTTAAAAACAATAAATTATGTTAAATAGAAAGCTGCTCAAAATTCAATTTTCACGTCAAATTAATTGAAACCAAGTGTTTTACACAACTTATACGGAACGTACTTGAAAAAGGTGCTGACGGAAATAATAGATTAGTAAGCCTTATGATTTTAAACTCAACTATTAAACTCAAAAAATCCGTTTATTAAAAAAATCCGTTGTACTTTCAGTCTATTGAAATATCGTTAAGTAAACAAAAGAACGAACGGTAATAGTCGCTAAAGCGACTACTACAAACCAACTACTACAAACCAGCGACTACTACAAACCTAGAATTAATTTTTAATTTTTAATTTTTAATTTTTCACTCTTCATTCCCCATCCCTTACCCACTCATTCCTTACGTTGCCACTGTTTGTTTTCATCCTGATACCACCACCCCGGCTTGGCCTTTTTTATCCAGCGTTTTGCAAAAATGGCGCGAATCTGAGCTTCCCAATCAGGGTGCCCGTTTGCCGCCGCAATTTGACGATACAAGTTCACCCGATCTTTATTTTCTTCGGTTACCCAGTTCTTGAGTTTACTACGATCTTTCAATGGGATTTTAGCCGGCTTACGCAGGACAATCAAAGCATCCTTAGTCAACGCGATTTTGCCATCATCGTAATAAATTTCTAGTTGTTTATGTCTTTGTGCCATACTCTCTCGTAGGGCTTGGACAGCGGGACTGGAAATATCCAAATTTGCCTCTCCTGGCTTTATCTGATTGGGCTGAGTTGACTTTCCTGTCCCATTTGGTGAGGGCGGTGGGGGCGGTTGCTCTGTGCCCCACACGTTGTTAATAACCTGATCAGCGGCTTGTTCGGCCGCCGCGGCTGGAAAGTAAATGTTAACCGTCACACAGGCCGCGAGTAACAAGCCAAGCGCAAAAAACAAATAAATTCTTAGCCTTAACATGAAATGTCTCCTATAAGGATTTAGAAATCCTATTTTTCCAAACGGATTTCTTTAACCTCATTTTTTTGTATGGATCCTTCCGCGATCTTGCACTAGGGCGTTTTTGAGCCATGCCCATTTATTGTAACGACAGTGGCACCAATATTATCGGTGACATCGGCGGTATTGATAATTCTTTTCAGACGGGTGATTAGCACATTCCAATCAACCGACTTAGTGTACCCAATTATATTGATACGCGGCAGTCCACCCCCTTTGATAATGTAATAGCCCCCCGGAGCCGAGCCCGCTCCACTCATTTTACAAACGTTGTTTCGTAAGCGACAGCCCAAGCCGATGCGTTGATAGGAAAAGTTTTCAAAAATACTCAGCACACTACGCGAGATAGCATCCACGGCCGCACCGCCACCCAAGCTGGACAAGTTTTTAATGGCCTTTTGGCTGATGTTGTGCGGCATCGTATCATCTTCGGGTGTCTCAAAATGGGCATCGAATGACACCGGTTGCCAATTGATCAAGTATAGATCGCGTACATAGCCCGACATCTGGCCTTCAATATGACCGAATTCTGTTATATCAGTTAGTGTTTTCAAATTGAGTTTACTAACCTTAATACCAGCCTTCAACTCCGGTATGCGTTCAAAGGGATTATCTAAACTCAACTTATCTATAACAATGCTACCGCCAAAAACGCCCATTCGCAATTCGCCATCCATTTTTAAGTGATTATTGCGATAACTTACCGACGGAATTTTGGCCGAAATTTGTCCGTTCAAAGGGGGGCCATCTAAAGCGGCGCTCAGGGTTGACAGGGAAATCGGATATAACTTGCCACGCAGTTGCCAAGACGTATTCTCTTCACCCAAGTTTGCTAAGCTAAATTGTTCAATGCGTATCGCACCATCAAGGATGGGTTGATACCAAGGGGCCAACAATTTAATGTGATTGCCACTTAAGTTGGCACGTATCATACTGGCACCTAGCTTAATTTTTTCAGCAAAATAGGCACTTGACAAGCCTAAATGGCTTGGTAAATGGGTAGCACTACTATGCCATTGAATTTTACCGCGAAGTCCTTTTAAGCCAAAGCTTTTTTGTGAGTCTTCTATATTAATATTATCTAACCAAGCCACCGCGTGGCCGTTATCTTTATTCCAATCCAGTGCGGCTTTTATCACGCCAGTCATTTCGAAACCAGGCAATTGACTATCATCATCCAACAGCGCATGTAAGTAGTGGGTATAAAGTTGTTTTAACGAGGTTTTATGCGATTCGACACTGAGCGTATCAATAGCCCACTCGTCGCCCAATGCAAACTCGCCTGTACCTTGCAAGGTTATGACATTGGTATGAGTTAAGACCACCTTATGCACACTTAAACGTTGAGGTTGCCATGACAAGTTAACCGCCATTGTCACCGGCTCATCTTTAATAATTTCCACATAAACAGGATCAACGAGCAATTCACCGCGATTGAGTGTCAGTTTTCCTTGCACCTGAAATTCATTTGTCCTCTCCCCTTCCCTCTCCCTAAAATCCGAAGGCCCACGCCTTCCCCCCCGTTTTATCCCCCCTTTTTTAACGGAGGCAGAGGATATATTTTTTCGGTTGGCTTTAAGCGCGATTTTCACAACCATATTTTCCCCGGCGAGAGAACCCTCGGCATCCGAAAAACTCAAGCCGGTTGTTTGTCCATCTATAGAAACGCTACGCACCTCACTATCGCCGGTGGCTGTGATTTTTAAACGGGTGCTACCGCCAAGCCTGAACTCTAACGGCAAATCTATGAATGTGCCTAACTGAGTTAATAATTTATCAAAATCAAGCCCATTGATATTCAATTGAGCCTGCCAGCCACTCGGTGCCGATTTCGCTTGCAAACTCACCTTGCCGCCGGCCAGGGCAAGTTCTGAAAGGCGAAAGCGTATGCGTTGCGAATTGAAATAATAGCTAAAAGACAAGTTGACGGTGGGCTTATCCAACAAATCTCCGCCTAAGTGCAAGTTGGCACGGGCGCAGACGATTTTCCTAAGACTGTACTCGGTGCGTTTACACGTTAACTTTATGTTTTTTAAGGGTTTTTTAACATCGGGTAAAGTCAAAGTAGCGATGTCCAGTGTCAGTCCTATTTGATTGTTCCTTAACCAATGCAACTGCGCGACTACCCCATCAGTTTGCCATCCCGTGCCGGCGATTGAACCCAATTTCAGCGTGATGCTATCGAGGGCAAACGCCATTGGTGCGCTACACAAACAATAAACTAATGCCGCATAGCGGAAATTTCCGATCCTTTGAGTCACTACTGATTTTTTCATCTGAAGTCAGCCAATAATTATTAATTTCTAGATTAATAAGCCAGGGGCGTTGCCCTTGGCTTTAATATCCTAATAAGCCAGGGGCGTTGCCCCTGGCTTTAATAACGCGCCCCTTTGGGGCTGATAGAAAAGCATTGTAGGTGTTTTATTGTTGTACGTAAATAAATAAGCTAAGGGCGTTGCAGCCAGGGGCGTTGCAGCCAGGGGCGTTGCCCCTGGCTTTAATAACGCGCCCCTTTGGGGCTGATAGAAAAGCATTGTAGGTGCGAGATTAAAATCCTTTATTATATACAATCCTTGTAGTTACTTGGTTTAGGGGCCATAAAATGTTTTGAGTGGTTTCAAATTAAACTATGGCCCCCAATTGCGCCTCATTAGCCATAATTTTTGTACGTGTTTTATTACAACGAGTCCTTATAGCGCCTCGATTGAATGGGCTATAAAATAAACGCGCTTTTACGCTTTGACGCAAGAGACATCCATATAAGCTTGCAGCTTAGGAATGACATAGACTGTTTCTGTTTTATCAGGTTTTTTTGGGTTTCTTTTTAACCAATGATTTCTCCTTTTTACTCCTACTTTGTCAGATTTAAGTCTCAATAATTCCCATTGACATCAGTTGAGTGTGCTTAACTAAGCATAATAGATTGAAAAATATAGGTAAAATAACTCCTATTAAAAAAAAGAGGATTTATTTAGCCTCACTAATTATCACTAATTCGTTCTGGGATTCGTTATGATTTATTTTGATTTATCAAACAAACCAGAAATCCGATTTTTCTAAAAAATAGGATTTATCAAAACTAAGGGCAACCACAAGGGATTGCCCCTACAAGGTAAATCCGTCTCGATTAAATCCCTTATAAAATGCAATCCTTGTATTTTTCATTACGAGATACAAACACGACTCATCCAACTAAGTTTCGCACATCATCATAAGTCTTCTCCCAGTCGCCTTCAAAACGATAACCTTTGTCATCAATGTAAAGAGCGGCTGCGGGTTTGTAGACAACAATATCGTCATAAGGAATATTGTGCTCGTCTAACCAATTTTTAATGTCTTTGATTCTAAAATGCACCAAATCGCCCCACAATTTAGGATTGATTCGTGCCGAGCCAATCACAATGCGATATCCCTCTTGCTTGAGTTTTGACAACGCTTCCGCCGCGCCTACGATGGGCGAATCATCCCAACGGCTGCGGAGAGTATCATCAAAATCTATGCACAACGTCTTCTGTTTCAAAACTCTCTCCCATTGTCGCTCAGACTGAAACAAAGTTTGCACGAAGGATACTATCCCTTTCCTAGATACTTACCTTTACCCACAAGTGTCCAAAATTAATCATTAATCATTAATCATTAATCATTAATCATTACATAAGCTATATTAAAACAATCACTTAACTAAAAAGTGAGTCATTCATTAACCACTCACACATCAGGTTAAAATTGAATTATTTTCAATAACATACCGACTTGTGGGTAAAGATTAGTTCCTAGATATACTTTGCACCGTTACAAACGGCGCTGAAAGTCATTTCTATTACGCGAGAAATCTTAGGCGACAGCTTCAAAGTTCTCGCGACGTGAGACATAACAAAAAGGCTCAGTTTGTTCAGTATAGTATCCGTTAAAATAAAAATCGCCTCTATTCCATTTCAGGATCATAGAAAAGCACTTGAGTCTGTTCGCAAACATTTCTGAGATTTGTTGTACTCGATGATCAAGTTTTAAGTCTGACAAGTGTTTTCAGTGAAATCTCTGTGAAACTCTGTGTAGCTCCGTGTCTCAGTGTTGAGAATTTGAAAACGGATAGAATTTAGGCCAAAACTCATAACAAATCACCCCGCCGAAACAGCACATACCCAAAGATCGCACAAACACTGCCAAGTGCCAACGGATAAGCAAAAGTCCAAACCAAATACCCCGTTTGACCAAACAAATCCAAAATCACATAAGCCGTTGGCCCTAAAAGGATTAATTGGGGATCAAATAACAGCATGGCACCGGTGCGAAAGGTTTGTAAGGGGTTTGCTAACGCAACCAATACCAACGGCTCTGGTGAAAATTGCTCACGCACCATGAGGCCTAACAAAATTAAGTCAAGAAACAGCAGCAAAAATAACCAAACAAAAAAAGCCGTGCCCTGCGCCACATCGACAGAGCGTGCAATACTAGAAATGAGCATCCCCATACCAAGAAAACACCACGCTAAGGCAACCAGTAAGCCGGTATATAAGGCAAATAAATCCCAAGGTACGGCCGCCTTGCGCCACAACGCCCAACCCACCGCTGCTGCCATCGCCAAAAACACCGGCAAGAAAATCACGATAAATCGTCCCACAAGTTTGCCCCAATACCAAGCAAACAAAGAAACGGGCAAAGAAAGCAGATACTCAAAAACACCCGCCTCTCTATCACCCGCGACAGAACGCACAGTGCTGATTAACACAAAAACGGGCAAGATAGCCATACACAATTGAATGTAAACAACAAGCAAACGAGATAAACCGGTAAATCCCATGATACGAGAATCCGTCAGCCCAAATAGAAATAATAAAACAACAATACCACCAAACACGGTGCTATAAAGTAAAAACCAGCGTGCGCGTAAAGACTCAGAAATATCCAACAAAGCCGTTAACCACAAATGTTTCATCATAAAATCCGTTCACCTTATTTTAGAGTTTGTAATAGTTTATAGTAGTCGTTTGTAGTAGTCGCTTGTAGTAGTCGCTTGTAGTAGTCGCTTGTAGTAGTCGCTTTAGCGACTAAAATTTGAACTCCATCTAAATACCGAACAAAAAAATTTAAGCCTAGCCTTACAAACGACAAAGATTGGATAAACCCAAGAATAAATCCCTGCTTATATTCAATCCTTGTAATTATTGGGATACCTAAAGACCATTCTTATTGTATGGCTATTGGCACCGATTTGAGGGCCATAAACCCGTTTAGAAATCCTCTATTAGCCCCAAAGGGGCGTATTAATTAAAGCCAGGGGCAACGCCCCTGGAAAACTTAGCCCCTGGAATGCTAAGGCTTGTGATGTTTATGTTTTTTTGCAAGTAGCACAGCTTTGGCAGCTTCAAAATCCATACTGCCTTCCACCTGCTCTGCCACCGCACCTAATCCAAAATCCATCGGTGTGATTTGCCCCGACACATAGTAGGCTTTGCGAGCGTCCAACCAACGTCCGTTGCGATAATCTGTTACCCAGATTTTGGTTGTCTCGTCTTCACCCCAAGCCTGTTTTTTGAGCCAATGTACCGCACAGCCCATGTCATCAAACAAATAGGCCTTCTTTTTCGGGCCGCCACGTACTTGAGCGGCAAAGTGTTTGTCGCTGATAACCATTCGACACCGTTCACAATTATCACGATCCAATGTGATTTCTACTGGAGCGGTAATATCACCATTACAGCCCGTGAGCAGAGTTAGAACAGTTAAGAAATAAAGAAGATGCTTCATATTGTCTCGTTGTTTCATGTTTTTTTCACGCTTGTTTTGGGAGTGTATATATGATTGTACAAAGCTGAAGCTTTGTACTCCTTGCCATGACGGAGCTTTGGACTGCATGACGGCCTATTTCCTTAATTTAATGTACGTTCATCTAAGACGACTTTGCCCATGTCTAATTCTAGCACCCTATTAACTAAAGCGGCTAATTCATCTAAACGATGACTGGAAATAAGGCTAATTGCATGTTCTTGTTTTTCTTGGAGTAATTCTAAAAATATCCGCCTAGCCTCAGGATCGAGATTGGCCGCCGGTTCGTCCATGACTAGGATATCAGTGTCGCGCCCTAAGGCGATACCAATCAGCAGCTTTTGTTTTTGTCCTCCAGAGAGTTTGACAAAGGGCCGATGTAAAAGCGTTTGGATGTCTAGGCCTAATCGTCGGGTGATGTCTACTATGCGCTTTGACTCAGTGCCACACACGCCAGCAGCAAATCGTATCAGTTGGTTCACATGCATTTTGAGCGGTGGCGGCAATTGTGGCACAAAACCAATTCGTGCTAGCACGGCTTGCCGATGTTTGCGTGGATTTAAGCCACCAAGAGTAATTTTGCCTTCGCAGCGATATTCACCTAACAGACAGCGCATCAATGTCGTTTTGCCGGCACCGTTGGAACCGACTAAGGCAATATGTTCTCCCTGCTGAATTTGGAGATTGATGTTATCTAAAACTTGCACACGTTTGAATCGCTTGGATACTTGTTCAAGAATAATCATTTGTTTGTAGTATTTGTTTGTAGTATTTGTTTGTAGTAGTCGCTTTAGCGACTTAATCTACAAGTTATAAGTTTGTAGTAGTCGCTTGTAGTAGTCGCTTTAGCGACTTAATCTATAAATAAGTTATAAGTTTGTAGTAGTCGCTTTAGCGACTCACAAGTCGCTCGTTATGAGTCTCAAAAAGACTTTTGTTTACCCACTTATGCACATTCAACCCCTTTGAGGTTGGTGTGTGCCCTTTACCTTTTCCACAGGTTTTCCTTAAGGCTATTATCTCGCGTAGCAATAAGATTCCTCACATCCATTCGGAATGACAAAAGTGCAAATTATGCCCACGCTGAGTATATTGAAAACTACCCGGAAAATCGCTAATCTACAAAGATCCACTTTGGAATAATAACTGTCAAAACATGACGATTATGTTTTAGCTGAAACCTGATTTCAGCGGTATTTTCTGATTCTGTTCTAATCCAATTTCCTTTGGTTACCGGAACAAAAAAGCATTCTTTTTCAAAATGCTTATCAACGTGATTAAGCTGATGCCATTTTACTATAGGCTTTAAAATATCATGAACATAGGCAACCCAATATTCAGTTTTATTTGTATAATCACCATAAAACTTAAGCCGAATCCGTTGCCCGGCAAAACAAATTTGAGTTAACCATTCAAAACAACAGTCAACGTTTCTGTTTTCAGGTAACGTGACTTCCTGCCATTCTATACCATCTGTACTACGGTAAAGTGAAGGATATGTCCCTTCGATTTGCCATTGCGAGTTCAGCCATAACGCATTATCCGAGCCTTTGACAAGCAAGGTTGGTTCACCTTCGATAAATCGGCCATATTCCCATTTTCCATGATAATCAACCGTGACTGGAATAAAGGTATTGGAACCACATAAATACTCAGAAATACCCAACAAAAGCAATAACTTGTTATTATCCAGATTGAAGAAATGGTTGCTGAAGATTTCTATTTTATCCCCATTCTCCCCACATCCCCAATCACCTCCTTTCATTTTATCAGTGATTTTTTTGAGAATCGTATTTGGAAGACGATAGACTCGTCTATCGAAATTCCCTTTCTGAGGCATCTCAACCTGAACAACAGTCTCATCCCCAACATTAACACCGGGCACCATTGCTTTGCCAGTTTCAGACGAATAACCGGATTTGTCATGCCGTTCACCGGAAAAAGATTGGACTGGTAATCCTAAACATAACAAACTTAACGAAATAATCATTATTTTTGTAGACATGGTATTATCTCCATCAAGTTTGTAGTAGTCGCTTGTAGTAGTCGCTGTTTGTAGTAGTCGCTTTAGCGACTTAATGTTTGTAGTAGTCGCTTGTAGTAGTCGCTTTAGCGACTTAATGTTTGTAGTAGTCGCTTTAGCGACTTAATTTAAACAGTTGAGTTTTTTATTAAGCTAGAACTAACGCACTCAGGCAACTAACCAATTGATTTTAGTTAAATAACTAAACATCTCGGCCTTTTAGAGGTAACTAACTGAATACTTGCCGAAATTTGTGCAATGCGTAAGTCCTATAAGCCAAAGGCAAGTTAATTGTTAATGCGAATTAAGGGTTAAATTGAATCTTATAAATTCTTGTAAGTGGAAAACGCGCTTTGACGCGCTTTGACGCAAGAAATATTTTAAAGTTATCTAAACTACCTGATTTAGGGGCCATAAAATGCTTTGAAAGGTTTCAAATTAAATTATGGCCCCCAATTGCACCTCATTAGCCAGACTTTTTGTAGGTGTTTTACGACAACGAGTCCTTATAGCGCCTCGATTGAATGCGAATTAAGGCTTAAATTAAATATGACGAAATCAATGACTAATAAAAACCTCTTCAAAATAAGATAAGTGATTCTATAAATCTTTGTTCATTCGGCATTTTTCATTTTTCATTCTTAATTATTTTCTTGAAAATCCGGGAATGAAGCGTATCCGTTGTACTAGATATTATGGCGATTTTCACAGTAAACGACTGATTCTGTCGAATTCTGCTGACAGAAAAGCACTGAAGGTGCGAAATTAAAATCCGTTATTATATACAATCCTTGTAGTTACTTGGTTTAGGGGCCATAAAATGCTTTGAAAGGTTTCAAATTAAATTATGGCCCCCAATTGCACCTCATTAGCCAGACTTTTTGTAGGTGTTTTACGACAACGAGTCCTTATAGCGCCTCAATTGAATGCG
>Ga0190283_1000538_pt1 | contig 19418 bp, 19 predicted proteins | sample 48691801_MG_FD_161669 | JGI IMG/M metagenome (GOLD analysis project Ga0190283, IMG submission 161669) | Hydrothermal vent microbial mat bacterial communities from Southern Trench, Guaymas Basin, Mexico - 4869-18-0-1_MG | ecosystem: Environmental > Aquatic > Marine > Hydrothermal vents >...
GAAGAATTTGCAAGATAGCTTCCGTCAAAACCGCTTGAAGGAGCAGTATTTGTACCCGGACTTGTGTTCCAGGCATCACCAGCATAAGCCCAGCCAGTTAAATCACCTGACTCGAAACTGCCGTTTAGGATAGCGCATGTTGCTGGTTTTGCTGTTAAATATAATAATGTAAAGATACAAATTGCTAAGATTTTCAAATTTAATTTTTTCATTTTCTTGCCTTTTAGTTTCAAGGTTAAAGAGTCAAATATTGATTTTTGTTTTTTATGGAGAATATTGTTCCAAATCACTAACGCTGAAAAAATTGTCTTGAGTTTTGTCAAGTTCAACAACAAACCGTTTCCTGCGCATTCCGGCTATGTCCTCGGGAGCAATTTTTTTGCGGCTTGATACATCCCCCGCTCCCCCCTTCAAAGGAGGACTTGCTTTTAACACTTCCGCTTCTACATCTATAGTAAAAATCGAAGAGTCAAGGGCGAGAATGTTCGCGCACCTTTCAAAAATATCCGGAGTCATCCCTTTGACTTTAAAAAGGTCATAAAAACTATTATATGGCTTCAGTTTAGCTTTTCCTTCATTGTTTATCCCGTTTTTAATATTTTTCGCTAATGATTGCGTTATCCCCGGAAGGCTGGCAAGCATCCGGGCGGAAGCAGTGTTTACGTTTACTCTTCCCCGTACAGGAACAGGTGTTACAACAGCATAGTTAAACCAGGCGATGCCTGTCTGCCGGCCGCCTTGGTCAACTATTGGTTTGTCTCCTTCTTTTTCTTTTTCCAGCTCTCTTTCAGCTACGTCATGGGCGGTAAGCCTTATGCGAAAATCTCCTGAATCGGAAATATGACTGGAATTAATTTTCCCCGCATTAAAAGAGTCCTGTTTCCCATATCTTTTTTCTTTGCACAGTTTATCAAACTCTTGAGATTTCCAGTTCCAGACTTCGACATCAAGAGAAGCATTGTTATTTTCTTCAAAGAATTCAGTAGTGTCAATGGCATCATTTAGTCCGTAGATATATAAATTTTGGTTCGCTTCGCTCGTTGTCAAGCGAGACGCTTGAGCTACATTGAGAGCATTTTTCCAGGTCCATTCGGCGGATTCGCCCCCGGTTCTTGTAAAGCACAAAGCGCTTGCATAGCCTGGCCCAATAGAAAATTTGTCGCCTTTTTCCGGCTGCAAAGTCATTCTGTTTGGGGCAGAATAAGGATTCTGCACAGACCTTAAATCGCCAAGAGTGATAACATTTTTAGTGTTTCCTAAAATCGGGAATTTTTCTCCTCTGAGCTTTCCGGTAAGAAATCGCAAAGTCTGTCCTTTCCATTTGTCAGGCTGCCAACCGCCATTTTTGCAAGTAACACTTTTCAAGGTTGAGTTTTCGACTTCGTCCATAGCTTCTTTCCAACCTGCCCGGCTAACGTTTCCAGCGCAGGATTCCAATCTAACATGTGAAGAACACATAACATCAGCGATGGCGCCCATAGCTTCAAAACTTTTAGAAATATCTGAGCTTCCGCCGCCAAGCCTTTCAAAATTATCGCCGGTAGTTACATGTCGCATTTCGCCTATGCTTCCGTAAGGTCCGTTTTTGATAAAGAACTTTTCGTTACGGCGGCTTTGCATGGCTTTGTTGAGAGCTTTTTTGTTGTAACCACCAATCGAAGGTTTTCTTCTTTTTTTCCAGGTATTTTTGGTCGGGTCAATTTTTTCCGAGCTTTTCCCGAGGTCTTTATTGGCTTCAAACTCTCCGTAGTCAATAGTTCGGGCGCAAATTTGCTCATACTCGTTTTTTAACGTCAGGCTGACTATTCCGCCTTTGTAAGGCAATCCGAGAAGCATAAGTTCACTTCCGCTTTCGGGCAGGCCTTTACTACCTGAAACACCAAGTGGCATCCAAAATTCCATTTTATTTTTTTTGTTTCCGTAGGCAACGGGCAAAAAAAGTCCATGATATGATTCCGGATTATTCTTGTTTTTTTCATCGATAATAACGACTGTTTCATTGTCAAACATATCTTTTTCCCAGTCGCCATTTTTTACTTGTATTTCAAAATTAGCTCCCGGAACAGTTTCGACACTTTTAATTTTATAAGAGACGCCCCAGCGGTCTTCGTCCATTTGGAAAACCGGTATTTCTTCTTTCGGGCCGGAACCCCATTCTCCGTTGCCGCTGCCATACCAATAATCAAATAACCGGGTATCATTTACAAGATAAAAATGTCCGCCGGGCGAAACAACAGGGTTATCATCAATAACGGTTTTCCGAATTTTCTTGTCGTAATAAGCCGTGCTTTTTATTCTTCCGATTTCTGTGGCAAGACTTCCGGTGTTGCAAATTACCCGCCAGTTCGCGAGAGAAATAGGAGTCGCTGAAGCATTGTACATTTCCGCAACTTCCGGAGCTATCATCCTTGCGTACCACAAAACCTGGTGGATATTATTTCTTCGTTTTTCATCCAATTCCGGTGAAGAAGTAAGATAAATATCAAGCCAGCCTTTCGAGTCGGTTCTTACAGGTTTTCCGCCATCGCACCACCATTGTTTTGTGTTCGTTTTATCTTCAGTAATACCGGAAACATTTGGGTTGCTGGAAACTCCAAGCTTGTCAACTTGATCTGCCTTCCAGCCTTGATAATAAGGCTGGCGATTAACGACAACTTTAAAATATCTTCCTCCAATAGGCTGGCGCGAGCGCCACATGTGCCAGCTTTTTACTTCCGGAAGCTCCGCCCAAATGTGTCCGCTGCCCCACGCGTTAAATGTTATGCTTAAATCATAATTATTTTCATCCATGTCATTTTCGTTCAGGCATTGCCTAATAGATTTTCCCGTGTGAAATTCTTTATTTTCAATAAAAATTTTGTGGCCGGAAGAAGAAGTGACTTTAAATTCTCCGACAGGCTTTCCGGGTTTTTCTTCTGAGTTTTGCCAGGTATAAATCATCGCATGCGCGTTTTTGAAAATATCATTTGGGAGGTCAGGGCGGTCTCCATCGGCTTTTCCCCGGCCTTTTAGTTTTTTCATCATTTCCTCATACAAGTTTTCGTAATCATCTCTATTGCCTGCATGGCACCAGTTCCCTCTCCATCTTTCATAACTTGTTGCTCCGGTAAAATTTTTCGGAATAGACCAGTCAATACTGCCAACTGTTCCGTTACAATAATTTTTAATTTCTCCTTTTTCTTTTTTTCCCGGAGCTTTTGGAAGTGTAATTGTTCCGGAAATTTTCAAGCCTCCATACTCTATTCCTTCATCTTCATCTTTTACAACGCGCCACGCGTGCCGGGGGTCTATTGTGTGCCAGTCGTGTGACGGTACAAGACAATATAAAGCTGTTGGTGAGTATATCGGACGCTCATTGTCTGTAGTTGAGTGATACCGCTCGTTAGGTTTGTCCGGGTCTCTATGGCACATGCTTTCCGGCCGTGTTCCGTAAGTTATGCTGAAATATGAAGATTCATCATTCGCAAGAACTTCATTGAAACAAATCGCTTCGACGCCATATGTCGAACCGAGAGTCGAAAGCACATGGTTTTCATCGCGATAGTCAACCATATTCGCGGCAAGCTGCGTTCTCTTTTTTGAATTTGGCTCGAAAGGTTGTATAGCGTTCGCCGCGGAAAGGCGGCGCTGGCATTCCCGGGCCGTTACAGCATTTATATCGGAAGGCTTTTCGTTTTTCAAAGTCGGGGAACCTGGTTTATCAATAGAATAAACAGTAGAGCGTCGGGGAATTTCACTTTTTATAGCGCTTATTTGTTTAATAGATAAGGGGGGTTTATTATTGCCAAGCAAAATCGACAAAGTTTCGCTCATGGTAGTGAACTTTCTGTCATCGCCTTTAAGGTTTTCCGGAACATACTCTTTGGGGTCATTCACACCTTCATCTTCTTCATCAACTTGGCCGTCCGCGTCATTATCAATTCCGTCCGCCATGAGAACAACGTTGTTATGGTCGTCATCTCCCCTGCCGCCTGGCAGCCAGTTCGCGCCTAATCTGTATCGAATAATTTTTTTCGCGAATTTTGTAGGCAGGCCAAGCGCGCGCGGCAGATTTACTTCACCTGTGTCCCAACTTGTTCCTTTGCCGTCTTTTAGAAGATAAGCTTTACTAATGTTAACTTTTGCGGCTTCGTCTTCTATCCGGAGCCTGTACCTTCCGCAGACTTTTCCGCTTTTGTCTTTGACATATATCCAGCGTGTATATTTATCATTCGCTAATCTGAAAGGTTCGTTTATACTGGTCAGCAAAGTTTTGGCATGTTCCCGTCCCGCATCCACAAGCATATCAAGCTGATAAGAATTTATCTGTTCGTTGCTTTGCTTAAGTTCCAGGTTCATCATAACGGAAAAAGAAGCAGCAAGAATTGTTAAAACTACCAATACGGCAAGAACAGCGACAAGAGCAACGCCGCGAAAGCCGGAGGACGGAGGACGGAAGACAGAGGACAAATAATTATTTGATTTTTGATTTATCATTTTTTTGTGGACACAATGGACATTGTGGACATTATGGACAAAATTCCAAACGTCAAACGTCTAACGTCAAATTACTATATTTAATTTTATCAAAATCATTAAAACATTACTATAACAATATAATCAAATTTAACACTATTTTTTCATTTCGTTGAAACAATGGAACTGTTTTTCTGCTTGCAGGAACATCAACTGAAAGCTCAACGTATCCTACTCCCGGATTTACGGAAAATTTTGATTCCCCCTTAATAAAGGGGGCAAGGGGGTTGTTAATTACAGCATTAGGATTCCTTACCTCCGCACTCGCTCCCATCAGAAAACTAACTTTTTTCCTTGAACCTACTCCAATAACAATTGGAGTTTTCGGCTCAGTTTTTATTTTGTAAAGCGCAGCGCCTTCTCTAATAGTTCCTGCTTCACGGCCTTCGCAAAGCGGAATAATCTCAGTAGAAACTTTTATTCCATCTACAACAAATTTTCCCGAGACCCCTCCCGGAAAATCTTCAATAATAATATTTTTTGCAGAAGTAGAAGTAATAATTTTATTGCTTACCTCAATTCCAGGAATAAGTTTTACAAGAAAACTTTGTTTGCCGGCGGCTCCATCATCGGTATAAGTCAACATCCCGGAATTCGGCATAGCTTCATCTGTAAAAACGATTGTTCTGTGATAGGCGGCAATTCTTTCGCGAAGAACGCGCGGCGTAGAAGCTTCTACAGCCTGGCCATAATCAGCAAATGTTAAAGAAGCTGAAAAAGAAAGAAGAATATCCGCTTATGCGGGGCGATGTTTTAGTTATTCACGGCGGCCAGGCTCACGGCAAAAAAAATGTCTAATTTTCATATATTTAATGTTTGCTATGAACGGAAATATTTTGAAGAGATAAGTAAAAAATTGAAAACACTTTCACAATTATTTCCAGGAACATTTATCGCATCAGAGCAGCACGAAAAAACTCCATTAGTATTTTCGTGCCACCAAATTATATCTTCAATCATTCTTTTAACAAATTCTGTGTCTAATTCATTAGAGTTTTTTAAATGATTATTTACGTTCCCAAGATACGTAACTCCAAGTCCTGCTGAATCGAGGGCCTGCGCAACATCTTTTCTCTCTTGTTTATCAATCTCCATAACATTTTGAAGAAATGAAACTCCTTCAAAATTATTATTTATTACCCACTCGACACAATCAGTCATATTTTTGCCTTCAAGCAACCAAAGAGCGACACCTATTGGCGGGCAAATGCTTATATTTTTCTGCATGTTTTTTTAGACTTGTGGGACTTGTGAAACGTGTAGGACAGATAGAACTTTGCATCATTTGCGCCTTTTGCGTTTAAAAATATATTCACAGCGTTACCATTTTCTGTACGGAAGCTTCGGCGCGCTTCCGCACTTCTTCGTCCAGCTTGATTTCAAACTCCATGTCCTGCAAGCTCCAAAGAATTTTCTCAAGAGTTGTAAGTTTCATGTTCGGGCAGTCTCCGAGAAGCGAAAGAGGATAAAACTCTTTTCCGGGGTTTTGTTTTTTTAAAGTGTGAAGAATTCCGATTTCCGTTCCGATAACAAATTCTTGCTTGTCTGATTCTTTACAAAACTCAAGAATTTGAGATGTGCTTCCGATAAAATCCGCCTGCTCAAGAACTTCGTGAGTGGCTTCCGGATGGATGCAAACCGGCGCATCAGGATGTGCTGCCCTCGCCTCCTCAACGTCGCGCTCTAAAAACCGGTGATGGGTCGGGCAATAACCCGGCCACAAAACAATATTTCTTCCGGTTTTTCTCCGGACATAATCACCAAGGCTCTGGTCGGGCACAAATAGAATCTCTTTGCCGGCAGGCAGCGATTTAATAACTCTAACAGCATTAGCTGACGTGCAGCAGACATCTACTTCAGCTTTTATTTCAGCCGAACAATTCACATAAGCAACGGAAAGTGCCCCCAGATGTTCCGACTTGAATTGAATCAGCTCTTTTTTTGCAAGCATGTTTGCCATTGGGCAGCCAGCGTTCGGGTCAGGCAAAAGCACAGTTTTTTTTGGCGAGAGAATTTTAGCTGTTTCGGCCATGAAATGAACTCCGCAGAAAACTATAACGTCTGCGTCAGTGGAAGCCGCCTGCTGTGACAAGCCAAGCGAATCGCCAGCGAAATCAGCTATATCCTGGACTTCTCCGCGCTGATAATTATGCGCAAGAATTACCGCGTTTTTCTCTTTTCTTAATTCATTAATTTGCTCAATTATACTTTTCATTATAGGAAGATATTTAAAAGGACGTTAAATACGTTAAAGACGTTAAGGGCACGAAAAAATAAAAACCTGACCCTTGACACCTGACACCCGACACCCGGATACCTAAAGTTACATTATACCAAAACTTATTGACAAAGTTAAGGTTATAAAGTAAAATAAAGGTTTGAAACTTGAAATTGGAAATTGGAAATTAAAAAATGATAACATCTGCACATAAAAAAAACTGGCGGAATTTTCTGATTGTTCAGATAATTACTTTTTCGAGAATTCCCCTCGCAATTATGTTTGCGGTTTTACTTATTGTCAACCGGGAAACAGTTTTAAATGGCTCTTTTGCTTATTCCGCCCTGCTGCTTTTTATTCTTATTCTGTGCGAACTCACCGACCTTATAGACGGGATTCTCGCAAGAAAACTCGGGCTTGTAAGCGAACTCGGTTCCATGCACGACCCTTACTCAGACAGCATTTCAAGAATGATAGTTTTCTGGGCGCTTGGAATGGTGAACCTGACTTTTATGACAGTTGTTCTCATTATGGCTTTCAGAGACGTTACCGTTGCTTATTGCAGAATCGTTCTTACAAAAAACCAGAAACCTGTCTCGGCAAAATGGAGCGGAAAAGTTAAAGCGGTTATCCAGGGAAGTGCAGCAATGATTATTTTACTTGGACCGTTGTACTGGAATTGGACCGGAAATTGGACAGCGCCCTCCTTATCCTGGATTGTAATCTTAGCAACTTTGGCGTCTATTTTTGAGTATGCAGTCGCAGCGATAAAAAGCGTAAAAGAAAAGTTTGAGGATTAAACTTTATTTGTTATTTGAAAATCGAAATTTGACTTTTGACTTTTGACCTTCCAACCTTTCAGCCTTTAGACTTTTGTATCCGTGGCTAATAAAATCAAATCATCCCGATGCACCGCCGCAGGACCGAAAGTCATTCCTAATATTTCTTTTATTTGATTCGAGCGGCATCCCTTAATTTTATTCATATCTTCAGCGTTATATCTCGAAATTCCTCTTGCTATTTCAGTCTGCTCGGAATCTATAATACTGATTGTATCACCTCTTGAGAAATTACCTGTGACATTGACTATCCCTGAGGGAAGCAGGCTGCTGTTTTTTTCTGTCAGGGCTTTTACTGCGCCGGCATCAACGATAATTTTAGCAGCCGGAGCAGGCCCTGCAAAAATCCAGCGTTTTCTGCTTTCGAGTGGGGTCTCCAGAGCAGGAAATAAAGTGCCGACTTTTTCTCCTTTTATAACTTGAAGAATTACTTCGGAATGATGCCCGGCAGCAATAACAACGTCTGCGCCCGAGCGCCGGGCAACGTCCGCGGCATGAAGCTTGGTGCTCATCCCGCCTGTTCCAAGCCCCGTGCCACTTTCCCCGGCAAATTTATGAATATCTTTGCAAAGGTTAACAACTTCGGGAACTAATTCAGCTTCAGGATTTGTTCGCGGATCGGAAGTGAAAAGCCCCGGCTGGTCAGTTAGCAAAATCAGCAGGTCTGCTTCCGAAAGAATTACTGAAAGCGCCGAAAGGTTGTCATTGTCTCCTACTTTAATTTCTTCGGTCGCCACAGCGTCATTCTCGTTTATTATCGGAATAATCTTATGTTCAAGAAGCGTTTGAATAGTGTCCCGAGCGTTGAGAAATCTCCTGCGGTCTTCCATATCTGCTTTAGTCAGCAGCATCAAACCTAAATTAATATCATTTTCTTTGAAAAGGGATTCCCAGACATGCAATAAATGGCTTTGGCCGACAGCCGCAAGCATCTGTTTATTTGTAATAGAATCCGGAATATCGGGAAACCCAAGCCTTTCACGCCCGGCGGCGATCGCGCCGGAAGTGCAGATTATTACATCAATATTCTTTTTGTGCAATTCCGAGCACTGGCGAACCAGCGTCCTCATATGCTCAACATCAAGTTTTGGAGAGCCGCTGGTTAGGACGCTTGTGCCTAATTTTATAACAACACGTTTGTACATAATTGTTGGAGTACACAGCTTTAGCGTGAAGAATTGAATTTTTGGATTGTTGGATTAATGGATTAAAGAATTTTAATTAAGTTATATAACAGTAAAATTTTTATCGTTTTTTAATTTCTTGTCAAAAGTATAAGTATTCTTAACATTAGCAGTATTTGCCACTTCACTAATAATATAATCTGAAAAATCTCCCTTTCCGTCTTTGAATCGGGATATTGCTGAATAAGCAACGCTTTCCTGCTCGATTACAAAACCATTTGTAGCCAGTAATTCATGAATAACCTTAACAATTGTTGCTTTTGAAATTCTCGCGCAAGATTTTAACACCCAAACTAATTCGCACAATACTACAAGCGAAATGAAGCATCCTTCTTTTTTAATTGCATGCTTTTCTATTACTTCAGTCGCTCTTTTTAACTGCTTATCGTCATCTTCAAGAAGGTAACGCGCAATTACATTTGTGTCTAACGCTATCATGCTGCTCCCATTTTTGAAATTGCTTTATTCATATCTTCCACTGATATTTTGGGTCGTTTAGGATCGTGAAGCATTCCTTTCAGTCTGCGAACGTCTTTGCTCGCCTGTTCAATTATAACATGTTTGTCATCAGTTACAACAAACTCAACTTTTATTCCTTGCTTAAGGCCTAAAGTCTCCCGGATTAATTTAGGAACAGTAATTTGCCCTTTACTTGTCATTACAGCTGTAGCAGTCATATGAAATCTCCTTACTAATTATTACTTCCTTATTCTATTGTAAGGAATTGAATGTAATTTGTCAAGTTTTTATTATAAAGAGCTTTAAATAAAAAAGGGCCAATGTTACCAAAGGCCCCAGAATAATAATTATTGTTTGTTTTTATAAATATTTAAGGAGCGGAACGCTGAAATCCAATACTCCATTCTTCCGTTTCTTCTAAATGATAGTCAGCTCAGTCTCCGCGTCGAAAAAGTGCGCAAACTCCATGCGGAACATTATATCAATTGTTTCGCCTGTTTTGCATTTTTCATGCCCGTCTACTTTAGCTATGAAACAGTGAGAATCTATCGCGAGATAAAGATAAGTTTCTGCTCCCATAGGCTCGATAACATCGACAAGGGCTTTCGCGCAATGGTCAGGATTCGCTCCTTCAACATTAATAATGTCATTTATATGCTCTGGCCGGACGCCGAAAGAGACATTTTTCCCGATGTAACTCTGCAGCGCTTGTGCCTGTTCGTCAATTGTTTTAACTTTAAAAGATCCTGCGTCTACCCAAATCCCGTTGTTTTCAGAAACAACTTTTGCATCAATAAAATTCATTGGGGGGCTGCCGATGAATCCCGCGACAAACTTGTTTTCAGGATAATCGTAAAGCTTAATAGGATCGGCGATCTGCTGAATGAATCCGTCTTTCATAACAACAATTCTGTCGCCCATAGTCATAGCTTCTACCTGGTCGTGAGTAACATAAATCATTGTTGCCATAAGTTTAGTGTGCAGCTTGGAGATTTCTGTTCTCATCTGAACACGCATTTTCGCGTCCAAGTTTGAAAGAGGTTCGTCGAAAAGAAAAACTTCAGGTTTTCTAACTATCGCTCGGCCCACAGCTACACGTTGGCGCTGTCCGCCGGAAAGCTGTTTAGGTTTCCTGTGAAGATATTCTTCCAGCCCGAGAATTTTCGCGGCGTCCTTTACTCGTTTGTCGATTTCTGCTTTCGGATATTTCCTAAGCTTAAGCCCGAAAGCCATATTTTTATAAACGGTCATGTGGGGATACAAAGCATAGTTCTGAAAAACCATTGCTATGTTTCTGTCTTTTGGGGGAACATCGTTGACCAGCCTTTCACCAATATAAATTTTGCCTTCTGTGATTTCTTCGAGTCCGGCCACCATTCTCAGAGTAGTAGATTTTCCACATCCGGAAGGGCCTACGAGCACAACAAACTCCTGGTCTTCTACCTTCAGGTTAAAATCATCTACCGCGACAACATTTCCGTCATATACTTTTTTTACGTTTTTTAAAGTTACTTCAGCCATAATTTACCTCTTATTATTAATCGTTACGCGAACTGCGGGAGCGTTACTTAACAGGACCCGAAGACCACTCTTTGCATTTAAGATAATTTTGAAATATTATACTCTTTTTAAGAAAATTTTACAACATTTCATTTTTTTGGTTTTTTTGGTATAATATTGAAACACCGCTATGAAAAAGAAAACAAAAAATAAGAACCCTTCAAATTTTCAGCGCCATTCAAATTCTTTTTTTGCCGATTTTTCTTTAAATGATAAAAGAATTTGGATAAAAGGCCTGCTTGTGGACTGCCCTTTGGGAATCCCGTTAGATGACTGCCCCGCAAACTCATTGAGATACCTTCCTATCGACCAATTCGCGGAAATCGTTAATAACATGTCTGAAGAACAAGTCAATTGTATCATTGAATACCATGAAGGCTGTTCGGCGGAGAGGGCAGAAAACGATAAGTAAAATTGTTTTAATTGACCTAAAAATTGAAGAATGTTTTCTTTGGAATCTGAACTATAGAAATTTGGTTAATTTAATTATATCCCAAACAACTCCTTCGCGTTTTTGGTTGTTATTCTTTCCACTTCCTCAAAACTCATTTGTTTTATTTCCGCGAGGGCTGATATCACTTCCCTAACACAAAAAGGTTCGGCGGCAGGAACAGGATAGTTGTCGGTTCCTATAAACGGGCTGTCTGTCTCTACAAGAATTCTTTCTAAAGGAACAAATTCAGCAAGCTTTTTATTTTTTTTTGTTTGCTTGCGGGTAACTACACCTGAAAACCCGACATAATAACCAAAGTCAAGAAAAGGTTTGATTTGTTCATGGCTGCATGAACAGCTGTGCAAAACTCCTCTAACTTCGGGAAATTTTTTTAAGATTTCCAAAAGGTCGTTATAAGCTTTCCGGCAGTGAATTATCACGGGCAATTTGTTATCCCGCGCTACAGACATTTGAAACTCAAACAGCATCTTTTGGGAGTACCACTCCACGGATTCTTTTTTACAATCAACAAAATCTCCCTTTGAAGGGGGGGCCGCGACAGCGGCGGGGGATGTTATTTTTGTATAATCCAACCCTATCTCCCCGATTGCTATAGAGCCGGTAATGTCCAGCTCTTTTTCTAATTTTTCAACCGTGTAACCATTGATAAATAAGGGATGCAGCCCGACAGCAAAAAAGATATCGCGGTTCAATTCTGAAAGTTTTTTTGCGTTTTTCCACGAATCTTTATCATATCCGGGGATAATAAAACCTGTAACTCCGTCGGCTCTCGCTTTCTCAAGGACTTCCGGCAGCCTGGAATTTAAAGGGTCGTCAGTTAAATGAGTGTGCGTATCAATCATAAATCAGTTAATTTAACGTTAAATAGTAAAAATTATACAAAAAAAACTGAAAATATGCTATAATAAATTTAATAACGACGAATAAAACAAATATATGAAAATAAGAATTATTACACTTTTATCATTTTTGCTAATTACCGTTATTACTGGAAACGCGGCAATTCATTTTACGGAAGATTTTAATACTTTTACCGGCTACAGCTATTCAGATGCCGACTTTACTCTTAACGGGAGGGTTTGGCGCAGAACAGAAGTTATGGCAGAATTCCCAGAGAATTCCAGAGGAGGCACAGGAAGCGCAGCGAGGATTAACGACGACACTTCAGACGCTTGTTTAATCGCACCGGCAGTTAATACTGTTGGAACAGTCAGTTTCTGGCACCGTGAACTGAACACTGGCGGTGGAACTTTTAAAGTTCAGAAATCCATTGACGGTGGAGCGTATACCGATGTTGACTCCCATTCTTTCAGCGGGCAAACTTTTACTTACTACAGCTTTGACGTAAATGACAACCAGAACAATATCCGGATAAAAATTCTAAGCGACGATAATACCGGGCATTTGATTATAGATGATATGACAATAACAGATTTCGGGGGAAGCCCCGGCCCAACCAACAAGCCGGGCATCGAATCTATCGCGCATAGCGTTTCGCCGACAAACAACCAGCCCGTTACCGTTTTTGTTTCAGCGTATGACGACGTTGCCACGCTGGAAGAAGTAAATGTTATTTATTCGCAAAATGACTGGAGCTCATCTTCAAGCATTTCGGCATCGCTGGTTGAAGGAAAAGTTTTTTCAGCGACTTTGCCTGCTTTCGGCGCTGGAACTACTATAAAATACACTGCTTCTGCTAAAAATTCTTATACCAATTATGCTTACGCTTCTGTTTCAAACACTTTTACAGTCCGGTCTTCAGATATTATCGACGGAAGCTATACCTGCAGAGTTATGTCTGCAAATACTACGAGCGGAAATGACCAGGCGTACGAGAGCCCCGGCATTCGCATTTTCCAGGGTTTAAAACCTGATATCGTCGGTATACAGGAATTTAATTATGAAAGCGGTTCGCTGCGTGATTTGGTTGATACGGCTTTTGGCACAGGATACTATTATTATTGCGAGGGCGGAAGCGAACAAATACCGAACGGTATTATTAGCCGCTGGCCGATTACTGCTTCCGGCGAATGGGAAGACGTTGAAGTCAGCAACAGGGATTTTGCATGGGCTACTATAGATATCCCCGGCACAAAAAATCTTCATGTCGTCAGCGTTCATCTTTTGACAGCCGGAGCGGCTGTGAGAAACAATGAAGCTACAGTGATAAAAGCCCAGGTCCAGGCGAATTTCTCAACAAGTGATTATGTTGTTGTAGCCGGCGATATGAACACTGACAACCGCTCCGAAAGTTGTATAAATACTTTAAAAAGCATCCCTCTAAGCGATGCGCATATTCCAAAAGACCAGAACAGCGACGACGACACAAACGCAAGCCGCGCCAAACCTTATGACTGGGTGCTTCCGAACCCCACTTTAAATAGTCGCCATGTAGCTACAATTGTTGAAGGCCATAGTTTTGCCGACGGGCTTGTTTACGACAGCCGCATTACTTCGCCATATTCCATGCTGCCTTCTCCGATTCTGTCCGGAGATTCCGGCGCGGCAAACATGCAGCACATGGCAGTAGTAAAAGATTTTCTTATTTCCGGAAGCGGAACTACGACTAATTTCACTCCTGTGCTGAATTATGTAAACAACCAAACAGCGGAAACAGGCGTTCCGATTAGCTTTTCAATAATAGCGACTGACGCTGATAACGACCAAATAACCCTTACTTGTTCTGACGCTTCGCATTTTACCTCTTCTCCTGCAAGCGGAAGTATAACAGGAGAATATTCCTGGACGCCTACAGAATTGGATTGCGGCAACCATGCAATTTTATTTACCGCGGAATCAACCGATCTTTACTCCCGCCAGATGATAAACATAACAGTCATTCCGGAACCTTTTGCATTTGGGATTTTAGGATTTGGAGTTTTGATTTTGATTCGCCGTAAATAAATCATTTTTTTATCAATGTAACCGAAATTTTCAATTTCGAACTTTTTCAAAATCGTATCCGCGCTGCAGCGGGACAGGGATTTTGGTTACATTTAAAAACCAAATTCCAATCCTTGATTTTTCACGCTAATGTTGATATAATTCAACGTTTATTAACTGATAATTAACAAATTAATATGGTATTAAGGTTGCTTCTTATAATTATTTGTTCTGCCCTGCCTTTAATGGGCGCGGGCACAAAACCCACGGTTGTCAAGCCTCCGATAGCAGCTGCTTCAAAGCCAAATCCTTCCTGGACTTACAAAGGCGTAATCGCGGGCAACAAGCTGAAGGTAAAATACGTCTCTCAAATTCCTTCAGGAATACTAATAGATATAAACTCCGGAAAAATTCTCTGGTCTAAACTGTCAAAAGAAAAAAAAGAAATTGCTTCTATGACAAAAATGATGACTGTTTTGCTCGCCATGGAAGCTGTGGACAGAGGCGAAATTTCTTTGAACGATATAATACCGGTCTCCAAGGCTGCAGCTAAAATAGGCGGCAGCCAGGTTTACCTCGACCCCAAAGAAAGTTTTACTCTCGGGGAATTGTTAAAAACAATTATGATTGTCAGCGCAAACGATTCCTCTCATCTTGTCGCCGAAGCAATTTCAGGAAATGTAAACTCTTTTGTAAAAATGATGAACAAAAGAGCTAAAGAACTTGGCATGAACAACACTGTTTTTTGCAATCCTCACGGTCTGCCTTTGAGAAACCAGAAAAATGTAAGCACGGCTTATGATATGGCTATCCTTGCCAACAAACTTTTGAAGTACCCCCAGGTTGTTTCATGGGCTTCCACTTGGATGGATACTTTCAGAAGCGGGAAATTTCAACTGGTTAACCATAACAAACTTGTAAAAACCGCAAAAGGCGTTGACGGAATGAAAACAGGTTATTATAGAAAAGCTGGTTTTTGTGTTGCTACAACTGCCATCCGCAATAACAGGAGGCTTGTTGCCGTGGTAATTGGAGCCAAAACAAAAAATCTGAGAAACTCCTTTGTTAAAAACTTATTAGATTGGGGAGAGAGAAAATTTTAGATTTTTAATTTTTGATTTTATAATTTCAAATTTACAATTTACAATTTGTAATTTACAATATAATTTCTATGAAAAAACTTCTTGTAACAAGCGCGCTTCCTTATTCTAACGGTCCTATTCACATAGGCCATATAGCGGGGGCGTACCTTCCCGCGGATATTTTTGTAAGGTATCAAAAACTCTGTAAAAACGATGTAGTGTTTATCTGCGGAACCGACGAGAATGGGGCGGCTATCACTATCGCTGCTTTGAAACAGAAAGTTTCTCCTCAAGCGCTTGTTGATAAATATTATGAATTAAACAAGGAGAGTTTTGAGAAGCTCGGAATAATTTTTGATAATTTTTCCAGGACTTCAAGGCAGATACATCACAAAACCGCGCAGGACTTTTTTGTAAAACTGAATGAAAAAGGGCTCCTAAACAAAAAAGAAACTCAGCAGCTTTACTGCAAAGTAGATAACATGTTTCTTGCCGACAGGTATGTTTCCGGGACATGCCCCAACTGCGAGTATGATGACGCTCGAGGCGACCAATGCGAAAAATGCGGTTCAGCTTTAGACCCTCTTTCTTTAAAAGGCCCCAGATGCTCTATCTGCGGAAAAGAACCGGAAATCAAGTCCACTTCCCATTGGTATCTGCCGCTTGGAAAGTTCCAGCCGGAACTTGAAGAATGGCTCGGAAAGAAAAAAGACTGGAAAGATAATGTCATGAACTACTGCAAAGGATGGTTCAAGGAAGGGCTTCGAGACAGGGCAATTACACGCGACCTGGAGTGGGGAGTGCCTGTTCCCGTGCCCGACGCGCAGGGAAAAGTTATGTATGTCTGGTTTGAAGCCCCTATCGGTTATATTTCTTCAACAAAAGAATGGGCGGAAGAAAAAGGCAACCCGGACTTGTGGAAAGATTACTGGCTTAATCCCGAATGTGAGCTTATTCATTTTATCGGAAAAGACAATATAGTTTTTCACGCGATTTTCTGGCCGGCTACTCTCATGGGCGTGCGCGAATTTAATTTGCCAACGCAAATTCCCGCCAACGAATTCCTGAACCTTGAAGGCAGGAAAATATCGACAAGCAAAAACTTTGCCGTATGGGTTCCCGATTACCTTAAAAACTGGGATCCGGATATCTTGCGGTACACTCTTGCAGCAAACCTGCCGGAAAGCAAGGACGCGGATTTTTCCTGGCGCCTTTTCCAAAAATGTAACAACGGCGAATTGGCGGATATTCTCGGAAACTTTATAAACAGAACTTTGACTTTTATTTCTAAAAGGCTTGATAATACTATTCCCGAAGCCGTAAAAACCGAAATGGCTGATTCCGATTTCATTGAAGAAATCAAACAACTTGCTGATGAAGCGGGTGCTTTAATAGACACTTATAAAATTCGCGCAGCTACTCATAAGATCATGGATATAGCCCGCGCGGCAAACCGTTATTTTGATTCTTCAGAACCCTGGAAAACAAGAAAAACAAACCCCGAAAAGTGTCAGACTACACTCCATTACTGCTGCCTCGCTATAAGAACTTTAGCAATTTGTTTTTACCCGGTTATCCCTTTTACTTGCGATAAAATCTGGAGCATGATGGGCTTTGACGCGAAAGTTTCAGACTCTAACTGGTCTGATGCTGTTTCTGATGTTAATATTGAAGGTACAGAATTAGGAAATATAGAAATTCTTTTTCAAAAAATCGAAGAAGAAGATATTCAGGCGGAAATCGAGAAGTTAGGGCTTTGAAAGTCCCCCATAATAAAGGGGGTTAGGGGGTTGTTATTTGAAACTTGAAATTGGAAATTTGTCTTTTTAGTCTTTTTTGTCCTTAAAGTCCCTGATTAAATTTATGAATACCACTCTTTACATTTTAGTTTTTGCGTCATTTTTCTTTTCAGCCTGCTCGACAGTTAAAAAAACTTCCGCGGGCGCTGCTATTCCTTTTGCGGCAATCGGAGACACCCTTGTCGCTCCTTTTCAATTGATTGGAGACTGCTCCACGCCGTTAATCAACATGGGCGATGACCATTACATGGAAAAGTATGATGAAAACAAGCATAAAACTACTTTAATGTTCGCAACGGCAACTTCCTGGGTTTATTATTTCCCCGGCTATTTCTGCTTGCCTTTTGATGTTTCCACTCCTGACAATTATTATCCAATGACAAAAGCTTGCGTGGATACAATCAGTTCCGACGAGAAAAATGACAAGCCAAAGAAAATCAAAGCTCGTTACAGGAAAACGCCACCAAGAGAAGATTTCAAGGAATGGTGAAGAAATTACGAATTATGAATTGTAAATTAAAATTCAAAATTTTATATTTCCTCCAATACAACCGATACGCAATCAATTAACACATAATAATTTTTTGACTTTTTGTTTTTTCCGGCAACGGTTGTTTTTATTTTGTGTTTCCCTTTATTCAATTCAATTTCTCCAAGCTCTTTCAAGCCAGCCGCCGTTGTATGTGGAAACATAATAAGGCTGCGTCCCCGGCGTGCCTTCAAATTCAATTGCAACCGGAATTATAAATCCGGGAACAGTTACTGTAGGTTCGCGATTTGTTGAAACCGGTGCAAACGGTTTGTGCGGCTCTTTTTGATACCAAAATGCCGTGCTCGTAAAATCTGCTTTTGCTTCATTAAATATTCTTTGGCCGTGTTCAATTTCAACACTGATATCTTTTTCTTTCTCAGGCGGATCTTCTCTGTTCCATCGGGCATGAAAATATAAAGTATCTTCAGGCAACTTTTTATATTCGGCGCCAAGAAAATGATAGAAAATTATTATCGGATGTTTAGAATTATTTGTAACTTCTATTTTTCCATTTCTCTTAAAAGGCATTGGAAAATATGAAAAATATCCTTTTGGCAGGCAAATTTATTATTGTCAACAAAATTCTTTTATTTTTACATACTCTTTTCATCAATTCTAAATACGGTTCTACATTTTTGTCTTCTGTTACCGGGCGTGTGAAAAATATTATTTGATTTATATTAAGTTTATCTAACTGCAATTCGACTTTTCTTGAATGCTTTTCCAAATCCTTATTTTCAAGCCTTAAATCGTAATCCGGAATCAATTCATTGTAGCTAATAAGTCCAAATTTCCCCGATAAAATATAACTGTCTAACTTTAAAATCTCTCCCGAAAAAACAACATTCCTGATCCTGTCACTTTGATAGCGTTCAATTGCAGGCAATAATTCTACACTATGATTTTTCTTGCCGGAGCAGTAAGTAACAAATATTGTTTTTGAGCAACTCATAGTTTATGTATATAAAATTTTTTCGAGTACAAATCAAATTTACTCTTTGCTATGGAATGCTTTGATGGTCAATATTTTTTATCCGATACCAGCACAAAAGTTCTTCACGCGAAGGAATTTCCGGCTCTTGCCCTTCAGGACTGTCAAGATAATAAAACGCCGCTGATGAAAAAGCAAAAGGTTTAAGCCTGTCCGGTTCCCACGGATTTACAAACTCAAAACTTATCCGGTTATTAAACCGAATAGCATCTTCATCATGAATTCTGTACATTGCAATGCTTGAGTTCAAAGTATCCTTAGAAGGCACGCCGTGCAATTCACCCGTAAATTCTCCTTCGCGGAAATACCAACCGCCGAGAAAATAATCTTCAAGTCCCGTGCCTACAATTCTCGGGGTTTCCCAGTCGTCATCAATATAAATATATTCCGGCGCTTCAAGAAAACTCAAATAGTTTCTCTCTTCACCCTGGGCGGAAAGCACACAACCTGCAAGGTGACCTTTCCCCTGCGCTTCGAGAATTTTAACAGGGTCCGTGCCTTTGTTTTTACCTGCTCGGAACTGCGCGTGAAAATACCCTTCATCCTCCAACGGCTCTTCCGGCACCTGGTACAACACATTCATGAAAATATCCGGCTCGATAAGTTCATCAAGATTTTCTATTTCTATTTTAAATCCTTTTTTAAATGGCATTGGGAATTTGCAGAAAAATCCTCCGCTTTACATTCCGAAATATTTTGAACTGAAGTTCGCGTTCTCGCACAACCCATTTCCGAAAAAATCTCCTGCCGGACATTCAACTGCAGGTTTTTCACAGCCGTCCCAGTATATTCGAAGAATTAAAGTCTTGAGAATCGTCTGGCTTATCGGAGCCGAAGTGTTCCAATGCTGCCAGAACCAGCCCGGAAAAGTCATCTACAATTGGTATATGGTTCCCTGTCCT
>Ga0190283_1000540_pt1 | contig 19392 bp, 28 predicted proteins | sample 48691801_MG_FD_161669 | JGI IMG/M metagenome (GOLD analysis project Ga0190283, IMG submission 161669) | Hydrothermal vent microbial mat bacterial communities from Southern Trench, Guaymas Basin, Mexico - 4869-18-0-1_MG | ecosystem: Environmental > Aquatic > Marine > Hydrothermal vents >...
CCCAAGGAGCTTATTGACAGGGAAAGGGATATTTATCGCGCCCAGGCATTGGAAACAGGAAAGCCCGAAAATATCGTGGACAAGATTGCTGAAGGAAAAATGGCCAAATTTTTCAAAGAGAGCTGTCTGATGGATCAGCCTTATGTCAAAGACCCTTCTAAGAGCATTACGGATTACCTGAACGAGGTTATTGGAAAGACCGGTGAGAATAATACCATAAAACGTTTTACCCGCTATCAGCTAGGGGAATAAAAAAAAATGGGAAAAGAGGAGCGGGAATATAATCAGGGAACTCCGGATAAATAATACACCCGATTCAAAAATGTAGGATGGGTGCAGCGAAGCGGAACCCACCATTCTCAGACTGTCTGGTCAGATTGGTCAGATTGGTCAGACTGTCTGGTGGATTACACTGCGATCCACCCACATCCGGGTATTTTGTTTTTTGGAAAGTCCCTTATTTCCCTTTCCTCACTTCCCTTTTTTGAGGAGGAATAACGGATTTGGCGATTCCTAAATTTAAAAGGATAGTGTTGAAATTAAGTGGTGAAGCCCTGATGGGAGATCAGGAGTTTGGCATCAGTCCCCAGATGATACAATATGTGGCTGATGAAGTGTGTTCCATAGTCGAACTGGGGGTTGAAACCGCTCTTGTTGTAGGGGGAGGCAACATATTCAGAGGGGGAATCGCAGCTGGCTCTTATGGTATGGATCGTGCTTCTGCAGACCACATGGGAATGCTTGCCACAGTGATTAACAGCCTTGCACTTCAGGATGCTTTGGAAAAAAAAGATATCCAGACCCGGGTTCAGACGGCCATATCCATGCATGAAATAGCTGAACCCTATATTCTTCGCAGGGCAGTCCGCCATCTTGAAAAAGGACGGGTGGTGATTTTTGCAGCCGGTACCGGCAGCCCCTATTTTACCACTGATACAGCCGCAGTCCTGAGAGCGCAGGAGATTCATGCTGAAATACTTCTGAAGGCAACTAAGGTGGACGGCGTGTATGATTCGGATCCTGCTGTAAACAAGGATGCAAAATTTGTGAAAAAAATCAGTTATATGAAGGCATTGGAAGGACAGCTCAAGGTCATGGATATGACCGCAATCTCTCTGGCCATGGATAATCAGTTGCCTCTCGTCATCTTCAGCCTGAACAATGAGGGAAATATCAGAAAAGTGGTGTGCGGAGAGGAAGTGGGATCCCGGATTAACAGTTGACAAGATTGTCCGGAGTGCCAAAGTTATACTTTGGAAGGATTCTGCCTGGTTCGGATTGACAAATCCGAACCGGGAGATATGCTTGCCTGGTTCGGAGATTTGCCTGATTATGCCCTGAAAATTTAAAATAATCAAATAATTTATTTGAGGATTATATCCTGTGAAGAAAAAAACAGACAAAATTTTTGCTGTGTCAGAGAATTCTCAGGCCCTGAAAGAATTGAAAAGCAGACTGCTCAATGCCTTCGGCATTGAAAAAATGATACTGTACGGCTCGGTTGCACGGGCGGAGGCTGACAGGGAGTCTGATTCCGATCTTCTCATTCTCACAGATCAGCCCATGAGACGCTTTGAAAGACACAGGATCACAGATGCAGTTTTTGAAGTCAATCTGCGTCACGGCACGAACTTCAGCTCTCTTGTGATTGACCGGGCCTCATGGGAAGCCGGACCGGTCTCGGTTCTGCCGATCCGGGAGGAAATCCGCAGAGACGGGGTCATCATATGAATATGAATGATGAGGAACGGCGTTCCGAACTTGTCCGATACTGGTGGTCGAAGGCGGAGGAGAGTCTGGCCTCCGCAAGACGGGAATTCGGGGCGGAATCATACAGCACAGCCATGAACCGTCTTTATTACTCTGTGTTCTACGACGTGTGCGCCGCCCTTTTTGAACGGGGACAGTCCTTCAGAAAGCATTCGGGAGTCCGGTCCGCATTTCACCGGGAATTCGTCAGAACCGGCCTGACTGAGGTGAGAGACGGAAAGCTTTATGACCAGCTGTTCGAGGACAGACAGGAGGGAGACTATGTCGCATTTGTCTCTTTTGAACCGGACTATGCGGAGTATCAGATCGGTCGGTGTGCCGAATTTCTTGACAATCTCCGCCCCCTGATCTCACTGCTTTCCGAATGACGAACAGTCTGACGTACTTCGCAACAGGAGTCGTGAGACAGGTGGGCAGATGGCACATAACCACGAGATGAAGGGGGACGGGCTGTCATTGAATGTCTCAGCATATCCCCGCCCCTTATCTCAGTCGTTCGGAGATTTGCCTGGTTCGGAGTGTCAAATCCGAACCGCCAAGTTTCTGATGGTTCCGACAGATCGAAAAATAGCAAGACACAGAAAGATATGAGTAATCCCTTATGGCGTACAGTGATTTTACTCTCAGCGAGATAAAAGAAAAATTTCAGTTAAGCATAGAAGAACAGGCAGATATTTTTTCCGATGCCGGAGAAGAAAAAATAAGTGATTTTTTAAGCGAGATTCTTAAAGAAAATATCCCGCTGGCTCTTGCGATACATACTGAGAAAGCACGGTCCGAGATGATTGTTGTGCCAGTTCTTATCGAACTGAGAAAAATATCGGACCATCAGATCAGTCTGTTCTCAGGCGTGGAAGTCAACGTAGATAAGGAAAAAGGATTAAACGGTTTCTGTGATTATATAATCTCTCTTTCAGAAGAGCAGCTGTATGTGAGTTCTCCTTTCATTTCGATTGTCGAGGCAAAAAATGACAATATAAAATCCGGGCTGGCACAGTGTGCCGCCGGAATGATAGCAGCCAGAATATTCAACGAACAGAAAGAGACCCGGATCAATACAATATACGGTATTGTAACAACTGGAAGTATCTGGAAATTTCTGAAGCTGGAAAAAGCACTGCATATAGATGTGAGAGAATATTATATAGAACAACTTGGCAAAATAATGGGAATTATGTTACAAATCATCAGATCGGAGAGAGAAAATTATTAAGCTCTCAGACATGGAAAACCAACAAAGAAAGCTGGAAGAAAATAGCATTTTAATGGCAAATGCCCAACTTGGGCTATGGACCAATATCATGCTGCATCAATTAAAGCAGTATCTTCCAGGTGCTTCATTGCTCCTGAATGAAATTTCCGAATTGCTGGAAAAATCAGAGGTGCCGGAAGAACTGCTCAAAATGATTAAAGGGTTAGACGATAATTATCAAAAAATATATTCCATAGTAAATTCCTTTCGGGAACGAATGTATCCGGCACATAATATTTCCGTAAGAAGCATTGAAGGCTCCTATTTCAATAATGTGGAAAATATTTTACCCTTATCTTATCTGAAAACAGGATTTTCTCCGGATATTCATACAAAAAACAATCTTCCAGATAATTTTTATTTTTTCTCAGAGATATTTTATATTGAACATGTTCTGATGAATTTAATTAAAAATGCTGCTGAAGCCATTGAGGAAAAACAAAGAAAGATAAAAGGATTTAAAGGGAAAATCACAATATCCATAGAATATCTTGATCCCTCGGACGAGATAAAATTCTCAGTGGAAGACAACGGACCCGGTTTTTCTGAAAAAACAGATTCAGATTCTGTAAAACCTTTTCATAGCACTAAAGATGGAAATATCAGAGGGTTAGGGCTTTATATTTGTAAAATGTTTGTTGAGATACTTGGCGGAAATATAACTATTGCGCCAAAAGAAGTGGGGAGTAAAACATTTTTCCATATTCCCGCCCAGAGAAAAGGAGAAGACAATGAAATGTGATGAGAATGGCTTTTCAGAAGAATCTTTTAATAAATTGATGATTATTGATGATGAGCCGGATAGTCTTGGCATTAAACAATTGTGTAAAAAGTTTATCAGAGAAGGTTACAAGGTTGATCTCATTAAAGACCCTGATGAAGTCAGAAAACTGTCAAGTGAAGGAATGCTTGAATACCCTGTATTTATAATAGATTATAATATGGTGAATATGTATGGAGATGAACTTGTTCCTATTATCCGGGAAAAGAATCTTCTCGCCTATTTAATTGTTTATACAGGATTTCCTAAGGTGAATAAATACGAGACTCTTAAAAAACTTAATCTTATCGGAGTTGATTTCTGGGCAGAAAAAGGGGACAGAGAGACAGAAAAAGAACTGTTTATTCGAGTAGATTATGCCTTCCGAAGAGTTGAAAATATTTTTTCACCCCTTTATTTGGAGTAGAGACGATATCAGGGGATACTTAATGATTTCAGAATATTATATTGATGCCAATTTTTTGGTATATTACTTTCTTCCTGACACTGTTGCTACGCCATCAGAAAAAAGGGGGAAAGAAAATGCCAAAGAGTTATATCGCAATGTTGAAAAAGACTTGGATGCCAAGGTGATGATTTCTTATGAATCCATGCTGGAAGCAGTAGGGGTTATCGGCAGAAGACTCCTTGAAGAAGAGATCAAGGGAATTAAAGAAGAGAACAAGAGAAACATAAATCATTTGAAATTGAAAATCAGTATGGCAAATATTGCTTCTCAGATTACCGGTTGGGAGCAAAAAGGTGAAAAAGCCAATAAATTCAGGATAAATTCTCCGATGAGCATGAAAAGAAAGATATATCAGAAGGCATTGGAACTTTGCAGAATATATTCAGTAACTCCTTTAAATCGCAATGATAAGAGTATAGGAGGGATAGACGCATTTCATTTGGCGTATGCCAAAGAGCGAGATAGTCCAGGAAAAATACAGAGTTTTCTGGTTACAGGAGATAAGGCCCTTTTAGAAGCAGCAAAAAAAGAAGGAGTATCCATAAAAAATATTATGCTTTAATATGGTTGCATTCATTTTTGAAAGATATTTTCTGACAGGACCGAAAGCGGGCGAGGCAGACTAATTTGCGAGAGTCTCTAACATAAAAACACTATTTTTTCTTTAATGAGGTAAAATCCAATGATTGAAGACGTATATCAGGAAACCAGAGACAGGATGAGTAAAACGACAATCGCCCTTAAAAATGAGTTGAAAAGGGTTCGGACAGGACGGGCTTCCCTGTCCCTTCTTGACGGTATTCGGGTTGACTACTACGGTACGCTCACCCCTCTGAGCCAGATGGCTTCGCTTTCTGTTCCTGAAAGCCGACTCATCACCATACAGCCGTGGGATGTTTCCGTGATCAAGGGGATTGAAAAGGCCATACTGAAATCGGACCTGGGGCTTACCCCTTCAAATGACGGCAAGATTATCCGCATCTCCATTCCGCCCCTTACGGAAGATCGGCGAAAGGAACTTGCAAAAATTGTAAGCAAAATGTGTGAGGAGCATAAGGTTGGGATGCGCAATATACGGCGTGATTCAAACGAGTTGCTGAGGGGCTTCAAAAAAGACGGCGACATTTCTGAGGACGATGCGTTCAAGGCCCAGGATCAGGTGCAGAAAATAACAGACGAACATATTAAGATTCTTGACGACATTTATAAAGAAAAAGAGAAAGAGATCCTTGAATTCTAATTCTTCTTCAACACTTGATATTACAAAAATTCCTTCTCACGTTGCCATTATCATGGACGGCAATGGGCGATGGGCGAAAAAGCGTCTTGCCAATCGGATTAAAGGCCATGAGCAGGGGCTGGAAGTGGTGCGGAATATTGTCCGAGTCTGCCGTGAAATCGGAATTTCCATCCTGACTCTGTATGCGTTTTCCACGGAAAACTGGCAACGGCCAAAACTGGAGGTCGTTGCACTGATGGCTATTCTCAAAAGATTCCTTAAATCCGAACTGCGGGAAATGCAGGATAATAATATCCGCCTCAATGCCATCGGCCAGACAGAACGGCTGCCCGAAGATGTCCGGGAATTGTTGTATGAGACAATGGCAATGACAGAGAAGAATGACGGGATGGTCCTTAATCTTGCGCTCAGTTACGGGGCGAGGTCCGAGATCGTCAGGGCTGTTCAGGCTATTGCAGCAAAAGCAAAAGCCGGTGTCATTGACCCGGATTCAATCACCCCTGAAGTGGTATCTGACCATCTTTATACAAAGGGAATGACAGACCCGGATTTGGTCATCCGGACCAGCGGGGAAATGCGCATCAGCAATTTCCTGCTGTGGCAGATTGCATACTCGGAAATTTTTGTCACGAAAACCCTGTGGCCGGATTTTAACAGGGGAGAACTTGTCACGATTCTGGAAGACTATCAGGGGCGTGAACGCAGGTTTGGCAAGGTCAGAGAAGAGTAGTCAAAACATCGGACACAGATGCACTCTCACAATTTGACACTCATCATGAAACAGTTGAAGATAGTCATTGATACCAATGTGCTGATTTCGGCTCTGCGTTCAAAACGCGGGGCATCCCACAAACTGCTCATGCTTGTCGGCAGCGGAAAGTTCCGAACCGCCCTCTCTGTCCCGCTTGTTCTGGAATATGAGGAGGTCGCCGGACGTTTCACCGGGGAGACGGATCTGACTCTGAGCGATATCGGCGACATTATTGACTATCTCTGCAAAATGGCTGATCATACAAAGATTTTTTATCTCTGGCGTCCCGTTCTGAAAGATCCTGATGATGACATGGTGCTGGAACTGGCAGTCTCGGCGGGATGCGATGTCATCGTGACCTACAACAAAAAAGATTTCGGAGGCGCACACAGTTTCGGTCTCCGGGTCATGACGGCAAAAGAATTTTTACAGGAGATCGGAGAATTATGACAAACACAGTGAGCCTGCAACTGCCGAACTCTCTGCACAGACAGGCGTGCAGACTGGCTGAACGGGAAAGTGTCTCTGTCAGCCAGCTGGTCACACTGGCACTGGCTGAGAAACTGTCGGCACTGATGACCCAGGAATATCTTGCGGAACGTGCGGAGCGCGGCAACAGAAAAAAATTTGAAAATGCGATGGCGAAAGTCGCAGAGACTGAACCGGAAGAACACGACAGAATTTAAAGCGGAATAACTATCAATGAAGTGGACGGCGAGGGCTTGATCTCGTTTGAAGTTTCGGTTAATCTCCCGCCGCCGCGCCGCTTATTTCAGTCGTTAAATTAAGCCTTCGGCAGGAAGCGAGGGTGACTTTTCCCACAGATGCGGACGTTAATTTATTCATTAGGAGGATAAGCTTAATAATAAAAATCCCATCAGAGGGTAACAAGAGAAAACTAATAACAGATATTAGAGCCTTTAACATAATGTTTGTCAGTAGTCAAAGTTTTAACTCATTGATATTAAAGAATTAGTAAAATTGTAGTCTGACATTCTTTTTGTGTAAGTGTATATCAAAGAATGAGGACTTAATTATGATTAAATCATTCAGAATAAATAAATTCCGCTGCTTCAACTCCACTAAGGCAACGGGCTTTAAGATGATAAATTTGTTTGGCGGAAAAAACAATGCGGGGAAGAGTGCATTGCTGGAAGCATTATTGCTGATGGGAGAGCCTTCAAACAAAAGTATTGCGAGATTGCTTGCTTTCAGAAGGGTTCGTGAAAAATTTATTAAAGAAATGCCTCAGAAGGCATGGGAGAACTTCTTCTATCTGCAAGAAAAGGAAAATGAGGTATCCCTTGACTTTACCTTTGATGATAAAACGAATAATAAGGTTGTTCTGAAATGCGACGAAGACATAGATGCTTTCATTACTATGATGACTGACGGCAAAGAGGGTGATGACGAAGAAATGGTGGCTTTTGCCGATACTCTCAAGAATGCAACCAAATCCTCATTGCATATAACTGTCTATGCCCAGGAAAAGGAACTGTAAGCGAATGTTTTTACATCTGGTCCGAATGGTCTTGCCGGCAAGGGAATGCCCCACACTTTTATCCATACACACTTTGTTCCTGCAAATTCCAAGTTGAACAGCGAACGTTTGGCGACTGAATTTGACAAGGCTAAATTTGAAAAACATTCCGAATCGCTGTTGAAAGCATTTCAACTAATTGATGCTACAATTGAAGCAGTTGATACGTTTAAGATTGGAGACGCTGATCTGTATCTGAAACAAAAAGGTGAGAATTATATGCCGATTTCCATGTTCGGCGATGCAATGAGCAGGGTTGCCGATTTTATTTTGCGAATTGTAAACAATAGGGATGGTATTCTGCTAATTGATGAAATTGAGAACGGGATACATTATGAAAACCAGGAAGAAATATGGACAATACTTTTCAAGTTATGCGAAAAATATAATGTCCAATTATTTGCGACATCACATAGTTATGAGATGATCGAAGCGTTCAAAAACGTAATTATGAAGAATAACTTCCAAGAACGTGGTGGTTACTTTGAAATGTCTCGACACTCTGTTTCTTATGAAATAACTGTTCAGAAGATACCAATTTATTCATTGGAAGATAAGCTTAATAATAAAAATCCCATCAGAGGGTAACAAGAGAAAACTAATAACAGGTAACTGAAACTATGCATTTAAAACGTTGGATCACAGGTCTTACCGCCCTTCCGTTCCTTATTTTCCTGATTTACAAGGGAGGGAATTTTTTTACCGGGCTTGTCAGCATCGCATGTCTGCTTGCGTTGTGTGAATATTTTCGCATTGTTTTCAACCCCGGAGGCAAAGCCATATCAGGGGTGATACTCCTTCTGGGATTGTTTTCGGGCCAGTGCATTATCTGGGCAGCGCACAGAAACGCTCCTGATCTTATCTTGGGAGCGATTGCATTTAATCTTATTCTTTCCGCACTGTTCTCCCTGACCCAGTTTAAATCCGATCCTTTTATTCTGGAAAACACCTCAAAGCAGATTCAGGGAATGGTCTATATTCCGCTGTTGCTCTCCTTTCTGGTTCTGATCCGGGACAGCGCAGACGGCATGCACTGGATTTTTTTTCTGACAGGCATTATTTTTGCCGGTGACATCGGAGCGTTTTATGCGGGAACCTATCTGGGGAGGCATAAACTTTGTCCATCGGTAAGTCCGGGAAAGACCATTGAGGGATCAATAGGGGGGCTTGCGGCAAATGTGGGATTTGGTGCATTATTTCAATATTTTTTTCTCCCGACACTGCCGTGGGGAAGCAGCGTCTTATTATTTCTGTCCATTGGTATTGCGGGTCAGGTGGGTGATTTGTTTGAATCCGAATTCAAACGCTTTTCCCGCGTAAAGGATTCAGGCGTCATCCTGCCCGGTCACGGCGGAATTCTGGATCGCATTGACGCGTTGCTGTTTGCCGCGCCGGTGGCTTATTTCTTTAAAGAATATATTTTAATTTAAGCCTCAACATGCTCGCCTGGGATTGGCAAATCCTTAACACGTTCGCCTGGGACTGGCAAATCCCAGGCCACTGGCCTCAACATGCTCGCCTGGCGGGCAGTAACAATCACAATAAAATTTGGAGGTATCTGATGAAAAAACGCTTTGTAGTAATCAGTCTGCTGTTTGTTTTCGGATTTTTCTTTGGAAGCTGGGCATTAACATCCCAAGCATCCGCGTCGGCTGAGATAAAACTTGATCAGGGCAAATGGTGTCCTGAAGTAAAAGCCAGGCTGGAAACCCTGATTGCCCAGAATGCCGGAAAGGGCAAGAAGGTCATTTTCGACTTCGACAATACATTAATTTGTCGTGACATTGGTGAAGCCACATTTGCCGCAATGGCAGGAGAGAAAAAACTGACTCTGAAAAATATCCCTTTGGAGATCACTCCGCCTTTCACATTGAATGGCAAACGTATAAGTCCTGATAATGCTGAGAATATCACCATGTTTTACGAGGATTTCCTTTCAGCCACAAAACATCAGCCCGGAGAGGCATGTCCTTATTCCAACGGTTATGCATGGGTTGTTCAGATTATGGCCGGCATGACTCCTGCCGATATATTGTCTTTCACTGAAAAAGCTTATGCAAAAGGAATTGCCCGGCAGGATTCGGAAAACCCGAACTTGCAGGAGACAAAAATAAACGGGTACCGCCAGCCTTTTTTCTATCCTGAAATGACTGATCTGGCAGGACTGTTTCTGAAGAACGGCTATGATGTCTATGTTATCTCAGCCAGTAATATATGGACTGTGCGCTGGATGGTGATAAAAAATCTCAATCCGCTGATTCAGGCCAGACATGGTGAGGGACTGGGCATAGCTCCTGATCATGTTATCGGCGTAAGTGTGCTTTTGGAAGACACACGAACCGGCGAACTGCATAAGGATCCTCTTCTGGTAAGAACAAACAAGGCTTATGCGAATATGAACTTGGAAGAACTGGCCAACTATAAGCTGACCTCTCAGATAGTATATCCGCTTACCGGATATTTTGGGAAAGTCGCAAACATCATCAAATTCATCACCTCTGACAGGCCTTTTCTCATTGCCGGCGACAGCCCGAATGACCATCCGATGCTTAACATGGCGGAAAACCGGCTCTGGATTACTCGTTTGGAAAAAATGGGATATCAGGAAAAAACAGTGAAACTGATTGATAATTCATTACCCGGTGAATGGCTGTTGCAACCTGTTCTTTATAAAAAATCTCCGGGATTTGTTTCCTCCCAAGCGGATTTGGATCAGAGTTTCAGCACCAAACCTTCTTCAAAGAAAACTCCTGATGCGGTAGTTCAGTTCCTGAAAAAATTTGGCAAATTGCAGAAATTCTAATAAGATGAGGCGTGAATTCAAACATCAAACATCAAACATCAAACATCGAACATCAAACATCAAACATCAAACATCGAACATCGAACATCAAACATCAAACATCAAACATCAAACATCAAACATGAAAAATCTTTCCATACTCGGATCAACCGGTTCCATCGGACGCAACACTCTTAAAATTGTCGAGATGTTCCCGGAGCGGTTTGCAGTTAAAGCACTTGCGGCAAAAAGCAATGTCGCATTGCTGGCCAGTCAGATTGAGCAGTTCTGCCCTGAAATTGCCGTGGTTTTTGATGAACTTATGGCCATTGAACTGAAAACCATGCTAAAGAAAAAGACCTCCGAGGTTTCCAAAACCTCGGAGGCCCCAGGCGTTAAAATACTGTACGGAGAAGACGGCTACAGGGCGGCCGCCATACATGATGCTGTTGACATTGTTGTGACCGCTGTGGTGGGGGCCGCGGGACTGAAACCCACCCTCGCTGCCATAGATTCAGGAAAGGATATTGCACTGGCAAACAAGGAGACCCTTGTGATGGCCGGCGAAATTGTAATGAAGCAGGCTGCGGACAAAGGCGTGAAGATACTGCCGGTTGACAGCGAACACAGTGCCATATTTCAATGCCTCGCGGGCCAGCGGAAGGAAGACGTGGACAAGATACTTCTCACCGCTTCCGGAGGGCCTTTCTTAAACAAACCGAAAAATGAATTTGCGGATATAACAAGGGAAGATGCACTCAAGCATCCCACATGGCAGATGGGAAAAAAGATCAGCATTGATTCCGCCACCCTGATGAACAAAGGACTTGAGGTTATAGAGGCGAAATGGCTTTTTGACGTTTCACAGGACAGAATTGAGGTGGTGGTTCATCCGCAAAGCATCATTCACTCAATGGTCTCCTACAAGGACGGATCGGTCATTGCCCAGATGGGCATCCCGGATATGAAAGGTGCCATCGCATACACCATATCTTGGCCGGAACGCCTTTTGTTAAACCAGCCCATACCGGATTTCGCAAACATGGGACCGCTGACCTTTCAGCATCCGGATATGGAAAAATTTCCCTGCCTTGCCCTGGCATTCAAAGCCTGCGATGTCGGCGGGACACTTCCGGCAGTGTTGAATGCCGCTAATGAAGTGGCGGTGGAAGCGTTTTTGGAAGATCGCATCTCGTTTGTCCGAATACCGGAAGTGATCAGAAATACAATGGAGAAGCATACAGTTGTCAAAAACCCGGCCCTTTCTGATATCCTCGGAGCAGATGAGTGGGCCAGAGAGCAGGCGGAAAAGGAATTATTTATATCATGACCACACTTTTTTCATTTGTTGTTGTTTTGGGAGTCCTTATTTTTTTTCATGAACTGGGCCATTTTCTGGTTGCCCGTCTGTTCGATGTGGGAGTGGAAAAATTTTCCCTCGGATTTGGCCCCAGACTGTTCGGCAAAAAGATCGGGATCACCGATTACCGAGTGTCTGCCATTCCTCTGGGCGGATATGTCAAAATGGTGGGAGAAGAGCCTGACGCGGAAATTGACCCTGCGGATATCCCCATTTCTTTTACTCACAAGCATGTATTCAAACGGATTTTAATCGTCGCAGCCGGTCCTTTCTTTAATCTCCTCCTTGCAGTGATAATTTTCTTTGGAATTTTCCAGATTTCAGGCGTTTTCTTATTAAAGTCGTCAATCGGAGAGGTCAGGGAGGGAACGCCGGCACACCAGGCCGGCCTTGAAAAGGGCGATGTGATCCTGGCAATTGACGGTGTTGATGTTGAAAGCTGGGCCGACATGGCAGAGATCATTACGGCAAGCAAGGGCAATACACTTGCGATATCTGTTCAACGGGGGGAATCTGTTTTTGTCAGGGATATTGTGCCGCAGGTTACAATCACCAAAAATATATTTGGCGAGGACATCAATCGCTATGTGATTGGCATTACGTCCTCAAGAGAAGTCTTTTCCAAAGACCTGAATCCGCTTGAGGCACTTGCGGAGAGCCTCATCCAGACCTATAAGATTACAGAACTCACGATTCTCAGCATTGTGAAAATAATACAGGGCACGGTTCCCACAGATACCATCGGCGGCCCGATCATGATCGCCGAAATGGCGGGACAGCAGGCCAGGGAAGGAGTAAGCAATTTTATATTTTTTATAGCGCTCCTCAGTATTAACTTGGGCATCCTCAATTTCCTCCCGATACCGATCTTGGACGGCGGGCATCTGGTGTTCTTTTTTATTGAGGCTGCCATCGGGCATCCGGTAAGCACAAAGATGCGTGAAACAGCCCAGCATGTAGGTCTCTTTGTGTTGCTGATGCTGATGATCTTTGTCTTTTACAATGATATCACTCGGGTATTTTTCAGTTGAGAGACAAGAGGGTGCAAACATATAAAGATGACAAATTTAAACAGCATGGTAAAAAATATGTCTGCAAAACAAACATGCATACGCGCTGATATAGATTACCAACTCAAAGAAGATACGGAAAAAATATTTAAACTTCTTGGGCTCACCACAACTGAGGCTATCCGCATTTTTCTTGCCCAGGTAAGAATACATGGCGGTTTGCCCTTCCGTGTGAAAATTAATTCCCAACCGGAAAAGAATGATGATCTGTTGCTTCCGAATGAAATGCGTCAAGCCGCTATAGATGAATTCTATGCTGACTAAACCAGGAGAAATTTATAAGGTGGACCTCGGAATAAGAGGTAAGGTGCGTTTTGGTCGTTGTATCCAGAGAGGATGAGGACGCACCAAGAGTGCTTTCAATTTGTGCCCCGATTACAACTTCATATCGGGAAAGCAAATATGAAGTAGAGATTGGAAAACCAAAATTTCTCAGATACAGCATTTATGTGAATATACAGGGGTTGCAAGCTATTCAGCACCATGAATTATCAGGTCCGGAAGACTTAATAATGCTGCAATGGAGGCAATCAGATCAGCTCTGAAATATGCTCTGGAATTGTAACCAGGAAATGCGTTGCCTGTCAGACCAAGGGAGGATGCGTGAAACAAGCCCATCAGGCCGGTTTCTTTGGCCTGCTGATGCTGATGATCTTTATTTTTTACAATGATATCACCCGGGTATTTTTCAGTTGAAGTGATGAGAGGAGAGATGACAGAAGTGAGAGGCGAGAGGCCACAGACCACAGACAAAAAAACTTCCATCCTTCCTCTCACCCCTCACCCCTCACCCATCTGCCTTCCTCTGTCTTCTATCCTCTGCCTTCTTCTTTTTTTCTCCTCTGTTTCCTCTGCACGATATATCACCTTTGACACAACTGTCCGGACAACCACCAAAACTGAACAGGGAAAGGATATTCTGGCAGTTTCTGTCGAATTGACGAACAATGGTGACGAGCCTGCCTACAGTGTGAGGATTCGTGTGAAATCAGGCGGCCGTTCACAGGCCGGCCTTGTCAGGCAAATTCTCGGGGTAAAGGAGATTCTCAGGGAAGAATTTGAATTTGACATCTCTTTTGGAAAGCTTGGGAAATACCCGATTCTTGTCCGGACAGACTTTGCCGACGCAAACCAGCACCCTTTTTCAGCCCTGTCCCTGTCTCTCATCAATTACAGGGGAGCGGCATCCCCGAAAATATTTTTTGATAAACCAAAGTCATTGGAAATCGCTAAAAAGGGCGAGTTGTGTCTGAAAATAAAAAGTCTGGATGAAAAGGAAAGAGACATAAACGTGCGTCTGATTCTGCCCCGAGAATTAGACGCGGCCGGAGCTTCTGTCAGAAAAATCAGAATCAGCCCCCGAGAGGAAAAAGATATGTGCTTCACTGTCTCCAATTTTTCTGCACTTGCGGGATCAGCGCAGGCTGTGTTCGGACTGCTGGAGTACGATGATGAGGAAAATCATTTTTCAGTTTCAGTGATGACTACTGTGAAAATTATTGAAAGAGAAAAATTGGCCCGGAAGTCAAAATTCATCATACTTGGCATTCCTGCAGGGCTGCTGGTTCTGTTTCTTGTGATTCTTGCCATTCGCAGAAGGCGGAGAAACAGAAGAAATATCCGACAAAATAACAAAATCCCTTAATGCTCCATTAATTGTTTTGATGAATCGGAGGATAACGAGTGAAAATTTACCATGATTTTACCTTTGATTCCCAGTTCTGCTCTGGCTCTTGGGTTTGCCTGGGTAAACAAACCTATTGCTGACATCCGGATATTACTGGGACAAGTCAATTTCTTTCAGGAGTTTAACGTATGTTTTTACGGACATCATCAAGTCTTTGATATTACACCACGATCCCGTTGATTTTAGCGTGGATATCGGAGAACATGGAAATCGAAAAACAGGAGTGTGAAAATGATCCACAGCTTCAAGGCAGAACAGACCGATGCGGGTCTGATATTCATCTTGACAGGAATAAGAGCGCATACTGTTTTATCGGAGAACACACAGGGCAGGAAGAGAGATTTGAGGATTTGAAGAATTTGTTTGCGCTGTTTGATGAGATTGTTCAGAGAGGAATCGAAAGATATTATCATACGCTGTCCGGCTGAGGGCACAGTGTCGAAGATTTGCCGCTGATCAATTATCATTATAAGCATTAAGGAGAGCATCATGGGCAGTCAGCCAGAGCCTCGTAAGAACAGGGTGATATTTGATATGAACACATCACACCCCAATCTGAGCTATGAATTTTATTATCTGTTGCGCACAGAATTTGAACTTGAGGGTAAACTCTGGCAGGAGCCTCCTAGTTTGTCCAATTTTCAGAAACCTTCCATCAAAAAGGAGGGCATTCCGTTTGACAATGACAAGCGGCTGTTCCGGGCGAGTACGCACAGCCTGCCCCTTGAGAAATGGCCTGTATTCCAGAAGTGCGGATGGGAGAATATTCTGGCCTGTTACACCGGACATTTTGCCGGCGATGATGTGCGAGCCGAATTTTTTTGCAGTCATGCGTTGCTGGGCATTGCAATGCTGATCTGTGACGCGGATATGAGTGATCTGGCAAAGCACAGGGTCAGTATCCCGTTACAGGGGAAAGATCGTACAGTGCCGGATGAAGCTGTCTTTGAACTTGTCCCTGAAAATTCCCCTGAGCGTGAGTTGCTGAAAATTTTCCATGAGCCGGATAACGGCTCGGAACAGATGCCCGGGCCAGTCTGTCTGGCGGCTTTCCGTCCGCAATTCTCAACCCGGCATTGCCGGATAAAACCCGGCTCATCCGATTCCCGGTTAGTTCCTATGCAGACTGCCTCTGATGCGCCGAATCCGATTTTTGCAGTGTATGGTCTGACCCATGGGGATATCGTCAGGGCAGAAGAGCGGAACGCTACCTGGCCGGGGGAACTGCAAAATTTTCTGGAAGGTGGGGGATCAGCACTGCTGGCACGCATTTTACCGCATCTGATAATACGCGGGTGGCAATTTTCCCGCATGGACATGGCCGCGCACGATATGCGCCGGTTTTTGCAGGAGAAATGTGCGGCCCGGAGTGAGACAGATTCTGCTGAACTGCGCTGTCTGCCCGGTCAGAAACTGTCAGAAGGGCTACAGGAGATGGCAACGCTGCAGGCCCATGCAAAAGAGATGTCGGGCCAGTTGGAAAAGGCTGTCAAAACCTTGGAAGTTCACCGCAACAACACAGAACGATATTGCCGGAATCCCTGGTATTGCCTTTTAAAAGTTTTTTAACGGACTGGCAGGCCCGGTACCGGACAGTGAGGTTTCTGAGTCATCCCATCGTGCTTCTGGGGTTTGTCTTTCTGATTCTGTGACCTGTTCTCTGGTTTCTGATCAGAACGGTGGCAAGAAAGGTGAGATTCTGGTGGTTATGGCTGCGGAGGCGTTGAATCTTAAAAGAAACTCCTCATGGAAAGCGTCGATATGAAACTTCAATCAAATATGGTAGCAGTTAAAAAAGATCAAAGCAGTTGAAATAATTATGATCATGTCGCAAAATCGGGAGACAGAATTTGTTATCTGATGAGAATGGCAAAACAAAACTCAGACCTGGTAAAAGGAACTGCAAGCATATTGCCAAGCATTTAAAAGCTTTTCAGGAGCTGGATCCGAGCATGACCCTGGATGATATTATTGATCTGGGAATTGAAATCGCAGGCGATATCAGAAATTATTTTAAGACGAAAGGCGATAACACGGCATTCAGAAAAACTGTAAATATCGGAGGTGAAACCGTAAGGGTGAGAGCGGTTCTGAACAGGAACAGACGCCTCCGCACTGTTTTTGTCGAAAAGGAGTGATCATGCTGAAAATCAGTTGGAAACTTGACAATGAAGACGGACCCGATCCGGTTGATCCGACAGGTGAGTTATATCTTTCATCAGGAGTATCCGGATTGATTTTTGAAGAATATACTTATCTCGACAGTTGGTTTGACGCACTGGCTGACGGCTTTTTGGCGGCCAAAAAAGGTGATCCCGGGATCATGGAAATATTGGAGGAGCCTGATGCCCTGAAATTTGAGCCGCTCGGTCACAGAGGGGTCAGAATTGCATACAAGGATCAGAAGCTCGAAATAAGAGACACGGATCGTGCCTTATGCATACTCCGACAGTCAGTCAGGACGTTTCTTTCGGAATTCGGGGGAGATGGTGATATTTTAAAGAACAGGCTGCTGATCAGATTGAAAGATTTCAGTGAAAAAGAATTCCGGTCCGTTTATAATGCTGAACCAGAAAAGAATTCAGATATGAACTCTGAACTCAGGGTTGCATAACATAATAACATAAGGGAGTGCGGAAATGGAGCCGCTAGGCGGAATTTTCGCATTTTGTCGGAATTTTCGCGTTTTGCCAAACGCAAAAATTCCGCCTAGCGGCTCCATTTTTGCACTCCCTCTTGCCGGGCATTTCCAAAGGAGTGCGGAAATGAAGCCGTTAGGCGGAATTTTCGCATCTTGGCATCCGCAAAAATTCCGCCTAGCGGCTCCATTTTTGCACTCCCTCTTGCCGGGCATTTACAAAGGAGTGCGGAAATGAAGCCGTTAGGCGGAATTTTCGCATTTTGCCAAACGCAAAAATTCCGCCTAGCGGCTCCATTTTTGCACTCCCTTCTGCCGGGCATTTACAAAGGAGTGCGGAAATGAAGCCGTTAGGCGGAATTTTCGCATTTTGCCAAACGCAAAAATTCCGCCTAGCGGCTCCATTTTTGCACTCCCTTCTGCCGACCCTGAAACGCTACAAAGGAGGGGAAAATATATATGTTGAAACGCAGTGAGCATACGCCAGCGCATCTGCTGGTTGACAACAAACCTTACTTTATCACAGCCGCCATTTATAAAAAGCGTATGCTGCTCGCCGGTCCGGATTTGAAGGAGGAACTCATCGGCCTCATCCGGAAAAATTTCGCCGATTATGACTGGGAACTGCATCAGTGGGTGATCCTGGACAACCATTATCATCTGATGGGAAAAAGCCGCAGAGGAAAGGACCTGCCGGCAATCATCCGGAATATCCACCGTGCCTCGGCGTTTCTGATACTTGATGCCACGAAGTGTGAAAAGCCCGTATGGTGGAATTATTGGGATTACTGTCCCCGGGAGAAGGATGACAATAAGGATTACATGATCCGGCTCACTTACCTGCTGGCCAATCCGGTCAGACACGGCTATACAAAGGATCTGAAGGCTTATCCCTTCTCTGGCTTTTACGAACTTTACGCCGAAAAGGGCAGAGAACACCTGAGCAGACAATTTAGGAAATACAAGGATTATAAAACTCTCGTTCTCCACGAGGCCCTTGAAGACGATTTTTAACATAATAACATGAGGGAGTGCGGAAATGGAGCCGCTAGGCGGAATTTTCGCATTTTGTCAGACGCAAAAATTCCGCCTAGCGGCTCCATTTTTGCACTCCCTTTTTTGGATTTTTTGTTTCACAGGGCGTTGCCCTGTGCTATATCAATCCGCACCGTTGGTGCTTTGAATCAGATGATGAAAGGTTAATGAATAATAAGCAAATTACGAGATTATCTTGAAGATTATGTGGAAACATTGGAGACCCTGCTGACACAGTGCAATGATGACGAGAATCTGTTGGATGCGGCTGAGGAGAGGTGGGGCATGGAAGATTATCGTTTTCTGGCGTTGCAGGAAAGACCGAGGCCGGACAGGTGGACCAAATCCCCCGGAAACCCGCCTGCGGAGAGGCCCGAACCTGATGATGAGGATAATGAATTGGTGGCATGGCTGCCGAGGTATGTGGGGGAGTTGAAGGGCTTGCTGGCAGGGGCAGGGGATGATGAGGCATTGTTGAAGGGAGCGGAGAAGAGGTTGGGAGGGTATGGGCGTTTGGTGGTGAGAGCGAGGAAAATATTGTAAGGTGAAAAGGTATGGGTTCATTGAGTGAAGGGGAAAGAAAAGAGTGTGCCAAGTCTTTAGCAAATTCAGGTGTCCGGCTTTATGAGCAGGGTAAAATTCAGGATGCCGGTGAGTCGCTTCAGGCTGCTGTTGCTGAATATCAGGAGTTGATTGCCGCTGGACATTGTGCGTCTCATTCATTTTGCCAGCGGAAATGCTTTGGAAGGCAAAGAATATCCCGACTGCTGCCTCCGGCTACTGTCAGAAATGCATTTGATCCGTGCAGCAAAAAGAAGATTGAGGAAATCAGGAGATAACAATCCTTGAGGATATTTTCGCAAAACTGGAAGCTGTTTCTGAACAAAATCGGCAGATTCCTTTTGACAAAGACGCGTTGGGTATTACTATATAAGTGAGATTGAAATTCTAAAGAATATGGGAATTGTCTTTTTGCACAATGGTCAGGATTATATGCCTGAGATAATCAGACGGGGGCTGAGATTCAGTTTGACTGGC
>Ga0190283_1000541_pt1 | contig 19346 bp, 16 predicted proteins | sample 48691801_MG_FD_161669 | JGI IMG/M metagenome (GOLD analysis project Ga0190283, IMG submission 161669) | Hydrothermal vent microbial mat bacterial communities from Southern Trench, Guaymas Basin, Mexico - 4869-18-0-1_MG | ecosystem: Environmental > Aquatic > Marine > Hydrothermal vents >...
CTTGCACGGACCAGGTTCCCTCAAAAGAACGTTAACCCCGTCCATACTGAGCACTAGAGATTTCGTTCGGGCGGGAACCTCTTCTTCTTGGCGAATCGCCGCGTTCAACTCTTTTTGGCTCTCCTTCCGCCCCGACTGTGGGGTTTCAATCCACGCCCCCGTGCGGGGGCGAACTATTATTGCTTACGATCCGGTCGACGTGTGTTGCCCGTGAAGGTCTAGGGTCCATCCCCGCGTGTGCGGGGGAGCCGTTGCATTCTCCTGGGATCACTCGAACTCGAAGGGTCCATTCCCGCGTGTGCGGGGGAGCCCGGTCGCCCTGGCCCGAAAATAGTCAGTGTCCGGGTCCATCCCCGCGTGTGCGGGGGAGCCTCAAACCAGAACTCCCGCTCCGCCTCGATCAGGGGTCCATCCCCGCGTGTGCGGGGGAGCCGGGAGCTCGAATTCCAAACAATCCTTGGTGAAAGGTCCATTCCCGCGTGTGCGGGGGAGCCGTTCGGTCGGCTCGCGATCTGGTGCCTCGCCAGGGTCCATCTCCGCGTGTGCGGGGGAGCCGAGTACGACCAGATCCTGAAAAATTATGCCTACGGTCCATCCCCGCGTGTGCGGGGGAGCCAAGTGGGCGAGGGATCGCTCTGCGCGCTGGTAGGGTCCATCCCCGCGTGTGCGGGGGAGCCACCACCTCGCCGGACAGGTCGATCTTGAGAGCGGGTCCATCCCCGCGTGTACGGGGGAGCCGGCTCTGTTACTCACGGTTGCCCCCTCTCGATGGGTCCATTCCCGCGTGTGCGGGGGAGCCGCAGTGTGGTGCTCGATGTCGTCAAAGTGTGAAGGTCCATCCCCGCGTGTGCGGGGGAGCCCCGTAGGTCTGCCTCGCTGGCGTCCTGGACCCGGGTCCATCCCCGCGTGTGCGGGGGAGCCTCGGCGGAGCGCTGGACCCTCATACCCATACGGGGTCCATTCCCGCGTGTGCGGGGGAGCCTGCAGGAGATTGGACTGATCCGTCAATACCGGGGGTCCATCCCCGCGTGTGCGGGGGAGCCTACGCGTGCAGTCTGAAAATCAATTCATACCAAGGTCCATCCTCGCGTGTGCGGGGGAGCCCGGTAGGGTCAACTATTCGACAGCATCGGATAGGGTCCATCCCCGCGTGTGCGGGAGAGCCCGCGGGCGCGTCGAGTTTACGGCCGACGCATCGGGTCCATCCCCGCGTGTGCGGGGGAGCCCTTGTCACGTCGTAGAAAAACCCGACATCGTAGGGTCCATCCCCGCGTGTGCGGGGGAGCCCCCGACATCGTAGTTGATGCCGCATACTTGGAAGGTCCATCCCCGCGTGTGCGGGGGAGCCTGATCGTTCCCTTTCTTTCTCCTCACAGTAGGAGGTCCATCCCCGCGTGTGCGGGGGAGCCGCCGGGAGTATGCCGATCGGCACGGCCTTGAAGGGTCCATCCCCGCGTGTGCGGGGGAGCCACACGTATGGCGTGGGTTAGCCTTCAGCCTAAAGGTCCATCCCCGCGTGTGCGGGGGAGCCTAGGTCCCATGACACCTTGCCGTTGGGCCAGTCGGTCCATCCCCGCGTGTGCGGGGGAGCCAGCGGCTCGCCGCATGCATCACACGACCACCCAGGTCCATCCCCGCGTGTGCGGGGGAGCCGCCGTCGTGAGATCAGGAAGCTGATCATCAATGGGTCCATCCCCGCGTGTGCGGGGGAGCCTCGAGGTGCTCACAGATCAGGTCGATCGACCAGGGTCCATCCCCGCGTGTGCGGGGGAGCCGTCTTATCGAGCCACCGCCAGAACGCCTTGACGGGTCCATCCCCGCGTGTGCGGGGGAGCCCAGCAGCGCTGCCATCACACCGCCGCCATCGCCGGTCCATCCCCGCGTGTGCGGGGGAGCCGCCTTGACGTCCTCCTCGTAGCCCCAATAGATGGGTCCATCCCCGCGTGTGCGGGGGAGCCTTTTTGTGGGAACTATTTAGCAACACTTAATAGGGTCCATCCCCGCGTGTGCGGGGGAGCCCGATCGTGGCCGATCGGATATTGAGAGGGATCGGGTCCATCCCCGCGTGTGCGGGGGAGCCCGTCAATTTTACGCCTATGCTTAATTGATGACAGGTCCATCCCCGCGTGTGCGGGGGAGCCCTGCCTTAGAGTAGTCCCCCAGGATCTCCATGGGGTCCATCCCCGCGTGTGCGGGGGAGCCTCTGTCAAATTACTTTACACTTTCCACAGGTGCATGGTCCAGCGGAGAAAAGTCTGAATCGCTCTTTAACGAGCTCTTGGTCATATCAAGCCACGCAGTCCTGACGTCGATCAGCGAGCAATCGTGATAGAAAAAAAAAAGGTTATGCCTTTCTATCACGCTGATTATCTTTTCTTGGGCTCGGGGCTGGATCTGGTCTCGACGCCGATGATTCATCTGACTTTGGGATCCGATAAGTTTTTTTTTGCAGACCTACCGACTCTTGGCGCCCTCTCAGAATCAGATGCCCCTCATGCTCGCAGAGCTCCTTGGCAGGCACGCCGAGGGTCAAGACACCCTGGCGTCCCGATGCTTCGCGGTCGTGCCAAGTCATCACGATAGAGCCCTCGTTGAGCTCCCAATACCATTCGGAACAAACCTTCCAGATCCGCTCTCTGACGGCACGGGTCATGGTTGGCGATGTGTAGACTCCTGGTGCGATCTCCAGCATGCAGGAGGCCAGAAATCCTCTAAATCGAGATGCCACGCTACTCGTGACCACCACTGTCATCGCCATCGAAGAGCTCCTTGATACGATCGATCATGCCGGGAACGACCTTGTTGCGTCTGATGAATTTACCCGTCATCTTGCGCACCGCTCGCTCTATGGGGCCGCGATATTTGCCTCGATTCTCTTTCACCGCCGCAAAAGCCGCGGGAATCGTCACGCTGTCGCGATAGAGATCGGCGATGTCGAGCACAAACGCGATCCCAGCATCCTCGTGAATGAAACCGAGTTGAGGAATCATTCCAGTAGCAGCAGCCGCGATCATCGCCGCACCCTCCACAGCAGTTGCCGCATGATTGATGGCTTGATTGGGAACATCCGTCGCATCGGGGTGACTGCGATCGTAGAACCGTCCACGCCACTCGATACCGTACTGCTGAGCCAATCCTTGATAAAGCTCCTTCATGCGGGCCCCTTCAATCCCACGGAGTACGCTAATCTCCGAATGTGGAACGAGCTCTCCCAGACGCATAGCGTACATTTTACGTGCTACGGTGATCCTCGTGCCGTCTTCATCGATCCAAGCTCGAACCTGTTGGCGAGCCAGCTTTGAATGGGGAGCACCGAAGGGCATGCTAGCATAAAAACGAACACCGTCCTCCCCCACAGCGATCAGACCGGTACCGTGCCGGGCGAGAAGGCGCAGAGCATCATGGCTCACCGTACAACCCGGCCCGATGAGAATGTTGGTCACCATCTGAAAGGGGATCGTGTAGTCCCCCTTTTGCAGAATCCCCATGCCCGCTGTTGCAAAATGCAGAGTTCCATCCTCGACGTAGAGCTTGCCGCGGTTGAGCCACAAAAGTCCGTGACGATCGACATGCGGGATCCGAGCCGTTTCGAGTCCAAGCCGTCCTTTCAACATGATGACGACTCCGGTGGCTTCAAGAGCAGCATCCCCATGCCGAATGCTCGGTGGCGCCCGATCCCCCTAGCCAGAAGTGTTCGAAACGCGAGACCGTCGTCGACTTCGAGCCGCCCTTCCAATAATACGTCCGGTCTCTCCACAACTGCTGATTTACGGCCATCACCCTGTGTACGGCGCAGGAAACGGGTTAGCTTGAATGATTTCATCCGCATCGAAAGCATCCTCGTTCCACCATATCTCTCGAAGCATTGATTCAGCCATTCCCGATAGACCGTCTCACGATCCACGGGAACGCTGCGGTCCCCCACCTCCCAGCAACGACTGAGAAAAACATCCACTTCGGCTCCGGAGCGGTGATACCTTCCCGCCGAACTCTTACGCACGACAGGGCACGCTCTCACGGCGAAACCCAGCTGCCTGTGCGGTACCCACGATGATGGCATTGGCTTGCTGTGAAAGTTGTCCCAATCGCAGGAGGAAAAAACGCCGGGATCGGCGTAAGTCCGGGCGTGTTCCGCGAGCTGCTCTGCGGAATTGCAGCAGTATCCCAATACTTCGATCCAGCGACCGGTCGAACGCTCCAAGCAAAAAGGCTTCAGTGTAGAGTTCCCGAAAAGCTCTTTAATCCGGCAGTGTACGAGGTAACCACTATCAATCAGACGTAGTGGCAGCTTCCGTTCAAGAGCCGACCGCATCAGTTCATCAATCCTGAGCCTCAATCGGATCATATGGAGTTGCCCGATGCGTCGTTGTTCATTCAGCTTTATGTTTGTTGTCGTCATTATGATTCTCCGGTGGAATGATCAAACCATGACGCCACAGGCGCCGGCCGCAATGAATCTGGTTTGCCCAATCTCGGCTCTCTGTCACTGGGATCACACGGCTCGGTTCGATCGAGCCGGCTAAGGGAACACCGTCCGGCCACCAGACGCTCATTCCCTCTTCGGCGCGAAGAGACGTCCGCGCTGCACCTACTCGTGGCAAGCTCGCCAAGGCGTCCAACAGTGTGGGTGCTTCGGTCCGCCCCATCAGAAGCGGTGCAGCCGGCAGACATGTTTTACGTCCGATGAATAGAGGTCTCGATGGTTCGTCCAGAACCTTCTCGAGATCAACGAGCCGCGGCGGCTCATGAGGCGGTTCGAGGGTTATAGCCAGGGTGTAAAGGCTATCGGCGCGATAATGGCGGTAACGGATGTGGGTTGCGTGGCTGTTGCCTCCTTTTCTTTCCTCTATTGCTCCTCTTGTCGTCCAGGCCACATATTCACTGATCATAAAATCCTGACCGAGATCCACGGTCTGGTAGTCCTCAAGCGGCTCGCCTGGTCGATCGCAGCGCACGGCGTAGTGCAATCGTGACTGCAGGCTCTCGAGCCGCTCATACTCGTGGTGCTCGTAGCCGAGCGCGTTGGCAAGCAGCCCGGTTAGCATGGACAACGCTGGAAAGGTTTGGACGAAGCCGAAATTGTCGACAATCGTCGTGCCGAAGCTCACCATCGGGGCATCAAAGCGCAAGAGCAAGATCTCCACCATCATCCCTCCCTAACAATCGCCGCTGCCCATCGTGCGGCCTGGTCGAGCGGGTCTGGCGCGTCGATCTCGAGAGCCTGACACAATCCTTCTATCGGACCGATCCCCGAAAGCCGGCTCACCGTACGCTTGCCATACATGCGGTCGAGTTCCACGATGTGAGCCGCCAGCGCTTCATAGGTGTTCTGCAAGAGGTCCAGGCTCTCCTTCACCGGCTTCAGAAAAGCGTTGGCAAACGTCCTTGGCTGCGCATTTCCCGCTTCGATCAAGACCAGATTGGCATTGGCATAGGGCGCGGTCGATCCCAGCTTGGCGCCGGGAGAAACCGTCGCCACCAGGTGAACCATCCGCTCCACGACCTGAACGGCCAGCTCGCGATCGGCGGCGGCCGCTGCTTTGGGTGAACAGCCCTCCAGATTGGCGATGAGCAAGGGCAGATCTAGGACCACGTAACCGTAGTAAAGCCCGCTCGTGAGCTCTGTGGAGTTGATGTGACCGCTGCCTAGCTCACCGTCCTCGCCCTGGCGAAGGTCGTCGACAGCTGAGAAATAGTCGCTCTCGGAAGCTTCGCGATGCACGGTCAGGGCATGGGCCACGTGGATGGCCGCGTCCTTACGCGAAAGCATGTCGGATGTGACCATGCGGCCGAAAAGTGCCGCATCGAGCCCACAGGAATGCCTGAGCGCCTTGAGGTTTTTCTTGCCTCCCTTGCCGAGATAGTCCTTAACCTCTTTACTGGCATTCTTCGGATCTTCGAGTTCAGAGCATACCTTCTGGACACTCTCGCGAATGAAGTCGACCTCGGGCCGTCCAAGAATCGTAACCTGACCCGTGTTCAGCACCTCGGTTGCCGCATCGCCGTTTCCCTTGCCCTCTTCGGCAACCTTGGCTTTCTTGGCTTTGGCGCTCTCGCCCAAAAGCTCCTTCATGAACGCCGCGGTCACGGCGTGCACCCTTCCGTCTTCCAATCCATCCTCGAGGAGCGGCTGAACCACGTAGCGCTCGAAGGTCGATCGCGAACGTATCGATGGAAGCACATCGATCGACCTCATCGAAAACTCACCATCGAAGGAGCGCCAGTGCCGCTTGAGACACTGAGAGGAGATACGCGTGCGCACCGCTCCACCAAATGGAATACGCTTGGCGAATCCCGCATCATCGCGGTTGAGGAGGGCAGAAGGATAGGATGTCAAAAAATGGATCTGCAAGAAATGTTTTTTCATCGCGGTCATGTCTCACTCCTTCTGTGAAATGATCGGTAATAATCGCGGGCGATTCGGCGTCTTTCACTTTCGCCGTGATCGCGTTTGTCACTCAAAACAAGGCTTGTCACGTCGTAGCAGTCGAAGGATTCGCCTTTGGCAGATAGAAAGCGGGCCGTCAAGGCAACGGCGTCTAACAAGGCTCTCCCCGAGGCTCGCAAAAGGCGCACGAAGCGCAGCTCCGAGAAGCCCGCATCGGCCAGAGCCGCTCCCAAACGTCGCCCAGGCCGGTGCAGCCCCGTTGTATAGGCCATACTGCCGAGGATCGCCGCCCAGCGCTGCTCTGAGACGTCGCGATAGGGACCTTCGAACGGCATCCAGGGCGTTCCGTCGAGATACAGCGTTGCGACCTTCCAAAAAGCCGGACAAGCAGGGTCCAGCGGATCGAGACGGCGCAGCTCCGCCAGATCACCCGGCGACAACTCCTTCTCCAAAACGTAGGCCAAGCGGTTGACCAGCTTTCGGATCGATTGTTTCGGAATACTCGTTTTTTCAGACTGGTTCTGTGGTGATTCTGTTTTCGAGTTCATAACACTTACCTTGTTCCACCTCCTTGTGAATCGGAATTAAATAGATCCGGAAATTTCTTGCGTGTTGCGCCGTTAAAAACACTCAAGGCGGCCGAGATGGCCTTGTAGCGACTGATAGCAGGAACCGGCGTTGATTCGAAGGCGCTCTCGAGGATCGATCGAGCCAGATCGACGACCTCGCGGCTCCAGAGCACCGACACCTCGGCGTTATCGCTGTCCATGTCGCGCCAGAGGCGCTCGAAAAAGATGAGATCCACCTCGCGATCAAGCCGCTCCTTCCACCGAGAGGTGCGATCATCTTTGAGATCCAGCTTGTCTCTGCCGGCTTGAAGCAAAGCGCAGAGGGCGGGGTGCAAGATCCTCTTTCTCACCGTGTCAACGATCCCAACACGATCCTTGGCCATGGCGGCCAGCGGCTCACCATCGGATGGGCTTCCACCCAGAATGGCACGTGCCCTGGGCGGCAGAGGGAGAATACGTTCGTGGAAGCCTTCGGTTTTACCCTTTCCTCGAACCATGACGGAAGACACAAACGACATGTCTTGAGAGTCTTTCCCGTAAATCCTTTGAGAAGCTCCCCCCACATAATCGCCACCGAACAGCAATTTTTGGATCAGCTTGTAATGAAACCCCGCGCTGGAGACGGTCAAAGCTTTGCCGCCTTCACGTTCGATTGGTGTCCAGGGATCTCCTGTATCACCACAGTTCGACTTGGCATCCAGGCGCGCTGTTTTCGTGGACTTCGTCACAGCCGTGATTCGATTATCAGAATGAGTTAAACGCACGCGCCGGCAGATCTCTATGAAAAAGGGATCACATTTTTCGAGCGATAGAGAGGTTGTTCCATTCCATGAATCCAACCACACGAGTGCAATGCCATGCTGTGACTTGAAACCGTAGTGGGTCACAATCTCATCACGTTGAGTGAGCAGAACACGCAGGTCCCGCAAAAATCTTGCACCCCACCTCGTGCTCGGAGCGTATGTCACACAGGGCCGGCTGGCAAATCCACCATTCATTCTCGCGATGCCATAATTACCGCTTCCCAAAAAACCCTGCATCGTTTGAAGCGTGAACAGAGAGAAAATCCAGTATTCCGGGGATGTATGGACAATACATGCCATCTTGAGGTCGTGATTCTTTGATGTGATCAGCATGTCCAGGCCATCCGGAACCGCAACGGGTTTGAATTTCTTGAGGCTCCCCTCAGGAACAGGTGGCTGAAAGAAGGCGGGTTTCGACAAGTCGGAAACAACCAGACAAAAAGGGGCATCATCCCCTCCTGCCAACTCGCGCAGGGCATGCGCCCAAACACTTGGCTCCTCCGGAGCTTGGCTCCAGCCCTGACGGTGCGACACGATCGCGCCCAACTGTACCAAAAAAGCGAACCAGGGGTGCGCCTGATGCGGCCGCAGGCGCGGGAAGTCTTCGATTCCATCCCTGGCCAGGAGCGACAGAACCTCGGGAAGGGAACAGCTCCCTCGACCGCCACTCCCGGTGCGCACGGAGATCAGAGGCTCGGTCAAGAGATTGAAATGCTCCTCACGGTTATCGTTCTTATCAATCATTGCATCTCCCCTAAAACGGTGCTCACGAAGGAATTCGATCCGCTGGTTGAATGTCGTCGCAAGGTCTGAGCCCCCATCGATCATAGATGAATCTCTGCGTGCCGAAGCTGAACATGATGATCCCACCGGAGGCCGTGATATTTTCGGGGCCCGCATCGGTTGGTGTGTCCGCGACCCATCGCTGCGGCAGGTTGATGGTTTTGACCTTCTCGCCCAGGGGGCCGGGTAGAGGCTCGTCGAAAAGGGCTTGACGATCTTCCGCTCCCAAACGGGTCATGATCCGCCGCCCCGATTCGGTGGAGACGAAAAGGCTCTCAGGGCTACCGATATCGACGCTGCGGTCGGCCAGGTTCAGGTGCGCCTGCCGCCTTCGAGCGGAAAGCCCTCCCCAAACCTTCTGGTGGTGTTTCCTCCAGTCCACTTCCGATGCTGAGCAGATCTCCTCAAGAGCCTCTGGGTGGAGCGAACGTTCCACGAGCTCGCGGCAGTCCTCCGGAACGTGGATCATCTCGTGCGCCTCGAGTACCCTCCATGTCGCCTCGAGAACCCGCAAATCCTCATAAACCGTGCCGACGCCGTGCGGTCCAGGAGCCGCACCGCTCGGCCTGATTAAAGATGTCAGATCGCGGCGAGCCGGAACGAGCACGATAGCCCTTGCTTGATCATATCCGACCGGTCGTATTGAACAATCGTGCCGATGAAGCCGGCCAATGCGCTGCAAGAGAACGTCGGCCGGACAGAGGTCGGTCACTAGAAGATCCGCGTCGAGATCGAGGCTCTGTTGAACCGTCTGGGTGGCAACGGCCACGCAGCCACCGGCGGGCCGCTGCTTGCCGAAAGCTGCTTCGATGGCATCATCGAGAAGGCCGCGGTCCTCGCGGGCAAAGCGCGAGTGGTGTGGCACGAATCGTCCCCGGCAGTTGAACAGCAAACGGGTCTCTTCTCCCTCTCCGGCTAGACGTTCCAGAACGGCCTGAGTCTCGAGGCATCCGCCTACGGTGTTACGTACTACAAGTGTTCTGGCGCCTTCACGCGCGGAAGCGAGAGCAAGCTCTGCGATGCGCTCCGGCTCTTCCATGATGCCCGATATCTGTAGAGACACGGCCTTGGAGGAACCCCGTGTGGGGGCAATCGACAAGGATTTCCCTTCGATCCCCGTGGTATGATGTGAGATGAGCGGGTAGTCCTTGTCGATCGCTTCGGCGAGAGGTGGTGCAGCAACACCCACCTCCAAGGAGAGTAGACGCTCCCGGGCCCAGGAACCGAGGGTCGCTGACATGAGAACCGCGTGACCTCCAGCCCCAACGTGCCGCCGCAGCACCTCCTCGATAATATGGTTCATGTAGGCATCGGACGCGTGAACTTCATCGATAACCAGCAGATGACGTAGCAGAGCGGTGGCTCTCAGGGCGGAATGCGAGACTGCCAACGCCGATAGAAGGACCTGGTCCACGGTCCCCACAACCACGGCGCCGGCCAGGTAGCGCTTGGGATGCTCCGCCGCCCAGCCGCGAAAACGCCAGCGCTCCGCCTCGTCGTCGGCCCAGAGCACCTCGAAGCCGGGCAACCTCCTGCCTATGCGATCATCGACGGCAATATATCCGGGGACCGCCAGCACAACCGGAGGCTGCTTGTCGCCGTCGGGAAACGCTCGCTTCATGGCTTCATAGACGCGGCGAAAGATTTGAGTCGCCGCGGTGCGGGTGGGTAGAGCAAAGTAGAGCCCTTCCACCTCGCCGGCCTGGAACAGCAGGAGAAATCGTGCCAGCGCCGCCTCGGTCTTGCCAGCACCGGTCTCGGCTTCCAGGATCGTGATCCCGCCTCTCTGCTCGACGGGAAGATCCAGAAGGCGCCGCTGCGCGTCACGCGGCTTGAATAGAGATATACGGTCGAATCCCACGGTTGAACTTCCGAGCTCCGCCAGAGCGCGGCTAACATCGAGGCCGATTTCGATGGCGGCGAGCCGCGCAGTTCTGCGCGCCATCGTCATCCGACCGCCATGATCGGATCCCGCCTCGGCGTCTTCATCAGTGGTGAACGGGAAAAAACGGGTATCCGAGCCGAGCCAATCGGCTAGCATCACCAAACCGCTGAATGCATGCTGAAAAGCAGGACATGAAGGTAACGGAACACTTCCACCCTCCCAGGCCTGCGGAAACCACTTCTTGATCCTGTTGACGAGTCGTGCAATCCCTTCGAAGGGAGTTAATTCATAAGAGTTGTGCCAGTGACTCCGCTGAAACCCCTCGCCGAGTGGCACAGGCCGTCCGTGATGACAGAGGGCTGCAGCGAGTAGAAAGCAGGTCGCCTCGGGACCACCGGCCCAGGCCGACAAAAAGTCTATTTCGAGAGCTTCTGCGAGCATCGTCGATTCATCGCAGTCGCGATCAAAGAGAGCCAAAACTTCTTTCACGTGGCCGGCGGTCCAAGAGGGATTGAGACGCGCTTTATTCTGAAATCCGTGATTGAATTTACCGATATCGTGAAGCGCCGCCAAGGCACAAAGCCGTGCCTTTTGCTGGTCGTCGAAACCATTGTATTCCCCGGTTCGCGCCAGGCGCTTGGAGATCACCGCAGAACCGAGCAAAACCTCGCAGCAGGCGGCCACGTCGGCGCAGTGATCTTCGAGCGGGTGCCAGCTCGAGATACCGCCGTTGTCATTGCGCTCCAGTTTTCCCCAGAAGTCGGTAGGAAATCTTTTCACCGATCTCTCCTCATCGATCGAACAAAACATGTAGATCCAAACATATATTCTGGCCGAAACGATTCTGCTACAGGAAGCCGTCGAAAACGTAAAACGAATCTCGCCGGACACCGGCCGGAAGAAAGAGCCCTTTCAAGGTGATTCGATCCCTCGAATATTTATTGAAGCGGAACTCGGCGGTGAAACTAAAGACACAAAATAAAATAATCTGAAAAAAGAACCTCCGGCCCTCTTTGTTTCGGCACGTCGAAACCAGACCGCAGGCAGAAGCAGCGCATCCGCCGGAGCCTCGCCGGGGGGTGCAAAGATCGCGACCCGAATCGAAACTCGCACTGGAGTCGGCCCGCCCAATACCTTACAATCGATGGGAATAGACCTCGCAGAGGCACTCTCGTGTCGGGTCACGATCTGTTTTCGAATCGTTCTCGAACTGTTTTCGATAATGAAAAGGAGGCGAATGGCATGGACCTCGGGCTCAAAGGAAAAAGCGCGATTGTCACCGGCGGCAGCCGGGGGATCGGCACATCAATCGCCCTGACCCTCGCCAGGGAGGGTTGCAATGTGGCCATCAACTATCGCAAGAGCGATGCTGAAGCCAAGGCCGTGGCGGAGAAGATCACCGCCATGGGATGTCAAGGAATGGCCGTCAAGGCGGACGTATCGAGCTTCGAGGATGCCGAGAAGATGGTCCACACCGTGGTTGATCGCTTCGGCAGCCTTGAGATCCTCGTGTGCAACGCCGGCATCACCTGGGACGGCGTCATCTGGAAAATGACCGAGAAGCAGTGGGACGCCGTCATCAACGTGAATCTCAAAGGGTACTTCAACTACAACCGCGCCGCGGCGCAGGTCTTCAAGGACCGCAAATACGGCAAAATCGTCAACGTCTCCTCGATCAACGGTCTGCGTGGCAAATTCGGCCAGTCCAACTACGCGGCCTCCAAGGGTGGCGAAATCGCCATGAGCAAGGCGCTCGCCAAGGAGCTCGGCAAGTTCAATGTGAACGTCAATGTGGTGGCGCCCGGCATGGTCATGACGGAGATGGCCGAAAAGATCCCGCCCGAGTTCCTCAACGCCGCCGTGGACGAGACCGTCCTGGGCCGGATCTCCTCGGCAGAGGACTGCGCCAATGTCATCACCTTCCTCTGCTCCGACTGCTCCCGCCACGTCACCGGCGAAGTGATCAAGGTGGACGGCGGCCAGTATATCTAATGTCATCACGCCATCGGCAGCGATCGTTTTTGATCGATCCACCAGCGATCGATGGCATGAGGAACCTCGAACCAACCACAATCTGAAGTGAAAACCCAAAAATCGGGAGATCAAGAATGACACGTGTAGGAGTTGTCGGTATCGGACATGGGGTGTTCGGGCGCCGCAGCGATGCCACCGTCCAGGAGCTGGCCTTCGAAGCCTTCCGGCTGGCTCTGGAGGACGCGGGCATCTCGCGCGATGAGCTCGATGCCTCGGTCATCGGCTCGGTGCCAGAATATCACAAGCAACGCTCCCTGCCCGGCGTGGTCCAGGAGTATCTGGGCCTCAACCCCAAACCCACCTGGCTCACCGAGGTGGCCTGCTCCTCGGGCAGCGCCGCCATCCGCACGGCCTGGATGGCGATCAAGTCGGGCGTGCACCAGGTGGTGGCCGTCATCGGCTGCCAGAAGATGACCGAGCTGACCACCCCCGAGATCCTGGCGCTCATGGGCCGCGTGGGCGAGGTCCAGTGGGAATCGGGCTTCGGCACCACCTTTCCGGCGTACTACGCCATGTTCGCCCAGCGCCACATGAACGACTTTGGCACCACCCGCGAGCAGATGCTCGGCGTGGCCGTCAAGAACCACTACTACGGCGCCCGCAACCCGAACGCCCTCTTCCAGAAGGAGATCACCCTGGAAAAGGCGCAGGCCTCGGAAGACGTGGCCAGCCCGCTCAAGGTCTACGACTGCTGCGCCAACGCCGACGGCGCGGCCTGCGTGATCCTGGCCTCCGAGGAGCGCGCCAAGGCGTTCTCCGACAAGACCGTCTGGCTCGACGGCGTGGGCTGCGCCACCGCCAGCATGTCGGTGCTGCGCCGGCCCAACCTGGTCGGGCTGCCCAGCGCAGTGGACGCCTCGCGCGATGCCTATTCCATGGCAGGAACCACGCCCAAGGAGATCAAGGTCGCCGAGGTACACGACTGCTTCACCATCGCCGAGCTCATGGCCTACGAAGACCTGGGCTTTTGCGAAAAAGGCGAAGGCGGCCCCTATATCGGCGAGAAGCTGCCCTACATCGGCGGCGGCGGCGTGGCGGTCAACCCGGACGGAGGGCTCAAGTCGAAGGGGCATCCGATCGGCTCGACCGGCGTGTCCCAGACCGTGGAGATCATCAAACAGCTCCGCGGCGAATGCGACGAGCGCCAGGTTCCCGGCGCCGATGTCGGCTTGACTCACAATGTAGGTGGGATCGGCCAGTACTGTTTCGTCCACGTCTACAGGAGGGATTAAGCCATGTTCAAGTGGTTCGGCAAGGTCAACTTCTCACCCTACACCAAAGTCACCGAGTTCGCCCAGCACCTCAAGGACGGGCGGATCATGGGGTCCCGCTGCAAAGCGTGCGGCGCCTTCTCCTTCCCGCCGCGCGCCGACTGCGGCGCCTGCATGAGCCCCGATTTCGAGTTCTCCGAGGTCAGCGGGCAAGCAACGCTGCACACCTACACGCGCATCGACACGGCGCCCACCGGCTTCGAGGACGTGATCCCCTATACGATCGGCGTGGCCGATCTCGCCGAGGGCGGCCGTCTCCTGGCCTGGATCGGCGAAAGCATAACCGCAGAGGAGATCACCATCGGCATGCAGATGCAGGTGGTGCCGCAGATCTTCGAGGAGTCGGAGGAGATCAAGGTCTACTACTCGCTGGAAAAAGCGGGTACCACCTGGACCAAAGGCAACTCGGCCCGCTGAAAACCGTGTCCGTGAACGCTCCCGTGCCCGCAACCGCGGGGCGGGAGCGCACCGGTGCGGACCTCTCGAAAAACATCAAAAAATACCTGCCTCTATGACCGCACGACCGAAGCTTGTATGCTCGGGGCTTCAATCTGTTCATCGCCAAAGCACCCCCTGTACCCCGCGAAAGAACGGTCGGTCAATCGGGTTGTTGGAGAACAACTGATGATACTGGGCTCATTCCTGCTTTTCATGGGGCTGGTTGCGGTCATTACCGTGGCTCTCACGCGCAAGGACGATCACGGCAGCTCCACCGGTTACTTCCTGGCCGGGCGCCGGCTGACCGGCCCGATCATCGCAGGCTCGCTTCTTTTGACCAACCTGTCCACGGAGCAGATGGTCGGCTTGAACGGCTCCGCCTTCACCGACGGCTTGTGCGTGATGGCCTGGGAAGTCATCGCCGTGGTCGCGCTGGTGTCTATGGCGCTCTTTTTTCTGCCCCGCTTTCTCAAGAGCGGCATCGCCACGGTACCGCAGTTCCTGGAGATGCGTTTCGACCACGGTACGCGCACCATCACCGCCTTGATCTTCCTGGTCGCCTACGCCGCCATCCTGCTGCCGATCATCCTCTACACCGGCGCCCGCGGGCTGAGCGGCATGCTCAACATCCCGGAGCTGACCGGCATCCAGTCGGACACGGCGATCCTGTGGCTCACGGTATGGATCGTAGGGATCATCGGCTCCCTTTACGCGATCTTCGGGGGTTTGCGCACGGTGGCCGTGTCGGACACGCTGAACGGGATCGGACTGCTCACCGGGGGCTTCTTGATAGCCTATTTCGGCCTCCAGGCGGTCAGCAACGGCGGGGGTATCTTCAAGGGCCTGGAGATCCTCAAAGAAGCACACCCCGAAAAGCTGAACTCCATCGCCCGCAGCGATCAGTCGGTGCCGTTCTCCACCCTCTTCACCGGCGTGATGCTCCTGAACCTGTTCTACTGGTGCACCAACCAGCAGATCATCCAGCGGACCTTCGGGGCCAGTTCCCTCAAAGAAGGTCAGAAGGGCGTCCTCATCACCGGTGCGCTGAAACTGCTCGGTCCTCTCTACCTGGTGCTTCCCGGCATCATGGCTTTCCACCTCTTCGCCGATCAGGAGGTCGTGGCCGACAAGGCCTACGGCGAGCTCGTGCGCCTGGTTCTGCCAGGGTTTCTCACCGGTTTCTTCGCCGCCGTCATGGTAGGTGCGATCCTCAGCTCCTTCAACTCGGCGCTCAACAGCACCGCTACCCTCTTCAGCCTCGGCGTCTACAAGAATCTGCTGAAAAAGGAGGCCACCGACGACCAGGTGGTCAAGGCCGGCAAGATCTTCGGCTGGATCATCACGCTGGTGGCCATGTCGATCGCGCCGCTGCTGGCCCAGACGTCCAGCATCTTCGCCTACCTGCAGAAGATGAACGGCCTCTACTTCATTCCGATCTTCTCGGTCGTGGTGATCGGCATGCTCACCAAGCGCGTCCCGGCCGCAGCCGCCAAGTCAGCGCTGGTGATCGGATTCTGCGCCATCGCCTTCGGCTATTTCGTGCCGCTCGGCAGCGACACCGAAGGTTATCTCTACCTCACCGACTACCTGCACGAGTTCCACTTCCTCGGAATCGTCTTCGCGGCGCTCGTCATCATCATGTTGATTATCGGCAAGGCCCGACCGCAGGCCATTGCCTGGAAGCACGAATACTCCGGCGACGTGGAAATGACCCCCTGGAAGCTGGCCAAGCCGGTCGCCATCGTTCTGCTCGTTCTGGCCATCTCGATCTATGCGATCTTTGCCGACTTCTCGGTGCTCTCGTAACCAGATTCCCCCCGACGGCGTCCCGGCGCTGTCCCCACGAAAAAAAAGTCGGTGTTCCGGGGTGAGCAGAGTTGCCCACCCCGGTCCCGACCCTCTAAGAAAACTGCCAACACGTATGAAGGAAAGCCGCGAGGACGGCTTTCGGGTTCAGTTTGTCGATCGGTTTTTCGGCCTTTACGCCCGCTGGAACGGGGTATCGAGCTGGAGATCCAGGAAAGCTGGATCGAACCACGACGACCTCCCGATGGAGGTCGAGATCATCGTCAAGCCTGAATCGCGGAGACCACCTTGACGTCCCGCCCTTCCATTCCCGACGACCGAGAGCGATCCCTACAGATCCATCTGCCGCTCTGTGAAAACGTCGATCGAGACCGCTACAGCCAACACGTTTAAAAAAACATTACAGACAAAAAGTCGAGAAAGTCAAGCCCAAAGATGAACAATTAGATCATTTTGCATTAAATTCACAACATACACCTATCAATATCCTCCATCAAAAAGCTCCTTTTCTGCGATGACCAATTATCTAAGCATTGCTCGGCCCAGTGTGTTGCAACAAAACAACCGATCGATGGAGATCACCAAACTGCACCTACATAAAAAAACCATGCCTCCGGGAGACATGGTTTTTTTATGTGATCGGTCCTCCACGACGCGTCAGCGGAAGATGCGCGCCATGGCCCAGTTGGCGTGGTCGTAGTCGATGCCGTCTCCGCCGTCGAGCACTTCGAGGGTCAGCTCGTTCACACCGGTGATATCGAGCTGCAGCGACACCGGCGCCGCCCCAGACTCGATGACGCCGCTCTCGAAGAGCAGCGTGCCATCACCGTACACCGCGAAGGCCATCTTGTGCGCCGGGGCTTCACGGCCCAGGACATGCGGGCCGACCTGCGCCTCGAAGAGCGTGTAGCGCCCTCCGAGCCGATAGACGATGCGGCTCGAGGCGTGGCTGCCGAGCCCCTTGGTATAGGACTGCTTCCCGATCCCGAGCGGCTCGCCCTCCACCGAGCGATCGCGCCCCAAGCTACCCCACTCCTGCTCGATCACGGCAGGGTCCACGTCAGAGAGGTAGATCTCCTGCGGGAAGTCTGGCTCCACCACCGCGCTCCCCGCTCTCTCGCTCAACCGGCCGTCGGCTGCCACGCCGTGCACGGTGACCGTGAAGCCGCTCGATCCCTCTTGCGGCAGGATGCGATCGGGCAGAATGCACTCCACCGGGCTGAGCGGCGCATATCCCAGGATCTGCCCGTCCACCGCCACCTGGTAGCCGGCGAGCATCTCGTAGGTCGAGCTCCAGGAGGCGGTGAGCCGCCGGTCGAAACCGCTCAGCGCCACCGTCGGCGTGCGCGGTCCTGGAACGGGTGGCTTGAAGATGCCGGCGTCCTCGAAAGTGGCACACCAGTCGAACTCGCCCCGTCCGTCGAGGGTCAGCGTGACGGTGCAGAAACCTTGACCGCGCTGGATCGAGCGCTTGAGCACTCTGAGTGTCGAGCCGTCGGGAACGGTAACCTCGAAATCCTTCAACGCCAGGGTGGGCTCACCACGCGGCACGGCAAAGGTCAGCTCGTAGGGCTCATCGCCTGGAACCCGGCTGCGGCCGCTCACGATCCGCAGCTCGTGATCTTCGGCGTAGCCCACCAGGTCCACCCAGCCCTGAGTGATATGCCGCGACGTGGAGATCAGTTGCGCATGGCCACCCGCCGGCACCAGGGTCACCACTTTCACACCTGCCGGGGGCACGCTGACAAACAGGCCGTGGCTCCAGCAGCCGAGGTACTGGCGGTTCCAGAAGTCGTACACGTGCATCAGCGCCGACGGCTCGAGCCCCAGTTGCTCCCAGGAGAGGCGCGTGCGCCGCACTTCACCATCATCCCAATTGAAGCAGCCCACCACGTCGTAGCTGCGGCCGAGATGGTTCACCTTCAGGTCCCACACCGTCTTTTCGCGCCCGCAAGGGTAGAGGTCGAGAGGCCGGATGTCGGCGGCAGGAATCACGCTCCTCATGATGGTGACCCGTTGGGGTGCGAGATCGGGCAGGCAGTCGGAGGTCAGGGTGGCCTGCCCCGTCAGCCCCTGGAGTGTGGCCGCGACGGGTGGGATCGAGCAGATACTCGCCCTCCCAGGTGCGCGACAGGCTGCGCCCCTCACCGTCCACCATGAACACTCCACTCTTTCGCACCACCTCGAGATTGCTCTGACCGTGAGGCGCCAGCCAGAGCCCGGGAATGAGACCCTGCTCCCGGATGAAGCGCGCCAGATAATCCATGCCCGGCTGAAACCGCTCGTTCAGCGTGGTCCAGTCGCGATTGTCGCCCAGGCCACGGCCGCGCCCCTGCCAGGCGTCGTCGATCTGACAGACCGTGGCGCCCCAGCTTCGAAGCGCCTTCCCCATCCAGGCCGCGTTACGGCGTACCTGCGCGCCGTTCAGGTTGTGGTAGTAGTAATACCACGAGCACCACCCCGACGGCGGCAGTCGGAACCGCGACTTGTCGATCGGCTTGAAGTACTCGATGTGCAGGGTGTCTTTGTAGTAATCGGCGATCGGTGCGCCGCGCCTGAGGGTCACCTGGTCCTTGACGGGATCGAAGACGCCTTCGGCGAGAGGTGTGTCCACCCGGCCCAGAGTGAGCACCATCACAGGATCGCCGCGCTTTGGTGTAATCCGACAGGGAATCGGTGCGGGCCAGGCCACGGCCCGGCTCAGACCGGCCGGGTCGATCCGCTCCGTGATCGACCGGGGACGGTGCAAAGATTTCTGGGCCTCTGCCTCTTGTCCTGAAAGGTTGTCGCCAGTCGCCTGCACTCCGTCACCGAAGGCGAGCCCTCCAGAAAACGCGAACAGGGCCAGACAAAGAACACAAATGCGCGAAATCATGGTGATCATGATCACTCCCTCGATCACTCCTTAAAACGGTTGTTGGAGAACGGAGAGGTGGCGCTCCCCGCCAAGGAACGCCCTCTGCCGGCGCCTCACCTTAATCGAGGGGGGCCCCGGCGCGTGCTACTCGCGAGCCTCTGTAGCGCGTCGACCAAGGGGGGCCGACGCGCCTACTATTATCGTGCTGTTATCGTGCTGTCACCGCGATGTCAATCGGTTCCGCATCCCCGTCGTCAGGGCTGCTCGATCACTCCCGAAGTGGTATTGCTGATCATCGTCGTGCCACCCCCTTGCGGATCGGCGTAGGCCTGAAAGTAGAAGGTCTTGCCCGCCAGCGACGGGGTATTGGGCACAGTGACCACCAACTCGTCCATACCCGCTGCTGGGATCGTACCGCCGCCGAGGTGGTAGAGCGGCTGCTCCAGATACCACGTTCCGCCTGGATAGGGTGTGCCCCCCCCCACGCTGCGCGAGGCATAAACCGCGTAGGT
>Ga0190283_1000544_pt1 | contig 19272 bp, 20 predicted proteins | sample 48691801_MG_FD_161669 | JGI IMG/M metagenome (GOLD analysis project Ga0190283, IMG submission 161669) | Hydrothermal vent microbial mat bacterial communities from Southern Trench, Guaymas Basin, Mexico - 4869-18-0-1_MG | ecosystem: Environmental > Aquatic > Marine > Hydrothermal vents >...
ATGTGTAGTATCGGTGATGACGAAAAACGAAGATATGTATAAAAATAGAGTCTGCCCGAAGGGTTGGACAATAAAAAAGCAATCTGCTTCGTTAAAGCTCCCAGGCAATGTAGCACATTGCCTGGGTCTCTTTGCCTTGCATCTTACTATTTTATTGTCCAACAAGCCGAGAACCAGTTCCCGGACAGGCTCCTAGTCCGCAGAATAATTAATTATGTCCAGAAGTCTAAAAGAAGGCGAAGTAGAAGAATTAAAATCACATGCTGATATATATAGTGTAGTATCTGATTATGTGAAACTAAAAAAATCCGGTAAGAGTTATTCCGGACTATGCCCATTTCACAAGGAGAAGACCCCGTCTTTTTCCGTGGACCAGACAAAACAGCTGTATCATTGTTTCGGTTGCGGAGAGGGTGGAGATATAATCAGTTTTGTTGAGAAAATTGAAAATATGGATTTTATTGAATCAGTTGAATTCCTGGCAAATAAAGTGGGGTATAAGCTAAAGTATAATCTTTCAGGAGGTTTGGGGGAATCAGGAAAAACCCGCAATAGGCTCTATGAGATAAATGAACTGGCTAAAAAATATTATCAATTCATCCTTTTTAACAGTAAGGCAGGAAGAATGCCTCTTGATTACCTTAAGAAAAGAGGATTTACAGAAAAGACCATACAGGAGTTTGAAGTAGGATATAGTATGGATCTCTGGGATAATTTCACAAACTTCATAATGAAGAGGAAATTTAAGCCAAAGGAGGTCATAGATAGTGGATTGGCTATTGAGAGCACCAGAAAGAAGGGTGCTGTATATGACCGGTTCAGGGGAAGGATAATGTTTCCAATTGAGGATATAATAGGAAAACCTATTGGTTTTGGCGGAAGGATCATTGCTGAAAAATCAAACACAGCCGGGCAGAGTGCGAAATATATAAATACACCCGAGACTAAAATATTTTCAAAAAGTAAAAATATTTACCATATCTACCAGGCTAAAAATTTTATAGTGGACATGGATGAAGTATTGATAGTGGAGGGGTATACGGATGTGATGGCACTTTACCAATCAGGGATCAAGAATGCAGTTGCCAGCCTTGGTACGGCACTTACCTCTGATCAGATAAAGATCCTCGGGAGGTTTACTAAAAATATCGTACTTGTCTTTGACAGTGATCAGGCAGGGATGAATGCATCACTTAAGGGGATGGAGCGTTTAAAGGAATACAATGAGAGATTAGATCTTTATTTTGAGAGCAATCTCAATATTAGGGTAGCAGTACTTGAAAAAAATTATGATCCCGCAGAATTTATCTTAAAGAAAGGGAAGCAGTTATTTACGGAAAAAATAAGAGATGCCAAGAATATCATCGATTTTACGATCGAAGTCATCCTGGGCAGATATGATACTGGCAACCTTTCGGGGAAGCTGCAAGCAAGTGACAGCCTGATCAATTTTATTTCTACTCTCAGCTCTTCCATCATCCAGGAAGAATGCATAAAAAAGGTGGCCCAAAAGCTGAATCTAAAAGAAAATCTCCTTCTGGAGGAAATGCGGAAAAAAGAAATGGCACAGAGCAGCGGTCCAAAGAATTATTGGGCCGATATTGGGGAAGATAAGAACAATAGGAAAAGAGAAAAGGTGACACCTCTGAAGAAAGTAGAAATCGAGGCCCTAAAACTCATAATAAAAGGGCAGGGAAAAAAGTTTGATGAACTTTCCAGACTCAGTCCACAGTATTTCAGGTTTGAGGACACGAGAAAGCTTTTTAGTATTTTAAAAGAGGAGATAAAACAATCGGGGGAAAGAAACAAAAAGGTAAACTTTCCCATAAAAATTTCGTCTGGGGCTTTAGAAAATACAGAAGTAAAGAAGTTGTATAATTTTATTCTTTTTAGTGAACTCCATTACAGTAATGCTGAAATAGATACGGCAAGTCTAGAAATTCTTAATAATTTAAAGAAGATACATCTTTCTGAAGAGATCGAGTATGTCCGGAAGAAAATGCTGGAATATGAAGATGCTAAAAAAGGGTCAGATGATGAGGAGATAAGCAAGCTTGACCGCAAGTATGACAGTCTCTACCAGAGACTAATAAAACTTGAACAGGAAAAGCAAAAATTGGGTATAATAAACATATAAGAGGAAAATCTTTAATTATTTCTTCAGATTAGGTAAAATATGACTTCTGGTTAAGACTCTTGTAATAAATCGATTAAATTTTATTTTTTTGAGGTGACCTATAATATGAAAAGAGGATCTGAGTTAAGGCTTGATGAAGTAAAAACTCTTATTAACAAGGGTAAATCTGATGGATTACTTACAACAGAGGAGATCACCGAGACTCTTTCAGAAGTGGATCTGAGCAAAGAGCAGATCGAAAATATTTATGATGTTATTGAGGACCTGGGTATAGAGATAGTCAATGAAGAAGATGAAGATATAGACATAAAGGCACAGGTTAAAAAAACCGAGAAGGGTGCCATAAAGAAGAAACTTGACCTGTCGATCAAGTCGCCTACTAATGACCCGGTCAGGATGTATTTAAAAGAGATAGGCAAGGTAAGGCTCCTTACTGCCTATGAAGAGGTTCAGCTGGCAAAAAGAATCGAAGCTGGTGATGTAATTGCAAAGGGGTGCCTGGTAGAAGCAAACTTAAGGCTTGTGGTAAGTATTGCCAAGAAATATGTCGGAAGGGGAATGCTCTTCCTGGACCTTATCCAGGAAGGTAATCTCGGACTTATAAGAGCGGTCGAAAAATTTGACTATATGAAGGGTTATAAGTTTTCTACCTACGCTACATGGTGGATAAGGCAAGCCATAACGAGAGCTATTGCAGATCAGGCAAGGACGATCAGGATACCAGTACATATGGTTGAGACCATAAACAAACTCATCAGGGTTCAAAGACAGCTGCTGCAAAAATTCGGAAGAGAGCCGACCCCTGAGGAGATAGCCAGGAAAATGAAGTTTACACCTGAGAAAGTGCGGGAGATAATGAAGATATCTCAGGAGCCCGTTTCCCTTGAAACTCCTATTGGGGAGGAAGAAGACAGCCATCTTGGTGATTTTATTGAAGATGCGGAAGTAGAGGCTCCATCTGATGCAGCTTCATTTACAATGCTTCAGGAACAGCTTCATGAGGTATTAAATACCCTTAATGACAGGGAAAGAAAGGTCATACAGCTCCGCTTTGGACTTCAGGACGGACATCCAAGGACGCTTGAAGAAGTTGGAAGGGAATTTGGAGTTACAAGGGAAAGGATAAGGCAGATAGAATCCAAGACTCTTGGTAAACTCCGTCATCCAAACAGAAGCAGTGCTCTAAGGGATTTTCTGGATTATTAGTAGATCATTCCGGATCTATTCCAATGAGCTGCCTTCTGTTATGAGAAGACTGCTGAATAAATATCTCAGGGCATATCCCAAATTATATAGATTAGATTTTAGCTTAAAATTCTGTTTAAAATAAACTGCTAATATATTATAATAGCATATCGTTACCGCTTCGTTCCCCGGTAGCTCAACGGTAGAGCGTTCGGCTGTTAACCGAAATGTTGTAGGTTCGAGTCCTACCCGGGGAGCCAAACTTGATGATTCGAACTCCCGTAAAGCATTTCAGGATCTATTTTATAACCAATTATATCAGAATTTCTGCCAGCGTTTCCCTCCGCCCGGTCGCTGGCAGAAATTCCATGCTCAGCGTCTTCAGACCCTCTATAATAAAGGGAAAGGGCAATCTCTTCCTGTTAATTGTTTTATAGCCAACGGGAACAATACCTCCGTTCCACATGCCTTTTTGTGCTCTTTGAAGCATTTTGTCTTTTGTTCTTTCACTTGTGAGTTCTCGTTCAAACTGTGAGAAAGTCAGCATGATATTGCGAAGCAGCCTTCCAGACGGTGTTGATGTATCAAATCTTTCTGTTACAGAAATAAAATCAACTCCATAATTTTCAAATAATTCAATAAGCTGGTAAAAATCTTTAGGTGATCTGGTTAGCCTATCTATTTTATAAGATATAACAAGATTGATTTTATTTTGTTTTATATCTTGTATCATTTTCGCCAATGCTGGACGGTTAGTGTTGGCACCAGTAAATCCAGGATCAGAATATGCTTTGAATATTTCCATATTTTCCTGGCTCTTGATAAATGAAATGATTTTTTCTTCCTGCGCTTCACAGGAATTGAATTCTACCTCTACCTGGTTATCAGTACTGACTCTTGTGTAAATAGCACATTTCAATGTAACTTGCATATCGCATCTCCTTTTAGTAGAATTGCCTTATAGTATAGGGTACATATTTTTATTTGGGAAGAACCCTCAGAAGTTTTATTTACAAGCAGAGATTAAGTGTCTCCAGTTCGCTAACACGAAAGTGAAAAAGCCATTTGTATCCTATCATATCTATAAGGGTAATTTATTTGATCAAATTGACCGGGCAGTTTCATTTGTGCTAAGTAGCATACGATTACCGGTTATTCAACAGAGAGGCACAGCACAAGTTAGTAGACCATCAGAAATACCAGAGTTTGCTATCCAGGAAGCTATTGTTAATGCTGTGGCCCATAGAGATTATAATCCAAGTGCTGGAATACAGGTAATGGTATTTCTTAATCGTGTTGAAATATGGAATCCCGGAAGGTTGCCAGACCAGATTAGTATAAAGGATCTTAAAAAGCCTCATGCATCTTACCCCGCCAATCCATTAATAGCAGAAGTCTTATACCTGGCAAATTATATTCAAAAAGCGGGATCAGGAACATTAGAAATGATAGAACAATGTCGCCAGCGAGGATTACCGGAACCTAATTTTGTCTCAATCCGTAAGGCAGAATTTAGGACAATCCTTGCCAGAGATATTCTTACTGAGGATGTTTTAAATAGACTTGGTTTGAATGAACGACAAACACTGTAGAGTATATTAGAAAAAAAGGGCAAATTACTAACACTAAATATCAAGTATTGACAAATGTTTCCAAACCAACTGCTACTCGTGATCTTCAGGACCTTATTAAAAAGTCAGTTCTACAGAAATCTGGTGTTACTGGTAAAGGAACCTCATATAGACTAAAGGACTCATAAACGGCTCAAAGGGCTCATATACGACACATAAACGGCTCAAAGGAGTTTTTGAAGGTGGGCAAACCCTTCACCAATTTGTAAAAATCCTTCTAGAGAAAAAAGGAATTGAAAAGAGCCTCTGGGTAAAAAAATTCATAAAAAGGGTGGATTATTCAAGGGACGAAATCGCCCTTTTGCTTTATTATAAAGGGCTTGAAGACGCTGAGCATGGAATTTCTGCCAGCGACCGGGCGGAGGAAAACGCTGGCAGAAATTCTGATATAATTGGTTATAAAATAGATCCTGAAATGCTTTACGGGAGTTCGAATCATCAAGTTTGGCTCCGTGGTCTGGATTTACCTCAAACTATTTCAATAATATTGCCCAATACAGTCCATGGTTGTAAGAGAAAAAATCTTTAATAAAACGTGAGTAATCTACTGAAAAATACATTGCAAGCTTATAAGACTTATTTTTAAAAATATCTTTTTAAAAAATAATAATTCATTAACCTTAGAAGATCCTATATATAAGGTTTTGCTGTTGCCAATCTTATAAATTTATTAAATCCAGAAATCCTCATAATAGGGGGAGATTATTACAGTGTAAAAGATGTTATTGGAAAATCCATAACAGACACTGCAAGGTTACGAGCCTGGCCTCCTTCTAAAGATACTAATATTATTTTTACAGAGTTTGGTTTGGATGCTTGTGTGTATGGAGCCTCTACTCTAATCATAAAGAAATTCTTAGATGGTGGAATAGATTATTTTTGATAAATGAAATATTCATAAATATTATTAGTATTTCTACAAGGAGATTTATAGGATAAATGAATTCAAGGATAAGAATACAAAATGCGTTAGAGCATAAAGAAACTGATATAGTTCCAATTGATTTTGGCGCAACTGCAGTAACAGGTATATCTGTGAGCCAGCATCAAAGATTATAGAAGAATAAACGTTTTAATAGGTTTTTAAGGAAGGATTGAAAGAGGCCCGTGTTGCCCTATTTAAAAGGTTCTTCTGGTTCAGCAACTTTTAGCTCTTTTTTTTCTTTTAATATTTCAAGATAGGACATGACAGGCTCAATAAATCCAGGATTTTCCAAAAGATAATCAGCAATCTTATGTATCCTGTATTCCATAAAATATTCAGGAGGGATATTAAGTCCTTTTGCGATGACTTCAATTGTCCTGACTGGCGGCTGCTTTGTTCTATTTGTTAATTTACTGAAATATGTAAAATTGAATTTAGTCTTGTTGGCCAGGCCCCTGAGTTTGACCTTATTTTCAACTAAAATCTCTTTTAAAGCGATATTAAACTTTTTATTTGAATATTCCATCAAATAACTGTTTCTGGTCCATAAATATTTTCTAATCTGGTAGTTTTATAATACTTATATATTTAAACCGGATAAATGATTACAGAGCAAAAGTTGTTGACAATATTATCAACATATGTATAAAATATGTTGATTAAGTATCTGAATAACAATATTAAAAATTAATATTAGTAACAATATAGATAAGAATATTTAAATCTTTAATGAGATTGCTTTACGGTCCTTATAAAATAAAGATTTAAAATAACCCACCGGTAAGAAATGGTTAGAAAAATTAAGTCTATACTCGTAAAAATATATAAAAAAATAAGGATATTTGGGAGAAACATTATAATGCCGCAAATAAGATTCAGAAACCTTTTTGAAAATTCAATAGATGGGATCTACAGGAGCACGCTTGACGGACAGTATCTGGAAATAAACAATGCATTGGTTAAAATCCTTGGATACGGAAATAAAAATGAGTTATTAAAGGTAAATACCAAAGATTTGTACTTTTCCCTGAAAGACAGACCTGACTTCAACAGGAGAAACAAGACGTTCGGGACTTGTTTAAAGAAGAAGGATGGCTCGAAAATATATGTCGAAATAAGTCCCAGAGTAATATATGAGAACGGAAAGCCCAAATATTATGAAGGAATCGTAAGGGACAAGACAAAAGATAAAGAATATGCAGAAAAAATAGAATATCTCTCTTTTCACGATGCATTGACAGGACTTTATAACTGGGCATATTTTAATGAAAAGGTAAAGACTATACAGCAAACAGGAGATCTTCTTATTACGTTTATAGTAGCCGATGTGGATGGGTTAAAATATGTAAATGACGTATACGGCCATCACAGTGGGGACCTTTTGCTAAAAGAGATCTCAAATATTCTTAAAGATAATTTCAGGGATGAGGATATAATTGCAAGGACAGGTGGAGATGAATTTTGTATTATTCTTCCTGGTGCTTCGAAAAATGAAGCCGAAAGAATTGTCAAAAGAATCAATAAAAAGTGTTTACTCCAGAGCTCGGAGAGATTACCAATGAGTATTTCTTTTGGAATTGCAGAAAAAAAGACCGCTGATATTTCTGTAAAAAAAATACTTAGAGAAGCTGAAAAATTAATGTATGAAAAAAAATTTATCAAAAAGTTGTACCGGACTGTTGATAAGTCTGGAAGAAGAGAATAAGTCCCATATTTTCTTTTTCATCGGCTTTGGCCCAACACACAGAGATCTGTATTCTACATAATAATCTCTTATATAACCATTGAGATCATTCAGAAAGTCCATTGATATGATTTTTGAGATAACTGATGATAGAATGATGGCTACTGAATGCTGATATAGATGTAAAAAAGATAAAATATAAATAATATTAGATCTATTATTTAAATCAGGAGAGTAAATTAAAATGAGACCAATAACACTTTTTACTGGCCAGTGGATAGATCTTTCATTTGAGGAGATGTGTAAGACTGTATCCGGAATGGGTTATGAAGGGTTAGGCTTGCAGCATGGGAAATCACATAAATCCTAAAAAAGCTGCAGAAGCATTTGAATTTGTGAAGAAAATAAATATTGGTCCTTCTACAGCTGCTTTTGACGATGCGCTTAAAAAATGATTTACCTGGTACCATAAGAGATAAATTCATTTAAAAATTATACTTCTATTATGGGAGAAAACTTAATGGAAAAAAGAAAATTTGGAAAGACGGGTCATTGAACAGGTATCTTGATCTGGGTGGAAATTATATTGAAACAGCCAGGTGGTATGGAGATGGTCATTCGGAAAAAAAGATTGGAGTCACTGTATCGCATCGAAGGGATGAATTTATAATTGCAACAAAAACTGAAAACCGTGACAAATCCACGTATACAAAAAATCTGGATGCAAGTCTTAAGAACCTGAAAACAGATCATATAGACCTTCATATAATTCATGCAATAGGTTATAAATACCCTGATGGAGGAAATAGATTTGACGATCTGAAGGAGGCGCTGGCACCAGAAGGAGCATTAGAAGGTGCACAGGAAGCTGTAAAAAAGGGGAAGGTACGATTTGTAGGTGTTTCATGCATGGGCAGCCTGATGTACTCATAGAAGCTATAGCACAGTATCCATTTGATGCAGTGATGACGACAATAAACTATTATGACAGGTTCAATTTTCCGGAGATCGAGGAGGTCCTTGTACCTCTTGCGCTTGAAAAGCAGATTGCGGTGATACTTATGAAACCCGTGGCAGATGGTTTTTTGTGGAGATCTGCTGAGACTGCCTTTAAATACGCATTAAGCCAACCGGCCTCAGTTATTGTCACTGGCATGAATAATAAGGAGATGTTTGAAAAAGATATTGATTATGCCAGGAATTTTAAACCACTTAATGAGATGAAAAAAGAGGAGATATATAAAAATGCCCTTGAACTCGGCGATTATGTATGCAGGCAGTGCATGAAATGTCTTCCTTGCCCGGAAAATATCGATATTCCTCTATTGTGCAAATTTGAGGGATGCTATGATAGACAGATGGATGACGGTATTATTAGTAATTCTTCAGATTATGCTTTAAGGGAGCGCTTAAAGTATTGGTATGGTGGAGAGGATATCGCTAAGGAAAATTATAGGGCCTTAAAAATAAAAGCTGATAAATGTACCGGATGTGGGGAATGTATGCCCAGATGCCCCTACAAGATAGATATAATTGAAAAGCTAAAAAATATTGATTTTAAACTGGGAAAAAGAAAATTCTTTTAGGTGTTATCGTCCTTTTTCCCTGATAGTGCATTAAATTTTTCCGTAAAGTCCTTTATCTTTTCATCGATTAAGAAATTAATTGTGTCTTTGGGAAATTTACCGGTTTTTCCGCGTTTACCTGACTTTTTATTGGTTAAAACCTCTATTCCCTCATCTATGGATTTTATACCATAAATACTGAAGTTCCCGGATTCCACCTCTTTTATGACCTCATCCTTCAACATGAGATTTTTGATATTACTGTGGGGAATAAGTACTCCCTGTTTTCTATTCAAACCTCTCATTTTGCAAACCTCAAAGAAACCTTCGATCTTCTCATTAACCCCGCCGATAGCCTGCACCTCTCCTTTTTGGTTTACCGATCCGGTAACTGCAAGGTCCTGACTGATCGGTATGCCAGAGAGTGCAGAGAGCATAGCATAAAGTTCAGCGCTGGAAGCACTGTCTCCCTCGATCCCTCCGTAGCTTTGCTCGAATACTATCCTGGCCGAGATATTCAAAGGTCTGTCTACGGCATATTTTTCAGTCAGATAACCTGAGAGGATCAGCACTCCTTTTGTGTGAATAGGGCCGCCCATTTTGGTCTCTCTTTCGATATCGATAATGCCTGCCTTGCCCATACCTATTGTGACAGTGACCCTGGAAGGTCTTCCAAAAGAATAATCACCAAGGCTGAGCACTGACAATCCGTTTACCTGGCCGATAACGCTTCCGGTTGTGTCGATCAGCATAGTACCATCTTTCATCATCTCCCTGATCTTTTCCTGGATAAGATTTGAACGGTAATATTTTTCTTCTATTGCCATTATTATATGTTCTTCTTCAATAAAGCTGCTGCCATTTGCTTTTGCATAGTAATCCGCCTCAGTTATTATATTTGAAATCTCTGAAAATCTTGTTGATATTTTATTTTGATCACCGGCAAGCCTTGCTCCGTATTCCAATATTTTTGTAACTGCCGAAGACCTGAGATGATTTAAATTCTCCTTCATGCATAGAGTGCAGATGAACCTGGTATAGTTTTTAATATTTAGGCTATCCCTCTTCATAACGAGGTCATAGTCAGCCTTTACCTTGAAATGTTTTTTAAATTCACTGTCCGCCTTGTATAAAACATTATAGTGGTAGGGGATCCCAATAAGGACAATCTTTATGTTTAAAGGAATAGGCTCAGGTTTTAAGCTCTTTGTTGATATGAAACCGAGTTTTTCGCCAGCATCTTCAATAGTTATCTTTTTATCCCTTAAAGACATTTTAAGGCTATCCCAGGAAAATATATTTTTAAAGAGATCTTCTACTGGTATTACTATGAAACCATTGTTCGCATTGTGTAGAGAGCCTGAGTGTATCATTGTAAAGTCTGTGGATAATACTCCAAATTGTGCTTCCTTCTCAATCCTTCCAAAGAGGTTCTGGTAAGTGGGATTCTGCTCGATGATTACCGGAGCACCCTTAAGCTCGGAATTATCCACCAGAACATTTACTTCATATTTTTTAAAAGGCAGTTCCTTCATCCAGGGGAACATATTTGGTATTGTCCCCTTAGCGGATTTTGTCGGGAGAAAATTTTTTATATTTTTAAGAATGTCTTTTTCTACTTCTTCAATATATTCCTGTATGTCATGGTTATCCTTATATTTTTCTTTTATGTCACTTACAAATCTTTCTATACTATATAATGTTACCTTATGATTTAGTTTTTTTACCTCATTACTGATCTTCCGGTCGAGATCCCTGACCTTTTTCACGGTGTCCTGAAGAGTTTTATTCACTCCAGTTTTTTTGTACTGTATTTCATCTTTCTGTTTCTGTGAAAGACTTAAATACTGATCCTCCGTCATAGGTTTTCCATCAATTGCCGGAACCACAAAAAGACCTATCTGTGTAGTTTTTAGGGCAAAACCCTGCTGATGTGCTTTTTTTCTAAGATGCTGAAGAAGCCGGTTTTTTTGCTCTTCTATGCCTCTGGTAATAGATTCTTTTTTCTCAGCGTAATCTTTGCTGGAAAAAGTCTTTGGTAATAGCTCTCTAATAGAACCTATAAAATCATCCATATCATCTGCGAAGACCTTTCCTCTCCCGGATGGAAGTTTCACAGCTTTTGGCTCATAAGAATTTTTGAAATTATTGACATAGACCCAATCAGACGGGACAGGTTTACCCTTTGCCAATTCTTCCACAAAATTCTTTACTCCTGTCATCCTGCCGGTTCCGGAATATCCTGCTACGAAAATATTAAAACCTCCATTCTCGATATTTAATCCGAACTCCAAAGCCCTTACTGCCCTGTCCTGTCCGATTATTCCTTCCAGCGGGACGAGTTCCTTTGTGGATCTGCAGTTTAATTTTTTGTGGTCAAACTTAAATTTGAGTTTAGAAGGGGATAATCTGGAAATCATAACTACCTCCAAAATATGAAAAAATTTTAATATCTGGCTTACTGTTTATTATTTAAAGTCCGGCAATAGATCATTTCTTAAGACTGAAATATTATTAATTATCATATCATAAGTTACACAAAATCCTAAGACTTGACATAGAAAAGGCAAGGGGTATTATTCTATAATAGTAATGCTATAGTTATAGTAGGAATAAATATTTTATTTCTTATGTTTTAAATAATTAAGTATTCAGTTAGGAGGATAGAGAGCTGGTGAAAATTAGTGAATGGTATTTAAACAACACCTTTGATCATAAGCAGTTCCAGGTCAGGGATTTACTAAAATTAAAAAAGGAAAAGAACCTTAAAATAAGCCTCTGTTTTCCAACACTCAATGAGGGCAAAACCATCGGAAATATCCTGGGCATCATTAAGAAAGAAATTTATGAACAGGGCCCGGTAGATGAAGTAGTAATAATAGACTCCGATTCTATGGACCGTACCGTTGACATTGTTAAAGAAAAGGGGTTTGAAGTCTTTGAGCATTCAAGGATTTTTCCGGTAGTGGGGTCCCACAGGGGAAAAGGAGAAGCCCCGTGGAAGAGTCTATTCGTTCTCAAGGGAGATATAGTGGTCTGGTGTGACTCTGATATTAAAAATTTCCATTCATGCTTTATTTATGGGCTGTTGGGGCCGCTTCTTCTAAGGGACGATATTTCCTTTGTCAAAGGTTTTTATCAACGTCCTCTTAAAATGAATGGTTCCTATATGAAAGGTGAAGGCGGAAGAGTTGCAGAGCTTCTGGTAAGACCGCTGCTGAATTATCACTACCCTCAATTCGGCAAGATATTTCAACCACTTTCTGGAGAGTATGCCGGTAGAAGGGAAGTATTTGAAAGCATACCTTTCTTTACCGGTTACGGAGTCGAAAGTGGAATGCTTATTGATGTTTATGAGAAATTTGGGCTGGAAAGCATTGCCCAGGTAAACATTAAGGGAAGGGTCCATAGAAACCAGCCGCTATCCGCATTATCCAGGATGGCTTTTGGTATTCTCCAGGCAATATCAAAAAAACTTGAATTTTATGGAAAAGTGAAGATTATGTCCAGACCCAATAAAACTTATAATCAGATTGACTATATAAACAAAGAGTATATAATGGCACCAATGTTGCTGGAAGAATTTGAAAGACCGCCTCTTATTGATACAAAGGAGTACAGGGATTTGAGAAGAAATCTCTGCAATTGAGGGAAAGACAGCTTAAAGCAGGCTAAATATATTAATTTTAAAGGATTTGAGGTTGTAATGGCGGATAAATATTCGGAAGATACAAAACTTGAGGAAGTATTAAAAACTCCTGAAACCAGTGCCATCATAGCAAAATACGAGCTACCATGTCTCCATTGCGCGATGGCTGCCTATGAAGCTAAAGTGCTGACTCTGGGGATGATATCCAAGACTTACGGCATAGAATTGGATGGACTCCTAAAAGAGCTAAATGAACTTAACTGATAACTGGCAGGTTATAAAATAAATTTACTTTATTTTAGGTAATGGTAAAATGTTCCATAATTAAACTATAATATTATATTATGGAATATTTTTTATACTATCAATACGCGATAACTGCCTTACTTGCTTTAATCCTGATAAATTTTATTATTAATAATATTGTATATAAGGATGTCTCCAGGTTCATCCTTCCTCTTCAAACGTTAAAAAAGGGTCCGCTTGTATCGGTTCTTATACCTGCAAGAAATGAGGAGAAAAATATTGGCAGGTGCCTGAGATCCCTGAGCAAGCAGGACTACCACAATCTTGAGATACTTGTACTTGATGATAATTCAAGTGATGGGACCGGCCTGGTCGTAGAGGAGCTTTCAAAAAAAGACACAAGGATAAGACTTATAAGGGGGAGTCCCCTTGGCAGGGGGTGGAAGGGCAAATCATATGCATGTCACCAATTATCCGGGGAAGCAGCTGGAAAGTACTATGTTTTCACAGATGCTGATACATTACATTTTCCAAATTCAATATCATCTTCACTTGGGGCCCTGATCTCGGGCAGGTTTGATGCTTTGTCTGTATTTCCAAAACAGATAATGGTATCGGTCCATGAGAGGATGGTTGTAATATTTATAAATCTTGCTGTTTTAGCCCTTATGCCATTGGGTATGATAGGAAAGACAAGAAGTTCAAGGATATGCATATCAAATGGACAATTTATACTTTTTAAAAGATCGGTTTACAAATCAATTGGCGGACACAGGTCCATCAGAAATGATATCATCGAAGATGTTGCAATATCTAAACAGGTAAAAAAACATGGTTACAGATTCATGGTCTTTGATGGCAGGAAGACAATATATTGCAGGATGTATGATGGGTTTAAGGATGTAATAAGAGGTTTTTCAAAGTTTATTTTTGCTTCGATGAATTATCGTGTTATCAAGCTGGGAGCCGTAGTGTCGTTTATAATGCTTTTGTTTATGCTGCCAGTTTTTTTCTTTCCGCTAGGATTATATGTTTTTAATTGGTCCGGGCTTGTAAATATAATGATACTCTCCCAGGTATCTATCATCCTATTTATAAGGATAGCGATGACTTTCCGGTTTAAAAGCAGGTTTTCCGACATATTTCTTCACCCATTATCTATGTTATACATAGCTGTCCTTTCGGTAAATTCAGTATATCAAGCAAAATATGGAAGAGGTATATTCTGGAAGGATAGGTTCTACGGAATAGACCGCGAAGAGGATTTGACCAAGCAGAAAGCGGAATAAATAGACTGTGTTTAAAAAAATTCCAATATCTGCGAATTATTGATGATAAAAATATACAAATCCATTAGAATATATTGGGTGCGCGCCTGTAGCTCAATTGGATAGAGCAGTGGACTACGAATCCGAAGGTTGGGGGTTCGAATCCCTCCAGGCGTGCCAGGTAAATACAGTTTACCATTTAGTATGGTAAAGCCAGGAAGTGGGAACATGGTGGATCCATGTTCACTGGATTCTAAAGGACGGACCGAGCGTATGCGAGGGAGTCCGCGTCTCTGCAGCGACCGCAGGGAGACGAAAAAACGGATCCCTCCAGGCGTGCCAGTTGAGCATAGTTAAGTATTAGGCATGTTGGAATTATTAGGTGGGAGCATGGGGGTCAAAACATTATGGTTAAATCCAAAGTTAAGTTCTCTTCAGTAAAATTTGATAAATTAGATAAGGAAGCAACTCTTCCTGCGAAATTTATCAGGATGCTAAAATCCATCCCATTAAAAGAAATAGTGGAGGGTAAGACAGTAGCACTAAAAATGCACCTTGGTGGTGAATTGGGATACACTACAATACATCCTCTTTTTGTAAGGATATTGGTGAATGCTTTAAAGAATGCGGGAGGAAAGGTATTTATTACTGATATTTATCACCTCAACAATGACGATTTTGGAGTCAGGGGAGCACGAAACAGGGGTTACTCAAGTGACATTCTCGATGTCCCCTTTCTTCCGGTAGCAGGAAATGCTGACAAGTACTATTATTCTAAAGAGGTTGGTTTTAAGACTTTGAAAAAAGTCCAGATCGCAGGAAATATCCATGATGCTGAAGTAATGATAGACTTTTCGCATGTAAAGGGCCATGGTGTTTGTGGATATGGTGGAGCGCTTAAAAATATTGCCATGGGATGTGTGTCCCAGAACACGAGGAGAGATCTCCATGCTCTGGAGGGAGGTATTGAATGGAACGGGGAACTTTGTGACCACTGCAATGCCTGTACGGATGAATGCCGGTATAAAGCAAATAAATTCAATGATGAAGGAAAATACGAGATATTCTACCACCACTGCACTTATTGTCAGCATTGTGTTGAGATCTGTCCAAATAATGCGCTGACTTTTACCTCAAAAGGCTTTGTTGATTTTCAAAAGGGAATGGCGCTTGCCACAAAAGAAGTATTAGATACTTTTGATAAGGATAAGGTTTATTATATAAATGTACTTCTAAATATCACTATGCTTTGTGATTGCTGGGGTTTTTCCACTCCTTCTCTCGTTCCTGATATCGGTATTATGGCTTCAAGTGATATGGCAGCTGTAGACAAAGCCTCACTGGATATGATCAAATCAGAGAACTTATTACCCGGTTCATTACCCGTGGGAAGGGAACTGAGGGAGGGGAAGCATCTTTTCGAGAAGATATTTGGAAAAGATCCCTATAATCAGATAAAGATCCTTGAAGAAATGAAAATTGGTAATGATGATTATGAATTTGAGGAAATTGATTAAAGAGGATTCGGATTGATTTAAGTTGCTTGAGTATTCTTAACATATCTTTTAAGATCATCCTGAAAATGATAGATTTATAGCTTGCCAATATTGGTTTTTAATGAAGCTCGTGATTTTTTTAAGAAATCTGTTATTATATTCTTTGCTGCATCAATAGGAGAGGTGCTTGAGTGGCTGAAAAGGACCGCCTGCTAAGCGGTTGGGCGGGTTTAACCCCGCCTCGAGGGTTCGAATCCCTCCCTCTCCGCCAGTAAATCAAAGTAAAACACCAGACTAACCGGAATCAATAAGTGGAAACATGGTGGATCCATGTTTTCTGGATTCGAAAGGACGGACCGAGCGCATGCGAGGGAGTCCGCGTCTCTGCAGCGACCGCAGGGAGACGAAAGAACGAATCCCTCCCTCTCCGCCAGTAAATCAAAGTAAAACACCAGACTAACCGGAATCAATAAGTGGAAACATGGTGGATCCATGTTTTCTGGATTCGAAAGGACGGACCGAGCGCATGCGAGGGAGTCCGCGTCTCTGCAGCGACCGCAGGGAGACGAAAGAACGAATCCCTCCCTCTCCGCCAAACTAAATCAAACTTAGAAGTGAAACGAGACGAAAGACCAAATCCCATTTTCTCCGCCAGTGCAACCAATGGCTCCAATGGAAATCTGGCGTTAATGATGTTTGATAAATTGAAACAATCTTAGATTGTTTTCAGTTTTTTATATATATTCATATAATATGCAATAATTAGACATTCTATAAAAAGAAAATAGTTTATATAAAAACGTTACATGAAATGTAGTTATGAGAATACTGTAATGTATTTATTTTTCGATATAGAAACAACGGGATTGCCAAAAGTAAGAGATGCATCAATTAAAAACTTGGATAACTGGCCAAGAATGGTTCAGCTTGCTTGGTTGCGATATGACGAAAATCAGAAGTTTATCGCCGGGGCGAATTATATTATTAAGCCAGAGGGATTTACTATTCCATCAGATTCTTCTAAGGTGCATGGTATTACAACTGAGAGGGCCCTGAAATCAGGCGTACATTTAGAAACAACCCTACAAGAGTTTTCTGAAGTAATTTATAAGTCAGAAATTATAATTGCACATAACATGGATTTTGATGAGAAAATAGTTGGTGCTGAATTTCTAAGATCTGGAGTTGAATCAGTTTTGTTTGATAAACAAAGATTCTGCACAATGAAAACAACTACAGAATTATGTCAGATTGCCGGCCCCTATGGGTATAAATGGCCAAAATTATCTGAATTGTATTACCATTTGTTCAAGAAGGATTTTAAGGATGCACATGATGCAATAGCTGATGTAGAAGCTTGCGCGAAATGCTTTTTCGAACTGATACGTGTTGGTTTTATAAAAGTAGATAAAAATAACTAATTGATAATCCTGATATGACTATTTTTAGCTATTCATAGAAGGATTATACAGAAATAAATTCCCTACGAATTTAATATAAATGTTTCATAATAGTATTTCTTGACATTAGTATCGTAACCCATTATATTTATATTATGATAAAGTCATTTGATTCCATAGAGACTGAAAAAATTTGGGAAGGTAATCTCTCGAAAGGATATCCAGGTGATGTTCAGGATATGGCACGAAAAAAGTTAAGGATGTTAAACAACTCTTATGACTTAAGTGACTTGCGGATACCCCCTTCAAATAGACTGGAAAAACTGAAAGGCGATAGACGGGGGCAATTTAGCATTAGGATTAATAATCAGTGGCGTATATGTTTTATATGGAAAAACAATGATTGTTATAGTGTCGAGATTACTGATTACCACTGATAAGATAGGAGAAAAAGTATTATGAAAAGACTAAAAAATATTCATCCTGGCGAGATTCTAAAAGAAGAGTTTTTGGAACCGTTAAATATTTCTGCCTACAGACTTGCAAAAGAAACACATCTGGATCAGACACGTATCTCCGAAATAATCCATAAAAAAAGAAGGATAACCGCTGATACTGCTCTGAGGTTGGCCAAATTTTTTGGCAATACTCCACAGTTTTGGCTGGGCCTGCAGAATGATTATGATATAGAAGAGGAAAAGTCAGATAAAAATGCTGAGTTGGAGAAAATTCAGCAATTACAGGTGGTATAACCCTTTTGACTCCTAAGTGTGGTTGCAGTTTATATAATATTATATTCACAAGCTCTAACAATAGTAGTCCCGCTTGTACTTAATTCTTTAGCGATCTTATTATGAGATATTCCCAGAGTATGCAGCTGTTTTACCTTTGTAGATATTTTTTGATCTTAAAGAGTCATCTTCATTTTTTGAGGTGCTGTTTTGGAACCTCAAAGCTTGTTCATGTTCCTCAAAAAGTGAAAATTGGCTGGGGATAGTAGACGACGTTCAAACCAGATTATTACACTAAAATGAGGATGTTTTTATTCCAGAGTTAAATTATTAAAACTACTTTAATTGTATAGTTCTACCTAACCCTCCAATAAGATATAATGTTTGTGAGACAATAATATAAGAGTGGTTATCATGCAAAAAAGAAAAATTTTTATAATTCTTGCAATCCTTATTCTAATTCCTTTGATAAGTCTATCTGCTCAATGTGGAATAGGAATAACTGGTCAGGTTCCAACCATTGAGTTGGATATATATGAAGGACCTGATTATTCAAAATCTGACGATATGTGCTACTACAGGGTAGAAGCCGTAGTCACAGGTATGCCTGATGTAGTTGAAAATGTCTCAAAGTTTGGTCCGGATATGATTATTCTGGATGTTATCTTCCCTGAGGACCACTCTGCAGGATTTAAGATCGCCAGAGCATTAAAAAGTGATGATAAATTAGTAAAAATACCGATCATAATGCTCTCTGCCGTGAATGAGAAAGGGATCTTTATGGGTAGAGTCAGCGATCATGATATCGACCAGTCATGGCTGCCGGTAAATAAATTCCTGGATAAACCGGTCCAGCCCAAAGAGCTATTACAGCTGGTCAAATCAGTTTTAGGAAATAGTTTAGACTCCTTTTTTAATAATAATAAGATATAGGATTTTTTAAAATAAGAAACCCGGGAACAGGGCACAGACCTGTGTTTTGTTCATATGCATTCACGCGATACCAGTAAAGTTTTGGAGCCGTATAAAGGGTTGCAAGCTAAAATAAGATATCTTCATAAATATATCAATTTCTTACTTATTAAATCATCCGTGCAAGTCAAAAAAAGTAGATAATATAAATATAAAAAAAGATTACAGGTAATATTTTTTATATTTGACATTTATTAGGAATGTATTAATATTATATTAAACAATTCTAATAGAAAAATGATTATAAGTTTATAATCATTTGATATTTTAAAGAAGGGGAGCCGCAATGGATGATGAAATAAAACGGGTGGACACTAATGAGCTCAGGATCAAGCTATCGAAGTTCCTGAAAGAAAACAAGGGAGATACAATATTTATTACAA